>Ga0187846_10002237_pt1 | contig 10701 bp, 8 predicted proteins | sample TC_taG_FD_161473 | JGI IMG/M metagenome (GOLD analysis project Ga0187846, IMG submission 161473) | Biofilm microbial communities from the roof of an iron ore cave, State of Minas Gerais, Brazil - TC_06 Biofilm (v2) | ecosystem: Environmental > Terrestrial > Deep subsurface > Cave > Wall biofilm ... | reverse complement strand
GAGGTACGACAAACGACCTCGCCGCATTCGGTCTCGTGCGCCTGATCCCCGCGGCGGAGAGGGCCGGAACCGCCGCGGTAGGCCTATTCCACGTTCTGGATCTGTTCGCGGAGGCTCTCGAGCTCGCTCTTGACCGCGATCACGCGCCGCGTAATCTCGAGATCGTTCGCCTTGCTTCCGATCGTGTTGGCTTCCCGCCCCAACTCCTGCACGATGAACTCCAACGTCCTGCCGACGGCCCCGTCCGCCGCGAGGGTGGCCTGGAACTGGGACAGGTGGCTCCGGAAGCGGGTCACCTCTTCAGTCACGTCGCTCCGATCCGCGAAAAGAGCGACTTCGGTGGCCAGCCGGCCGGCGTCCACCGGCACTCCGCCCGTCATCTCCTGCACCCTCCGGCCGAGCCGGGCGTGGTAGTCTTCAACGACATGCGGGGCGCGCGCCTCGATCTCGTCTACCTTCCGGCCCACCCGCTCCGCTCTCTTCTGCATATCGGACGCCAACCGCGCCCCTTCTGTTTCACGCATGGCCGCAAGGCGATCCAGAGCCAGGTATATGCTTTCGCTGATGGCCGGCCAGGAGGCCTCCAGGTCTTCCTTTTCCTCCTCGATCCTCACGAGATCGGGAAAGGAGAGGAGGGAGGAGAGATCGAGAGGTCCGGAGATCAAGAGAGCCCGTTTCAGGTCATTCAAGGCGTTGATATACGCTGTGGCCAGATCTAGATCAGTCTTAACCGTCCGCGCCCGTTTTCCCTGGTTTTCTCTCATTATAGCCACTTCGATACGGCCCCGCAAGATCCGCTCCGCCACCGCAGCCCGCACCCGGTCGTCGAGAGGCGCGAGATCGCGCGGCAAGCGGACGACAATTTCACGAAAGCGGTGGTTGACCGACCGGATTTCGGCCACGTATTTGCCGGTAGGCGTGGCGACCTCGCCCGCTCCGAACCCGGTCATGCTGCGAGCCGGCACACGGGAGACTCCGGCAGCCGCGTTGGAATCTCCTCCTCCGTTCGCGTCGTCGGCCTACGGGCGCTTTGGCTCACGCGCGTTTTGGCTCACGCGCGTTTTGGCTCACGCCGTAGGCCCAGGCCCAGGCACAGGGCCAGTACGACCAGGATGGCGGGGCTGGGCGCGACGAAGTCCCTGGGGCCGTCACATGCCGGAGTTTCCCTCGCCATCGGTTGATGCCCTGACGCTCGCCGCCATCGCGCAGGAGGTGCGCGCGCACACGGGCGCGCGGTTTGCCGGCGTCCTCCAGGTGGCGCCGGACGCGCTCGCGCTGGGCCTCCGGGACGCCCACGGAACGCACCATCTCCTCTTCTCGATCCATCCCCGCTCCGCGCGCGTCCACTTCGCTCCTCGACCCGAGACCTTTGACCGCCTGGGGCCATTCGGGAATCTCCTCCGAAGCCGGCTGGCCCAGGCCCGGCTCACCACGGTGGAGCAACCCCCCTTCGATCGTGTCCTCCGTCTCCACTTCGAGGCGCTGGAAGGCAGTCTGACCCTGATCGCCGAGATCATGGGTCGCCACAGCAACCTTATCCTCGCCGATGCCCGGATCATTCTTGGCGCTTTGAAGGTGGTCACGGCTCGGATGTCGCCGCGCCGCCCGGTACTCCCCGGACGCCCCTATCTCGCGCCGCCCACGGAGCGCCCGCGGCCCCAGGCACTCGATGAAGCTTCCTTCCGCTCCCTCCTCGTCGGGGAGCGGCCCCTGGAGCGGGTCTTGTCGGAGGACGTGCTGGGATTGGGTCCGCTCCTTGCCCGCGAAATTGCGCTCCGCGCAGGTGTGGATCCAGCGCTTCCCGCGCTTCCGGCCCGAGCCTCGGCCGATCGCATCTGGACAGCCCTGCGCCAGATCCGCGAGGTCCGCGAAACTGAGGATTTTGCGCCGACCCTCTACGAGCACCACGGCCGGGTGGCCGCGTTCGCCCCGATCCCGTTGCGCGTCTACGCGGGGATGAGCGCGCGTCCTGCGGGGTCGATGAGTGAAGCCTTACACGCGTATTACCAAAGCCGCACGGACGTGGGGCCGCTCGACGGGCGGCGCCGGGACCTGGCGGGCACCGTGCTCGCGGCGCTCCGGCAGCGCGAAGCCGCGCTGGAGCGCGCCAGGCAGTCTCTAGATGAGAGCCGCGCCGCCGACCACCTCCGGCTGATGGGCGAACTTCTCTTGACCTACGGCCGCCAGGTGCGTCCCCGAGATACCTCGCTCACGGTGCCCGATCACACGGGTGGAGGAGCAGAGATCACCATTCCGCTCGAGCCGAGCCTCGGGCCCGCCGAAAACGCTCAGCGTCTCTTCCGCCGCTACGCGAAGGCCAGGGCAGCCGGCCGAGCGCTCCCCGCGCGCATCGCTCGCCTCGAGTCAGACGCGATGGCTCTGCGCGAGGCTCAGGTCCAGATTGAGACCGCCGCATCAGTCGACGATCTCTTGGAGATCCACGGGGACCTGGCCGAACGCGGTCTTCTCCCCGCGTCTTGGCGACGCGCATCATTGGCTCACGCCGTAGGCACAAGGCCCAGCCGCGCCAGCTCACGTAAACCGAAACCCGGCCCGGCAGCCCGCGCAGGGCCGCGACGGTTTACCGCGCCGGACGGCGCTGTGATCCTCGTCGGCCGCAGCGCTCGGGAGAACGAGCGCGTCACATTCCACCACGCCGGCCCGGAAGACCTCTGGTTCCATGCGCGCGGCACACCCGGCGCCCACGTGATCCTGAAGGCCGGCCGGCACCCGTCGGACGCCGCCATCAACGAGGCCGCCCGGATGGCGGCGTTCTACAGCGCGGGGCGAGATGCCGGGGAAGTAGCCGTGGACTACGTCGCCCGCAAGCATGTGCGGAGGCAACAGGGGGGACCGCCCGGCGCCGTCGTGTACGAGGGGGAACGAACGCTGCGCGTCACCCCGGCACCGGTTCCTCGATGACGACCTCATCCCGCCCGTCGCACTCGGCCATCCGGACCGTCACCATCTCCCGGGAGGAGGTCGGGAGGTTTTTGCCCACATAGTCTGGTCGAATCGGCAGCTCCCGATGACCGCGGTCTATCAGGACGGCGAGCTGGATGCTGGCCGGCCGGCCCCGGTCGATCAGCGCATCAAGCGCCGCCCGAACGGTCCGCCCGGTGTACAGCACATCGTCCACGAGGATGATCCGGCGGCCGGCGACTTCAAATGGGATGTGTGTGTCCGAATCCACCCCGCGGGCGTCCCGCGCGCGCGCATCCACATCGTCTCGGTACTCGGTGACATCCAGGGTTCCGACCGGGATCTGGACGCCTTCCGCGCCCGCGATCGCCTCCGCCAACCGCGCGGCAAGATGCACGCCCCGCCGGCGGATGCCGACGAGACAGAGGGTCAAGGTACCCTTGTTGCGCTCCACGATTTCGTGCGCCATGCGGGTCACGGCGCGCCTCATCGTCTCCTGATCCATCACCGTGGCCTTCTCACGCAGTTCCACGCGCCACCGCCTCCCCTATCCGACGTTCCGACGCAGATGCGTCAGCAGGCGCGCGAAGTCCTCAGGCAGCGGCGCGGTGCAGACCACCCCGCGGCCTGTCCGGGGATGCGTGAACTCCAGCCGTGCCGCGTGCAGCGCCTGGCGCCGGATCTCCGGGGCGGGCGCGCGCCCATAGACGGGATCGCCCACGATGGGGTGGCCGATGTGTGTCATGTGGACGCGGATCTGGTGCGTCCGCCCGGTTTCCAGCCGGCACGCGACAAGGGTCGCGTCCGGGAATCGCTCCAGCACCGCGTAGTGCGTCACGGCGGCCCGTCCTCGCGCGGTCACCGCGATCCGGGTTCGACGCACCGGATGGCGGCCGACAGGAGCGGAGATCGTCCCGGCGTCCCGCCGCAGCGTCCCACGCACGATGACCAGGTAGGTGCGCGCGACCTTGTGGTCCCGCAGCTGGGACGACAGGGACACGTGCGCCTCCTCCGTTTTGGCGATAACGATCAGCCCCGAGGTATCTTTGTCGAGCCGGTGCACGATGCCGGGCCGGAGCGTCCCCCCGATTCCTGGGAGCGTGGGCACGTGCGCCAGAACGGCGTTGACGAGCGTGCCTGAAGGATGGCCGGGGGCCGGGTGGACGGTGAGGCCCGCAGGCTTGTTCACGACCAAGAGATCGTCGTCCTCGTAGATGACATCGAGCGGGATAGGCTCGGGGCGAAGGCCGGCCGGCTCCGGAGCCGGCACCCCCACATCGATACGCTGGCCCGACCGGATGCGGAAGGCCGGCTTGCGGGCCACGCCGTCGATCAAAATGCGTCCGTCGTGGGCCAGGCCTGCGATCCGGGATCGCGAGAAGCGGGGGAAGTGCGCTGCCACCACCACGTCGAGCCGGCGGCCATCGTCTTGGACGCCGGCGTAGAACGCCGGCGCTCGCTCGCCGGCAAACGCAGGACGCGCCGATTCAGTCGTGGGGACCAATGACCTCGGGATCCATACTCCCAGGCGGCGAGGATGTGCCGCTCGACGCCGAAGCCGGCGAAGGTGACGCGAATGCCGTCGCGGGCGAGGGGACCGGCTGCCGCTGACCAAGCATGACCCAGATGATTCCGGCGAGCACGGCAACGAGAATATTGACCGCCTGCGCCAGCGTCAACGTGCCGAGTACTCGCGGGCTATCCATGAAGAACTCGACCACAACGCGCGCCACCGCATAGAGGACCATAAATTCCCAGAAGAGACGCCCCGAGGTGTGGGGGCGTCTTTCCCGCCAGATGAGGATCCCGCCGATCGCCACCGCCACCACCAGCAGATAGAGCTGCGTCGGATGGCGGGGCTCTCCGAAGAGGTGGACCGACCAAGGCAGGACGGCCGGCCGCCCGTAGTTGAGGCCATAAAGCAGCGTCCCCACCATCGCGATCCCATACCCGAAGGCCAGACCGGGCGCGGCGGCATCCGCGATCCGCCCGAGGCTCCACCCACGGCCCCGCCCGTACACCCAGGCCACGATCCCGCCGCCGATGAGGGCCCCGTAGAACACCAGGCCGGCGTCGCGCCAGATCGTCAGCACGCGTACCGGATCGGCCGCAAAATCGCGCCAATTGACGAGCACGTAGCCGATCCGCGCGCCAATCACCCCGCCGATGATCGCGTACAGGCTGAGGTCGAGCACCTCCCCCGCATCCCAACCGAGCCGAGCGGTCCGGGCTCGCAGCAGGATGATCCCCACCACGAACGCGAGAAGCAGGAACACGCCGAACGAAGAGACCGGAAAGCGTCCAACCTGGAAGAGCACCGGCTTCATCGCTCACCCCCCACTCGCATCGTTCCCTACGAGGGAACGTTCACGGACGTACAGTCCTCAGCCGAGAGGCACGTCGAGCCGATCCGTCACTCCCGGGAATCACCGTGTTCGCGCGGCCGGGAAAGCGCAAGCACCAGGAGGCCGGCCCCGACAACGATGGTGGCGTCGGCGAGGTTGAAGACCGGCCAGACGTGCAGATCCAGATAATCGAGCACGTATCCGAAGCGGAGTCGCTCCACAATGTTCCCGAGGGCTCCCCCTATCATCAACCCCAGGCCCCATTGACCGACGAGGGCGGCAGACTGCGCGCCCCTATTGTAGAAGACCACGCCGATGAGGGTCAAGGCAAGAATCACGGCGGCGATCGGAGAGAGACCGGGGAGCAGACCAAACGCGACACCAGAATTGTGGAGTTCGCGGAGGGACAGGACGTTCGGCACCACGACGCGCTCCATTCCCCCGGGGACGAACACCCGCACCCCCCAGTCGGCGAGCAGGCTCAACCCGAACGCTCCGACCGCCCCCGGCAGCCAGGCGGACGAGGAGGGTGCGCTCAGCGGGCCACGCGGCGCAGCCGCTCTTCGCGCTCCTTGCAGCGGATGCAGAGCCGTGCGTACGGAATCGCGCGGAGCCGGTTGGCGTCGATCGACTGCCCGCATCCTTCGCAGATGCCGTACGTGCCCTCTCGAACCTTGCGCAGGGCCTCCTCTACCATCTCGAGAAGTCCCTGGACGCTGCTCTCGAGGGCGAGGCCTTTTTCCCGCTCGAACGTCTCCGTGGCCACATCGACCAGGTCATCCTCGTACCCGGACACGTCGGCGACGGGCTTCTCTTCGGTCTTCACCTGGTGCTCTTCCATCTCGGACAGTTCCTCGCGAAGCCGCCGCCGCTCCTCGAGCAAAAGGCGGGAGTACATCTCGAGCCGACCGGCCGGCACTGGGCGCGCGCGCACGACGCGGGGGCGGTCCGGACCGGCCGCTGCGGCCTGACGCACCGCGCGGGGGCGCGCCCGGAGCGGGCGGGGACGCCGGGACGACGTCGACTTTGTGCGCTTCCGTGACATTCAAGTCCTCCTCACGGACGTTCCAGAGTGACGGTGCGCCTGTGGGAACGCCCAGCCACCGGCGGAAATTCCATCGGGGACGCCTCGCGCGTCACCGCAGCACCGTACGCTTCGCCGAAGCGGTACCTACCGGCGCGATCGCCACGCGGAGCTCCCGACCGTCCAGTTGCAGCGTCTTGCGGTACACCGGTCCGCCCTCTTGCGGGACGCCGGCCCGGGTGTCCTCCGCGAGCACCTCGCGCATCACGTAGTCCCGGTGCCTCCGCACGAGGTCGGCCATCTGCGCGTCGCCTTCGTAGTACAGCGTGATGCGATCGGCAATCTCGAGCCCCGCCTCTTTCCGCATTTGCTGGACCTGGTGGACGAGTTCGCGCGCCATGCCCTCGCGGACGAGGTCGTCGTTGAGCGTGGTGTCGAGCACGACCCAGGTGCCGGCATCGCCGGCGCCGACGAGGCCGGGCCGCCAGAACATCCGCACATCCAGCTCGGCCCGTTCCAGGACCACATCACCGCCGCCGGGGAGGCGCAGCCGGAAGGGCTCTCCCTCGGGCGTGCCCTCGACGAGCGCTGCGCCACGGTCCCGGAGCGCGTCGACGATCTCCGTGATCTGCCCGCCGAACTTGGGGCCCAGGAGATCGAACCGTGGCCGGACCTCGTACCGGCCCAGCGCGGCGGGGGAGCCGACGAACCGGACCTCCTTCACGTTGAGTTCGTCTCGCACGTGTTCCACGAGCTCCGGCATCCGGGCCACGAGGCCCGAGCGATCCACGATCGTGGCCGACGCCAGCGGCTGGCGCACCCTGAGCCGGGCCTCGCTCCGAGCCGCTCGCCCCAGGGAAACGAGACCCCGGGCCCGCTCGGTCGCGATCTCCAGGGCCGGGTCGCGAGAACTGGCGTCGGAGCGAGGCATCTCACACAGATGGACGCTCTCCGGCGCCTGGGACAGGACGGACCGGACGAGGTTCTGGTAGAGCGACTCGGCCAGAAAGGGAACGAACGGCGCGAGCACTCGCGTCAGTGTGACCAGCACCTCGTAGAGGGTGGAGTAGGCCGCCTGTTTGTCCGCGTCCCCTTCCGACTTCCAATACCGCCGCCGGCCGCGGCGAACGTACCAGAGGGAGAGATCCTCTACGAAGCGCTCGACGGGGCGCGCCGCTCCGGCCACGTCGTAGTCGCCGAGCCGGTCCCGCACGGTCTCGATGAGCCCGCTCGTCCGCGAGAGAATCCACCGGTCCAGCAGCCCGCGCGCCCGGCGGGAACGCGGTACCTCACCGGGCTCCGGCTGGAGCGCCAGCGCCGCTGTGTCCTGATCCGAGGGCCACCAGCCGTCGAGAGTCGCATAGGTCACAAAAAAGGCGTAGACGTTCCACAGCGGCAGGATGAACCGGCGCCGTACGTCGTCCGCCGGGCCCACCCCAAAGTTGATGTTCTGCGCCGGGTTCTGCGTCGCGTAGAGCCACCGCATGACGTCGGCCCCCATCCGCTCGGCCGCGTCGTTGAACTCGATCATGTTGCCCCACGACTTATGCATCTCGCGCCCGTGCTCATCCCGCACCATGGCGTGCCCGAGGCACGTCCGGTACGGTTCGCGATTTTCCAGCACGGTGCTCATCACCAACATCGAATAAAACCAGTTCCGGTACTGTCCCGGGAACGCCTCGGTGATGAAATCCGCCGGGAACCACTCCCGCCACATCGCCCGATCATGACGATAGCCGAGCGTCGAATAGGGCACGATGCCCGCATCGAGCCACGGATTCCCGACGTCGCGGATCCGCGACGCGACCGCGCCGCACTTCGCGCACGCGATCTTCACGGCATCGATCCACGGCCGGTGAGGCGAGTGGCCGGCGAAGGCGTCCCACCCTTCCACGGCCCGCTCCCGGAGTTCTTGCTCGCTGCCGATCACCTCAAAGACTCCGCACTGGGGGCACTCCCAGATGGGCAGCGCGAGACCCCAGTACCGCTTCTTGCTGATCATCCAGTCGTGCATATTGCGCAGCCAGTCCAATTCCCGCTCCAACCCGAATTCCGGGATCCACCGGATCTTTCGGGCAATCTCCATCATCGGGGCGCGCAGCGGATCCATCGCGATGAACCATTCGTCGACCAAGCGGAACACGAGTTCACTGCCGCAGCGCCAGCACAACGGGTAGCGGTGGGTGTGCTCCTCAGCCCGATACAGGAGGCCGCGACGCTTGAGGTCTTCCGTAATCGGTCCGGCCACATCGTAGACGTGCCGGCCGGCCAGCCAGTCGTAGGCTTCGGTGAACACGCCGAACTCGTCGATCGGGGCGAGGACGGGAAGTCCGTGCTCCTTGCCGAGGGCAAAGTCCTCGGCGCCGGCGCCGGGGGCGATGTGTACGAGGCCGGTCCCTTCGGCGGCGCTCACATCCTGCCAGGGGATCACGCGGTGCACGATCCCCTGCTGCGCCGGGAGATCGTCGAATGGACCGGTGTAGGTCCACCCCACCAACGCCCGGCCGGGCATCTCCCGCACGACACCGTAATTCCCGTGAAGGGCGGCGAGGCGGTCGCGCAGGACGTAGTAGGTATCCTTGCCCTGCTGCACCTGCACGTAGGGGAGATCCGGATGGACGGCAACCGCGACGTTGCTGGAGAGCGTCCACGGCGTTGTCGTCCATACCAGGAGATACTCGCCGGGCTTTCCCGCAAGCGGCAGCCGAACCGTGAGGCCCGGGTGCGTAACCTCCTGGTACCCTTCCGTGACGATCTCGTGCTCGGAGATCCCGGTGCTGCACCGGGGACACCAGGGCATGACGTCATGCCCCTTGTACACCAATCCACGCTCCCAGCATCGCCGGAGGAACATCCAGATGGAGTAATTGTTCTCGTCCGACATCGTGAAGTACGAGTGGTCCCAGTCCATCCAGTAGCCGAGCCGGATGGACTGCTGCGTCTGGATGCCCGCGAAGTGCAGCACGCGCGCCTTGCACCGTTCCACGAACTCGGCGATGCCGTACCGCTCGATATCTCGCTTGTTCTTGAACCCCAGTTCCTTTTCGACCTCGACCTCGACCCACAGGCCTTGGGCGTCGAAGCCATTCTGGTACCGCTGCCGATGGCCGATCATCGTGTGGAAGCGGCAAAACAGATCCTTGTACGTCCGCCCCCAGGCGTGGTGTACACCCATCGGGTTGTTGGCCGTGATGGGCCCGTCGAGGAATGACCATCGCACCGGTGCCTGCGCGTTCCGGACGAGATACTTCGCGAGAATGCCGTGCTGCTGCCACCATGCCAGGAGCGCCCGCTCCTGGGCGGGAAACTCGACCCGCGTCTCGACCGGTTGAAACGGCATCCTGTCCCCTCCTGAACAAAAAGCCCCCCGCCCACTAAGGGACGGGGGAGACCGTGGTACCACCCTCTTTCCGGGAGGCACCCCCCACTATCTGCGCCGCCCGGCACTCACAAGACCCCACCGCGCATAATCACGCGGCGGGCCCCACACCCCTCTATCGGAAGGCACCGCCGGTCTTGGGGAAATGTCTACCCTTCAGACCGGAGCTCCGGAGGTGATCCCCGCCGCCGGCATCGTACCGGCTCGCACCGCACCCGGCTCGCTTCCCTCGCCAGGCGGCAGCGGTCCTCCGTCATCGCCTTGTTCCCGGCGATTCTAACACAGCCACGCGCGGAGCGTCAAATACCTTACCTACAGTGTCACCAAGGTATCGCAACGGGCTCACGGCGGGCCGCCGCGAGGGAAACGGGGTCGCGGAGCGCTGGCAGCGGAGGGCGCATCTCTCAAGCGGGATCTCACGCCGACGCCAGTACATGGCGCGCGGCGAACCGCTACGCCCACATGATGTTCCCGAGCAGCACCGCAAGCGCCCTCCGGCGCCAGTTGCCCCGACCCTTCACACCCCCGCTCCAGCCGCCGCGGATCCCTCCACCGCCCGGCGCAGGCGCACGATGAAGGGCGGCCGGACCACGCCGGCCTCCGTGATAATCGCGGCCACGAGCGCGTGTGGGGTGATGTCGAATGCCGGATTCCGGGCGGGAACGCCGGCCGGCGCCATCCGCACACCCGCGACGGTCGTCACTTCATCGGGAGAACGCTCCTCAATGGGTATCGCGGTCCCATCCGGCGTTGTCAGATCAACCGTCGAAAGCGGCGCGGCGACGAAGAACGGAATGCGGTGTACGTGCGCCAGGACGGCCAGCGTGTAGGTGCCGACTTTGTTGGCGACGTCGCCGTTGGCCGCGATCCGATCTGCGCCGACGATGACGGCGTCAATCTCGCTGGACCGCATCAAGGTACCCGCGGCGTTGTCGGTGATGAGCGTGGCCGGAATCCCGGCCTGCTGAAGCTCCCAGGCTGTCAGCCGGGCGCCCTGGAGGACCGGGCGTGTCTCGCAGACGATCACGCGA
>Ga0187846_10002235_pt1 | contig 10706 bp, 8 predicted proteins | sample TC_taG_FD_161473 | JGI IMG/M metagenome (GOLD analysis project Ga0187846, IMG submission 161473) | Biofilm microbial communities from the roof of an iron ore cave, State of Minas Gerais, Brazil - TC_06 Biofilm (v2) | ecosystem: Environmental > Terrestrial > Deep subsurface > Cave > Wall biofilm ... | reverse complement strand
CCGAAAGCCGCCCGGCGTTAGGTGAATTCGGTGGCGTGGAAATCCAGGCTAGGCGAAATGCGATGAGCTAATCTTGCGGCTCACCCCGTCGACTAGGGGCAGATCCCAGGGAATATGAACCGGCGTGCGTAGCGTTTCCGCCGCGCAGACCACCGCGAGGCCGAGCCGGATGCCGTCCGTTCGTAGCAAACCGATGAAACTGCCCGACTCCTGCATAGCGCTGCCGACCGTTCGGGCGCCCATTGGGGGGCGCGCAAGTCCTTTGTGCCATGCTCGGTCTTGATGCCGTGCGCGACGAGCTCGCGGCAATCAAGGCACAAGCGAGCAAGCCTTCGCATTCAGATACCGAATTCGGGCTTGATCATATTTGCTCATAACACCAAAGGAGGAAGCTCATGCAAGCGGCAACACTTGCCCGCCGAACCAACGGGTCGGCGCTACGCACTGAACCAGCGCTGCGTCGTCTGAGCGTCGCGCTCGCGTTCGCCGCGGGTGCGGTCTTGACCGCTCCGGCCGCCGATGCGCGCATCACCAAGATCCAGATCACGACCACGGAGTCGCCGACGTTTGGCGGCTTCTCGTGGCCGGGCGTCGGCCAGTACGAGAAGATCGTCGGCAAGGCCTTCGGCGAAGTGGATCCATCGGACCCGAAGAATTCGGTGATCGTGGATATCGACCTCGCGCCGCGGAACAGCAGCGGCAACGTCGAATATTCGTTCGACTTCTACATCCTGAAGCCGATCGACTTGAGCAAGGGCGCCCACAAGGTGATGTACGAGCCGCCGAACCGCGGCAACAAAACCTGGGCGTCTCTCGGCCGCGTCCCGAGCGGCAACGACCCGGGATCGATCACCAACCCCACGGTTCTGGCGAACGCGTTCCTGATGCCGCGCGGCTTCACCATGGTTTGGAGCGGGTGGGACAAGTCCGCCGGCGCCAGCACCGCCAACTTCAATACGACGATCACGCTGCCGATCGCCAAGAATCGGGATGGCTCGTCGATCACCGGACCGGCGTTCGAATACATCGTCACGTCGGGGGCGTCTTCGTTCACGCTGAGCTATCCGGCGGCCACGCTGGACAAGAGCAAGGCGACGCTGACCCATCGCGTTCACCTGGACGACACCCCGGTGGCGATTCCCGCAACGGGTTGGACGTACGACGCGACGGGAACGGCGATCAGTCTCGTCGGATCGAGCTTCGTCGCGAACGACATCTACGAGTTCTCGTACACGGCCAAGGATCCGTCGGTGAACGGCTTGGGCTTCGCCGCCGTCCGCGACTGGAACGCTTGGCTCCGCTATGAGCGGACCGATGACGCTAACAACCCCAATCCGCTGGCCGGGGACATCCAGCGCATCTATACCGAAATCTCGTCGCAGCCCGGACGCCTGCTCAACGACTTCGAGCACCTCGGCTTCAATCAGGCCGAGAACGGCAAGAAGGTCTTCGACGGCCATATGCAGTGGATCGCGGCCGGCGACGGCATCAACATGAACTACCGGTTCTCGCAGCCGGGCCGGACCGAGCGCAATCGCCAGGACCACCTGTTCGTGGAGGGCGTCTTCCCGTTCGCCAACGTGACGACGCACGATCCGATCTCCGGCAAGACGGATAGCCGGTACGCCCGCTGCACCGCGACCCATACGTGTGCGCTCGCCGTGGAGATCTACTCCGCCAACGAGTATTGGGTCAAGGCCGGCTCGCTCCTGCACACCGATCCGACCGGCAGGGTGGATCTGCATGACTCGCCCTTCACGCGCAATTACTTCATTTCGAGCCACCAGCACGGCGTCGGCAATGGCGCGTCGAAGGGGGTTTGCCAGCAGCTCCAGAATCCGCTGGATTCCGCGCCGGTGCAGCGCGCCTTGTTCATCGCGTTGGACGAGTGGACCAACGGCCGGGAGCCGCCGCACAGCCGAGTGCCGAAGCTCGCCGACGGCACGCTGGTGCCGCCGCTGCCGCAGGCGCGAATGGGCTTCCCCAGCATCCCTGGGGTCACCTACACGGGCCTCAAGACCACGCGCTACCGGTTCAACTACGGGCCGCACTTCTACGAGACCGGCATCGCGACCATCAATCCGCCCGTAATCACGCCGCCGTACGAGGACAATCCGGCCAACGGCCCCATCTATCCGAGCTACATACCGAAGACCGACCACGACGGCAACGACATTGCCGGCGTGCGGCTGGTGGACGTGACGGTACCGCTCGCGACGTACACCGGCTGGGGGCTGCGGGCGGGCCCCCAGGCGAACGACGGCTGCGAATCGGCCGGCCAGATGATCCCGTTCGCGACGACCGAGGCCCAGCGCGTGGCCGCCGGGGATCCGCGTCCGTCGATCGAGGAGCGCTACAAGTCCTTTAAGCAGTACCACCGCGAGGTGGTACGCGCGATCGACCGCATGGTCAGGGAGCGCTTGATGTTGTGCGAGGACGCCGGTGACGAGGAGACGCGCGTGATCACGGCCGGACTGGCGAAGGGCGTCCCGCCGCCGGAAGGCGCCATCCCGCCCGTACACCTGCCGGAGCAATGCCGCAAGGACCAGGACCGCGGCGAGGACCACGACCGGAACCAAGACAGAGATTAGGACGAATACAGACGCCGCTACGCGCCCGCGCGCTTGAGGCGCGGGCGCCTTCGTCGCCGCAATAGGGTGGGTCGTCGCGCGCTTCACGCATGCGGCAGCGTTTTTCGCCTCCGGGCCGCGCTGCGAGCACCGCCCGGAAGCCGGTCGCCACGGGCCGATTCACGAGCGCACGATCGGAGTCGGTCACCCTGATCACCCTGTGTTTTAGCCCCCCACCGCCTCGCGGCGGTGGGGCGGCGGGCTTGGATGATGGTCACGGCGCGCTCGCGCGAGATCGGCGAAAAAGAAAGCCGCGCTCGAGGGCCGTGCCGCCGCGCGGGGGTGCGCCTTGTGGTCGGTCGTCGGTGCCCGGTCGTGCGCGTGCGGCGTCCCGCGCGCGGCTATCTTGCCCAGGCCGTCTTGTACACCGCGAGGCCGGTGAGCGCACCGAGGAGCGTGAGCCCGCCCGCAATCACCGCGAACAGCGCGCCGAGCGGCGCGGCGAGCTTGACGACGAGGATGCCGCCCGCCACCACGATCGCGAAGCGCGCGGTGCCCGAAAGCATCGGCAAGAGCACGCGGCCCGCGCCCTGCGAGGCGAAGTAGAGCGCCATGCCGCCGGCGAACAGGGGATAGCACGGCGCCACGATCCGCAGATACAAGCTTCCCGCCTCGAGCACCGCGGGATCGCCGCTGAAGATTCCCACCCACGCCGTGGGACGCAGCGCGACGCACAGCGCGATCGCGCCGCTCACCGCCATCGCGAGCGCGGTGCCGGTCCAGGCAATCTGCTTGGCGCGCGCCAGGCGGCCGGCGCCGAGGTGGGTGCCAACGAGCACCACCAGCGCCTGGCCGATGGCGAACACGATCGGCACCTGAAGGAGCTCCAACCGCACGCCGACCCCGTAGCCGGCGAGGGCCGCGGTGCCGAAGCCCCCGACGAAGCCGGTGAGGATCACCGCGGTGAGCACCGTCTGCAGGGCGGCGACCGAAGACACGGCACCGACGCGCAGGATGTCGCGCAACGGCCGCCATGCGAGTCGCCAGTCGGCACCCCGCGGCCAGAGCGCGCTAGACCAAAGGTAGGCGGCCATGCCGAAGCTCGCGATGCCGAACGCAATGCCGTATGCGAGCGCCGCCCCAGCGATACCGAGCGGCGGAAACGGACCCCGGCCGAGCGTGAGCGCGCCCGAGAGCGGGATCTGCACCAGCACGACCCCGGCGAGCGCCAGCGCGGGAACCAGCGTGTTGCCGCTCCCGCGCAGCACGCTCGCGAGCGTGTTGGCGAGCCACACCAGCACGGCGCTCGCGAACAGCACGTTGGAGTAGACGAGCGCCTGCGCCAGTGCGGCGCCGCTGCCGCCGAGGAGCGCGTATAGGGCGGGGCCGAGCGCCAGCATGAGCAGGGTAAAGGTGAGCCCGGCCGCAAGGCCGATGGCAAGCGCCTGCGCGACCAGGTTGCGCGCCGCCGCCTCGTTGCCTGCGCCGAGCGCGCGCGCCACGGCAGCGGAGACGCCACCGCCCATCGCGCCGGCCGAAGTCATCTGCAGCAGCATCAGCAGCGGGAACACGAGCGCGAGGCCCGCCAAGGCGTCGGTGCCAAGCCGGCCGACGAAGTGGGTGTCGGCGATCGATGACGCGGTCTGGAAGAGGGCGAGGACCAATCCGGGCGCGGCGAGTCGCGCGACCGTCGGCAGAATCGGGGCCTCAAGCAGCCGGTGGGCGCGCCAGGCGATCACACGCGGCGCCTCGACCCGGGGCGGGGCCGGAGGGGTTTCGGTGTACCCGGCTACCACTGCCCCGGCAGCGCCTGCGCGATACGTTCCTTGACCGGTCGAGCGGGTTTGCATGGTCATGCCGCGACCGCGAGCGCCAATTTCGGCGCCTCTTTGATCGGCAGGTGAATCAGCGCCGCGCCGAGCGCGAGCATGATGTCGATGTACCACATCCAGTTGTAGCTGCCGGTCGATTCGAAGAGCCGCCCGCCCAGCCAGGCGCCGAGGAAACCGCCGGCCTGGTGCGAGAGCATGACGATGCCGAAGAGCGTCGCGAGGAAACGCATGCCGTGCAGCTTGCCCACCAGGCCGACGGTCGGCGGCACCGTCGCAAGATAGGTGAAGCCAATCACCACCGCGAAGACGAGGAAGGTCGCGGTGGTCTTGGGCGCGAAGAGGAACGCGAGCACCGCCATGCCGCGCGCGGCGTACAGCACTGAGAGCACCGACTTCATGCGCCAGCGGCCGATGGCCGCGCCCGCCGCAAAACTGCCGGCGATATTGAAGAGACCGATGAGGGACAGCGACCATGCGCCGACTTCGGGCGGCAGCTGGCACGAGGCCACGACGCCGGGCAGGTGCGTCGCAATGAAGGCGACGTGAAAGCCGCAGACGAAGAATCCCACCGTGAGGTAGCCGAAGCTCGGATCGCGTGCGGCGTCGCGCACCGCTTGCCGCATGGTCTTTTCCCGCGCCGCGCCCGGCGCGTCCGCGGGGGCGCTTGCGGGCTTGCCGCGCAAGACCCAAGCGAGCGGCACCGCCGCGAGCGCCATCGTGCCGATGGCCGAGACCGCGCCGACCCAGCCGATGGTGCTCGAGAGGAGCTGCGCGAGCGGTACCACCGCGAACTGCCCGAACGACCCGCCGGCATTCACGACGCCGCTCGCGAGGCCGCGCTTCTGCGCCGGCACCGCGCGGCCGACCGCCGACATCAGCACGCCGAGCCCGGCCATGCCGGCACCGCCCGCCGCGATGATGCCGATGAACAGAATCAGCATCCAGGTCGTGTGCGCGTAGGGCGTGAGCACGGTGCCGGCCATGACCAGCACCGCGCCGATGGCGAGGACGCGGCCCGAGCCATATTTGTCCGCCACCGCTCCGGCGAAGGGCTGGGTGATCCCCCACATGAGCTGGGCGCAGGCGAACGCGAGGCTGATCGCGCCGATCCCCAACCCGGTCGCGGTATTGAGCGGACTGATAAAGAGCGCCTGCGACTGCCGCACGCCGAACACCAGCGCGAACACCAGCCCGGCCGAAACGATGATCCAAAGTTGCTTGCGGTCAAACTGCATGGGGGTTCCCTGGTTGGGTCGGTCCGCGCTCAGTCGATGGGGCGCGCAACGCGAGCGTTCTTCGATCGGGCCGGATGCACCGGCGGGCCGCTTCAGTCGGCTGCCGCCTCCGACTCGCCGAGCTGCGACAGGAGGGTATCGATCATTGCGTGTAGGGCCGCGAGACGTGGCTCGCCCGCCCGGTCGCGCATGAGCGCCTGCGCCGCCTTCCACAACGGCCGCGCCGCCCGATAGGCGTCCTCTCCCTTGGCGGTCACGATAACGGCTTTGCTGCGCGCGTCGGCGCCGCTTCCCACGTTGATCAGGCCGGCCTTGACCAGCGGCTTCAGATTGCGCGTGAGCGTGGTGCGATCGGCGAAGAGCCCCAGCGCGAGCTCGCTCACCGTGGGCGGGCGCGCGTCGTCGCGACGGCGCGCATGCGCAATCAGCGAATACTGGGTGACGGTGAGGCCGCTCGGCGCCAGCACCTGGTCATAGAGCTGCGTCACGCGGCGCGTCAGGCTGCGAAGCTTGAAACACGTGCAACCCAACGGAGCGTGCGAGGCGGCATTGACGTTGACGGGACTCATAAGGATGCGTACACTTGTATCTGCACATGTGTAATTACACTCTTTTGGCGTCACGAAGTCAAGCGCGTCAGGATTGCGCGGTTTCGCGCGACCTGCCGGCAGCCTGTCAACGCGTGCACTCGCTCGCGGCCCGCTGGGGGTGAGGGGGCCGGGGCCACAACCTTCGCATAGGAGATCGTCAAAGATGACCGAGCGATATCTCGAGGACTTTGCGGCGGGGCAGACCTTCGGCTCCGGCCGGATGAAGATCGACCGGGAGCGGATCAAGAGCTTCGCCGCCGAATTCGACCCGCAGCCCTTCCATCTCGACGAGGCGGCCGCTCGCGACACGCTATTCCGCAGCCTGGCGGCGAGCGGTTGGCACACTGCCGCGGTCACCATGCGGCTATTGGTCGAGGGCGAGCTCAAGCCGGCCGGCGGAATCGTCGGCGCCGGTTTCGACGAGTTTCGCTGGCCCCGACCGGTGCGGCCCGGAGATGAGCTGCGGGTCGAGAGCGAGGTGCTCGAAGTACGGCCTTCGAAGTCGCGTCCGGACCAAGGATTGATCAAGGTGCGCACGACGACGCTCAATCAGAACAACGAGCCCGTACAGGTCTCGATCGGCAATCTGATCGTGCCGCGCCGCCCGGCCTAAGCGCGGCGGCCCGCGAGCCGAAGCGCGCGCGAGCGGCAAGGGAGTCCGCGCCCGCGCCCGATCGCCCGACGGGGACTTTGCTCGTCCCCGAAGCTTGAAGTAGGCTCCGCCCGATGAGCCTCGGCGATGAAATCACCGCGGAGCGGTCCGTCGACCCGCTGTATCCGGCGCTCGAGCCGTTTGCGGTGGGCGAGCTCGCAGTGGGCGCTCCCCATGTGATCCACTTCGAGCAATGCGGGAATCCGGATGGCATCCCGGCGCTCTTTCTGCACGGCGGTCCGGGCAGCCGCACGCGCCCGGCCCATCGGCGGTTTTTCGATCCAGGGGCGTATCGAATCGTGCTCTTCGACCAGCGCGGCTGCGGCCAATCGCGCCCGCTCGGCAGCACTGAAGCCAACACTACCGGGCTCCTGGTCGACGACATCGAGGCCCTCCGGCGTCACCTCGGCATCGACCGCATGCTGTTGTTCGGCGGCTCGTGGGGCAGCACCCTCGCGCTCGCCTATGCCATCGCGCATCCACAGCGGGTTGCCGCAATGGTGCTGCGCGGCGTCTTTCTTGCGAGCCGCGCCGAGGTGGATTGGTATCTCGAGTCGCTGCGCAACTTCGTGCCCGAGGCGTGGGCGGCGCTTACCGGGGGCGAGGGGCCAGGACTCGCCGCCCGCTACCATGCGCTCGTGAACCGGCAGGACGAGCGCGACGCGCTCGCCGCGGCCGAGCGATGGATCGCGTACGAAGACGCGCTCATGAGTCTGGGTGAGACGGCCGCTGCCAGCGCGGCGGACCCGACCGCCACGCTCGCGCGCGCGCGCGTCGGGCTCCACTACTTCGTCCACGACTTCTTTCTCGCGCCGGGCGAGCTCGTGGCGGGGTTGCCGCGCGTGGCGGAGGTGCCGGCCCTGATCGTTCAAGGCCGGCTCGATATGGTTTGTCCGCCGCGCACGGCCGTCGAGCTCGCTCGCCTGTTGCCGCGCGGCGAACTGCGCATCGTCGAACGCGGCGGCCACTCCGCTTTGGGTCCGGAGATGGCGACCGCGTTGCGCCGCGCTGCGGACGACCTGCGAGAGCGGCGGTGAGGGTACAAAGGCGATGAGCCCGCGCGTTCCTACCCGCCGCCGCGACCCGGTTACCGTGCGACCGTAGCGCGGCGCGCGATATGCGGTCCTCGCCCGTTCACGCCGTGACCCTCACGTGCCATGCTGCAACCGGCAGCCTGGCGGTGCGCCGCATCGGCGTGCGGGTACGCCGAACACCGGACGGTGCGCTGGCGGTGCGCTACGCGCTCGAGGGGGACTTGAGTCGTCTGCGCGTGCCGCCGCCGCGGCCGCCACGCATCGCCGATCGGCTCTGGGAGCACACGTGCTGCGAGATTTTCGTCGCGCGCGAGGGATCGCCCGCGTACCATGAGTTCAATCTCGCGCCCTCCGGCGAGTGGGCGGCGCACGCGTTTGCGCGCTACCGCGATGGGGCGCCGCTCGCCGATGAGGCCTTGGACCCGCGAGTCACCGTGCGCAGCGCCGCTGAAAAACTACAGCTCGACGCCGTCATACGCCTGGACCGCTTGTCGCCGATGCACGTCGGGGCGCCGCTTGCGCTCGGGTTGTCGGTCGTGGTCGAAGACGCAAACGGCGGGCTTTCCTACTGGGCGCTCAAGCATTCGCCGGGGAAGCCCGATTTCCATCATCCCGAGGCGTTCGCCCTAGCGCTCGGGCCGGCCGCAGCAGGGACCGCGGGCGATCGGGCAGCGGCGAGGACGCGATGAAGTGCGGCATCGACCGTCTGCTGGAAGATCGCGCGTTGCGAGCGCCGCTCGCGGGCGCCCGCGTGGCCCTGCTTGCGCATCCGGCGTCGGTGACGCGCGATCTGGTGCACTCACTCGATGCGCTGGCCGCGGTTGCGGATATCGACCTGGTCGCGGCATTCGGTCCGCAGCACGGACTGCGGGGCGACAAGCAGGACAACATGATCGAATCGCCGCACTTCAACGACCCGGTGCACGGGATCCCGGTGTTCAGCCTGTATGGCGAAGTGCGCCGGCCCACCGCGGCCATGATGGACGGGTTCGACGTGCTGCTCGTCGATCTGCAGGACGTGGGCTGCCGCGTCTATACCTTTGCCACGACGCTGCGTTACGTGCTCGAGGCGGCCGCCGCGCGCGGCAAGCGGATTTGGGTGCTCGACCGGCCCAACCCGGCGGGGCGTCCGGTCGAGGGGCTGCGGCTCCGCGCGGGCTGGGAGAGCTTTGTCGGTGCGGGACCGCTTCCCATGCGGCACGGCGTCACGCTCGGCGAGTTGGCGAGGTGGTTCGTGCGTACGCTGCACCTGCCGGTGGAGTGCGAAGTGGTGACCATGCAGGGTTGGCAGCCATCGAGCGCGCCGGGCTGCGGCTGGCCGCTCGGCGCGCGCAGCTGGGTGAATCCGAGCCCCAACGCGCCCAACCTCGGGATGGCGCGCTGCTACGCCGGAACGGTGATGCTGGAGGGAACGACGCTCTCCGAGGGGCGGGGCACCACGCGGCCGCTGGAGCTCTTCGGCGCGCCCGACGTCGAGCCGCGCGCGCTCCTCGCGGCGATGGAATCGCTTGCGCCCCACTGGATGCAGGGTTGCCGGTTGCGAGCGTGCTGGTTCGAACCGACCTTTCACAAGCACGCCGGCAAGCTGTGCGCCGGACTGCAGATCCACGTCGACGATGCCGCCTACGATCACGACGCTTTTCGCCCCTGGCGACTGCTCGCGCTCGCGCTGAAGGCGCTGCGGAGGCTACAACCCGGCTACGAGCTGTGGCGGGACTTCCCCTACGAATACGAACACGGGCGCCTCGCCATCGATCTCATCAATGGGAGTGAGCTCCTGCGCGAGTGGGTGGATGATCCGGCTGCCGGACCGGCCGATCTCGACGCGCTCGCCGCCGCGGACGAGCAGGCGTGGCGCGAAGAGCGCGAGTCGATGCTGCTGTATCGTTGAGGTGCCGCGGCACGGCGAGACGGCGTCCCTGCAGGGGGTGCGCGCTATGGCGCATGGGCGCAGCGTTGCGAGCTGTCGAGGGGAGGGCGCATGACAATGGTTACTCGGGTCGTTTCGGCATTCGTCATGTTCCTGGGCCTCGCGGTCCAGACCCCGGCGCTCGCGCAGCAGGATTACCCGAGCCACCCGATCCGCCTGATCACGCCGGCCGCGCAAGGCGGTACGACCGATCTCCTCGCGCGCATATTCGGGGCGCGGCTCGCGGAGGTGTTCAAGCAGCAGGTGTTGGTTGAGAACCGCGCGAGCGGATCTGGCGTGATCGCCGGGGAGCTGACCGCGAACGCGCCGCCCGACGGCTACACGCTGTTGCTCGCCTACCACCAGCACACCGTCAACGCGGCGTTGAATCCGAAGCTGCCCTACGACCCGGTGACGAGCTTCACGCCGATCACGCAGCTCACCACCGCCGGCCTGATCCTGGTGGTGAACCCGACCGCGCCGGTGAAGAATCTGGCGGAGTTCGTGACCTGGACCAAGAACTACCAGGGGCCGCTTAACTTCGGTTCGGCCGGCAACGGCAGCGGCGGTCATCTCGCGGGCGAGCTCTACAAGCTGATGACCGGCGTCAAGGCCGAGCACATCCCGTACAAAGGCTCGGGGCCGGCGATGATGGACCTGGTCGCCGGACAATATCAGTTCGCCTTCGCCGGCTTGCAGGGGGCGCAGACCCTCGTGCGGTCCGGAAAGCTGCGCGGGCTCGCGGTCACCACGCCCGAACGCCTGGCCGCGCTGCCCGATCTCCCGGCGATGGCGGAAGTGCTCCCGGGATTCCAGGTGGTCGGCTGGTATGGCGTCATCGGGCCGGCCGGGCTGCCCAAGCCGATCGTCGCGCGGCTGCATGA
>Ga0187846_10002234_pt1 | contig 10707 bp, 7 predicted proteins | sample TC_taG_FD_161473 | JGI IMG/M metagenome (GOLD analysis project Ga0187846, IMG submission 161473) | Biofilm microbial communities from the roof of an iron ore cave, State of Minas Gerais, Brazil - TC_06 Biofilm (v2) | ecosystem: Environmental > Terrestrial > Deep subsurface > Cave > Wall biofilm ... | reverse complement strand
GATCTCTTCCGCGCTGAGAATCCTAGGTATGAAACGCTTCTTCTGCGCCTCGGTGCCATAAGCGATGATGGTGGGACCGATCAGCCCGAGGCCAAGCGAGTTGGCCATGGGCGGCGCTTCCAGGCGGGCCATCTCCTCCCAGAAGATGGCCTGCTGCATCAGCGTTGCGCTGCGGCCGCCATATTCCTTGGGCCAGGAAACGGCCGCCCAGCGGCCTTCGTCGAGCTTGCGCTGCCAAGCGCGCAAGTAGGGGAACGATTCCTCGAGCGGCTTTTCGCGCCACTTGGGCCAGTCGCGGGGGACGTTGGCTTCGAGCCAAGCGCGAAATTCGTCGCGGAATTGCCGCTCTTCGACGCTGAGATTCAGGTCCATTCGGAAGCTCCTCGTCGCGGCTCTACGCGGGCGATCCTTTCTTCCTTGCCTCGACCGATTCGGGCCGGATGGTGTCCTGGCCCTGCCAATACTTCTTGCGCAGGTCGCGCTTCAGGATTTTTCCCGTGCCGGTCTTGGGCAGCGCGTCCAGAAACTCGATCGACTGTGGGCACTTATAGTGCGCGAGATTCGCGCGGCAGAACTCGAGCAGCTCCGCCTCCGTGGCCTTCGCGCCCGGTTTCACAACCACCAGGGCTTTCGGAACTTCGCCCCATCGCGAGTCGGGCACGGGAATCACCGCCAGTTCGAGCACCGAGGGATGCGCGTAAAGGGTCTTCTCCACCTCAAGCGAAGAGATGTTCTCGCCGCCGCTCACGATGATGTCCTTCTTGCGATCCACAACCAGCAGGTATCCGTCCTCATTCCACGTGGCCATGTCGCCGGTGTGAAACCATCCTCCGCGCAAAGCCTCCGCTGTCGCTTTGGGCTGCTGCCAGTAGCCCTGCATCACGCCGTCGCTGCGGGCGATAATCTCGCCGACGGTCTTGCCGTCGCGCGGCACGTCTTGGTCGTTCGCATCTACCACGCGAAGCTCCATGGCCGGCGCAGCGTAGCCGGTCATGGCCTGTCCGATGTGGCGGTATTTCTCGTCCCATTGGACGCCGCGCTTCATCGGGGAGATCGAGAGCAGGGGCGAGGTTTCCGTCAGGCCATAACCCGCGAAGCAGGTGCACTTCAACTTTTCTTCCACCTCGCGCACCAGGGTCGGGGACGACGCCGCGCCACCGATTGTGACGCGCCGCAGGCTGCTCAGATCGTACTTGGTGCGTTCGGGGCAATTCACCAGCGCCGTCGCCATGGTGGGAACGACGCTGCACGCGTGAACACGCTCTTTTTCGATCAAGCGGAAAACCTCGGCCGGATCGAACCGCGAAATCATCACGTGCGTGCCGCCCAGCAATGTAAGCGAGTGAGCCACGCCCCAGCCATTGGCGTGAAACAGGGGAATGGTATGCAGCTCAACCGTTTGTTGCCCGGTGTTGAACGCCAGGCCGACGCTCAAGGCGTGGAGGTAAATGTTTCGATGCGTCAGCATCACGCCCTTGGGGTCGGCGCTGGTTCCGCTGGTGTAGAAAAGCTCGGCTAGCGAGTTCTCGTCCACCTGCGTGATGTCGGACGTGCAGGGAGTCGCGGCGGCAAGGAGATTTTCGTAGTTCTGAGGATGAAGCCAGCTCGCCGCCGGAGCAGCATCGAGCAGAACGAACTTCTCGACGCCGGGAACGCTTCCGCGAAACGACTCGACAACCGGGAGAAAATCCTTCTGCAGGAACAGAATCTTGGCGCCCGAATCTTTGACGATGAATGCCAGTTCGTGCGGCGACAACCGAATGTTGAGCGGAAGCACCACGGCGCCGGCTTCCGGAACGCCGTAATAAGCCTCGAGCAACCGGTGACAGTTCATGCTGAGGAAAGCCACTCGGTCGCCCGCGTTCACGCCGACCCGGCGCAGCGCGCCCGCCAGGCAGCTGGTGCGCTCGGCGAACTGACCGTACGTCAGCCGGTCGTTTCCGCAGATCACTGCCACTTGCGCCGGGAATTGCTGTTGCGCGTAGCGCAGGAAGCGCAGCGGCGTGAGAGGAATGTTCATCGCATATCTCGCGCGGTCACGCCGTCTGCCCTCCATCCACGACCAGCACGTGCCCGGTGACAAAATCGGACGCAGCGGAAGCCAGAAAGACCACAGCGCCTTTCAAGTCGTTCGCGTCGCCGAACCGCCCCAGCGGTATTCTTTTCAGGAAGTTCGCTCTATTTCGCTCGATCACAACCTTGGACATGTCCGTGGGAAACCAGCCCGGTGCGATGGCGTTCACCTGAATGTTGTGCTGTCCCCACTTGCAGGCCAGGTCCTTGGTGAACGCGATCACTCCGCCCTTGCTGGCATGATACCCGATTGCCTGCAGCTCCGGCGACGCGCCGTGAAGCCCGGCGACAGATGCGATGTTGATGATTTTTCCGCTGCGCTGGCCGATCATGACCTTGCCGGCGGCCTGGGCGAAAAGGAAGGTTCCAGTCAAGTTGGTCTCGATTACTTTGTTCCAGTGTTCCAGGCGCATTTCCTCCACCGGCGCGCCCCAGGAAGCGCCGGCGTTGTTGACCAGCACGTCGATCTTCCCGAATCGCGAGACTGTTGCGTCCACGACGGCTTGAATGCTCGCGGCATTCCTGACGTCGCAATCGAGCGCGAGGGTTTCTGCTCCGAGCTCCTGCAATTCAGCGGCGGCCTGGAGGCACCGCTCCTTCTTGCGGGCACAGAGCACCAGACTTGCGCCCGCTTCCGCCAGACCTTCCGCCATTTGGCGTCCGAGTCCAACGGATCCTCCGGTAACAATAGCGACGCGTCCGGCAAGGTCAAAAAGCTGCCGAATGTGCATTGCTCAAGCCTGCCCTGGGGACGAGGACTTCGCGACGATGCCGAGGCAGCCGGGACCGAAGCACGGTAACAGCCGAGCGAGAAGGGCGCGGAACTTGCGCTGTTCCGCGCCCTTCATGATAGGGCCCGTCAGAACGAGAACCTGACGCCAAGCTGGATCTGCCGCTTCGGAAACGCCGAGGTGAAAGCAAGCGGCGTATTTGGAAACACGGTCGTGAAGTCCGGCTTGATTCCGTGCACGTTGAACGTCGTGAACCCCGGCTGAAATCCGAACAGCGGGCTGACTTCGTTATTCACGCTGGCGAAGTTCGTGCGGTTGGCGATGTTGAAGCCCTCGGCGGTAAGCTGCACGCTGGCTTTCTCGCCAAGCTTGTGCTTCCAGCTCAAGCGCATATCGAAGGTCGCGTAGTCGGGACCCAGGCCAGTGTCGCGCGGCGCTCCGATGGGCCGCTGGTTCGTGGTGTGGTTGTCGCCGTTCACTTCGCCACCCGCCAGAAGATTGAAGGGCAATCCGCTGTGATAAACGAAGATGGGAGAAAGCTCAAAGCCGGAGGCAACCGGCGCCGACCACGGGCTGGTGAATACCCCCGCGATTACCACTTTGTGGCGCTCGTCGAACTCCGAAAGCGCGCGGTCGGCATTGAGATTGGTCGGATCCTGGGGCGAATAGTCGGTGTTGAAGTCTGTTGAGGTATCGAAGCCCTTGCTGAACGTGTAGTTGCCGAACAGCGTGAAGTGGTAGCTGAACTGTTTTTTGACTTCAACAATCAGGCCCTCATAAAGAGCCGAAGCTACGTCGCTATACTGGTTGTTTTGGATGATTAGCGGATTCACAAAGCAGGCAAACGGGTTCGGCGCGCACGGGAGGCCCCCGGGCTCAGTACCACCGAAAGGATCCGTCAGTGGGCTGGTGTTCCAGTTGTTATAGGTCACCTGCTTACCGTTCGCGAGCGTTACAGTCGTAGGTGTCGGGGGAACGAGTAGATTAGTGTCAATTGCCACGGGGAGCCTGGTAGTGTGCGAGTAAATCCCGCTGACGGACATGGACAGTCCCGGTGCGATCTCGCGTTCAATTCCCAGCGACGCCTGCTGCGAATAAGGCGGCTTGTAGTTCACCGGGTTACTAAACAAGACCGTCAAAGGAGAAAGTAATCCCTGGTTCTGGACAAAAATGCCGAACGGCGCTAGATCAGCGGGCGTGATGCAGGCCGCATTGCCCGCGGTTGGCGTGGTGCAGGTGATGAGATTCGTTCCCGAAGGATTGCCCGCTGGATTAAACAACCCTGCGAACACTGCGCCTGCGGGCTGAATGAACGGAAGGACGCTGAATCCTGGGTCCACATAGATGGAAATGAAGCGGTTGCACGGGCTGGCGCCGCTGCCAGGGAACCCCAAGGGGATGGGAGGATTTGTGACGCCGATGCCGCAAGTGGCCACCACATTGTTGACTTGATCGGGAACCTGGCTCTTATTGTGTTGGTTCTCGACGGTGGTGCGGTTCTTGTTCAGAACTCCCAGGCTCAAGTCCACTTGGGAGATTTGCGCGTCAATCGGCCCGTAGAAAATCCCGTATCCGGCGCGCACGACCGTCTTGTGGTCTTTGAAGGGGTCCCAGGCAAGGGCAATCCGCGGCCCCACGTCGCCATAGTAGGTGTTGAGCGGGTTGTATTCGCTGTCGATCTCATAGCGCACACCGAAGTTCAGCGTGAAATTCGAGGCCATTTTCCAGGAATCCTGCCAATAGAGGGCCGTGAGCGGCCGCGAGTAGGCTGGGTAATCCGCCGTGCCGAAACCCTGCTGGTACACCTGTGGCGCAGCGAGCGACACGGACTGAAGCGAATCGATGGTCGCACCGCCCGTATTTACGATTCCGCACGGATTGGCAGCCCCCGGAGCCGGCGAGGGCAAAAAGCAAGGGGTCAAGGCAGCTCCTGGAAGGGTACCGAAAACGAAGCGGCCAGGGAAGAAGGTGTGAGATTCAGTGTGGTTGCCGCGCAGCAACTCCGATCCGCCAAATTTCATGGTGTGCTTGCCGTGGATCATGGTGACGTTGTCGGCCAATTCGTAGCGCCGCAGGATGGTGAAATTCGGCAGGAAAATGTTCGTTCCCAGATTGTTGATAAAGCCTGGAATCTGGATTCCCACCTGCCCCGGCTCATTCGGAATTACGTTAAAGCTGTTGTAATCCCACTGCAGGCGCAGCTCATTCTGAAGCGTCGGGCTGAATTGGTGGTACCACGCGCCTTGCAGGTTGTCGTCATAGTCATGGATGGAGCTGCCGGCGGAAAAGGCCGTCAGAGATTGCACGTCGGGATTCTGCTCCAGCTCGTGAGCGAACCTGTAGGTCAGCGCAATCTGGTCAGTTTCGCTGAAGTGATGATCGAGGCGCGCTGAAGCCAGATAGTCGCGCGTGTTGTAGTTGAAGAGCCCACCCTGGGTCTCGAATTGGTTCACGAGGAATTGGTTGATGAGGTTCTGGCCGACCGAAAGTCCCGTCAGTTGGCTAACTGTCAAGCCCAGCCCGAGATCGGTCGCACACGACTTTGCGCTCTGCATGGGAGCGCCATTGAAACATTGCACTTGCGCATTACCCTCGTTGGTCAGAGCATTGATAATGGTCTGCTGGGGCGAAGTCGCTCGAAGAAAACCAGTGTTCACTAAAAGCGGAACCGCGTTCTGGGCGTTGGACAGTAATCCTTCGAATGCACCGAATACGAAGGTCTTGTCCTTCTGGATCGGCCCGCCGACCGAGCCGCCAAATTGATAGCGTTGCAGCGTGTCCTTGATGGGCGCACCGGCGGAATCGGGTTGACTCGGATCGAATACCTGCCCCGGCTGGAGCGCCTGACTGAAAGAGAACGGGTTCTGCGCGTCCAAAGCGTCGTTGCGGAAGAAGCCGAACATTGTGCCGTGGACGTCGTTGGAGCCGGACCGCGACACGATGTTGATGGACGCGCCCTGCGCGCCACCCAAGTCCGCGCCGTAGTTGCTGCGGTTCACCTGGAATTCCTGCACGGCGTCCTGGCTAATCGTCGGGCGCACGCCCCCGGCATCGTCCTGCGCCTCGCCGCCGTCCACGGTGATGCTGTTCCCGCGGCCGTTGCTGCCGTAGAAAGACAGGCCGCTTTGCGGCGTCTGCTTCACGCGAAAATCCTGGTCGTCCGTCAGGCGAGTCGAGTCGGAGACGCCCGGCAGCAGCAATGTGAATGTCAGGTAGTCGCGGCGGTCGATCGGCAAGTCGGTGATGTAGGTTTGCGTGAGCGTGTTCGCCTGACTTCCTCTTTCCGTCTCGACGACGGGGGGCTCTGCCGTCACTTCGACCTGCGTGGCGGTGGTGGCCACCCTCAAGTGGAAGTCTGCGAGAGCGGTCTCTCCCACGTTGACCACGACTCCCTTTAGCACTTCGGTTTGAAAGCCGGAGATCTGCGCGGTGACGTCGTACGTAGTTGCCGGCAGGCTGGTGAATTCATACTGGCCGCGGGTGTCGGTCCCGGTCGTGTACCGGGTTCCCTTTTGCTTGTCCACGGCCACAATGGATGTCTTGGGCATGACCCCGCCCGTCGCGTCGGTCACTGTGCCGCGCATTTGCCCCGACGATCCGACGCCTTGCGCGTGAGCCGTAGTCCCCAGAAGCACGAACATCAAAAACCCGCACACACCTGCCAACAGGCTCGCTTTCATAAATCCTCCTGGTTGTCCAAGACAGTTGCGAGTATTCGCCGAGCAGGCCCCAAGGATACCCCGCCCCTGAAACCGAAGGTCACGCGATGCGCCGTTGTCCTCGAAAACCTGACTGCGCGTCCCCCCGCCGCATTCGAAATTGTGATAGTTCGTATCACATTAGAGCGACTAACGTCAACACGAAACTCTCGCTCCAACACGAGCGGAGCGCCTCGAGCCGACCTCAACGACAGGCAAGTACAGTGCGGCCTGACACTCGACCGCGCCGCAGTTCCTCGAAGACCAGGTTGGCTTCGTCAAGCGGCCGCGTCGTCGCGTGGCAACGGATCTTCCCGGCAGCCGCCAGCGCCAGCACGTCGCGCACATCCTGGCGCGTCCCCACGGCCGACGCCCGCACGCGGGTCTCGCGAGCCGCCATCAGGATCGCCGGGAAACAGATATTCTCCGCCGGCAAACCGACCACGAGCAGAGTGCCGGTCGGCCGGACGCAGGAGAATGCCATCTCATAGGCAGCCGTCGATGCCGAGGCCACCAGCGCCACATGGAAGCCGCCCTTGTTGCGCAACTCCTTCGCTGCGTCGGCCGAAGCGGCATGGACCGTGGCGAGCGCGCCGAGAGAACGCGCCAACGCAAGCTTTTCGTCCGAGACGTCAATCGCCGTGACTTCCGCTCCCCACTCGCGAGCAATCTGAAGGGCGATGTGTCCGAGCCCGCCGACGCCAAACACCCCCACACGCTCGCCGCGCGAAATGCCCGCCTGCTTCAGGGCGCGATATACGGTCACGCCGGCGCAAAAAAGCGGCGCTGCTTCAACCGGAGAAAGAGCATCCGGAATCCTCACCACGTGGCTCGCGGGCGCCTTCACGAATTCCGCGTAGCCACCATCCACCGTGACGCCGGTGATCAACTGCTTGACGCAAAGGTTCTCGTTCCCTTCCTTGCAGAATTCGCAATCGCCGCACGTCCAGTAAATCCACGGGACCCCAACGCGATCGCCAGTGTGCAGGTCGCCGGCTTCGGCGCCCTTTTCCACCACGCGGCCCGCGATTTCGTGGCCCAGCACCAGCGGTCGTTTCACAATTCCAGCAAACTGTGACCAGTCTCCGTCGGCGATATGCACGTCGGAATGGCAGACTCCACAGGCCTCCACCTCCACTAACACGTCCGCCGCGCCGGGTTTTGGCCGGGCGATTTCTTCAATGGTCAGAGGCTTCTTGAATTCGCGCAGGACGGCAGCCTTCATCGCAAGGCCTGGCCGCTACGGTTGGATGCCGCGGAGAAAAAACTCCACCGCGCAATCGACACGCTCTCTCAGACTGTGCGGCCCGGTGAGATCGATCGACCAGCGCCGCACCGCGGTGGTGTACAGCCCGTCCATAAACTGGGCCAGATGCGCGACCGGGAAGTCGCGCGTGATCTCTCGGCGTCGTTGTCCTTCAGCGAGGATGTCGCGCAGCAAGCGAACGGCAATTTCCTCCGGCCGGCGCATTTCCGGAGAACGCACGGGATCCATCGCGCCCGAAAGAACCACGGCTCGCCAAAGGGGCCGGTCCGACTCCACCTCTTCCGCCATGCCGCGGTACATCCGGCGCAAACGCTCGGCCGTAGGAGTGTCGCTCGAAAGCTCCGTCTCGAGACGCTCTTTGATGCAGGTGAAGCCGCGCCGGCCCACTTCCCGCAGAACCGCGTCCTTGCTGGGGAAGTAACGGAAGAAGGTTGGCTGGCTGATTTCGAGAAGCTGTACGATGTCGTCCACGCGCGTGTTCTCGTAGCCGCGTTTGCGGAAGAGGCGGATGGCCGTCTTGATGATCTCCTGGCGCAGCCGCGCTTTCTTGCGCTCGCGGAGGCCAAGCGGTTCGTGCCGTCCCGCAGCGCGACCCTTGACTGGCCGCCGTCGCGCCAGCGTCGCACGACCGCCTGGGCGCACCGGTACCAGCGCCTCGACTCCAGCAGCATTCGTACCAACCATGATTCGCACTCCCAGGGTCAGTGTTGTTCTTATTCCATTTTGCGATGGTTACTCTAACATGATAGTCGCTAACGTCAAGCTTGCCTTGGCACGCGGGAATCGTCCGAGGAATCGGCTCTGGAACGGCCTTACACCGCCGCGCACGAATGGCGCGTCAATCGCGCCGCTGCTGCTTTGCTTTGGCGAGATTCTGGCAGCCCAGGTCCAGGCCAAGGTCACACGCTTTCCGAAATAGATCGACGGCGCGGCCGACATCCTTCTGCACGCCGCGGCCGTGCTCGTAGAGCAAGCCCAGGAAGTTGCACCCCGGCCCGTTGCCTTCGCCGCACGCGCGTTCGTACAGGCCGGCGGCTCGACTCAAGTCCTGCACCAGGTTCTCGCCTTTTGCGTACATCAAGCCTAGATTGGTGCATCCTGGCGCGGCGCCACCGTCACACGCGATCTTGAAAAGGTCCGCCGCCCGTTGCGGATCCTTAGGCACGCTCTCGCCTCTGGAATACATCAACCCAAGATTCAGACATCCGCCCGTGCCGCCCGCGTCGCAGGCGCGCTTGAAAAGGCCCGCAGCGCGATCCACATCCTTCGCCTTTCCTTGGCCGTTGTAGTACATCAAGCCGAGATTCGTGCAGCCCTTGCGCTCGCCGCCATCGCAAGCCTTCTGGTAAAGTTCCGCCGCTTGCGCAAAATCCTTGCTCTTGTACGCGGAAAAACCTCGATCAAGAAGCTGGGCAGCCGCAAACGGCGTCGAAGACGAGGGCGCTGCGTTGGGAGATAGAGCCGCGCCAGGCTGTGCAACGGGGCGCACAGGCGCCTGAGTCGTCGCTTCAGTTCTTCGCGGCGATTTGGGCGCCGTTGCTTCCGGCGTCGGTTTCGAAACGGACCCCGCGCGGGCATTGGCCGGGCTCGGCGAAGAAGTCGCCGGAGGCGCCACCGCAGCGGACGATTGGCTTGCCGGCGGTGGCGTCGCGCTAGCCGGCGCAGGCGCGGCCGGTGCAGGAGCGACCTGCGCCGGCGTGGAAGGCTTGCGCACAGAGAACAACACAGCAAATACGACCACAAGGACGCTCAGCACGCCCAAAGCCACATACAGCCAGGGAGGCCGCGCCTCATGGGTCGGCGCCGCTGCGGGCATGGTTCGCGTGGACTTCGTCGCACCGGGCGCGGCGGTTGCAGCCGACTCCGCTCGTTCGATCACGGGGTTGTCTCGGGAAAGAAGCATCTGCACGTTTTCCGCGAGCCGCTCGAGATGGCGCTCGAGGGGCGGAGTGAGGGCATCCAGCCAGTGAACGCTGCCGATGAAATAGTCGAGCGATTTGCCGGGCTTCACGTCTTCGATGCGAAAGGGGATGATGGGCACACCGGCGCTGGCCGCGCGCTCGATCTCCTTCGGGATGTGCGGCGACAGGTTCGACTTCGACGAAAACACCAGAATCATCACGCGGCAGCCGCGAATCGCATCGATGATCGCCTCGCCATAGGCCATGCCGGGAATCACGTCGCGCGGCGCGATCCAGCAGCGAATGGCGTGGGATTCGAGCGCGGCGCAAACGGCGTCGGCCACCGTCTTGTCCTCCGACGCATAACTGATGAAACCATCGAATGCCATCGCCCCCTCCGCCCCAGTGCGGTTAGGTGCCGGATTCTAGCATTCCGGCCGTCGCATTTCGAAGAATCTGCGCAGAAGGTGACAGGGAATCGAAGCTGTGCGGTAGTTGGGGTGAGCGATGGGATTTGAATTTGCGGTAAATCTCATAAGTCCCGCTGATTCTATTGCCCTTACCATCGCTCTACCCGAAAAGTCCAGGGAAGAACCGGGGGTTTGTGGCCTAGATGTGGCCAGTTTTTCTTTCGAGGGAACTGATGACGCAGCACAGGGTATGGCCGGATGGCGTCGTTGAAACCGAGACTCGCCGAGGCTGGAAGGTGACCGGCGTGCAGTCGAGCGGGCCTCGCATTCAATGGCAGTACGTTTTGTTTTTCATCCTGGTTGTGGGAGTAATCGCATGGGCACTGCTTCGAATCTTTGCGAAGAACTCGGGTCGCTCGGACTCGACCGTCCAGTGGAGGGACTGGCCGGAGTAGCGCCAGTTGAAAATCGCATCGTCGTGGTCTCGGGGTTTCGCGGCTCGGGGAAAACGACGGTGGCGGCGCGCATACTCCGCGCGCAGCCGCGTCTCATTGTGTACGATCCGAACGAGGACGACGCCTACCGCTGGATTCCCAACACCGTGTACGACATCGAAGGCAAGGGGGG
>Ga0187846_10002233_pt1 | contig 10713 bp, 13 predicted proteins | sample TC_taG_FD_161473 | JGI IMG/M metagenome (GOLD analysis project Ga0187846, IMG submission 161473) | Biofilm microbial communities from the roof of an iron ore cave, State of Minas Gerais, Brazil - TC_06 Biofilm (v2) | ecosystem: Environmental > Terrestrial > Deep subsurface > Cave > Wall biofilm... | reverse complement strand
GGCATCGGTGATGATGACATCGGGGAACAAGAACATGAAGCTCATGATGACCCCGGAGATGATGAGCAGGTCGCGCAAGGCGACGTAGACCAGCCACAGCAGGTCAGCGCCCAGGCGCAGGGTAAAGCGATCGATCATGTCCAGGATGTAGGGTCGGCCCAGGTGCAGACCGATGATGGCGAGCCAGATGATGGGCAGCATGGCCGCCAGGGTGCCTTCCAGGAACTGTTCGCCGCCCGCATTGATGCCGGTGACGATGGCCTGGGTCAGTTGATCGGTAGTCACAGGAAACACCTCCTTGGTACCAGGTTGACATAACTTTAGGATACGATGTCTTACATGTCTTTCATGATGATGGGGTTTCACAACATAATCTGGGTATTCGTAGGCGCCCAATTCATTGGCGCACCGCCGATTGATCGGCCATGGGCGGGGCATGCAACAGAGCCCGTTTATTTTATGTAAACTCATTATCATCAACGACTCTGCTTTGCAGTCACCCCCGTCTGGGCGCTGATGACCTTGACCGTGGGGCACAGGTACGCCAGGTCACAGCGCAGGCAGCGGCTCGCTTCACGCCGCGCCTGCTCCTCGGTCAAGCCGAGAGCGAATTCAATAGACCGGTCGCGGGTGGCATCGCCACTGCGTAGCGGCATGACCTCGCGGGCGGTCGGACGGAGATCCAGGGCGATCCTGCCATCGGGTGGGAGGGTTGACACGGTTTGGAACTCGTCCTCCGGCATCTCGGTTACTTCGCTCACTGGGAGCTCGCGCAAGTAGGCATGAATGGACTGCGCCGCTTTGCGGCCATGCGCGGCCGCGTGTATGATGGATGTGGGGCCATAGGTAACGTCGCCCGCGGCAAAGACGCCAGGCGCCCCGGTGGCCAGCGTCACCGGGTTGATGAGCAGACCGCCCCAGGGCGCGACGCCCACGCTGGTGCCTTCGGGTAGGAAGGAGGGATCGGGTGCCTCACCGATGGCGACGAGCACGATGTCAACAGGCAGGTCGAACTCGGTGCCCAGCACCGGCACCGGCTTGCGCCGGCCCTTCTCGTCGGGCTCACCCAGCAGCATACGCTGGCAGCGCACCGCTTGTAATGTTCCCCCGGAGCCGAGCACCTGCACGGGAGCAACCAGTTCCTGCAGGTCGATGCCTTCTTGCAGGGCGGCGCGCACTTCCTCGCTCTGGGCAGGCATCTCCATGCGCGTGCGCCGGTAGAGGATCGTGACCTTGCTGGCACCGGCCCGCAAGGCCGAGCGTGCCGCATCCATCGCCGTACTGCCCCCACCCACCACGGCCACGACCCCCGACAGCTTCGTCTCAGGGTCCAGATTATACTCCTTGAGGAAGCTGGTAGCAGGGATCACGCCTGCCCACACGACTTCGCCGGGGATACCCAGGCGCTGACTGCGCTGGGCTCCCACCGCCAGCAAGACGGCATCGTAATCCCGCTGCAGGTCCTCGAGGGAGAGATCGCGGCCAATGGCGGTGCCCAGGCGCATCTCGACGCCGAGTTCGCGCATGGCATCGATGTCGCGAGAGAGTTCGGCCCGTGGCAGACGGTACTCCGGGATGCCGATGGCCATCATGCCGCCAGGCACCGGCATGGCATCGAAGACGCTGACGCGGTAGCCGCGGCGGGCCAGATAGTAGGCGGCGCTGAGCCCGGTAGGTCCCGCCCCCACAATGGCGACGCGTTCGGCATACACCTGCCTGGGCAGGGGGATCACGCGTGTGCCAGGGCTGCCATGGTCGGTGGCAAAGCGCTTGAGATCGCGGATGGCGATGGGGACGTCAAACTCGCCGCGACGGCAGGCCTCCTCACAGGGCGCGGTGCACACCCGGCCACAGATGGCCGGGAACGGATTGGGCTCGGCGGCCACCTGGAGCGCTTCGTCGTAGCGACCCTGAGCAATGAGGCTGACGTAGAGCCCGGCGTTGGTGCCAACGGGACAGGCGGCCTGGCAGGGGGCCCGCAAGTCCTCTTTACGCTCCCCCAGCCAGCTGCGCCAGCTCTGCCACACTGCCTGGCGCTCGGCGACGTGCCAGGCACGCCCCTGGCCCCAGGGGGTGTCACCCGGTTCTTCGGGGGTGGCACGGGTATAGGCATCCAAAGGCTGCCAACCCTGCGCTGGTGGCAGGTACGCGATGGGACCGCGCTGGGCATAGGCGACTTCCTGCATGCTGCTCTGGATGGTGATGGCGTTGGTGGGACATTCCTGGGCGCAGACCTGGCAGCCAATGCAGGCGGCCACCTGTACGGGCGTGAGCATCATCCAGGCACGTGCTGAGAACGCTCCAGGAATGGGACTGAGCACCTCCGCATCCCCTGCCGCCTCGCCTGCGCCCGATGGGCGTGTCATATCCAGACAGCGCACGGGGCACAGGTCCATACAAATGCCGCAGTTGATGCAGGTGTGTTGATTGACCTGAAAACGATAGGCCATGATGACCTCCTCTTGAAAACATGCCCTTATGACCAGGGATAACTGAATATATGACCTACATGGTGAAAGCATAGGTTGGGCGTATCACAAACACATCACAACGAAGGCCGTTCATATCACAAGCAGCACACAGTTCTCTGCTCAACTGACTAAGCCCTTCAGCCAAGCACATACCCCTTCTTGTGACCGAATCGTGAGCCCTGTTCCCCCTCCTGTGATGGGTTTGTGAACCGACCAGCATATGCTTTCTCTAGAGAGGAACATGACAGATAGATCATGCCAGGTAAACATGTAGGGCAAAGGGAGTGTACCGTGGAGCATCTTCCACAGAGCAAGGACCAGGGTATGCGCCCTGGATGGTGCGACCAACGGTGATACCGAAAGGAGCCACACTATGTTCAAGCGAATTTTAGTCCCCCTGGACGGCTCAACCCGTGCAGAACGCGCCATCCCCGTGGCCGCTCGCATCGCACGTGCCAGCAGCGGAGCGGTCATCCTGGTACGCGCCGTCACCGGCGCCACCGGGTTCTTGTCAGCCCTGGTCGGCGAAGCGCCCGTGGTCCACTCCGTGCTGGACGCAGAGCAGGCTGCTGCCGCTGCGTATCTGGCAGGGATCAAGCAAGCGCCTGAGCTGGTGGGCATCGCCACAGACCCCAGGGTCGTCTCTGGTCCCGTGGCTGAGGTCATCCTGGCCGCGGCAGCCGCCTGGCAGGCTGATCTCATGGTGCTGTGCAGTCACGGCTACACCGGCATGACCCGCTGGGCGCTGGGCAGTGTGGCCGAGAAAGTGGCGCGGCACAGCCTGGTCCCGGTGCTGGTGCTGCGCGAGGCAGGACCGGTGCCCGCCGGTCTGCATCCAGACGCGACACGCCCACTGCGCGCGCTGGTGCCCTTGGACGGCTCGGTGCTGGCCAAGGCAGCGCTTGAACCGGCAGCCTCTTTGATGGCCGCGCTCTCCGCTCCTGCTCAGGGCGCATTGCACCTGGTGCGGGTGGTCAAACCAGTGATTGCTGACCGGGAAGAAAAAGACCCTGAGGAGCAGGAGCACTTCCTGTACAAGGCCAAACGCTACCTGGCTGCGACGGTGGAGCATCTGCGCACAGGGCTGGTGGCGCCTGCGGTGGCGACCCTCACCTTGCCTGTCACCTGGTCGGTCGCCCTCGATGCGGATGTGGCCGGGGGCATCGTCAGGGTGGCGGAGCACGGAGAAGATGCCGCGGGCGCCGGGGTGTTCGGTCGCTGCGATGTGATAGCCATGGCCACCCATGGGCTGGGTGGCATGCAACGCTGGACGATGGGCAGCATCACCGAGCGGGTGCTGCATGCGACCAGGCTGCCGCTGCTGATCGTGCGGCCACCCGAGATGCCGGACCAGAGCAAGGTGACATGGGATGCGGCCACGCTGTCAGCCATCCGTGGATGAGGGATTGCCCTATTCGCCGGTGGGCTCGCTCATCTTTTCGCGCTGGAGTGAGTCCCAATAACGAAGCCAGCGATTGCGCACCGTAGGCTCTCTCAGCCCCAGCGCATAGACTGGCGACAGCAAGGGCGCTGCATGCTCAACCTTCACCAGGACAACGGAGCGAATAGGGGTAGTAATGCCCCGCCGTGTGTAGTAGGCAAGGATCTGCTCAAACACTGGTCCTTCCGTCAGGATGGTAGCGGTCCCCTTGAAGCGATACCCCTTGCGGATCATCGGGTCTACCACATTGATTTCCGTGACCGGATTGAGACGCAAATTGACGATCGTGTGCGAGGAGGTGATATCGGCGAAGGCCAGATGATCGTCGTCCCAGGCGGTCGTCGTTCCTTTCGGCGAGAGATTTGGTGTGCCATCCGGACACACCGTGGCAACAAAGCCAAAGCGTTGCTCGTTAACGACGCGCTTCATGTCTTCAGTCAACTGGCCCATCTGCTGCTCATCCTTTCGTCACATCTGAACATTTAGGAGGGATCATAAACCATTGCCCGATCTGGTCCCCTACAAACAGTGCCAGGTTGGGATCAGACCATGTGCCTGGAATACCTGTCCGCTCCTTGTACAGAAGCGCAAACACACTCCTCTACGGCAGTAAGTGTAATGCGCGGGCGCTCCGCTCGAGTGCCTCGCGGAACTGTGGTGCGGCAATCGCGATCAGGCTCCGCGCACGCTCGGCAAGGTCGCGCCCGTGCAGCTCAGCAATGCCATATTCGGTGACGACGTAGTGGACGTGCGCCCGCGAGGTGGTGACAGCCGCGCCCGGGGAGAGGACCGGGACGATGCGCGAGATCAGCCCATCCACCGCTGCGGGCATGCCAGAGGGCGAGCCAGGCTCTGCGTTCCGCTCAGCGCGAGTCGTCGCAGGCAAGGCGATGATCGGTCGCCCGCGCTTGGAGAGGGCGGCACCACGCATAAAGTCCATCTGCCCACCCACCCCGCTATAGAGGTAGGTCCCGATCGACTCGGCGCAGACCTGCCCCGTCAGGTCCACCTGAATAGCGCTATTGATGGCAACCATGTGCTCGAACTGGCGGATGATGGAGGTATTGTTCGTGTAGTTCATCGGACGCATCTCCACCATCGGGTGATCATCGATGAAGTCTAGCAAGCGACGACTGCCCACGACAAAACTGGCGACGAGCTTGCCCTGGTCGAGCGCCTTGCACGCACCGGTCATCACACCCCGCTCGACCAGATCAATGATGCCATCCGAGAACATCTCAGTGTGCATGCCCAGGTCGCGTCGCTCCGTCAGCGCTTGCAGGACCGCGTCAGGAATGGCGCCGATCCCAAGTTGGAGGGTTGCTCCGTCCCCGATCAACCCGGCGACATTGTGACCGATCTGCGCCTGGGTTGCGCTCACCTCGCGGTGGTCTACCTCGTACAACGGTCCAGCCCAATGCACTGCGTAATCGAGTCGAGAGACAGGCACGAAGCTATCGCCATGGGTCCTGGGTACGTTGGGATTGACCAGGGCGATGACCGTGCGGGCATGATCGACGGCAGCGCGCGTCACATCGACAGACGGACCGAGGGAGCAAAAGCCATGCGTATCTGGTGGGGAGACCTGGATCAGGGCCACGTCTATCGCCAGGGGCTCACCTGGTGCAAAGAGCGCCGGGACATCGGAGAGGAAGACTGGGGTGTAGCTGGCACGCCCGGCATTGGCCGCTGCGCGGACGTTCTCGCCCACGAAGAGCGCACGCAGGGCAAAGTGCCCGCGCCAGCGCTCGTCGGTGTAAGGTGTTGGGCCATAGGTATGCAAATGCGTGATTTCAACGTCATATAACGCCTCCCCACGGCCCACCAGTGCCTCAAGCAGCGGTGTTGGCGTCGCGCAGGCGCCCTGCACGAATACCCGGTCACCTGACTCTACTGCCTGAATGGCAGTATGTACATCGCACCAGACAGTCATGGTCTACCTCCTGATGATGCGTGTTGGTCTCTGCTACTCATGGTAGCGCCGCCACATCACACATCCATCACATGAACAGGCATTCATCTCACGAGAAGCTCACAATGTGCTGCGTGTCATAGGCTGTATCCTTCAGCCTATGCCTCTGGCGTGATTCATACCCTTTGCGGTCTCACAATGAAGAGCGGCATTTGGGTCGCATGCAGCACCCGTTCTGTGATACTGCCCAGCGCCCAATGCTGGATCCCACCTCGCCCATGGGTCGCCATGGCGATAAAATCGACCTTGCCTTGCTCCGCCGTCCGCACAATGGCTTCTGCTACATCAGGATCGGTCGCAACGCAGGTGCTGACCGCAAGGTGGTACTTCTCCAACGTGCCTTCCGCAAAACGTGTGGTCACGGTTTGCAGGTACTGCTCGTACTCGTGTTTGGCCTCCGTTCTCACCTGGGCATCGTAGTAGGCATCCACCTGACTTTTGAATCTGCCGTAGCTCGAGGGAATATCAACGACTCGTAGCAACTGCAACGCGCCTGGCTGCGAGGTCGCCTGGGCCAATCCCGCCGAAAGCTGCGCCGCGGGCTCCAACATCGCCTCGGACAAAGCAGAGCCATCCAGCGCAATGAGGGCGCGCACCGTGTGCTGCACCTCTGTTGCAAGCTCAGGACCCCCTTCTCGTAGGACGAAGACGGGGATTGGCGCATGGCGGATCACCTTCTCGGCCACACTGCCCAGCATCCAGTGCTGGAAGCCAGTATAGCCGTGGCTGCACAGCACGATGAGATCGGCGTGCAGCGACCTCGCAGCAGCGATGATCGTCTGTGCTGCTCCACCAACGAGGGTATGCACTTCTGTGGTGATACCGCCCAGTTGCTCTGACTGAGCCAGCGTTTTCAGGTACTCGGTTGCCTCAGCCAGCTCTTCATCGGTCCCCGCCTTTGGATATGCTTCGAGCGAACTGAACTTGCCGGAGCTCACCGGGGGTGCGACCACACTCAACATGATGACCGAGCCACCGAAGGCCCGCGCGATGCGTGCAACCGTCGGGATGGCACGCTCGGCGACAGGTGACCCGTCCAATGGGACAAGGATGCGTTCAAACATCATGATTCTCCTTTCGACACCAGAAAAAGGTATCCACACATGGCAAGCCAGGCGAAAGTTTTGACCTTTGTTTCGCACGAGGTGCTCATTGTTCACCCGGGTTACTCATTCTCACTCAAGAAGGTACCATCGAGAGATCACATCCCGCTCACGGGAGCTCTTGTGTTTCTCACAATCTCGTCACAGGAGAAAAAGATAGCTGATCTATCACATTTCGTACACAAACCGAAGAGTATAGCTTGCCTGGTTTGCTAAGACTGCCTAATACTCCCTGTGAGGTCTCTGTGATGGCATTGCCCATAATCGTGCCGCCTTTGTGATAGTCAGGGATTACAATGCATAGAGGAGTTGGTATCCTCGCCATATTGCTGGTAGCACATTGGCCGCCAGAGACGATTCCAGCCGCGTAAACGAGTACAGGAATGCCATGAAGCCAATAAGAGCCGGGAACCTACATCACTCGAAACAAAAACGGCTTCACTACCTTGACTGGCTCAGGGTCCTGGTCGTCCTGGGAGTATTTTGCGCGCACATCATCTACATTTTCGATACCTTCTACTGGCATATGAGAACAGAGCAAGGAACCCCAGGCCTGGAGGCTTTTGTTGCTTTCGGTACTCAGTGGGGGATGTCTCTCTTATTTTTACTTTCGGGAGCGAGTAGCTGGTTCACACTGCACTCCAGATCAGCAGCGCGATACCTTGGCGAGCGGTTCACACGCCTGCTCATTCCTTTTCTTGCCGGTTTCATCCTTCTAGCGCCACTCCAGGCCTATGTTGAGGCACTCATGCAATCGCACCATCCTGGCATCGCGCTTCAGTAGTTCAGTCACTTTCTCAGCACAGACATGCTTTTTGGGTGCAATCACCAGGAAGTACAACAGCATGATCAAGCAACCCGATAAGCCGATGAGTAAGATCACGAGCGCCCAGTAACGTTGCTCATCAAAAAGCAGAAGGCTACAGATCACTGCCAGAGGGAAGTACGAACTGACAAACAACAGGCATCGTACAAAGAGGTTGGGCATATGTCTATCCTTTCCCTGGAGCGTGCTCCCTCGAGCCCTCGTTCTGACTCGTTGCCACACATTTCATCATCTTGCTCCTGAGGCCGCTCAAAGGGAAGCGAGAAATAATCAGAACCTTCCTGCTTTTGATACTGAGCGTACCAGTTTCACGTTACGACAGCATCACAATGACAGGCTGTCCCATCACAATTGGCTCACAATCGTTTCCCTCTCTTGCTGTGTGCGCTGCAATATGATGAGTTTTTTTGTGGGCTGCACTGTGACTCGTTTGTGAAGGGATAGCTGTGCTCCTGTGAGCAGGTTGTGATGCCAATGGCTTATGCTGGTAGCAGGAAGAAACGAGAACAACCGGGAGCGGTAGTGCGTGTGAGCGTTTTGAAAGAGGTTGCTCGAGCGCATGGAAGCGCCGCGATCGGTACTGAAGAGGAGGATTCTGATGTTGGACCATGCATTTCGCCTGCCTGTCTCTGTCGATCGCGCTCCTGAAGGCCATCTGTGCGAATGGTGCGGGAAGCCCGCTGTCCACCAACTCACCGCGATTGGCGGGAGAAACCACAACGATGGAGGCTTCTTTTGCCAGGCGTGTAGTGAGGAATTCGCCCGCGCTGTGGCCGATTCGCTGAACAGGGTCATCACTGTCGATACACCCACCACTCCATCGGTGTGAGCAGCATATGCCTGGACACACCAGGCAGGCTCATCCTGATAGAGAGAGGCCGTTATGACTACCGTGTATCCCCAGACCTGGGAACGTACCTTGCTCCCGTTGGCCTATGAAGCAGAGCATCAGGCGGTGGCTCCAACTCCCGTCCCGGTGAGTGATCCGGCCATGCTCGATCGCGCCTACGGCTATTGTGCTTCGATCACGTCCACACATAGCCATACCTTCTACTTGGCGACCAGCCTGCTGCCACCCGCGAAACGGCGAGCTATGCGGGCTCTCTATGCGTTTTGCCGTTTGAGCGATGACATCGTCGACTGCTCAAAGGAGTGATTTAAGAGATGAAACCTCGTCAACGCCCTTGGGGCGAGAGGAAGTTCTATTTGTGATCGAGCTGTGATCGATTTTTTATTGACAAGTATCATCTCGTACCATACAGTATAAGTAGGCAGTCGTGATAAACTTACCAAGGCAATTTGCCGAAATGTGCTGAGCTCTCCAAAGGCTGGAGAGATCTTTCGTGAGAAGGGGAGTTGGTTATGTCACAGATAGATACGACACCTGTAGAGCCCGAAATAGAGACGAAGAAGGAACGTGGATACCGCGAAGAGTTGCAGGTGATGGGTGAGCAGTAGTCTCTGCTCAGCAGACAGTATACCATACAGGTGAGGACACGTTCTACTGAGATCTGCTGAGGTTTTCCACCTGAAGTAACCAAGACCCACGAAAATCTTGTAATTTACATCCTGAGAACCGTGAGAGCTCTGTGACGCCGAGCGAGGGCTTGTTGACGGCATTGTGAGACCATAGAGGTATTTTTATAGAGAAGGGAAGATCAACCCGATCAGAGGATGGCTCCCCTGCTGGTACATTCCCCTGCCGTTACAGACGGAGAGGAGAAGATAGGCAATGCGTTGATACATTAACAAATGAATTAATGATACAATGGAACTCTTTCTCATCGTCAATCGTTCGCAAACTGTACTCAAAGGAACCGGCAGATTAGAACGTCTTCGTCACCTTGTGGCAGATCGGGGTTCAGCCCCCTCGCGAGCGCCAGGAAGAGCGCCATCTGTTGGCCGGGGAGCACGGTGACGAGCGGGCTGAGCCACTCCGGAACCGCAGGTGCAATAGGGAGTGGCGTCTGCGCGAGTTGTAGCGCCTGCGGGGAGTCGGAGATGACCAGCAGTTCAGCCCCACGCTGTCGCAGTTCGCCTGCCAGAGCGAGCATGTCGCGGGAGGACGCCCCTGTGGGCATCACCAGCAGAACGGGCAGGCGCTCGCGGATGGTGGCGACGGGGCCGTGCCGGAAGTCCGCCGAAGAGTAGGCGGTCACCATGATGGACTTCAATTCTTCCAGCTTGAGCGCGAGCTCGAAAGCGGTTGCGTAGTTGTAGCCGCGCCCGATGACTACGCAGCCATCCATGTAGCAATAGCGTTCAACGCGCCGTGCCATGCTGTCCGCGTTGAGCCGCAGGGTGGCCGTCAGCGTCTGCGACAGGGCTTGTAGTTCGGCCATACGCTCTGGCTCGCCGTTCCAGGCAGCCGCGAAGAGCGCCACGACGGCGAGTTGGGCTGTGTAGGTCTTAGTTGCCGCGACACTGCGTTCGACGGCAACATGCAACCCGACCACGGAATCGGCCGCGGCAGCGAGCGGAGATTCACCCTCGTTGGTGATGGCGAGGGTGGGACGGCCCTGGCGCACCCCTTCCTGCACCACGGCCAGGATGTCGGGCGACTGGCCCGACTGCGAAATGCCGACGACCAGCGCGCCGTCAAGGCGTGGGGGTGCCTGGTAGAGCGTATACAGCGAGGGCGTGGCAAGAGCGACGGGGTACCCACCCAGGGCGGCCCACGCGTACTGCGCGTAGGTCGCAGCGTGATCCGATGAGCCGCGGGCAGCGATCAAGACGTAGTTGAACGGCGGCAGTTCCCTGACGATCTGCTCCACGTGCTTCGTTTCACATTCCAGCAGCCGGGCAACTCCCTCCGGCTGGCTGGCGATTTCCTGTTCTAGCAGCGATGACATCGTTTACTCTCATTGCGATGGCGCCGGGTATCGGCTCCTACCCGCTTT
>Ga0187846_10002232_pt1 | contig 10714 bp, 11 predicted proteins | sample TC_taG_FD_161473 | JGI IMG/M metagenome (GOLD analysis project Ga0187846, IMG submission 161473) | Biofilm microbial communities from the roof of an iron ore cave, State of Minas Gerais, Brazil - TC_06 Biofilm (v2) | ecosystem: Environmental > Terrestrial > Deep subsurface > Cave > Wall biofilm... | reverse complement strand
CCGGCGGCGGCGGCATCACCCGGATTTTGCTGTTGACCTGATCCTTGACGATCTCCTCGATCTGGTCCTTGGCCGCTTCCACCGCCTCGGACACCTTGTCCGGATCGGAGAGCACGCCCGGGGGCAGCGTCACCGTCGGACTGGCCTCGCCGGCAGCTTTTCCAGCCCCGCCCGCGGCGGATGATTTCGATGTTTTGTCCGCGGTGGACGGTTTGGATGTCTTGTTCTTGTCGGCGGTCTTGGGCGGAGCTTTCTCGATCCGCACTCCGTTGTCGTCGATCACGACGTTGCCCGAGCCGTTCTTACCTTGGATTCGGACCCCATTTTCGTCAATGTTCACCTCCGGCACATCCGACTCGCCCGGCGGCGGGCTGATGTGCAACCCGTCCGTGTCGACCGAAATGTGAACGTCCACCGGCACGTGCGCCGGCGCGCGATGCGACCTGCGCGGACTCGGGAACAGCGACCCGGCCATTCCGGCAAGCGCCAAAAGCAGCACGGCGAGCAGGAAGAACTTGCCCCACCCGATCGACACCAGCCAGTTGCCGAAGCGCGGCGCAAAGACGCCGACTCGCGTGGCCGCCCCGGCAGCGGCGCGAGACAGGGCGTCACCCGCTTGGGCCAACGAGGAGCGCGGCGCGTCCTTCGGTGCTCCGCCCTTCGGTGCTGCGTCCTTCGATGCTGCATCCTTCGGTGATCCGTCCGCGGCGTTTGCCGCGCCTGCCTGCGAAGATCCTGGTTCGTTCATTTGTGTTCGCTCGTGCCGTATCCGTGCAGTGCCGTATGCGACAACTGTACGGCCAGCTGGCTGTGGCCGATACCCACGACCGACCGGCTGCAGGATTCGGGGGCCGGGATGCTTTGCTACGCGATCGGCTGCATTCGGCCTGGAATATCATTGTCTCGCTGGGATTTGCGCGAATCGTTCGGGTTTTTTTAAGGGCTAACTATGACCATGCGAGACGCCATCAACCCGATGGGCACCGACGGCTTTGAGTTCGTCGAGTACGCGGCGCCTGATCCGGCTGCCCTCGGGGCCATGTTCGAGAGCCTGGGCTTCACGCCGCTGGCGCGCCACCGCCACAAGAGGGTGACGCTGTACCGACAGGGCGACATCAATTTCATCATCAACGCCGAGCCGGATTCCTTCGCGCAGCGTTTCGCGCGCCTGCACGGCCCGTCGATCTGCGCAATCGCGCTGCGCGTGCAGGACGCCGCATTCGCGTACCAGCGGGCGATCGAGCTTGGGGCGTGGGGCTTCGATTCCCGCTCCGGGCCGATGGAACTGAACATCCCCGCAATTAAGGGCGTGGGCGACAGCCTGATCTATTTCGTGGACCGCTGGCGCGGCAAGGGCGCCGAGCAGCACGGTTACCGGCCGGGGCGCATCGGCGACATCGGGATCTACGACGTCGATTTCGAGCCGATCAACGATGCCGTCACCGAGGGCGACGCGCGTCCCGCAGGGGCAGGCCTGGTGCAGATCGACCATCTGACCCACAACGTGCACCGCGGCCGGATGAAGGAGTGGGCGGAGTTTTACGAGCGGCTGCTCAACTTCCGCGAGGTGCGCTACTTCGACATCGAAGGCCGTCAGACCGGCCTCAAGAGCAAAGCGATGTGCAGCCCGTGCGGCAAGATCCGGATCCCGATCAACGAAAGCTCCGACGACCGCAGCCAGATCGTCGAGTACCTGGATCTGTATCGCGGCGAAGGCATTCAGCACATCGCTCTGGCCACGTCGGACATCTACCGCTCGGTCGAAGCGCTGCGCGCGAACGGCGTGCAGTTCCAGGACACGCCCGACACCTATTTCGAGGGAATCGACACGCGTCTTCCCGGCCACGGTGAGTCGTTGCCGGACTTGCGCCGGCTTCGCATCCTGATCGACGGCAACCCCCACGCGGCCGGCAAGGAGCTGTTGCTGCAGATCTTCACGCAAAACATGATCGGGCCCATTTTTTTCGAAATCATCCAGCGCAAGGGTCACGAAGGCTTCGGCGAAGGCAACTTCCAGGCCCTGTTCGAGTCGATCGAGCTCGACCAGGTGCGGCGCGGCGTGCTCAAGCCGAGCGCGGAGACGGCGTGAAGCGACAACGGGCGCGCGGCCCGATCGAGGTGCCGGGATGAAGGTCACTCCCGTCACGTACGGTGAATCGCAGCGCCCCCCGCGTGGCGACTATTCGGTCGCTCGCGAGGACTACACGTGTGACCAGGCATGGAACAGCTACACGCCGGAGCAGCACGACCTGTATTCGCGCCTGTTCGCCCGCCAGCTGCGCCTGGTCCATGGCCGCGCGTGCGACGAATTTCTGCGCGCGCTCAAACACCTGGACATGGCGGACCGCATTCCGCGCTTCGAGCAGGTGAGCGAGTTGCTCGGGCGCGCCACCGGCTGGCAGATCGTCGCGGTCCCAGGGCTGATCCCCGAGGAGGCGTTCTTCCGCCTGCTGTCGCAGCGGCGCTTTCCGGTGACGGTGTGGCTGCGTACGCCGGAGGAGTTCGACTACATCGTCGAGCCCGATCTTTTCCACGACCTGTTCGGCCACGTCCCGCTGCTGTTCGACCCGGTGTTCGCCGACTACATGCAGGCCTATGGCAAAGGCGGACTGAAGGCGCTGCACTACAACGCCCTCGAGCTGCTTGCCAGGCTGTACTGGTATACGGTCGAGTTCGGCCTGATCGACACCCCGCAGGGAGTGCGCGTCTATGGCGCCGGCATCCTATCCTCACCCGGCGAACTGGAGCGCGCGCTGATCGACTCCAGCCCGCTGAAGATCCGGTTCGATCTGCGGCGCGTGCTGCGGACCCGTTACGAGATCGACGACTTCCAGAAGACCTATTTCGTGATCGACGCTTTCGGGCAGTTGTTCGAGGAGACCGCGCAGGATTTCGCGCCGATCTACCAGCAGCTGCTCCCGCTGCCGGCGCATCCGTCCGACCAGGTCCAGCCTGGCGACCGCCTGCTTGCGCCACCGGCGGCAACGACGAGCTGACGACCTCGCGCCGATAGGCGTTTTACTCGCCCGGGGCCGGTTCGCCGGGGCGGCCCGGAGGGCGAATCTCGCGACGCATCTCGGGGCGTGGAGGCGGCACAGCCGTGCGAGTCGAAGCAGAGACATCCTGCGTCGGCGCCGTCAGGACGTTGCCGCGCCGCTCGAAGCCCACGCCGCCTGCGCCCTGCGGCCCTGTCACCGCGAGTGGAGGATTGGGCACGCGCAACTCGTGCCGCACTCCGCCCGATTCCAACGTCACGCTGTGCCCGTCCACCGCGACCAGCTTGGCGCCAGGAGCAACCTCATCGCCGAGCCGCACCGCCTTTGCACCTCGGACTCCAACCAGGAACACCGCTGCAGAGTCGCGCCCGGCCGAAAACACGCCGGCCACCTGGATGTCGCCTAGGCCGGTCGCAGGCGCTTCGATCTTCCCGAAGGCGCGCGCGACCAGTACCGGGTCCGGATCACGCGCCACAACGGCGCGAATCGCGGGAGGGACGGCGGCAGGCGGCGGCGTCATCAGCCGAATGACCCAATACGCCACCAGGCCGCAGGTCGCGGCCGCGCCGATGAAATGGATCAGCAGTCTTGCCGGGGCGGATAACATGCAGTCGGGTCCTCAGCGAAAGCACAGGGGTATTCCCCTTGCAACTCGCGCAATCCGTTTCACATTCTCGATTGTCCTGCGAGGTATTATGCGGCGCTCCATGGAGACACTGCAAAAACCCGTGTCGGTTCAACGATTTCCACCCCTTTCGCGACCGGCGCCTCCGGCGAACGACCGTGCGCGCGGCTTCACGCTGATCGAGATCATCGTCGTGATCACGATCATGGCGATCATGGCCGCCCTGATCGTGCCGCGCGTGATCGGCCGCACGGACGACGCCAGGATCGCAGCAGCGCGGCAGGATATTGCCACGTTGATGAACGCACTGAAGCTGTACCGGCTCGACAACGGGCGCTACCCAACGCAGGACCAGGGGCTGCGCGGTCTGATCGAGAAGCCGACGGTCGATCCGATTCCCCAAAACTGGAAGCCGGGCGGATACCTCGAGTCCCGCAACGTGCCGAAGGACCCGTGGGGCAACGACTACCAATACCTGAATCCCGGCCTGCACGGCGACGTCGACGTGATGAGTTACGGCCGGGACGGCCAGCCGGGCGGCGAGGGTCCGGACGCGGACATCGGTTCCTGGACGCAGTAGCCAAGCCAACCGAAGCGCAAGTGATGTCAGCTTCGAACGCACCACGGCTCCTGACAAAAGTCCAGGAGCGCGGCTTCACCCTCCTCGAGATCCTGGTGGTGCTGGTGCTGATCGGGGTGCTGACCTCGCTGATCTCGCTCACCTCGGTGCCTGATCCGCGCCGTTCGATGGCGGAAGAAGCGCAAAGGCTGGGACTGCTTCTGACGATGGCGAGTGAGGAGTCGCGCGTCCGCGAGCAACCGATCTCGTGGGAAGGCGACTTGCACGGCTACCGCTTCGTCACCGAAACCGGCGGCGAGCGGCAACTGATGAACGACGACGACTTGCTGCACGAGCGTTCCTGGCAGCAGCCGCTGACGCTGCTGTCGATCACGCAGGACGGTCAGGCTGCGCAGACGCTGCTGAGCCCGGATGCCCCCTCGCTGCGAATTCCGATCGCGCGCGAATGGGTGCAGCCGCGCTGGAAAATCGAAATCGCCGACGGCATCGCCGACATCACAGTCGTCTTCGACGAGAACGGCATCGGCCACGTGGCCAGCGGCCCACCGCAGTGACCCCGCAATGAAGCCCCAGGAGCGACACCGTGGCCGGATGCTTCGGCGCTGCAAGCCCCTTTTGCCGGTGGGATTCACGCTGCTGGAAGTGCTGGTTGCGATGGTCGTGATCGGCGTCGTCCTGCTGGCTGCCATGCGCGGGGCGATTTCGCTGACCAACAGCTCGCACGACCTACGCACGAAGCTGCTAGCGGTGCTGACCGCGGAAAACCGGATTCAGGAGCTGCGCCTCGCCGGCGAAGCGCTCGCAGTCGGAGTCAACCGTTCCGACTGCGACCAGGGCGGCGTGCGCTTCGTGTGCGAGCAGTCGATCCAGCAAACGCCGAATCCGTTTTTCCGGCGAGTGCAGGTGCGCGTGCTCAACTCCGATCTCGGTACCGAGCGCGAGTACGCGCTGTTGATGACCGTGCTGCCCACCACCGGCGGCTAAGTTCAGAAAGCAAATGCAATCGATGTTTCGCCCAGTACGCTTCCCCACGCGCACGGCCAACCAGCGACGCCGCTGGCCGCCCCGCCTTCGCGCCCCCAGCGCTTCGGCACGCATGGGCTTCACCCTGGTCGAGCTGCTCGTGGCGATCGCGATCATGGCGATCGTCGCAGTCATTTCGTGGCGAGGCCTTTCATCGCTGATCGCCACGCGCGACCGCCTGGGGCCGGAGGCCGATGATGTGCGAGCGCTGCTCGCCGCAACGGGCCAGATGCAGCTCGATCTGGAACATGCCGTCAACCCGGTGCTGGCGTGGCGCGCACTCGCGCCGGTGAGCGTGCTGACAGTCGACGGCGCAACGGCTTTGCAGATCGTGCGCTTCTCCGAGCCGCTCCCCGACGGCGCCAGCGCGGTGCAGCAGGTGACCTATGCGGTGGTCGACGGCGTGTTGCTGCGCCAGTGCTCGGCCGCAGTGCGCAGCCTGCCGACCGAGTCCAGCGTGACGGTATCGACGGTGCGGCTGGTGTCCGGTGTCGATTCGATCCAGGTGCGCGGGTGGCGGGCGAACCAGGGATGGACGGAGCTGCTTCCCTATCCCGTCACGATGCCGCCAGGGATCGAAGTCGTGCTGAAGCGCCAGGACGGCACCAGTTTGCGGCGCGTATTACTCGTCGGCTGAAGTTCATGATGACCCGAATGGCTCTTTCCCCCCAGGTCCACGTGCGGGGGCGTTGCTTGCCCCGTGTGCGCGGTGCCGCGTTGCTGATGGCGCTGGTCATCGCAGCGCTCGCCACCGTGATCGTCAGCGGCCTGTTCTGGCGCGAATTCGTCCTGGTGCGCACGATCGACAACCAGCAATTGTTGTCGCAGAACCACCTGCTGATGCGGGGCGCGCTCGACTGGGCGCGCGCGATCCTGCGCGAAGACGCGCAGCAAACCCACTACACCGCCCTGACCGGCGCGTGGGCCCAGCCGCTCGCCGAAACGCGGCTCGATCAATTGGGCGAGACCTCGCCGCTGGCCTCGCAGGCGTCGATGTCGGGCGCGATCGAGGACGCGCAGTCGCGGCTGAACTTGCGCAATCTGGTCGACTACAACGGCGCACCGGACGCTGCCCAGCAGGCCGTGCTCACGCGCCTGTGCTTGGAGCTCAGTTTGCCAGGGCCGACTGCGGACCTGATCGCGGCGTACGTCGTGCAAACCGTTCCTCCGCTCTCCGGTTTCGTGCCGGCGCCGATGGTGGGTGCGCAGCCCGCCAAACAAGATCCGCAGCTGCCGCTCGTGTTCCCTGAGGACGTCGCCAGGATTCCGGGAATCGATCCGGCCGTGGCCCCACGTCTTGCGTCGTACGTCGTCGTGCTGGATCAACGCACACCGGTGAACTTCAACACGGCTTCGGCAGAGGTTATCGCGGCCGAGATCGAAGGGCTGTCGCTTTCGGATGCCAGGGCGCTGGTGGCCGACCGCGACCGCACGCCGTTCATCAACCCCGGTGACATCCGCACCAGGCTGCGCGGACGCGGAACGAGCTTCTCCGACAACGACGTTTCGGTCACGTCGCAATATTTCTTCGTTCGCGGCGAGGTCAAGCTGGAGCGCGCCGACACTCGGACGGAAGCGCTGATCAAGCGCGCACAGACCGGAACGCTCGGGCCGATCGATGTGATGTGGGAGCGTGAATCGTGAGCCGCAACGGCGCGCAACGACTGTTGGCCTTTCTCCCGCAACGCACTGCGCAATCGCAGGGGGCAACGCGTGGATCGCCCGGCACCACCGCCATCGTCGCCTTCCGCCGCGTCGACGCAGCGCAGCAGCTTCTGGATGCGGGCGACACCCCGCTGACGCTGCTGCCCAAGGCTCCATCCGTCGAGCTGCTGTTCGACGTGTCGGACGTATTCACCACCCTGCTCGAAGCCCCGAGAATGGCGGAGGGCAAGTTGCGGCAGGCACTTCCGAGCCTGGTCGAGGAACGGCTGCTCGCCGACGCCGCCGACTGTCACCTCGCTTATCGGATCGAAGGAGCAGAAGGCAATGCAACTCGCATCGCAGTAGCGGCGGTTGACCGAGTGACGCTGACTCGCACACTCGACGGCGCGGCCGAGGCTCAGGTACGCCCACATGCGGCCTACAGCGCGTTGTACAGCGTGCCGCCGCCGGCCGACGGCACACTGTCGGTGCGGTTACAAAGCGGACGCGGCACCGTGCGAACGGCCGAGCACGCCGGATTCGCGTTCGATCTGGACGGCGAGGTTCCCGCCGCGCTCTCGGTCGCGGTCCAGCAGCTCGACATTCGCAAAGTGAACGCGTATGGGCCGGATGCCGCAAAGCTCGTCGCGCTTGCTCCCGCGCTGGGAGTCGACGTGATCGACGTCAAGCGCGATCTCGATCCGGCGGCCACGGCTGGTGCGGTGAATCTGCTGCAGGGACGCTACGCGCCTCCCGGCCGGCTCGGCATGCCGACGTTTGCGGCGCTCGTGCGCAGCGGCGCGCTCAAACCGGTGCTCATGTGGGCCGCCGTGTGCCTGGCGATCTTCCTGGTCGGGCTGAATGCGTACGCCTTCAAACTTTCGTCGGAAAACCGCGGGCTGCAATCATCGATGCGGAGCGCTTTCCAGAGCGCGTTTCCGTCCGACCCACCGACGGATGTGGTGGCGCTGACCCTGCGTCATCTACGCCAACTGCGCACGCGCGCGGGACAGCCATCGCCCGACGACTTTTCCGTGCTCAACGCCCAGGCAGCGCAACTGTTGGCCGGTGCGCCGGTGGGCGCGCTCGCGGGCCTGGACTACCACGACGGAGCCTTGATCCTGAAGTTCAAGCCAGGCGCAGCGCGTGCAGCCGCTTTCCAGGACTCGCTGCGCGCCCGTGCGGCGCAACAGGGACTGGATGCCCACTTCGAAACAGACGGTTCGGCGCGGATCGCGCCGCAAGCACCATGAGTGAAGCGAATGGACTTACGCGAATCAGCGCGAATCGTTCGGGGTTTTTTAGAGGTTGACTTATGAACCTGGAGTCGCTGCGCCGATTCTGGTCCGAGCGCGAACCGCGCGAGCGGACCGTGCTTGCGTTCGCAGCAGCCCTGGTAATTGCCGCGCTGCTGTACTGGACTCTGATCGGACCGGCGCTGTCGGACATCACGCGTCTCCAACGCGCTCTGCCGAATTCGCGCACGCAGGCGGCGCAACTGCAGGCGCTGCTAAGCGAAGTGCGCACGCTGAAGTCGCACCCGGCGGTCGCTGCCACCGCCGAGGGCGAAGCGCCGGCGGAAGTCCAGAAGTCGCTGGCGTCGGCCGGATTGAAGGCCTCGCGAATGGTCCCACTGGCGAACGGCGCGCTGCAGTTGACGTTCACCAATGTCTCCTATGCATCCTGGTCCGTCTGGCTGGCGACAGCCGAGCGCGAGCTCGGAATGCGCGCAGCGGCCGTGACAGTGAAAGCGACTGCGACGCCGGGGAACGCCGATGTCGAACTGGCGCTGAAGGCAGGCGGCGAGTGAGCCCGGCCGTATCGCTCAACCGCTCGCGCCTCGTGATCGCCGTTGCGATCGGCGGCGCATTGGCTGCGCTACTCACGATCGTCGCGCTGGCGCCGGCGCAGTGGGCGGACGACGAGGTGCGGCGGATCTCGGACGGACACATCCGACTGGCGGAGACCGCGGGAACGATCTGGAACGGATCGGCGACGCTCGTGTTCGCTTCCGGGCAACCCGACCGCGACGCCGGCGCGAGCCTGCCCGAGCCGCTGTCGTGGCGCCTCGATCCCCTGCCTCTGCTGTTCGGCACAGCGGAGCTCACGCTGCGCCACCCGTCGGCACTCGCCGCCCCGTGGCACGTGAGTGCATATCTGGGCGGCCGGCTACACCTCGGAGCGGCGACTTTGCGGCTGCCAGCGGCGATGCTGGCGGGCCTTGGCGCGCCGTGGAACACGGTGCGCCCGGGCGGCATCATCAGTCTGCGGACCGACGGCATCGAATTCGCGCCGGGTCAGTGCCGTGGAAGTGTGACTGCCGAATGGGAGGATGCCTCGAGCGCGCTGACCCCGGTTGCGCCGATCGGGCATTACCTGTTGCAAACGTCCGATCGCTATCCCGGAATGCAGGTGCGCCTTCAGACGGTTGCAGGACCCCTGGAGCTGGAAGGCAGTGGCACAATCGGCGCGGGCGGACACCTGCAGTTCGAGGGGATCGCCCGCGCACAGGCTACGGCCGACCCTGCGACGAAGACCCAGCTGACGGGATTGATTTCGTTGCTCGGGCGTCGCGATGGGGACGCCGCCATCTTGAGATTTGGATCCTGAGATGAAACCAAACGCCTGGATCTTCGCGCTGGCACTGGCCGCGGCGAGCGCAAGCGCACTCGCCGCCGACCCGGCCGCGGACGCGGGCACCGCCGGTGCGCCCGCCGGCGGCGCTGGCTCCACCCGCACCATCCCCGATGGCGGCGCAACGAGCAGCGCGGACACCGTGGTCCTGAATTTCGTCAACGCGGACCTGGACGCGGTGGTGCGCGCGGTGGGCCAGTTCACCGGGCGCACGTTCGTGGTCGATCCGCGCGTCAAAGGAACTCTGACGCTGGTTACCGAGCGTCCGGTCACGCGCCAGCAAGCGTTTGAGGATCTGCTTGCGGCGCTGCGGCTGCAGGGCTTCACGATGGTCGAGTCGCCCGAAGCCGGTGGCGTGGCGCTGATCTTGCCCGAGGCGGACGCAAAACTGCAGGGCGGTCGCGTGGTGACTACGCCGTCGAGCGCGCCGAAGGGCGACCAGGTCGTCACACAGGTGTTTCGCCTGCAGTACGAATCGGCCACCAACCTGGTTCCGGTGCTGCGCCCGCTGATCGCGCCGAACAACACGATTTCGGCGTATCCGGCCAACAACACGCTCGTCATCACCGACTACGCGGAAAACCTGCGGCGGCTGGCGCGCATCATCGAGGCGGTCGATTCGCCCGCCACGTCGGAAGTCGAAGTCGTTTCGCTGAAATACGGGCTGGCGACCGATGTGGCCGCGATCCTGACCAAGGTGCTGGACGAAGGCACTCGCGGGGCCGTACAAACTCCCGACGCCGGCCAGCGCGTCTCGGTCGTGGCCGAGCCGCGCAGCAACATGCTGATCCTGCGCGCTGCCAGCCGATCGCGCCTGGAGCAGGCCAAGGCGTTGATCGCCCGCTTCGACCAGCCCAGCCTGACTCCGGGCAATATCAACGTGGTGTACTTGCGCTACGCGCAGGCGGTGAAACTGGCGCCGCTGTTGCGAGCCGTTCTGGTAAGCGACCCGTCATTCCTGCAGCAGGCTTCCGGTGGAGGCTTGACGGTGACTCCGGTCAGCTCCTCGCTCGGCCAGACGAGCACGAGCACACCGACCCAGCCAAACCAGCCCGCGCAGGCGGCCGGGGGCGGCGTGAACTATTCAGCCGCTTCGGGCGGTGGTGGTGGGGGCAGCGGCGGCGCCGGCGGCGCAGTCGCGGGGATGATCCAGGCCGATCCCTCGACCAACTCGCTGATCATCTCCGCACCCGAGCCGCTGTATCGGAACAT
>Ga0187846_10002231_pt1 | contig 10714 bp, 10 predicted proteins | sample TC_taG_FD_161473 | JGI IMG/M metagenome (GOLD analysis project Ga0187846, IMG submission 161473) | Biofilm microbial communities from the roof of an iron ore cave, State of Minas Gerais, Brazil - TC_06 Biofilm (v2) | ecosystem: Environmental > Terrestrial > Deep subsurface > Cave > Wall biofilm... | reverse complement strand
TCCCGTCCAGGTAGATCACCAGAAGTTCGACATCGTCCCAACGCCGCTCGCAGAGCTTTTTCAGTTCTTCCTCGCTGGCTTCGATGGCTTCGGCGCTCACGCTGGACTTCGACACACCCACGGTTTCCGCCATCTCCGGCAAGACGGCTCGGTACTGCCGCGTGGAAACCCCGCGCAGCAGAATCTCCAGCATGCGACGGCTGAGCTGGCCGTCTTGTTGCATGGCTTCGTAGGCCGGCACGGGTACTTCCCCGTCCTGGCCCTGCCCCTTTTTCCGCAAGCGCGGCCGGGTGACGCGCAACTTGCGTTCCGCCAAGGCCACCGTGCCTCTCTCGCTGCCGTGCCAGCCCACCGCTCCGCCTTTCTTCCCCGGATGCGGCGGACCCGCAAGGCCTGCCGCCGAAATCCGCAACACCGCTTCGACGCTGGCACGGCCTAGCACGTCAATCAATTCATCGACGGCCAGTCGGGACTGCTCGATCAGTTCCACCATCGGCAACAGCGCCTGCCCATTCCGAGTCAAAAAGCAGGCGAGCGCCTGAGTGTCGTTCTTGTGGATTGTGCTGATGTTCTTCTGCGCATTGCTGTGATAGGGTCTTTCCACGGCGGTTCTCTCCTTTTCAAAAGGATTCGCAGCCCGATTCTAATTGAACCGGGTCTGAGAACCGCCGCTCAACCTCTAACGGAACGCCGGACACCTTCTATTCTTAACCAATTTCTTTAGCTAAGGCTCCCTTATATTTAAAGCATATCATAGTACTAGAACGTTGTAAACCAATATCTTCATTAATTCCTAAGGAACTTGTTCACCTTTATTTTCAATGTAATACACAGAAGTGTCGTACCGGCACGGCATTCTGATAAAATGAGTCTTATGCAGCGGGGCGTGATCTACAGACATCACGGTGCGTGCTTCCTGCGCTACTACGATGTGGGTTCTCCCCGCCGAAGACGGGCGGTACGGTTAGCGCCTGCGAATAGGGATTACCCTAACAAGCGCAGCGTCCTGCTGCTCGCAGAGAAAATTCTCGCTCCTATTAACAGCGGGCGGCTTCAACCTGAGAGCGCCACGCCAGTATCCGAGTTCATTGAAAAATTCTACCTGCCGCATGCGGAGCGCACCCTGCGACCAAGCACCCTGAAGGATTACCGAGAAATCTTCCACAAACATTTGCGGGATAGATTAGGCAATACACGCTTGCGGGACTTCCGCACTGTCCATGGTCAACGCATCATGGCGTCTGTTTCTGGCGTGGGGCATACCCGACTGCTTCGCATCAAATCATTTTTGTCGGGAGTGTTTACTTTCGCTCTGCGCGAAGGTTGGCTCGATGGTGTGAACCCCATGCGCCCCGTTTCAGTGGCAGGCAGACCATCCCATTTCAAAGGCGCAGCGTACGCAATAGACGAGATCGAGCAAATGTTGATTTATCTTTCGGAACCAGCAAGAACAGTCGTTGCTGTGGCTGCGTTCGATATCTTGGACGGCGGCAGTGAAGCCCTGTAGTTCTAAGGAATGCTGCGCCGCGATAGACTGCCGAAGCCATCCAGTGCTCTCCCACGTATCCAAAATTTGTCCAAGTAGTTTCATAAAATCTCCTAAGCGATTTGTGTTTGCGGATAGAAACGTCTCTTGTTTATCCGTTCCCATTCGAGAATCTCGCGTGGAAGCAAGTCAAGTGGGCGGCAATTGCCCATTGTTAATTTCGGGCGTTGATTATGGTTCTGCTCGCTTTGAGTTGCCCAACGACAATTGGAAAGTTCATAGTTGCCGTCATTGTTGATGCGGTCAATGCTAGTTCCTTTTGGGCGTTTTCCCATATCCTTCAGAAAGTTCTCAAAACCGTGCTCGCCTTGCCAGCGGGGACAGACAGTAATTCCACGCCCACCGTAATCAGCAAAAGCATGGTTGCGGGGATTTAGGCACCTGCTTTTCATGCTCCCCCAAGAACGGTACTCAGGGGATGCTTGACTGTTGCGGCTATGGCTGTGACCGTGTTTTCTCATTCTTCCTGCCGCGAGTTCTCTCTGTAGACAGCCACAGGATTTAGTGTTACCCCGCATCAGATTGTGGTCACACGCAATATGCCGCTTACCGCAAGAGCAGTGGCAAACCCATATCGCTCTTCCATCTGTTGTTCGTTTTGGTGTCTTCCGAAGCACAGTTAGGCGCGCCCAAACACACTTCCACCACGTAAATCAAGTTTTGCTGGCATTTAATTTTCCTCTATTTTGGTTTCGGAGTTTCTACGGCAGAAATTCACTCTTCCAAGTTTTGTGAACGGCGGCGCGGAGTTCCGCGAAGGACATCTTTCGAGCTTCCTGTGCTTCGGGTGAGGTCTTGTCGGCGGCCCTACAAGCAACGGGAACCTGATGTGCGGGCTGCGGAGCCTGGGCGGACGGAGCAACAAACGGCGTTGCGGCTCTATCGCTCGAAGGGTTCTCAAAATTATGGTGCTGGCAGCCGTATGCAAACGCTGCGTCCAGCCCATTGTAGTTACCGCAAGCTTGGTTTGTGGCGATGAGCCACTCAAGAATTTGGACAAGAGTGTCACAATTTAGTTTTGAGTCGTAAAAATCTCGTCCAACGTGTTGCGCGAGCCACATGGCTTGGATGGCGTTCCAGTCCTCGGCACTCAATTGTGGCTCTGGCACAGGTGCGAGCGAATTGAGAAAACAATTGCAGGATGTGGAAGGAGAACTTGCCGCAGGCCAAGACCAGAAAGTTACCGGACATCCCTATTACGACACGATGAGTATTAAGGTTGTGGACGATCGTACGATTGAGGAAGCCGACAAGAAAAATGGGAAGACGGTTACGACTTCAAAGACTACGGTCTCGCCTGACGGCAACACATTGACCTTCGAGTTTTCCGATAGCAGTGCCACCAACGCCGCTCCCGTAACGGGCAAGGGGGAAGCGACGCGGGTGGCCAAGGGCCCGGACGGGTCTCATGCTATTTCGGGTTCTTGGCGGGCTGCAAAAATGGAGAGTCTCTCCGACAACGCGCTCATGTTCAGCTTCAAGGGCGAAGGCGATAGCTTGACCATGACCAATCCCACCGGACAAGCCTATACGGCGAAATTGGATGGCACGGACGCGCTGTACAAAGGCGATCCGGGCACGACCAGCGTCTCAGTGAGACGCTTGGTCAACAACATGATCGAGGAAAGAGATAAACGCGATGGCAAAGTGATCGGCATCGCGCGCATGACGGTCGCTCCGGATGGTAAGACGATGACGATCGCAGTTACTGACAAGCTGCACGGAACCACCAGCCAGTTTGTGGCAGAGAAGCAGTAGGACGGCACACGTTCCGAGAATCGTCCGCTGCGCCGATGATCCTGCGCCGGTCATTGTGGTTTGGAATCGCTTTGTGCCTTTGCCCGAATCTTTTCGCCGTGGAAATTGACCTGCAAGGCCCGCAAGTAGTGGACAAGGTCCCATGCTTGGTTGGAATCCAGATAGTCGACATAGGACGGCATCGGCGTGCCATCGAGGCCGGTGATAAAAATTCGATATAGGTCCTGGTCCGTCGTTCCGCATTTGAAGCGGATGCCGGTGGTGAAATCGTAGGGTCGAATCGGATTGCCCAAGACGTCATGCAGTGTAGCTGCCGAAGGGCCGTCGCCTCGCCCCTGCGTGCCGTGGCATTCCGCACACTTCAGGATTGTCTGGAAGAGTTCCTTGCCCCGGGCGATGCTTTCCGGGGTCGCGGGCGTCTCGGCCGGGATCACGATCGCGGGATCGGGCTTTTCCTCCTTGAAACGCGATGAGAATGTCTTTACATAGGCAACCAGATCCACGCGCTCCTGCTTCGTCAGCGGCATCCAGGGAGGCATGTTCGTTGTTTGGATCCCCCTGCCGACCGTGTCGAACAAATCAGAGTCCAGCGGGATGCTGCCTGAAGGTGTCGAGCGACACTTGAAAATGCCCAACGTGAAATTGCGCGGCTGGGGATCAATCCATTGGGCATTCTCGCCTTTGCCGTTTCCGTACACTCCGTGACAGCCGATGCAATAACGCCGGTAGAGAGCTCTTCCGCGCTTCGCGCTCCCTTCTAGGTTTCCGATACGGGCTTCCTGTCCGAAGACAGCTGGCGCGGCTGTGGCTACTACACAAAGGAGGGATAGTAGGAAAACCCTGCGCAGGCCCAGGATGGCAGAGGTTCGTGCAGCGAGGTTGCGTCCGGGACTAAACCTCATCTCGTCTGACTGGCGACAGCTGTCAGCGCCTCTTTGAGTTGCTCGATAACTCTTTCCAGAGCTGCAAGACCTTCTGCGGCACCGGCGAGGTTTCCTCCGCGTCCCATTTCTTCCAATCGTAAAGCCGTTGCTACCGCCAATGGAGAAGCCAGGTTGCTCACTGTGCCTTTGATTGTGTGGGCCGTCCGGCAGACCCTGAGGGCATCTCCGTCGGCAACCGCCTCCTTCAATTCGCAGAGCTGCTTGGCAGAATCTTGCAAGAACAGTTCCACTACCTCTGCGAGGAGCTCTCGGTCACCGCCGACCCGTTCCAGCAGCTCAGCGCGGTCCAAAACCGAACTCTCTTGCGGGCCTGGCAACGACGCCGCGGACAAGGCGGCGCCTGCCGGCCGCAAATCGGCCTTTGGATTACAATCTTCGAACCTGTTTCGTCGAGAATCCCTTTCACCCATTCCGCCTCCAGGCAGCGTCTAGATCTCTTGTGCCTCTCCAATAAGTCAAAAGTCTCTTGAGAAGAGCGTTCCTTTACGTGCTAACCGGAGCGGAGAGAACCTCTTCGACAGCAGCGAAGAGCTCTTTGACTTGGAGTGGCTTCGAGATATAGCCATCCATCCCTGCCTCCAGACACCGTGCCTTGAACCCGACGATCGCATGAGCCGTCATCGCGATGATCGGGATATGCTTCCCGCTCGTAACTTCACTTTTGCGGATGGCTGCCGTGGCCTCTAAACCGTTCATCTCTGGCATCTCCACGTCCATCAAGATGAGATCGAAGGATTCCTTCTCCAAAGCTTCCAATGCAGCCTTTCCCGTTGCCGCGACGACAACTGTGTGCCCCCTGTTTCCCAAAATGCGGACGGTCAACAATTGGTTCACCGCATTGTCTTCCGCCAAAAGAATCCTTAGGCGCCTACGATTCTCACGGAGAGAATGGAGCGTAACAAGATCCGGATTCTTCTCCTTCCGAGCTTGCACGCCCAGCACGACCTTGATCGCTTCGAATAGGTCTGATCGTTTGATCGGCTTGGGAAGGTACGCCTTGATGCCCAGATCGCGGCAGCGTGCGGCATCTCCACGGAATCCAGCCGAAGTCAGCATGATGATCGCCGATCCCGCCAGGTGTTCGTCCTGCTTGATTTTCTCGGCCACGTGGAATCCGTCCATTTCGGGCATCTGGGCATCGAGCACAACCAAGGGGAAGGGCCTTCCGTTTGCCTTCGCCTCTTCAAGGATCGCAAGTGCGTGTGCTCCGCTCTCAGCCAATGTGGGCTTCATGAGCCAGGCATGAGCTAGTTCCTGGAGGATCCGGCGATTGGTAGCATTATCGTCCACAATCAAGACTGGGAGATCAATCAGCATCTCCGTTTCGACAGCCGGCGGCTTCCCCGCCGCGCCTCTGGGCAACCCAAAGCGCGCGTGGAAGTGGAATGTGCTTCCTCGGCCGGGTTCACTCTCGACCCAGATATGCCCATTCATCTTCTCGATGAGCCGGGAGGAGATCGTGAGTCCCAAGCCGGTGCCGCCATATCGTCGTGTCGTCGACCCATCGGCTTGCGTAAACGCTTCGAAGATTCTCGCCTGCTTTTCCCGAGGGATTCCAATCCCGGTATCCATAATGCTGAAATGCAGAACCGCTGCGCTCTCCTTCTCTTCCTCGATCCCCACGCGGACCACCACTTCGCCTTCCGCAGTGAACTTGATGGCGTTCCCTACCAGATTGACGATGATTTGCCGCAGGCGCGTGGGGTCGCCCAGCAGAGTGTCGGGCACATCGGCCGGTATATGACACGCGATTTCCAGGCCTTTCTGGTGCGCGCGAAGGCTCAGCGCTCGCATGGTGTCGTCCAGAGTCTCGCGCAGGTTGAATGGGATCGTCTCGACATCCAGCTTTCCTGCTTCAATTTTCGAGAAGTCGAGGATGTCATTGAGAACCGCAAGTAACGAATTCGCAGAGCTCTTCACGATCTCCAGATCTTCGCGCTGCTCGGGAGCGAGGTTGGATTCCAGCACAAGTCCTGTCATGCCGATGATCCCGTTCATCGGCGTGCGGATTTCGTGGCTCATGTTGGCGAGGAACTCGCTCTTGGCCTGGCTGCTCGCTTCGGCAGCCTCCTTGGCTCTTACCAATTCGATCTCGGTTCGTTTGCGCGCGATGAACTGGCCGACTTGACCCCCGAGCGTGGCCAACATCGTGAGCAATTCCCTGTCCGGCTCCCGGATTCCCCGGCTGAAGAATTCCATCACTCCGGTCACCTCCCCATTCACCTGAATGGGCACGGCGAACGCAGCGCGAAGATTGCCCCGGATGGCGGAGGCCGCGTAGGGGAGTTTCGATTCCTTGGCCAGGTCAGGCGCCCACTCCGCCTGGCCGCTCTCCCATGCGCGACCGGGAAGTCCAGCGCCGGAAGCAAACGCGGAGCTCAGAATCTCGGGCTCGAACTCCTTCACGGCCAGCTCTGGCTTGCGCCAGAGATCAAGGCACCGCAGCAGATTGTCTTGCCGATTGAGCTCCCAGATGACGCCCAAATCCCATCCCGTTCCTTCGCAAATCGCCTGGAGGATCTTCGGGACAGCCTCCTCGAGCATCCCGGCTTCGGCCAGGACAATCGCTACGGCGTGATGAACTGCAAGCCGCCCTTCCGCTTGCCGCCGGTACGCTCGGGCCGCTGCCTGGAGACCTGAAAAGACGGCGAGAATCAGTAGGCCGGCTGCGTCCAGCTGCACCATACGGAGGAGGATGCTCCTCGATTCCGCTTGAATCGCCTCGTTCGGCACCCTGGAGACAATCTTCCATGCGTAGGGAGAGACCTGCGACTTCGAGGAAACCTCTTTCATTACTTTGTCGTACACGTAGCGGTCTGCGGCAGCGAGTGGCGAGAGCGTGGCGAACGTGTAAAATCCGTTCCTATCGTAGAACCTTCCTGAGTCAGCCGCAGAGATCTTCGCCCAGGCCGCGGGAGCGGCGTTGGCGAACGTTCTGTCCTTCTTCTGTTCGTCCATGAACCCCCATTCGTCTTCAGGGTTCGGCCCTTTCAGCCAGTATCCGTCGGCATTCAAAAGCATAAAGTTGCCCGCCGACCCCCTCTTCTCCGGCGGGATTCTGTCCAGAATTTTTCCTCCTTCATAGCTGAAAATTAAAGCGCCCCGCTTCAATCCTTCGACGTCGAAGATCGGTGTGGAAAACAGGATCGTCGGATGGGGCGGCTGCTCGATTCTTCCGTCCTTCACGTTCAGCTCGAAGGGTGACACAAAGACTTCCTGCCGATCGAGCGCAAGGGTTCGGAAGAAGTACGTGCTCTCCGAGACGTCCCGCAGCACATCCACTGGCGCGATAAGCGGAGCGCCCCGGTTGTAGTTCACTCGGGCGAGCTCTACTCCTGTGTCGTCCAGCACGCGGATCTCGAAGTAATCGGTCTTTCTTCGGCACCACCGGAGCAGTTCCAGCTCCATCGCAGACCGTTCGGCTTCATGGGGACGTAACAGAAAGGCCAAAATCTGTGGGTTGTCGGAAAGAACGAGTAAATCGGCTACTGCAGACTCAAAGCCGCTGCCAATTCTTTGCACCGCGACGCGAACGCTCTCGGCTTCGTTCGCTTCCATGTTCACGCGCGAAAATTTTTCGCCCGCGACATAGTAAATGTAACTGGCCGCGACGAGCAGTGCCAGACACAGCCAGGAGACTGGCCCGATATTGGATATCAGCCCACGCAGCCCAAGCCCGCGGAGAAAGCTCTTTTCTCTCATGGAAACGCCTGTGTTAACGCCTCAACTCGGAGCTACCGGCACAGCTCACGGCTTCTGCCCACCGGCAGCGTCTTCTGAACCAACGAGGACGAAAGGGAGGGCAGCGAATACCCGGTTAGGTGCCGCATTTCCGTGCTGAAGCTACCCTGAGCAGTAGTCTACCCGGCAACAAAGCCGCGTCAACGCGCCGCAATCGTCGAAGTCTCGGGAAAGTTAATAGGCGCACAGGTTAGTTCTTTCGAGTCTCGATCATGGCGAGCATTTTCATAGGCAGAGCACGGAAATGGGATTCTGTGGAATTTTCGCCGCGTGGCATGTCGAAGCGTTGCCGGACCTAATGCAAATCCGCTGCTTCGGCGTAATCGGAGACACAAGCAGTCTCCACTCGATTGCGCCCGAGTTGCTTTGCTCGATAGAGGGCCACGTCGGCGGCATGGATCAGCTTGTCCTCACACGGTTCAATTTCTCCCCTGCTGGCGGCGACTCCCAAGCTCAAGGTGACGCCCATCTCGCCGGCGAGCGTCCGGAGCGGTGAGGCCTCGATGGCTCGGCGGACTCGTTCCGCTAACCCCGCAACGTCCGCCCCACTCGAAGACGGTGCGACTATGAGAAACTCCTCCCCGCCATACCGCCCGACCGAATCGTAGGCGCGCACGCTCGAGAGCATTCGTCCGGAGACCTGCCGCAACACGGCGTCTCCGGCTTGGTGGCCATACGTATCGTTGATGTTCTTGAAGCGATCTAGGTCTGCGAGCACCACACCCACGCAGCGTCGCTCGCGCCGGCCGCGCGCTAGTTCTCGCCGCAGCGTGTTCAAAATGTCGGCGCGATTGGAAAGCCCGGTCAACACGTCATGCGTGGCTTGAAAGCGCAACGCCTCTCCCGCGGCAATGAGCGCGTCCTCCAGTTTGAGAATTCGCTGGCCCGTGCGCAGGCGAGCCTCCAACTCTTCCGCATCGAAGGGCTTCGTCAAATAGTCATCGGCTCCGGCTTCCAAGGCTTCCAGCAGATCCTGTTTCCGATTTTTGCCGGTCAGAACCACAACGTAGACATAGGGACGCCCTACGCGCTGGCGGATGCTCCGGCAGATATCAACGCCGGCAAGTTCCGGCATCATCCAATCAAGCAGGGCAAGGCGCGGCGCGTCGTCCCCCTGCAGGATTTTCCATGCCTGCGCCCCGTCGGTGGTCACCGCAACTTCGTATCCGCATTTGGACAGCAAGGCTTCGAGCATCCGCCGCGATACCGAATTATCTTCGGCAACCAAGATCTTCATTACGCTGCATCCAGAGCTTCGGTCTATTTTTCTGAAATTTCGAAAGCCACTCTCGCTGTGCCACCCGCCCGTACAGACACTTTCTTTTCCCACGTCTTTGGCTCGGAGAAAATCGGGCGGTGCACTTCTTGATGCGAGTCGACGTCCATCACCGTCTCTTCACGGACGATCGACCAGCCTTCATGCCAGGCTACGATCTCATAGTCCCCGGGCGGAACGCCGCTGAGCTTGAAGTTTCCGTGCTCGTCGGTCACTGCGTAATAAGGATGTTGCACCACCAGCACCTCCCCGTTCATCCACACGTGACCCGCGTCGCACTTCATGTCCACGACCCCGGCCTTGCGCATCGGCCGCTCGATCTCTTTGTCTTTAATGGGGAACGGCAGATTGTAAACGGCCACGCCGGCCATATGGATATTGTGAAGAATGGGATCCGTGCTCTTCATCTTTAATTCCGCTCCTTGCGGGACCAGCATGATGTGCGGTTCATAGCGGCAAGTCTTCTGGTTCAGCGACGCGCGCGTCTCAGGCAAATCCATCGCCTTGCCTCGCGTCACGTTTTTCAAGTAGATCACGGTGTTCTCCACACCTCCATCCGGGCCGATCAGCATCCGTTCCAGGTCGCGCATCTTCTTGCTGCCGGGGTCACAAATGTCGGGATTCTTGGTGATCGGCAGCGCGAGCGGCTTCACCGGTGCCCCCGCCCACTTCACCGTCCCGCTGATGGTGCCGCCGTCGGTTAACTCGATGACTTGATAGGCTGACTGTGCTGTTGCTCGACCCTCGGTGAGAACAGCAAACGCAGCCAGTGCACCCAGCGAAATAATCCAGGAATGATTCCACTCTCTCATATACTTCCCCCTTGGAATTGGCTTCATCAAAACTCGAATTCCGCTGCAACAACGCGGAAGCACGGACGCTTCATCGGCTTTGCGCATCTGCTACGGAGGGGTTGGCTCGGGGAATCCCTCAAGGGATCCCGCGCCGCTTCCCGCGCGAACCTTGTTCCGAGCAGCCACTCGCTGCGTTAAGCCATCACCTCGTCCCAGTGGAATTTCGAGAGGATCCCACGGTTAGCATGAAGCGAGAATTGCCGGAAAGGAAGGCCTGCTTCCGAGCCTCATGTCATAAGAAACATCCCCTCGGATCAAGGATCAAGGACCTCACTCCCCAGCAGAGCGCGCGGTAGCGAGGCCAATCTTCATCCGTTGTTCGTGGTGGCGAAAACGGGACTCAGGCAACAAAGTGTCGTGCCTACGCAGCGGCCGCAAGCGAAATTCCCACGGAGAGAGATCCATCGGTGCCTAGGGCTTCCTCGCTATCGCGATGAAGGCGCCGCGAGAATATCGAAACGATGAGCCAAATCGAGTGTGAAACGCCTTGCGAACCGCCTCTCGAAACTGCGCCCAGCCGTCGGCACCGAGCAGATGGCGCCCGAGACGCCCGCTCGAACTCAGCTCGCGATCCTCAAGAAACTGCTCCACTGTG
>Ga0187846_10002230_pt1 | contig 10714 bp, 11 predicted proteins | sample TC_taG_FD_161473 | JGI IMG/M metagenome (GOLD analysis project Ga0187846, IMG submission 161473) | Biofilm microbial communities from the roof of an iron ore cave, State of Minas Gerais, Brazil - TC_06 Biofilm (v2) | ecosystem: Environmental > Terrestrial > Deep subsurface > Cave > Wall biofilm... | reverse complement strand
GGATACCAACAACCTCTACGGGCTGTTTACCTTCTGGGCGCAGCAGCTCCACATCAATATCAATAGCGGTCATTTAGGCGAACACCTCTGGGTAGTAGAGGGCACAGGGTGTGTGAACGGCTGTGGCATTGATGCCAGCAATCCCCGCGAAGTAGCGATCTCGCATATCCTGACGCTGATCACCGATGTGCAGACGACCAAGAAGTACCAGGTCCCGTTCTTTTACTTTCCTGTCATGGACTTCTACGCCCCTGCCAGCGGCTGGATCTATGGGATTCTCAATCAGCATGGGGCGCATAAGCCACTGAGGCAGGATCTCCCGATGGATGCACGCACCTTAGAGATGTCCTGCTCATCGGGAAAGGTCGTGGTAGCTGATCAAGAGCAATTGTTGTCAAAACTTTATAATGGCTGCACCCTGCCGGCAAACTATGCCAGTATATTGGAAAGTTGAAATGGCCCCTTTACAATAAGAAGTAGATCGCGGATGACGCCAGGCTCGATCACATCGCGCAGCGCACTTGAAACCGCTAAGTTCAACTTTCGTCGCGCGCCTGTCCCAGCCTGGCCAACTCTTCCTCGACTATCTTCATACGCCTGCGACGCTCGCGTGCTTGGTCGATGCGCGCCTGTTCTTCGGCGTTGCCAGCAATGAGCGGCGGGACAGGCGTTGGCTTGCCGTTGTCGTCGAGCGCCACGTAGATGACCTGGCTGCTGGCGATATGATGTACATCGCCAGTAATCAGGTCCTCAGCTGTAACCTCGACTCCAACCTCCATACTCGTGCGACCTACATAATTCATGGCACAATGGATCATCACCACGTTGCCGATGTAGGCGGGGGCCAGGAAGTCGAAGCGTTCCACGCGGGCAGTTACTACGCTGCGACGTGAGTGCTTGATGGCGACAATGGCGGCTGATTCATCGACCATGCGCATGATCACTCCGCCGTGTACATTGCCATGCACGTTAGCATCCAGCACTTCCATGAGCCGCCTGGTCGTACTTTGCGAGTAAGCAACAGTGTGGCCTTGACTCAGGTCTATCGCGGCTGATTGCTGCCGACTGGATCTGATTTTCTGAAATGCATCCATAATGATCAGAGTCCCAAACTGTCCACGGCCTCCAGTACTTCTTCGGCATGATCTTCTGGCCTGACCTTGTGCCAGATCTTGCGAACGATACCATCTTTATCGATCAAGAAAGTTGAGCGGTTTACGCCCATATATGTTTTACCAGCAAAGTTTTTCTCTCCGTAGACATCGTACAGTTGGGAGACGGTGATGTCAGTGTCAGCAAGCAGTGGGAAAGGCAGTTGAAACTTGTTCGCAAATTTCTGGTGGGAGTTAAGATCGTCAGTGCTGACGCCTAGAACGACGATGCCGCGTTTTTGCATGACGCGGTTTGCGTCGCGGAAGCTGCAGGCTTCTTTCGTGCAGCCTGGGGTATCGTCCTTTGGGTAGAAGTAGAGGACGACAGTTTTACCTCTGAGATCAGCGAGATGCACCTGGCCGTTTTTCACAACATCAGCATTACTTATTGCGGGAAGAGTAAAATCAGGAGCGGGTTGTTGCTCCTGAATTGCGGTATCGCTCATGAAAATCTCCTTTAGACCTTCAAAGGGAACGTTTTCGTGTTTTCGTCTGTGAAAACACGCTATCTTCGAAAACTATTCCAATAAGCTTACCGGATTGCCGCAATTGGGGCATACATAGGCTCCGGCTGGCAGCGTTGCGCCACATTTAATACACCTTTCCATATCAAACGCTCCCTCCATTAATAAGCCTTAATGGTAGCTGTTGAGATGTAACTTTCTCTGAATTCCTGCAAGCTATCTCTGTTTGTCTACGTGGTTCTTAGCCCAGGCAGGAACTCTTCATCTTCTATGATAAGAGTATATTACTCATCTCATAATCACGTCACAGATAATGATCTGGAACACACAAAAACATCACAATTTTTATTTGACAGATGAAAAGAAACTCGACTTTGTTCAAAATTAAGTCATCTCAATTTTTCGGGGCAGCATAGGAGCAGGCTAAAACCGATAGAACTTGCATTCTATCAGCATGTTAGAAATTTTCGATCCCAACACCGTAGCAGGGAACATTTCAAAGTCTCTGGTGTTGCATGTTTGGCACTTCGTGAGTACCTGACAAGAAATTCTGAAAAAGCTCCAGCCTCACCGGATGACCATTTCAACTTAAAGTGAAGTTTTTATGCAAAAACATACACACAAGCATAGTAGATTTGTTGCAAACAAAGGCGCCAAACCGCTCAGCATGACAAGACCGACTTTGGTTGGTAAAATTCATCATCGGCGGTGGGCGCGATAAATCGGGCCCCTACGGGTGGCGGGATTATTTAGTTAAGGCGAGGTTTAATTATGAAGAAAAGTCCTTGACAGTTTGAACAGTCGCACAGTGTCATGCTGAGCGCAGCGAAGGTCTGTCGCGACCGGCACCGAGATGCTTCGCTGCGCTCAGCATGACAGGGCTGGGCCGTTCTGTTGTACAAGAACTGTCAAGTGCATGTGAACCCCGCCTAATGTGCATAATCGGGCCACTACGCGGCAAGGATTATGGAGGCACCGAGGTGGCGAAGATTGCGGAGACACATAGGGCGGCGCAAGCGCCCCATCCCAACTCCACACCTCCCCCGCCCCTACGCGGCAGGGATTACAAAGACAGCATGCGTTGCAGGGCGACACGTGCCCAGTGGGCTGTTTCTTCATCCACGATTACCTGGTTGATGACCTGGCCCTCAACCAGTCCTTCGAGTACCCAGGCCAGGTAAGCGGGATGGATGCGGTACATGGTTGAGCAGGGGCAGACAACGGGGTCGAGGCAGAAGATGAACTGCTCAGGATGTTCCTTTGCCAGGCGATGGACGAGGTTGATCTCGGTACCTATGGCCCACTGGCTACCCGGCGGGGCCTGCTCGATCTGCTTAATAATGTACTCGGTCGAGCCATAGAGATCAGCCGATTCGACTACCTCGCGGCGGCATTCTGGATGCACGAGTATTTTGATACCGGGGTATTCGGCTCGCGCTTTGGTGATCTGCTGAACGTTGAAGCGCATGTGCGTCGTGCAGTAGCCTTTCCAGAGGATAATACGGGAGCGCTCGATCTCCTCGTCGCTATTATCTGAGGCCACAGGGTCTTTGGGATCCCATACGACCATTTGCTCCTCAGGTATGCCGTACTTGAGCGCAGTGTTACGCCCAAGGTGTTCGTCAGGGAAGAATAACACGCGCCTGCCGCGACGGAACGCCCAGTCGATGACGGCTGGAGCATTGGACGAGGTGCAAACAATGCCGCCATTGCGCCCACAGAAGGCTTTGAGGTTAGCTGCCGAGTTCATGTAAGTTACCGGGATAATACCGGCATCGTCGCCCAGTATATCATTGAGCATATCCCAGCATTCCTCTACTTCGGCGATATTTGCCATGTCAGCCATCGAACAGCCAGCGGCGGGATTGGGCAGGATGACTTTCTGATGAGGCGCGCTGAGGATGTCTGCGCTTTCAGCCATAAAATGCACGCCGCAGAAGACGATATAATCGGCCTGGGGACGCGCGGCTGCTAACTGGGCGAGCTTGAATGAGTCGCCGCGAAAATCGGCGTACTTGATGATCTCGTCACGCTGGTAGTGATGGCCGAGGATGACGAGCCGCTCTCCCAGGGTAGCCCTGGCGGCGGCGATTCGCTGTTCTAACTCCTCGCCTGGCATTTCCGCATAGTATTGCGGAATGGTGTCGATACGCTTTGAATGGTTATGCCGCGCGCGTGTTTCCGGGAACAAGAGCGGTAGGACGCGCTCTTCTTTGCTTGCTGCACATGCTGATTGTATAGCCATGTTATTTTCTCCTTATACAGGGTTAGTGCTCCAAGGGCGACGAGAGCGGGCGACCATAAAGGCCCACCCAGGGCGCGATAAATCGGGCCCCTACACCGCCCTCGCCCCTACGGATGGTGACGAGCTTTTCGTTACGTTGATTTGTGCCATGTTATCCAGTGAACTCCAGAGATATGTCAAAATTGGGTGCCGAGTGTGTTATCGCTCCGAGGGAGATGAAATCGACACCGATGGCTGCGACTGCGGCCAGCCTGGTTGTATTAGTGCTGATATTGCCCGAAGCTTCGATCAGCACGCCTGGAGCGATGCGGCGCACTATCTCTACGGCGCTGCGCATGGTCTCTATTGGCATGTTGTCGAGCAGTAGCACGTCGGCTCCCGCTTCCAATGCTTCCTGCACTTCCGCGAGCGTTTCACACTCCACTTCGAGCTTGAGCAGGTGGGGAGCCAAGCGACGCGCAAAGGCGATGGCCTGTGTGATCCCGCCAGCGGCTTTGATATGATTATCTTTGATGAGAACACCATCACTGAGGTTAAAACGGTGATTGTGACCTCCACCCAGGCGAACCGCCTCTTTTTCCAGGCTGCGCAGCCCGGGCGTTGTCTTGCGTGTATCGAGTATACGCGCCTTTGTCCCTTCGAGGGCACGGACGCATTGCGCAGTAATGGTGGCGATGCCGGAAAGATGCCCAAGGAAATTCAGGGCGACACGCTCCGCACTTAGGATGGAGCCAGCAGGGCCCCTGAGATGCGCCACTATCTGGCCTGCCTGGACCGTTGCGCCATCTTCTACGAGCAGTTCAACCGAGGTCCTGGGATCAAGTTCGCGAAAGGTTGCAGCAGCAACGGCTAACCCTGCGATCACACCTGACTGGCGGGCAATGATGCCGGCTTGCGCCTGCTGCTCTGGCGGGACAGTGCAAAGGGTGGTGATGTCTGCCTGCGCTCCATCTTCTTCGAGGGCATTTCGAATGAGGTCGATTGGGGGATTAGGCATGGGTAATCATCTCCTCCAATCCTCGATCAGGGGAACCTCTATGGCAAGGGCGACGCATGTATCTCTGTCACGCGCGGCGCATGTATCTCTGTCACGCGCGGCGCAAGCGCCCCCTCCACCCATCCTCGCCACCCCCGCCCCTACGCGAGCCTGAACAGAGGGGTCTTCGGCACGGGCGACGCATGTATCTCCGTCACGGGCGGCGCAAGCGCCCCCTCCACTCATCCTCTCCACCCCCGCCCCTACGTGAGCCTGGCTAGAGGGATCCACGCCAGGGACAATTGGTTGAAAAACGTAGTAGCAGGCGGTCAGGGTGTCGTCGAGGGCAGGGTAGTCGAGGCGCCAGTGGCTGCCGCGGCTCTCGCGGCGTTGGAGGGCGGAGGCAATGACGAGCTCGGCGACTTTGAGCATGCTCACCGTTTCGAGCCAGGCGGGTTCGATTTTTTCTTGATTTTGCCTGGATGTGCCTCTGGCAAGCATAAAATCCCTCAAGCTGTGTAGTTGGTGCCTGGCTTCAAGCAGTCCTTGCTGGTCGCGACGGAGTGAGACATGTTGCCACATGATCTGCCGCAGCTCACGCCGCATGCCGAACATGCTCTCGCAGTCAAGTTCGATGCGCAATAATGCCTGTTCCTGTGACGGGTCATCATAGACGGGAATGGTGATGGCCCTTCTTGAAGATGGGATAGTTTGCTCGCTAATCTTGCCTGCAAGTCCATCGGCCAGGCGCAGGCCAAAGACCAGTCCTTCTAAGAGCGAGTTGCTGGCCAGCCTGTTAGCTCCATGCACGCCCGTACAGGCAACCTCACCAACCGCGTACAGGCCTGCAAGCGTTGTGCGACCGTAGGTATCGGTCATGACGCCGCCCATACAGTAGTGGGCCGCTGGCGCTATTGGAAGCAGATCGCCTGCAAGGTCAAGCCCATACTTGCGACAGATTGCGGAGATGGTGGGGAAACGTTCGTGCATTCGTTGAGCGGGAAGATGACGCAGGTCGAGATACTGGCAATCGGTGCCTTCGGACAGCATCTCGCTGAGGATAGAACGGGCAACCACATCGCGCGGGGCAAGTTCAGCCAGTGGGTGATACCCTGGCATAAAACGCTCTCCAGCGTGATTGCGCAGATAGGCGCCTTCGCCACGCACGGCTTCTGAGACCAGGTGAGAACCACCGCCGACTACCAGCACGGTCGGGTGGAACTGCATAAATTCAAGATCGGTGAGGGCTGCGCCAGCTCGCCACGCCAGCGCGATGCCGTCAGCTGTTGCCCCAGCCGGATTCGAGGTATGTAACCAGAGGCTACCCGCGCCGCCATTGGCTAAGATCGTTGCCTGTGCCTCAACAGTGAAGACCCGGCCATCGCGATCAAGAGCCTCCAGACCTGTACAAATGCCGTTCTCTAGACGCAGGCTACTTACATAGGTCTCTTCATATAACTCTATTGAGGGACGCTGGCGCACGACGGTCATGAGAGCTCGCTCTATCTCGGCGCCAGTGGCATCACCACCGGCGTGCAAGACACGCCAGCGGCTATGCGCTGCCTCACGGCCGAGCAACAAGCCGTCCCCGGTAGTATGCGAATCACTACCGGGCTGCGCTCGATCAAATTGCACACCCATCGAAATGAGCCAGCTTACTGCAGCGGGTGCCTGCTCTGTCAAGATACGCACGGCAGCTTCATCACACAGGCTAGCTCCGGCGGCGATTGTGTCCTGGAAATGCAGCTCAGGGCTGTCGTCCGAGCCCAAGGCTGCTGTGAGGCCTCCCTGGGCATAACGTGTATTGCTCTCTCCAAGCTGTCCTTTGGTGAAAAGGGCCACGCGCAGGTATGCGGGCAGGCGCAGCGCAACCGAGAGACCTGCTATGCCGCCTCCTATGATAGCGACATCATAAGATTGGCTGTATGCCATAAACTTTACTCCTTAGTAAGTGTACTTTATACACTAACTATAGCGTCAAAAAAAACAACTTGTCCGCAGACAAAGATAAGTGTTGTTTGTACACTAACTCTTGACTTGTAGTATACCAGAGAAATCTGATAAAAACAAGGGGATTGCGTTTCTCCTTAAGGGCCACAATTTCACATGAATGAAATCTGTACCGTTCGTTGCCGTGGCCCGGCCAGTTCGACCAGGATGATACGCTGCCACGTTCCCAGGAGCAGTTTGCGATTGCTGAATGGTAGGACGACGGATGGGCCAATAATCGATGAGAGGATATGGTCGGGTGTGTGAGAGGGATTGTGGGGGTGGCGATAGGAGATGTGTGGCAGCAAGCGTCGCAGGGCATCTAAGAAGTCAAGGTCGGTTCCTGGATCGAGGTCAGCGGTGGTGAGCGCGCAGGTGGTGTGGGAAACGAAGACAAGGCAGGCGCCGTCTGGGGTTTGTGCCTCTCGCAAATGAGTTTCTACGGTTTCTGTGATGTCTACTATTTCATCTTTTTTCCTTGTTGTGATGGTGATGGTTTTCATGGGTGGCTCCTTTCTCTATTGGCAGGTTACCTCTCGTTGAGACCAAGCGCTGCACGGGCGAGCCGCTGCACCACAGGCGCGACCTCTTGAATACTACGCGCCGGGCCAGCGAGGGTGTCGAAACACTCGAAGCCAACCAAGGTGAAGAGAACATTGATTGCCTCATCGATGGCTTCAGGAGCAGGTTGTCCGTGCTGCTCGGCTAGCCGCCGGATGATGACGCCAAGACCATGCCGTCTCCATTCGTCTCTCGACCGTATCACGTGTTCAAAATCCGGGTCGAGGGCAGCCATAGCCCGGAGCCGGCGCATCACGAGCCGGTCTGAGTCCCAGAAGTGACTGAAGACAGTGATGTATTCGTCCAGCGCGTCCAGCGGGCCGGGACGAAGGAAGGCGCCAGCCAGGTGCTCCATCCCTCCATGGGCTGCAAGGGAGTCGCTCAGGGCTTCGAGAAGCCCAATTTTGGAGCCGAACTGGTGATAGACGGTCATGCGTGCGACGTCGGCTTTGTGGGCTACGGCGTCAATGGAGAAGCCGGAGCTATCCTCGAGTAGCTCGCGCGCTGCACTGATGATGCGAGCACGCGTCTGTTCGGTAGTCGCCTGGCGCTGGCCAAGCCTGTAAGGGCGAGGACTCATAATTGACCTTGACATCTCTCAAAATTCATTGTATAGTATGCATATCCAAATCAATTGGATAGACTGTCTACATAATATAGTATGAAGGAGCCGATGTCAAGGAGAAATAGACGATGCGACCAATGAAAGGAGATTTCATTAGATGATGATAAGACAGCAGGTCAATGATTTCAAGCAGAACGCGTATAAGCGATTAGCAGGCAAGGTTGCGCTCATCACGGGCGCAAGCCGGGGGATCGGCAAGGCTACGGCTCGCCTGTTTGCTCAGGAGGGGGCTACTGTCGTGCTGGCTGCCCGCAGTGATGAGGAGATGGATCGCATTGTGGAAGAGATCAAAACAAACGGGGGCGAGGCGATGGCGGTCAAGACGGATGTGGCTGACGCAGCCTCGGTTGAAGCCCTTATCAAGCGAATCGTTGACGCCAACGGAAGGCTAGATATCGCTGTCAACAATGCTGGAATTGCTGGAGGCAACAAGCCTCTGGTAGAGGTGAGCGAGGAACTGTTTGATCGTATCATCGCGGTCAATCTCAAGGGGGTGTTTCTCGGCATGAAGTACGAGATCCCCGTGATGCTCGCTGGAGGAGGTGGGGCCATTGTCAATATGAGTTCCACAGTTGGCCTGATTGGTAGCGGGGCGGGGATCGCTCCCTACATTGCGAGTAAGCACGGGGTTGCCGGCCTGACGAAGGCCGCAGCACTTGAATATGGCAGGTACAACATTCGGGTCAACGCTATTGCCCCTGGCACAACAAGGACCCCGGTTAACGAACGATGGATAGTAGATGATCAAATCAGGCAGCGCATCACCAGCGGGATACCGATGGGGCGCATAGCCGATCCGGCAGAAGTGGCCGAGGCTATCCTCTGGCTCTGTTCCGACGCGGCGTCCTATGTGACTGGCGTAACCCTGCCGGTTGACGGCGGCTACGTCGTGCCATAAGGAGAATCAACCAATGAAATTGGGACTACACATCTATGATTTTACCTGGCCAGGTGGGGCGAGTCAGCTTGGCTCCACGCTGGTCAAGATCGCGCAGACTGCCGACGCGTGGGGATTTGATCGTCTCAGCACGATGGACCATGTGTGGCAAAGCCACTATCTGGGCGGACCGGAGCGCGAGGTGCTCTCGTGCTATCCGACCCTGGCGTACCTGGCAGCCCACACCAGCCGCATCAAACTGATTGCCATGGCGACGGCGGCGCCCTACTGGCAGCCGGTCTTGCTGGCGAAGACGGTGACCACATTGGATGTGCTTTCTGGTGGGCGGGCGTGGCTCGGGATAGGAGCTGGCGATTACGAAGAGGAGGCACGCGGGTCGGGACTGCCCTTCCCTCCACTGAAAGAGCGCTACGAGATGATGGAGGAGATGCTCCAGATCTGCTTGCGCATGTGGCAGGGCGAACAGGGCGACGAGCGCCCTTTCGAGGGGAAGCACTATCACGTCGAACGCCCGCTCAACCTGCCGCAGAGCCTCAGCCGGCCACATCCGCCGATTCTGATTGCCGGGAGCGGCGAGCAAAAGACATTACGCCTGGTCGCACGCTACGCCAACGCCTGCAACCTCCAACCCGGACCGCAGATTCCGAAGAAGTTGGAGATCCTGCGCCAGCATTGTGAGGCCGAGGGCCGGGATTACGACACGATTGAGAAGACCTGTATGTTTGCCTTCGACGTGGGCGAGGATGGCTCCAAGGTAGGCGAACTGATCGGGCAATTGCGCTGGCTTGCCTCATTGGGGATGCAGACGGTCCTGGGGGTGGTCCCGCACGTGTACCGGATCATGCCGCTAGAGGTCATCGGCCGGGAGGTCATTCCTGCCGTCGCGGATCTCTGAGCACGCAAGACCGGCGTTTGGCAACAGGCATAAACAGGCTTTCTTTTGAAGAAACTATCATATTGCGACAGAATTGATCCATCATTCTTTGAAGAAGCTTTGTCGTTTTGAACGAAGAATGAACAAGGAGGAACCTTATGAGCATCTATACGATTGCCCTATTCTTACATGTGAGCGGAGCCATCGGCTACTTTGCCGGTATTGGCACCTGGTTGTTCATCCTGGTGGGTCTGCGGCGGGCGCAGCGCGTCGAGCAGGTGCGCTCCCTCGTCAATTTGATCGGCCTGTCAGGCCCACTTACCGGGATCAGCGTGTTGCTCATTCTCGCTACAGGTTTGTACATGACATTCAGCGCGTGGAGCCTGCAGACCGGCTGGATTGCCGTCGCGCTGATCAGCCTGATCCTGATGGTTCCGTCCAGTGCTGCGCTGATCGAGCCACGCAGGCGCGCCATTAACCGCCTTGCACGAGAGGCGCCAGGCGGCCCGCTAACCCAGGCGCTTGAGCGGCGCACTCATGATCCTGTCCTTGAGACAGCGCTGCAGACCGTGGCGGCTCTGCTGCTCGGCATCGTCTTCCTGATGACCACCAAGCCTTCATTCGCTGGTTCCCTCATCGTGATGGCGGTCGCCCTGGTGTTTGGCCTGGCTTCGGGCGTGCTCATCTCTCGTGCTACGCGCACCAGTGGGCAGGGAATGGCTGCTCAGGTAAGCCACGAGAGAGAGCCGGTAGGGTAGCGGAGGTTGGCACAATTCTTGACGTGGATGGCTGACATGGTTGACCTAACCCTCTCCGGGATAGGGATCCAAACCGCCATCGGCCGGGGCGAGCAAGGGGAAAGTCTCTCCCCAGGGCGACCGCAAGGGTTTACACGGGTAGGTTTTTTGGAAAACGAAGGTGTCATGGGTAG
>Ga0187846_10002229_pt1 | contig 10718 bp, 10 predicted proteins | sample TC_taG_FD_161473 | JGI IMG/M metagenome (GOLD analysis project Ga0187846, IMG submission 161473) | Biofilm microbial communities from the roof of an iron ore cave, State of Minas Gerais, Brazil - TC_06 Biofilm (v2) | ecosystem: Environmental > Terrestrial > Deep subsurface > Cave > Wall biofilm... | reverse complement strand
CGTTCGTCCGGTGTCCTCGAGAGCGCGAGCAGCGTGCTTTGGTGGTCGCGCGACGCGGCGACATGGCATCAAGCGGCGACGATCGCCGACGACGCGGGCGCGGTCGGTTCGCAAGCAGGCCAGATCTGGATCGCGGCCACGCGATGGTTGCATGGCCGACCGATGATCTGCGTCGGGCGAGTGGACGGTCCATCACCGGAACTGTGGCCGACCGCCGCGACCTACTCGGGGGAAGAACTTTCGTTTGCGGAGCTGCCTTCGGGCTTCTATCTCTTTTGGGGCGCGACGCCGGGCTGGCGGTTGAGCGGGGCGGGCGGACCGCTGTCGGCGTTCCGCATCGATGAGCACGTGCTCGCGCAAAAGGATGCGGAGGGGAACAATCCTTACGTCAGCCAGCTGCTCGCACCCGACACCGATCCTTCGTTGCCGGATGCCGGGCCGGTCTTCCACGATGCCGATACGCTCTTGGCGCCATCGATCGCGCTCGCGCGCCGGCTGGCGCCGGCCGGCCGCCTGACCTTGCGCACGAACGTCGCGCCGGCGCAGGCGACGTCAGGCGTGACCGTGATGGGCTTTGACCAAGAGGCAGCGTTCGAATTGAAGTACGCGGGCACGCCCTATCCGCTCGCCACGGTGCGCGCTACCATCACCGGCGATGACGCGGCGGTCACCCGCTCGCTCGCGCTGGGGCCGTTGCACGCCTCGGGCTCGACGGAGAAATGGTCAAAAGGCGGCGGCCAGTGGCATCTCTCCGCCGTGCTTTCACGCTACGATTATTGAGATGTAGCGGCTAGATTTATTCGACCCGGTGCAGAGGTCGAATTCATTCGACCGATCTAATATCCGCCGCCGCCGGCGCCGGTGGGCGCGATCGTGGCGGGCATGCTCGACTCGCCCGGCGCCGGCGAGGGCGTCGAGACGATGATCGTCCCCGACATATACGGATGGTAGCGGCAGGTATACGGGTATTTCCCGGGCTTCGTAAAGGTGTACGTCCACACGACGCCGCGATCCATGTTCCCCGAATCAAAGACGTTCGTCGTCGACGTCACCGTGTGCGCGGCCTGCACGTCGTCGTTGCGCCATAGGACAGACTGACCGGGTTTGATGGTGAGCGTAGCCGGCGTATACCGATACTCCATGATATCGACGAAGAACGGCGACGCGCTTGGCGATGGTGACGATCCGTCCGCCGCCTTTGCCGCGGCGGCGGCGATGACGATCGCGCCGGCGAGCAGCGCGAGAAAAGCGAAGTCGATCGAACGTGCGCGCATCAGAGTCCTCCCGCATCTAAACGAAGCTCAAGGAGCAGGCGTTCGGCGCAGCCGGTCACTTCTCGCCGCCGCGCTCGTCACACTCTCGGCGTTTGCTCGTTTTCACGCTCTTTTCACGCTGTGCCGCCAAGCAAGCGGTGCGAGCAGCGCGACCCCGACGGCGCACACCGCGGCCGCGGCGCCGAACGCGGTCGGCGCACCGAACATCTGCCAAGCGTAGCCGACGCCCGCGCTCGCGACGAAATCGCCGATGCCGTTGACGGCAGCGAGGAGGCCGAAACCAGTGCCGCGCCGCTCCGGCTGCAAAAGTTCCGTGGCGAACGTTCCCTCCATAGGCTCGACGATGGCGATCGCGGTGGCCGCGAGCACAAAGGCAGCAGCGACGACCGGAATCGAAAGCGGCGCTGCGGCGATCAGGATCGCGACGATGCAGTATAGTGAAAACGCCGCCAGCAACAAGCGGCCGCTTCCGATTCTCTCACTCAACAAGCTCGCTGGGAAGGCGAGCAGCGCGAACAGCGCGTTGTGCACGAGGTACAGCGCGGTTGCCCACGCGATCGCCTCATGCATCGCCATGTGCGGCGACAACGCGCGGATGGCGACGAGCACGAGCAGCGTCGCGGAGAAGTTCCCCAGGCCGAATGTGCCCGCCGCGAGCACGTACCGCTTGAAGTCGCCGGGGAGGTTCGCAAGTGCGATGTGGAGCTTTTCAGGCGGCTGTTCGGTGCGCGGGCGTTCCGATACGAACAGATACATCAGCGGCGCAAGCAAGCCGGGTATGATGCCGACGAGGATCGCGTTGCGCACCGGAACGTGCGCCGCGATGAGCGCGATCGCGACGGCCGGACCGATGACGGCGCCGACCGTGTCCAGCGCACGTTGAAACCCGAAGGCACGATTCACATACTTCGCGTCGGTGCCGTCGACGAGCAGCGTATCGCGGATGGGGCTGCGGAAGCCGCGGCAGATCCATGCCGCGGCGCGCAGCCCTAGCACCCCGGTGACGCTCGTGGCGAGCGCGATCGCAGGCATGAAGAGGCCGACGCCGACATAGCCGGCCGCGGCCCATGCACGGCGCCTGCGCGTGACGTCCGCCAGCCGGCCGCCCCAGAGCTTGAAAAATGATGCGAGTGCATCGGCGAGGCCTTCGATGAGCCCGAGCGCCGCTGCACCGCCGCCGAGCGTCGCGAGCAGACTCGGCAGCAATGGAATGATCAGTTCGTAACATGCATCGGAGAAGAGACTTGCCAGACCGATGGCAAAAACCGTCGGCGTAAGCCATGTGCGAACCGCTACGGATTTCACGGCCGCGGCTTATCCTGCGACGAACGCGAACTCCTCTGATTGCGCTGTGCTTTCTTGCCGCGCTGTGCGCCCAGTGCGCGCGCGCCCCACTGCAGCACGCGAATCCACAGCGCGAAACGATCGCATTCAACATCTCCGAAGATCCCCATTCGCTCAACCCGCTGCTCGCGCGCAGCGACGACGAGCGCCAAGTCGCGCATCTTTGCTTCGAGATGCTGCTCGACGTGGACGCAAAAGGGCGCCAAATCCCTGCGCTCGCGCTGCAAGTCCCGACGCTGCGCAACGGCGGCCTCAGTTCCGATGGCCGCACGATCACATACCATCTGAGGCACGGCGTGCGCTGGAACGACGGCAGCGCGTTCACGTCGCGCGACGTCTGGTTCACGTGGCGCGCGGTCGCCGGCCCGCGCAGCTCAGCCACAAGCACGCGCGGCTACGACTTGATCGCGGCGATCGACACGCCGGATCAGCACACGGCGGTCGTGCATCTGCGCCGCGCGTGGGCGCCTGCCGTGGCGACGCTCTTCACCTACGGCGCGCATCCGGTGCCGCTGCTGCCCGCGCATGTCCTCGAGCACGCCGACCGCGCGGCGTTCGAGCGCTTCGGCGTCCGGCCGGTCTGCAGCGGACCGTTCGTGCCGCAGTCGTGGGAGCGTTCGTCGCGTATCGTGTATCGCGCCAATCCCCTGTATTTCCGCGGAGCGCCGCGCGCCGAGCGCGTGATTGCAATGGTCATCCCGGATATCAACGCCGACCTCATGCAGTTGCGCGCGAGAGAACTCGATTGGTCGCTGCTGTCGCCCGCGCAGCGGGTGGCGCTCGGGCGCGCGCCTGGCATCCGTTTCGTCGACGTGCTGTTCGCAGGCTATGGGGCGCTGTCGTTCAATCTGCGGCGCGCGCCGTTCGACGATCTGCGACTGCGCCGCGCGATCGCGCTGAGCATCGACCGGCGGCGCTTGTCGGCGGCGATCACGCAAGGCCGCTACGCGGTCGCCGAAAGTGACCAGCCGTCGTTTTCGTGGGCCTACGATGCCAGCGTGCGCATGCCGCAGTACGACCCGGCGCTCGCTGACCGGGTTTTCGACGAGGCTGGTTGGCGAATCGGGCCAAAAGGCGTTCGTCAACGCGCCGGCCGGCCGCTTGAAATCAGCTTTGCGGTCTTTCCAGAAAGCGACACAGCACTGCGCACGGCCGTTTACGTCCAGGAGATGCTCGCCGCGCGCGGGGTCGCGGTGAACGTCAAGCGAGTCACGCTCGCGCATTTCTACCTCCCCAAATCGGCGGACGGACTCTTGATGAGCGGCAATTATGACCTGGCGTATTTCGCGTGGCGCGGCGGCGAAGATCCGGACGACTCCGATGTGGTGACCTGTGACGGCACGTCGAACTTCGCGGGCTATTGCGATCCGGAGGTCGACGCGCTCGAGGCGCAAGCTCTTTCGGTCACCGACCAGCGCCGGCGCGCTGCGCTGTACGGGCGAGTACAGCGCATCATCGCGCGCGACGTCCCGTACCTGTACCTGTACGCGCCGACATATGGCTATGCGGCAAGCGAACAGTTAAGGGATTTCGCGCCGACACCGTTTTCGCCGACGGCACAGGCATGGCGCTGGTCGAAACTTTGAACGGATTCTACATCTCCGAGCTCGCTGCGCTTCGCTCGGAACACTCCATGGGCGGCCTCAAGAGGCCGCCACTACACTGCGCTCGCTCAGAGCACTACAGTCGGTTAACGCGGTTTCCAGGTTTCGGTCGCGGGGTCGAACGAGAGCAGACCGGCCTCCGTGAGCTCGTCGAGCAGTTGCCGAGTGCGCTTGCGGTCGTGTTTGTTCGGCATGCCCATCCACAACATGGCCACGTGCGCGACGTTCACCTCTGATGCTTCGTCGAGGACATTCTTGAGAACGAAAGCGCGCGTAAACCCGAGTTTTTCGATGAGCGCCAGCGTCTCGCCAGCGCGGCCACTCGCTTGCAATCGTTCAAGGAACTGCGTTTCGTCCATCTGGTCATTCTCGGCCACGTAAGCTTACGAGCGAGGCAAGTAGACTTACCTCGCTCGTCTGGATCCTGCTTACGAACAGCGTGCTATCGAGGTTCTAACCTTTGAGTTATTTCCCCGTCATCGCGAACTGGATGTCGCCGCACGCCACATACACGCTGATCTCGTCCTTCGATTTGTGGACGTTGACCGACGTGCCGGCAACCGCAGCTTGGTCGATCGGCACCTTGACGATCGTGACCGACTTACCGCCCACGACGCTCGTGAGCGGGATCTTCACGCCGCCCGGGTGCTTGCAGGGACCAACGTGGATGTGAGCAGGCTGAATTGCGTCCTGCGGCTCACCTTTGAGCGAAACGGTTATCTTCGTACCGGTCCCTTGTGTCTCAAATGTGATCGTGCCGCTTTGCTGCGCGCCGTTGCCCGTCGGATTGATCTTGAAGACCTGGGGCGCGTTGTCAGCCGCGCGCGCCGATCCCACCATGGTCGCAGCGATGGCGAACGATGCCAGCCCATACAAGAGCTTACGCATACTTTCTCCTTTTTTCGACGTATGATTTCGCCGGAGTCCTTCAGGATCGCGGATTCCGGACTGGGTGACCTTCGTGCCCGCCCGGGTTCGCGGCGACCGCGGGCACGGCCTTTGGGGAGACTCGCCGCTACCTGAAAAACCGTGTAGTGTCCCAGGGTCGCCGTGAAACTTTCAGTCGCTTGCTCGGTATACGGCCATGTGAATGCCCAAAAAGGAGTGAGTGCCGTGACGCGACCGCTGAACGTCGGTCTTGATTATCCGACCATCTTGACGCCGCCAATCCAAATCGGCGGCTTCGAGGGATGGGGTGTCCGCATCGGCTAGACGCCCCGATTCATCTTTAGCGCAGCAGCTCACCGATCCGCGCGCTGCGATATGCGAAGATGCGCGCGAGATCGGAACGCACGATCGGCAGCGCGAGGTCGCTGAGCGGCGCGAGCGGCAGCGAATACGTCACCGAATCCCGCAGCAACGTCTGCGACCGGCCGCGCGCAGCGAAGACATGCTCGTGCCGCCACAATTCGAAAGGCCCGCGTAACGCGTAGTCGGTGAAACGCACGCCGGGCCGCCAGTCGGCGATCAGCGATTTCCATTTCATCTGTACGGCTCGCAATCTGAGCGAGTACTCGACCGTCGCGCCGCGTCGCAATCCGACCGGCGGCGGCTGGATGAAGCGCAAAGAGAATTCGGGAGGCGTCGTTCGTTCGAGCGTGCGGGCGTCGGCGAGGACGGCGAACGCTTTTTCGATCGGCACATCGACAAAAGATTCCAACACCAGCGATTGGGTTGCCACCGAGCGACTCGATCCGGGCGCCAGAATATCGAGGAGCGCCAGTTCGAGATTCTCGTGTTTGAAGACGAATCCGGCGTCAACAGCATTCGCCGGCAGCACCAACTGACTGGCGAGCAGACCCTGCGCGAATCCTCCCAAGACGGCATACAGTGCGAACGGCGGAGCGTACGCGAGCGCGGGCCGGCGCAACGCGTATCCGAGCGCGTGAGAAAAGCGCGCGTTCGTCGCTATGTCCGGTGACACGGCGTTGAGCGGACCGCGCTGATCACGATCGAGCGCGAATAGCAACAGCGCGACCGCGTCCTCGATGTGGATCCACGGCCACCATTGCGCGCCGGATCCAAGCGGTCCGCCGATGCCGGCTCGAAACGGCGGCAGCATCGGGGTAAGCGCGCCGCCACCCGGCCCAAGCACGATGCCTTGGCGCAAGACTGCAACCCGGACGCCCAAGCGCTCGGCGGCAAGCGCCTCGCGTTCCCACGCGATGCACACGCTTGCGAGGAAATCATCGCCGGGCGCGTCGGACTCGACCAGCGGCGCATCGGCGCGATTTCCGTAGTAGCCAGTCGCGGACGCAGCGATGAGCGCCTTCGGCGGGCGCGCACATGCGGCGATCGACGCGACGACTGTGCGCGTACCAAGCACGCGCGAATCGAAGATCTCTTTCTTCTTCTGGAGCGTCCAACGGCCGGCGACCGACTCTCCAGCGAGATGGATCACGGCGTCCGCACCCTCAAACGGCGCCGGGTTCGGCTGCCCGAGCGGATCGAATTGGATCCATGCCGGCCCACGTTCTGCATGCTCACGCCCGGCGATCTTGCGGCTTGTCGCGACGACGTCGTCGCCGCGCGCGATAAGCGCCGCGATCACCGCGTGCCCGATGAATCCGCTTCCGCCCGTGACGACGACTCGCATCAGTTCGAATGCTTCCTCGATTTGAACTTCGCAGACCGGCGCTCGGCTGCTTGCCGGCAAGCGATCTCTATGCGGGACCTGGTGTGGGAGAGGTCCAACGTTCCGTACCCCGCGCTAAAGGAGGACTGATGTGTCGTTCACCGCTCTCATCGCCGCATTTGCCGCACCGGTGATCGCGTTCGCAGCAGCACCGGCAGCGCAGCTCAGCCTCGCCAGCAAGACGTTTGCCGAGGGCGCGACGCTGCCGAACAGCATGGTGGCCAACGTCTATGGCTGCACCGGCGCAAATCAGGCGCCAGAACTGCACTGGTCCGGGGCGCCCGCGGGCACGAAAAGCTTCGCGCTGACGATGTTCGATCCTGACGCACCGGCCGCGGGCGGATTCTGGCATTGGGTCGTCTTCAATATACCAGCCGCCGCGTCCAGCATGTCGGCCGAGACGTCGCCCAAGGGCTTAGGCTTAGGCAAGAACGGGGTGGGAACGTCTGGGTACTTCGGCGCCTGTCCGCCGCCTGGTAAAGCACATCATTATGTGTTCACGCTCTACGCGCTCGACATCGCCGGCGTGTCAGGAGTGGATGCTTCGACGACTGGGCCCGAACTGACGGCAGCCCTGAAGGGCCACGTGCTCGCCAAGGCGACCCTCACCGGCCTGTACGGCCGTTAGACGCCGGCTCCGGAGTTCTTGAGCGTGGCGAAGCGGACGCGCATCTACACCCGCGCGGGCGATACCGGTCAAACCGGCCTCGTCGGCGGCGAGCGAGTCAGCAAGAGTTCGCTGCGCATCGAATGCTTCGGCGCGATCGACGAGTGCTCGAGTGTGATCGGCTTGGCGCGGCGCGCGCTTGAAGACGACGCCAAGCATCACGAGCGCGTCGGACAACTCGAGGCTTGGCTCGCGTGGACGCAAGACGTGCTCTTCGACCTCGGCAGCGATCTTGCGACGCCGCCGCGCGCGCGCCGCGAGCAGACACCCCGCATTTTGCAGCGCGACGTCGACGCGCTCGAATCGGCCATCGACACAGCCGAGGCCGCGCTGCCGCCGCTCGACACGTTCATCCTGCCCGGCGGCTCATTGACCGGCGGTTTCCTACATCTGGCGCGCACGGTCTGCCGGCGCGCCGAGCGTCAAATCGTTCGGCTCGCTGAGGTGGAAACAGTTGAGCCGGTCGTGCTCAAGTACGTCAACCGGCTCTCTGACGCGCTGTTCGTCTGGGCGCGCTGGATCAATGATGCACGAGGGTCGGCTGAGCATCGCTGGCGGCAGTCGTCGCCGCCACCCGACGTTTTCTAGACCCTACCAGCCGTTCGAAGATCCCGATCGTTTGCGCGGCGGTCGTCTCCCATGTCATCTGCGCGGCACGGCGCCGCCCAAGTTCGCGCAGATTGTCGGCAAGGTCGTCTTCGCTCAGCACGAGCTCGAGCGCGTTGGCCAATGCGGTGACGTCGCCGCTCGGGAAGTAGAGCGCGGCATCGCCGCCCGCTTCGGGAATGCCCGCCGCATCGGAGGCGATGACCGGAGCGCCGTATGCCATCGCCTCGAGGATCGGCAATCCGAAACCCTCGTAACGCGACGGGTAGACAAGCACGCGTGCGTGCGCATACAATGACGCGAGCGTCTCGTCGGACACGTGCCCGAGATATTTCACGCGCGCGTTTGATTCGTGCGGCACGGCATACGCGTCGGCCGGCGCGCTTTCTTCAACGCTTGTGCGCTTGCCGGCGATGACGAGCGCGGGCGGGTCGTGGAGTTTGGCGAGCGCGGCTTCGAGCAGGTCGATGCCCTTGCGCTTTTCCGTCTCGCCGACGAACAAGATGTACGGCTGCTCGACCGGCGGCGCGACCGGCGCGACGCGCACCGGTTCGACGCCCAAGTGCACGACGTCGATGCGATCCGGTTCGAGATTGAGATAGCGCGCGAGTTCGGCTTTCGAGAAATACGAGTCGGTGATGATGCGTGTCGCGGTGGCTGCGGCCACGCGGAACGGTCGCTGCTCGCGCTCGCGGACGTCGAGGTTTTCCGGCGGCAAAGCGAAGAGCGATGCGTCGTGCAGCGTCGCCACGGCGAGGCCGGGCGGTATCCAACTCATCCCATTCCACGGGTACCAAACAAGATCGAAGGATTTCGGGGTTACTGCATTGCGGTGGATGACCGGGAACGGCACGCCGCCGAGCTCGTTGCGGTAGCGCGGCGCGTGGATGAGCGGCGGCCACTCCGGGATGATCAGCGTGATCGAAACGTTGCGGCCGTAACCGGCCCAGCAGCGCAGCAGGGCTCGCGTGTAGCGTCCGATGCCGCGCTGATCGCCCGGTAGGTTCCAAGCGTCGACGCCGATGTAGAGGCTCAGGGTCGGTTCACCTCGTGCGGAGGGTGACGGTGCTAGTGCGAGCAATTCGAAAACCGTGCCGAGCGCTCCCGGTGTCGTCGCTCACATGATCGTGGGGCGGCGCCTCGAACCGTACCTGTCCGACGCACTCGCCTCGATCGCGGATATCTGCGATCACCTTGTGATTGACGACAATTCAGAACATGCCGGCGGCGTGAACGAAGCAGCCATTCGTTCGAGTGCGTTCGCGCGGGAAGGCCGGCTGACGTTCGTACGCTCGCCGTTCACCAACTTCTCCGACGCGCGAAACGCCTGCATCGATGCGACGCCGGACACACTGCGCAGCGGCTGGGCGCTCTACGCCGATGCTGATGAAGTCCACGGCGCGGAGCTTTCGGCGATGGCGTCATGCCTTGCCCGTATGCCCGCAGACGTCGACGCGCTCGACGGCTATTCGATGAATTTCATCGGCTCGTTTTCATATTGGAACACGATTCACCGGCGTTTGCGTTTTTTTCGAATGCATCCACAGCGCCGCTGGCAAGGAACGGTGCACGAGGCGTTGACTCCGCTGCGCAGACGCGAGGCGTTGCCGGCGATCGGCGCGCACTACGGTCACGTGTGCACGCCGGAAATGGAAGTCGCGCGCGAGCGCTTGTACAAATCGCTCGGACAACCCGTCACCTTGCTCGATAAAGCAAAGGTCGACATCGTGACCCCGGCGTTGGTGTGGGGCGAGCAGTTGCGCGATGCGCAGGTGTTTCGCGGCAGCCACCCGGCTGCCGCGGAGGCGACGATCGCTCGACTGCAGCACGAGTGGGCCCCGGTCTTCCGTGAAGTCGAGCGCATCGTCGCGGAGCAAGGCGCGCTCGACCTGGTCCGCAATCGGTTGCGCAAGTTCAACTACGAGCGTTTGCTCACGTTTCGGGCGATAGAGGCGCGCCTGCGTTGGGGCTTCAAGGTACCGGCGGGAACGCTGGCGCTTGCGCCCGCGTCATGAGGAGTTTCTCAAGAATGAAACGCTTCTTTGAAATTCTATCGCCCGTAGCCGGCGTGCTCATGTGGTCGGCAATCGCTTCGCAACAAGCGGTTGCAGCGACCACGCAGACGCCACACCCAACTCCTCCGGCGTGCCGCGACGTCACGGGCAAGCCGATTCCGTGCGGCAAACTGGCTGACCTCACCGCAGGTCCAGAGATCATCGTCGGTGGTTCTGTGGGCGGTGGCGCGTTGCCCAGCGGGGCGGTTGGTCACCACGTCAACTGGAACACGAGCGTCGTGCTGACGGACAAGGACGCATTCCTCGTATCGCACGGCCGATGCGCGTTCAACCTTTCCTACGAACTGCGCAACATCGGCGGCGGCAACGCGGGACCGCCCGAAACGCCGGCGTTCAGCGATCTCATCCGAGCGGGCACGCCACCCGGTGCGGTGAGCACCCAGTCCGCGCTCATGCAGATGGCCGGCACGAACCGGACGATCAACACGCAGGCGTATCTGCCCGGCGGCGGACCGCACGTGCTCAGCTTGACGATCAACGACGGGCACGCAGCTCCCGAATCCAATTTCCTCA
>Ga0187846_10002228_pt1 | contig 10720 bp, 9 predicted proteins | sample TC_taG_FD_161473 | JGI IMG/M metagenome (GOLD analysis project Ga0187846, IMG submission 161473) | Biofilm microbial communities from the roof of an iron ore cave, State of Minas Gerais, Brazil - TC_06 Biofilm (v2) | ecosystem: Environmental > Terrestrial > Deep subsurface > Cave > Wall biofilm ... | reverse complement strand
GCGCGGCGTTCTGTTTACCGGCTCGACGCGCGCGGCGCAGCGAATCGATCGCGACCTGGCCTCGCGCGGCGACGCAGCGGTGCTGGTCGCGGAAACCGGCGGGCAGAACGCGATGATCGTCGACTCGAGCGCGCTGCCCGAACAGGTGGTGCGCGATGCACTGGCGTCCGCTTTCGACAGCGCCGGCCAGCGCTGCTCAGCGCTGCGGCTGCTGTGTCTGCAAGAGGATGTGGCGCCTCGCATCATGCCGATGCTGCTCGGAGCTGCTGCCGAGCTGCGCGTGGGCGACCCGGCGCGCTTGGATACCGATGTGGGGCCGGTGATCGACGCGCAGGCCGCGCAGATGATCGGGCAGCATCTGGAGCGGATTGGAAAGCGCCATCGGATCGAACGGATCGCATTGCCGGCCGAATGTGGCGGCGGCACGTTCGTCGCGCCGTCGATCGTCGAAATCGATGCGGTCGCGGAGTTGCAGCAGGAAGTGTTCGGACCGGTGCTGCACGTGCTGCGCTACCCGCGCGAGCGGCTCTCCGACGTGCTCGATGCGATCAACGCGACCGGCTACGCGCTGACGTGCGGCGTCCACAGCCGCGTCGACGAGACGATCCGCTTCGTTGCCGATCGCATTCGCGCCTGCAACATCTATGTGAACCGCAACATGATCGGCGCGGTGGTCGGAGTGCAGCCATTTGGAGGCGAGGGGCTGTCCGGCACCGGCCCGAAGGCCGGCGGCCCGTGGATGTTGGCGCGACTGCGAACGGGAACCGACGCCCAGGCGCTCGCTGCCTCGGCTGCTGCAGGAGTGACCGAACGCGGGCCCGCTCCGCCCGAGCTGGACGAGCTCGCCGCCTGGGCGGCCAATCAGGGGAAGGCGAGGAAGCCGGAACTGGTGCGTCTGTGCAACCGCTACCTGGAAGCGACACCGATCGGTTGCCGGCACGAGCTGGCCGGCCCGACCGGCGAGAGCAACGTACTCGATTACCGGCCGCGCGGGCGCGCGCTGTGCCACGCGCACAACGCCGATTCCTGCCTGGCGCAGATTGCCGCTGCGGCCGCCACCGGCAACCGCCCGGTGCTGGAAGACTCGCCCTGGGCACGCTCGCTCGCGGCGGAACTGCCGGCGCAGCTGTCGGCCCGCATCAGCTGGGTGGCGCGCTGGCAGCAGGCCGAATGCGAGGTGGCGCTGGCGGAAGGCGAGGTTGCGCATGACGAGCTGCGGCGCCACCTCTCGATGCGCGAGGGCCCGCGCGTGCGCGTGCTGCAAGGCGGCCCCGAATACGGACTACAGTGGATGGTCGTCGAGCGGGTCGTCAGCACCAACACGACCGCCGCTGGGGGCAACGCCACTTTGCTGACGCTCGACTAGAGCTAGACGGCCAAGCCGCGCCGCCCGACTGCCTCGGTGGCGGTCAGCGACGAACAGCCCCTACCAAGGCATCAGCAGCGACAGCGTCTGCCGCCGCTGCTTGCGATAGAAGTGAAAGTCCCGATCGAGCGTCCACACGCACGCGTCGGGTTGCAACTCCGCCATCCTGACCAGGCACGCGTCGGCGAACGACATCGGCCGGTCCCGGTAGCGGCGCATCAGCTCCCGCACGTGCCGAACCTCCGCATGAAAATCGAAGGAGACACGCAGGAAGCCTGCCTCGACCAGCGCGAACAAATCGTCCGGGTCGTGGCCGTCGCGCTTCAGCAGAAACAGCGCCTCTGAAACGACCGCCTCGCATGTCAGCACTGTCGCGGGAGCGTGCTTCGACTGTTCGACGGTCCACGCATGCTGTGCGTCATCTCCGACCAGCAGCGCTACAACTGGACCGGTGTCGATCAGCCAGGTTCTCAACGGCCGTATTCTTTCAGGTGCTCGGGATTGGTCGACAGGTCCTTCGATCCGCCGCGATTCCTTCCAAGAAGATGCTTGATGACCTCGTAGCCGGTTTTGCCGGCCTCCGCTTCGGGCGTGACGCCATACGCTCGCAAGGCGCGCCGCACCAGGCTGCCCTTGGAGACCCCTTCCTTGCGGGCCCGCTCACGCAGAGCACGGCTCTCCGCTGGCGAAATACGCACGGAAAGCGTTTCCTTTTGCATAGCTCCAGTGTAATACAAATTGCATGGAAAAGCACTACACAAATGGAGCTAACGCGACTTCGCAGACGCTGGGGCGATCGAGCGTGTGAACGTCCACGGTCCTAGGCAATCTAACCGGACAGCTTCGGCTTGGTCCCGTAAACGTATCCCTGCATCGGCACGTGCGCCTTGGCGAAGCGCGCCTGCTCGTCCAGGTCGAGCGATTTGTCCCACCAGATCTCGCGCGCCTCCCGCTGCTTGCGATCCAGATCCGGCTTCTTCTGCTTGAGCTCGCGCAGGAAGCGCGTCAGGTCCGATTCGTATTCAGCCATGGCAGTTTTGTCTCATTTGACCCGCATTCCCGGATGCGCGCCTGGGTCGGGATCCAGCAGGAACAATCCGGGCCGGTTGCCGTGCTCGTCGCTGGCAGCCAGCACCATTCCTTCACTCAAACCGAACTTCATCTTACGCGGCGCCAGGTTTGCCACCACCACAGTCAATCGCCCAACCAGGTCGGCCGGCTGGTACGCCGACTTTATGCCAGCGAAGACCTGGCGCGGGCGCGCCTCGCCTACGTCCAGCGTGAGCTTCAGCAATTTGTCGCTGCCGTCGATGACCTCTGCGGCCGTGATGCGCGCGACTCGCAGGTCGATCTTCGCGAATTCTTCGATCCCAATCGTTGGCGCCGCAACCGGCGCAGGCGCCTTCGCAGTAGCAACCTCAGAGGCCTCGACCTCCGTAGCCCGCGCAGCCCGCGAAGAGGTCTTGACCTCCGTAGCCCGCGTGGCGGGCGAAGGAGGTTCGAACAGCGCCGCCAGCGTCTTGGGATCGATCCGGCCGGTCAGGTGCTCGTAGGGCGCGATCCGGTGCGCCCCAGGGAGCAGACCCCGCGCCTGCGACCAGTCGAGAGGTGCGATCCGCAGGAACGCCTCGGCGCGCCGCGCCAGCGACGGCAGGACCGGCGCAAGGTAGATCATCAAGAGGCGGAACAGGTTGATCGCGACGCTGCACACTTCGTGCAGCTGCTGCCTCGCCGCTGGATCCTGCGACTTGGCCAGCTCCCATGGGCGCCTTGCGTCGAACCATTCGTTGGCGATATCGGCCAGCGCCATTGTTTCGCGCATCACCTTGCCGAACTCGCGCGCCTCATACAGTTGCGCGAGCTCGTCCGCGCGCGCCTGGAACAGGCGCAGGATCGAGCCCGCACCGGCAACGCCCGCCGACGCGACATCAGCAAGCGCGCCCTCGAAGTTTTTCAAAATGAAGTGCGAGGCGCGGCTGGCGATGTTGACGAACTTGCCGACGAGGTCGCTGTTGATGCGCGCGGTAAAGTCCTCGGCGTTGAAGTCGATATCCTCGACGTGCGAGTTCAACTTTGCGGCGATGTAATAGCGCAGCCAGTCGGGGTTGAGCCCCAGCTCCAAGTACCGCAGCGGATCGATCCCGGTGCCGCGGCTCTTGGACATCTTCTCGCCGCTCACGGTGATAAAGCCGTGCACGTACACGCGGTCGGGAACCTTGAACGGGGCGCCGGCGAACTTCAGCATCGCCGGCCAGAACAGCGTGTGGAAGTAGATGATGTCTTTGCCGATGAAGTGGATCTGCTCGATGAGCGGGTCGCTCAGGACCGTTTCGAAGTTCCAGCCGCGCAGCGCGCAGTACGCTTTCAAGCTCGCCAGGTAGCCGATCGGCGCGTCCAGCCAGACGTAGAAGAACTTTCCCGGTGCATCGGGGATCGGGATGCCGAAATACGGCGCATCGCGCGAGATGTCCCAATCGGCCAATCCGCGCTCACCCTCGAGCCACTCGCGCGCTTTGTTGGCGACTTCCGGCTGCAAGCGCCCGCCTTGGGTCCAATCGCTCAGGAACTCGGTGCAGCGCGGATCGGAGAGCACGAAGAAGTAGTGTTCCGAGGTTCGTAGCGCGGGTTTGGCGCCCGACAGGACCGAATAGGGGTTTTTGAGCTCCGTAGCGCTATACACGGCGCCACACACCTCGCACGAGTCGCCGTACTGGTCCGGCGCGCCGCAGTTCGGGCATTGTCCCTTGACATAGCGGTCGGCCAGGAACATACCCCTCACCGGGTCGTAGAGCTGTTCGACCGGCCGGATCGCGATCAGCTCGTTCTCGCGCAGTCGCATGTAGATTCGCTGCGACAGCTCCACATTTTCGGGCGAATCGGTGCTGTGCCAGTGGTCAAATGCGATGCCGAAGCCCTGCAGCGTCGGTGCGCGGCTCGCGCCGATGCGGGCGACGAACTCCTGCGGCGACACCCCTGCCTTTTCGGCGGCGATCATGATCGGCGCGCCGTGGGCGTCGTCGGCGCTGACGAAGTGCACCGTGTGCCCCAGCAGCCTCTGAAACCGCACCCAGATATCGGCCTGGATGTATTCCATGATGTGGCCGATGTGCAGCGCGCCGTTGGCGTACGGAAGCGCCGTCGTCACGAACAGTTTCCGCGGGTTCATTAAGGTTTCGACTCTGGCGCAACGGCCGACGCGCTCGGGCTGGCTGAAGTATGCTTATGCGGATCATTGTACGGGTGAAAACGCGTGCTCGACCTCGCCACAGTCCATCAAGTTCTGTCGTCGGTGATCGATCCGAACACCGGGCGGGATTTCGTGTCCTCGCGCGCTGCGCGCAACATCCGGATCGACGGCGCGCGAGTCAGCCTCGGCGTCGAGCTCGGCTACCCGGCCGCAAGCCAGGTGAATCTGATCCGAGACCTGATCACCACCGCGCTGAAGCGCGCAGGCGCGGCCGAGGTGCAGATCGGCGTGGAAACGAAGATCGTTCCGCACACCGTGCAGCGCGGGCTAAAGGTGATGCCGAATGTGCGCAACATCGTTGCCGTCTCGTCCGGCAAGGGCGGTGTTGGCAAGAGCACGGTGGCGGCGAACCTCGCGCTCGCGCTTGCGGCCGAAGGCGCGCGGGTCGGAGTGCTCGATGCCGACATCTACGGCCCCAGCCAGCCGACGATGATGGGCATCTCGGGTCGGCCCGAAAGCCTGGACGGCAAGACGCTCGAGCCGCTGGAGAACTACGGCGTGCAGGTGAGCTCGATCGGATTCCTGATCGAGGCCGACACGCCGATGGTGTGGCGCGGTCCGATGGTGACCAATGCGCTGCAGCAGCTGCTGACGCAGACCAACTGGAAGGACGTCGACTACCTCGTCGTGGACATGCCGCCCGGCACGGGCGACATTCAGCTCACGCTGGCGCAGCAGGTCCCGGTCACCGGGGCCGTGATCGTGACCACGCCGCAAGACATCGCGCTGCTCGATGCGATGAAGGGCCTGAAGATGTTCGAGAAGGTGGGTGTTCCGATCCTCGGCATCGTCGAGAACATGGCCGTGCACGTTTGCTCAAACTGCGGTCACGCGGAGCACGTCTTTGGCGAAGGCGGCGCGCAGCGAATGTCGCGCCAGTACGATGTCGAAGTGCTCGGTTCGCTGCCGCTGGACATCCGGATTCGCGAGCAGACCGATTCGGGCCGCCCCACGGTGGTGGCCGAGCCCGACGGCGCGATCGCCACGCAGTACAAGGCGATCGCGCGCCGTACGGCGATCAAGATCTCGGAGCGCGCCAAGGATCTTTCGTCGAAGATGCCGGCGATCAAGGTCTCGCCGACCTGAGTCGCAAGGCGATCAGTACAGGGCGCCGCGCGCGTCCACTGGCCAGACCGCCTCGACCGTGTTGTTGCGCACCGCGACGATCCAATCGTGCAGGTTCACGGTCCCGTCGCAACGCGCCGGGATCAGCAGAGCTTTGTCGCCGAGGCGGATCGGCACCCCATCTTCGGTGCGGATCAGCACGGTGTGCTCGTCGGTGACGCTGCGTACGCGCCAGCCCGGAAAAGTCGGCCGCGGCGGGCCGCAGTCGGTCGAGAACGTCTTGAGACCAACATCGAGCGTCGCGCGTTCGTTTCCCCCCACGCTCATCACGCAACTCAAAACGAACATCGCGAACTCGAACGCAGGGGCGCCGGGATCGGGCTCGTTCCTCGCGTAGTTGACGTCCATGAACGCGAACGAGCCGGCGTGCACCTCGCTGAATACGCCGCTTGCAGCCTCGTACGGGAACGATCCGCTGCCACCTCCGCAGATGACATCGCACGGCAAATTGGCCGACAAAAGGGCCTCGCGGATCACCGACGTGCGAACTGCGCCCCGATCGGCCGCATTGCGCCGCTCCGGCACTCCGCGCCGATGCTGGGCCAGGCTCGAGAACGCGTGCAGGCCCATGAAGGCGAGCGTCGGGCTGTCCACGAGGATGCGCGCCAGCTCAACGGCCTCCTCGGCGGTCTGAACGCCGGTGCGGTTCTGCCCCAGGTCGACATCGACGTAGACCTCCACCCGAGCCTCTTCCGCCTGACAAATGGTCGCAAGCTGTCGGGCCACATCGACGTTGTCGACGCATACGCCGACACGGGCCGGGGCGTACGCGCGCGCCAGGCGCGCCAGGCGCCGCATTTTGCGTTCGCCCACTACCTGATTCGTGATCAGGACGTCGGTGATGTCACCGGAGAGCATCGCCTCGGCCTCGCCGAGCTTCTGGCAGCAGATCCCCGCGCCAAACACATCGATTTGGCGTCGTGCGATCTCCGCGCACTTGTGGGTCTTTGCGTGCGGGCGAACGCGCACTCTGGCGCCTGAAGCGAATTCGTTCATCCGCTTCAGGTTGGCCTCGAATCTGTCCAAGTCGAGAATCAGAGCGGGGGTGTCGATCTCCTGCAGCGGGTCTCCGGGCTGGGCCGGTACCCAATCCATCTCGACGGCGGGGTGCGCGGTGCCGTCGAAGCGCATGCTCAGGCGGCGAATATGGCTCCGGTCCAATGGCATTTACACGGTGCGACAGAACCTCGATCCAGCCTTTTATCCCAGTCGCGCCCGCTGCGCAACCCCCCGTACTTCGCGTATCGTGCCCCATTCGCGCAGAAAGCTGACGAATGAGCGTCAAGAGCGACCGCTGGATCCGGCGGATGGCCGCCAAGGGCATGATCGAGCCGTTCGAGCCAAACCAGGTGCGCAGCGTCGACGGCCACAGAGTCGTCTCGTACGGCACCTCCAGCTATGGCTACGACATCCGCTGCGCCCCGGAATTCAAGATCTTTACCAACATCAATTCGACCATCGTCGACCCGAAGGCGTTCGATCCCAATTCGTTCGTCGATGTGCGCGGCGCCGAGTGCATCGTTCCGCCCAACTCGTTCGCGCTGGCGCGAACGATCGAGTACTTCCGCATCCCGCGCAATGTGCTGACGATCTGTCTGGGCAAGAGTACGTACGCCCGCTGCGGCATCATCGTCAACGTCACACCGCTGGAGCCGGAGTGGGAGGGGCACGTAACCTTGGAGTTTTCCAACACAACGCCGCTGCCTGCGCGCATCTACGCAAATGAAGGCTGCGCCCAGGTGATCTTCATCGAGTCCGACGAGGTGTGCGAGACCTCCTATCGCGACCGCGGCGGCAAGTATCAGGGGCAAACGGGGGTTACGCTTCCCAAGACGTAGACGGACCCCGCCCAAGGGGTCCACGCTGCCCGTGCTTCCGAATCGTCGATAATTCGCACTTCCTGCTTCGATGATTGCGCTCGGATGCTGAAACGCACCGTGCTGTATGACACCCACGTGGCGGCGGGTGCGCGGATGGTCGACTTTGGCGGCTGGGAGATGCCGCTGCATTACGGCTCCCAGATCGAAGAGCATCACGCCGTACGGCGCAGCGCCGGCGTGTTCGATGTTTCGCACATGCGTGTGGCCGAGATCGAAGGGTCCGATGCCAGCGCGTTTCTGCGTCGCCTGCTCACTGCCGACATCGACCGGCGCACGGCGGGTCAGGCGATGTACTCGTGCATGCTCAACGAGAGCGGCGGCGTGCTGGACGACCTGATCGTCTATCGTCGGGGCGATGAAAGTGGAGTCGGCGCGCGCTTCCGCGCGATCCTGAACGCTGCCACCGCCGACCGCGACCTCCAGTGGATGGCCACGCTCGCAGCCGGGGACAGTCTTGCTGTCGATATCCGGCCGCAGCCCCAGCTTGCGATCCTGGCGCTGCAGGGGCCGCAGGCACCTGCGGTGCTGGAGCGCGCGCAGCCTGGCCTTGCTGCTCATGGGTTGCCGCTGGCCAGCTTCCGCGCCGCTTTTACGAATGGCGCGTTTGTGGCCCGCACCGGCTATACCGGCGAGGACGGTTTCGAGATCGTGGTGCCGGGCGAGCGTGCGAGCGCGCTGTGGCAGAGCCTGCGCGACGCCGGCGCCGCGGCGTGCGGCCTGGGCGCTCGCGACACGCTACGGCTGGAAGCCGGCTTGGCGCTGTACGGGCAGGACATCGATGAGAGCGTGACGCCGCTCGAATCGGGCCTGGCCCGCACGGTGGAGCTGGATGCGGATCGACCGTATCGGCCATTCGTCGGGCGCGGCGCGATCGAGCGCCAACGTTCGCAAGGGCCTCGGCGACAGCTGCTCGGATTGAAACTGCTCGGCAAAGGCGTGTTGCGAGCCCATCAGGACGTGCGCACTCCTCACGGCGACGGCCAGGTCACGAGCGGCGGCTTTTCGCCGACGTTGCAAGTGTCGATCGCGCTCGCGCGCCTGCCGGCCGCTGTTGCGGTCGGCGACACCGTCACGGCCGAGCTGCGCAGCGGCGGTGTGCAAGCGCTAGTTGTGAAGCCGCGCTTTGTACGCAATGGAAAGCCGCTGATATGAAGGCCTTCGGGACCGTAGCCGGAAGCTCCGGACGCTGGATCGTCGTTTCACCAACAAGGATCTCACCACATGAAGGTGCCGCCAGAACTGAAATACACGGATTCGCATGAGTGGGTTCGCTGGGAGGGCGACGGCAGCGCGACGGTGGGCATTACCGATTTCGCGCAGGAATCGCTGGGTGATCTCGTATTCGTCGAACTGCCGCAGGTTGGGCGCGCGGTCAAAGCCGGCGAGGCATGCGCAGTGGTCGAGTCGGTGAAGGCGGCTTCCGACGTGTATGCGCCGATCGACGGCGAGGTCCTCGCTGTCAACCCGGCAGCAGCCGAGAAGCCCGAATCGATCAACGCCGATGCGTTTGGCACGTGGCTGTTCCGGCTGCGACCGATCGGACCGGCTGACCACAAGCGGCTGATCGATGCCGGCCAGTACGCCAGCAGCATCGCGGAGCACAAGTAGAGATGGAAGGCACGCTCGCAACGCCGGTCTCGGACCGGGCCGTGCCGGCAGGTGACGACGATTTCATCGGCCGGCACATCGGACCTTCCGAGGCGGACATCGCCTCGATGCTGGCGTTTCTGGGCCAGCCCGACCTGGGCGCTCTGGTCGACGCGATCGTTCCGGAGTCGATCCGGCTGAAAGCGCCTCTCGCGCTGGCCGCGCCCGTGGCAGAGCCGCAGGCGCTGGCGCGCCTGCGAGCGCTGGCTGCGGGCAATCGCATCTTCCGCAGCTACATCGGCATGGGCTACCAGAGCGCGCGGATGCCGTACGTGATCGAACGCAACGTGCTGCAGAACCCGGCTTGGTACACCGCGTACACGCCGTACCAGGCCGAGATCGCGCAGGGGCGGCTCGAGGGGATGCTGAACTTCCAGACGATGGTGTGCGACCTGACTGCGCTGCCGGTGGCCAACGCGTCTTTGCTGGACGAAGCCACGGCGGCGGCCGAAGCGATGATGATGTGCCGGCGCGCGAGCAGCAGCACATCGGCGGGTTTTTTCGTCTCGTCACGTTGCCATCCACAGACGATTGCGGTGCTGCAAACCCGGGCGCAAGCGGCTGGCATCGAGCTGCGCGTGGGCGAGGAGGAGACGGCGCCGGACGCCGGCGCGTTCGGGATCCTGCTGCAGGTTCCGGCCTCCACCGGCGAGATCGCCTGGCAAAGCGTCCCGCAGTTGCAGCGGCTGGTCGATGCGGCGCACGCGAAGCACGCGCTCGTGGTCGTCGCCGCCGACCCGATGGCGCTCGTGCTACTGGCGCCCCCCGGCGAATGGGGTGCCGATATTGTGATCGGCTCGGCGCAGCGCTTCGGGTTGCCGCTCGGTTTCGGGGGGCCACACGCTGCCTTCCTGGCTTGTCGCGATTCCTTGAAGCGATCGCTTCCGGGTCGCGTGGTCGGCGTCTCGATCGACTCCCAGGGCGGGCCAGCGCTGCGCCTGGCGCTGCAGACGCGCGAGCAGCACATTCGCCGCGAAAAGGCCACCTCCAATATCTGCACCTCGCAAGCGCTGTTGGCCGTGCTTGCGGGCTTCTACGCCGCCTACCACGGGCCGCACGGCCTGCAGAAAATCGCGCGGCGCATCCACCGTTTCGCAGTGGTTCTGGCCGCCGGGCTGCGCTCTGCCGGGTCGCGCGTCGGCTCCTCCTTCTTCGACACCATCGCGGTGGCGGGGGTCGATGCGGCCGCGATTCACTCGGCCGCGCGCGCGCGCGGAATCAACTTGCGTGAGCTCGGACCTGATCGCGTTGGTGTCGCGCTCGACGAGACCGTCGAGCGCGCCGATGTCGAGACGCTGTGGTCGCTGTTCGGCCTGGCACCGGATTCGACACGTTTCGAGCTGCTCGATGCGCAAACTGCGGATGCGATTCCGCAGGGCCTGAGGCGCGCCTCCCCCATCCTGTCGCATCCGGTTTTCAACTCGTATCACTCCGAGACGGCGATGCTGCGCTACC
>Ga0187846_10002227_pt1 | contig 10721 bp, 8 predicted proteins | sample TC_taG_FD_161473 | JGI IMG/M metagenome (GOLD analysis project Ga0187846, IMG submission 161473) | Biofilm microbial communities from the roof of an iron ore cave, State of Minas Gerais, Brazil - TC_06 Biofilm (v2) | ecosystem: Environmental > Terrestrial > Deep subsurface > Cave > Wall biofilm ... | reverse complement strand
GCCCGGGTATGACTTGACGGGCTTGATAGTGGGATCGGAGGGTACACTCGGAATCGTCACCGAGGTTACAGTAAGGCTGACGCACCACCCGGAAGAGGTGAAGACCTTGCTCGGAATCTACGACTCGGTCGCCGACGCAACCCGCACCGTGGCGGCGATTACAGCGCGCGGCGTCACTCCCGCCGCACTAGAGATGATGGACGGCTTCACCCTGCGTGCTGTCGAGGAAGCGACGCACGCCGGGTACCCCATGGACTCTGCCGCCGTGTTGCTGATGGAAGTCGAGGGGCTGCGCGAGGGCGCCGAAGAGGAGGTCGCCGAGATTGAAGCGGTCTCGAGGGAGAACCGTGCGCGCGACGTTCGGCGGGCAAAGACGGCAGCAGAGCGCGAACTGCTTTGGAAAGGACGCAAGAACGCCTTTGGCGCTTTGGGCCGCATCGCTCCTAACTTCTACGTGCAGGATGGCGTGATCCCGCGCACCCGGCTTCCGGAAATGCTCGAACACATCGAGCGCGTGGGTAAGAAGCACGAACTCCCGATTGGCAATATCTTCCATGCCGGCGATGGGAACTTGCACCCTTTGATCTTTTTCGACGCGCGAGACCGAGAGCAGTCCCAGCATGTGCTCAAAGCAGCGGAGGAAATCCTGGTAAAATGCGCGGAAATGGGCGGGTCCATCACTGGTGAACACGGGGTGGGAATTGAAAAGAGGGACATGATGCCTCTGATTTTCTCGAGTGATGATCTCGATATGATGCACAGACTTAAATCGGCGCTCAATCCCGAGGGGATGCTGAATCCCGGCAAGGTTTTGCCTACCGGGAAGATGTGCGGGGAGTTGCGCGTTCAGGTGAGCGCGGGAGGCTGAGGTGAGCCTGGCTGTCGAGTCAATCCGTAACGAACTGGCATCCGTCGTCGGTGAGACGCGAGTGGTGCCAGACGCCGCCGCCTGCGCAGGCGCCGCGGTGGACGGCGTGACCCCGGGGTCTGTGATCTACCCGGCCTCCGCTGAACAGGTGGCCGAAGCCTTGAAGTACGCTTCCGATAGCGGCCTGGCGGTCATACCGTTTCGCAACGGCACCAAGCTCGGCGTCGGTAACGTGCCGCGGCGGTACGATCTGGCGTTGTCTCTGAAGGATCTGAATCGGGTGTGGCATTACGAGCCCGGAGATCTGACGGTCAGCGTGGAGACAGGCATGAAGCTCGGCGATCTGCAGCATTTCGTGGCCCGTCACCGGCTCTGGCTGCCGCTCGATCCGGCGGGCGGCCCTCGGGCGAGCCTCGGCGGCATTCTGGCCACGAACGCCTCCGGACCGCTGCGGCTGCGTTACGGCGCGCCGCGGGACATGGTCCTGGGCTTGAAGATCGCGACCACCGAGGGCAAGTTGATTAAGACGGGTGGTCGAGTGGTGAAGAATGTTGCCGGGTACGATTTGGCAAAGCTGTTGATTGGATCGTACGGTACGCTGGGCGTGATTGTGGAAGCGACCTTCAAGCTCTTTCCTATGCCCGCGGAAAGCTCGACCGTTGTTGTCTCTACCACGACGCTCGCGGTGGCACGCGAGTTCCGCCGTCGCTTGCTCGGCTCTTTCCTTACTCCCCTGCGGATGGCGCTGTTGAATGCTGTGGCTTGTGCGCTGGTGCGTGACGCACCGGTATCCGATCCCGCATGCGGGACGGAGGCGCGGGACGCCTGGCAGGCGGAGGGAGCACGTAAGGGTTTTGAGATTTGGATCGAGGCCGGCGGGTCAACGCGAGTCCTTGAACGATTTAAGCAAGAAGTGGAACAACTGGCTCACGCTACCGGCGCTTCCGTGCAATCGATGGAGGCGAGTGTTGCAAGGGTGAATTGGGCGCGGGTTGCCGATTACGCGTCTTGGCTTTCGGGAGTAGTTCCCAACCCGGTCGTGGTCCGGGTGCAATTGCCGATCGCGGTGGTAGAAACGTTCGTGGAGCGTGCGGTGGAGGAAGCCGAACAGCACAAAATCCAAGTTGCCTGCTTCGGCCAAACCGGTGTCGGGACGTTATCTCTCTGTTTGATCGAGACGCTAGGCGCGTCAGTTGATCTCAATCTCGTGAAGGGGCTTCGCCAGATTGCGCAGAACCTGGGAGGAGTCTTGGTGGTGGAACGCTGCCCCGTAAACCTCAAATCCCACCTGGACGTGTGGGGTCCGGCGGGAGATGATTTTGAGGTCATGAAAAAGGTAAAGGCGGTGTGGGATCCGAAGGGTGTGCTCGCCCCGGGCCGATTTGTGGGAGGGCTTTGATGACTCCTCCGAGGATTCCCCGGATCGCCGGATTTGAGCCCTTGCAATCGCCGTGAAGGCGCGTAAAATGGGGGATAAAATGGGTGCTCAAGCTCCAGTTTGGATCCCGGTCATATTCGCACTCTTTGGGACATTAGTGGTTGTTGTTTTCACAGCGTGGCTGAACAGCAGGATGCTCGTTGCCAAGGTTGAGTCCGTGCGCGCTGAACTCAGCGGAAAGATCGACGCCCTGCGGGCGGAGACCAACGGGAGAATCGACGCCCTGCGGGCGGAGGTGAGCGGCAAAGTTGACGCCCTGCGGGCAGAGATGAAGGAGTCAATGGCAGAGCTTGAGCTTCGCCTGAGCAAGCAAATCATGGAGGTAGCGCAGCGGGTCGACCGGCTGGAAGAGACCCGTGGCCTCGTTCGGCCGTAGACGACCTAGTGTACAAGCTACCCGCCTCGGATTTCTCCAAAGAGTCGAGTGTCGCGTTACGAGGGCCCTGGGAACACCACGCTCATGCTGATGAGCATGTATACCGAGACCGTGGGAGCGCTGAAAGCGGGGAATGCCAACCTGGGAAAAGTTGAGCCCTCGATCGGCTCGGACCTCCTTGCCGCCGAGGTTAAATAGCCGATAGCCACAGCACAGTTCGTGTGCCGTGGCTTCTGATTCATCCTCGATCTGATTCCGGCGGGCCACGACATTGTACCTACGTCGCGGTTCTTTAACTGGCAGAAGCAAAAGCCCGAGAATTTTCGTGTGGTTGCTCATCGCAGCACTCCTCGCTGGCCTTGCTCCTTTTGTGTTGTATTCCTTTCGGAGGTCGGGCGGTAGATCGAGGTCAGCGGTGAGGACAAACTGGTCCGTGGCATGGCCGATGCAAGATTTGGAGATTTGGCCGTGGCGTTGACGGGAGCCCCTTGGAACGATATGCTCATGTTGATGAGCAGTGTTCCTAAAGATGGAGGTGCTATGGCTGCTACCCGGCGTACCCAGCTCCTCATGGACCCGGGGGAGTTCCGACGGCTGCGGGCGCTTGCCCGGCGCAAGAAAACTTCGGTGGCTGAGCTGATCCGGACAGCCGTGCGGACGGTCTACCTTACGCCCCCGCCGGACCGAAAGGCCATCGTGCAGGACATCCTGAAGATGAACCTCCCATCGATGGACTGGAAAAAGGTCCGGCAGGAGATCGAGGCAGGTCATGCCGGTGTTCCTTGACACCAACATTTTCCTCTACGCGGCCGGCGGACCTCATCCCGAACGCGAAGCGTGCATGGAACTGTTGCAGCGGATCAGCGACGGTTCGCTGGATGCAACGGTCAATGCCGAAGTGGTTCAGGAAGTCATGTTCGTTTTGGGGCGGAGAGGCCACCTCCGAGACGGCTTAAGGCTGGCGCGCGACGTGCTCGCGCTTTTCCCTGGCCTTTTCCCGGTGACTCGGCAGGACATGCTGAGGGCGTGCGGCCTTCTTGATCGCTACCCTAGCCTTCCGGTACGAGACGCCATCCATGTGGCCACTATGCTCAACAACGGAGTGCAGACCGTAGTGAGCGTTGATGCCGATTTTGACCAAGTCGTTGAGATCCGCCGGGTCGCGCCCGGCTCGGCCAAGAGGTGAACCTTGGCTCTCAGCTCGCCCGCTCGTTTTGGGTTAGCGCTATGTCCAGCTTGGAAGTCGTAAGCACAGAGCCGGCACGTCGTGGCGGCTATGGTGCCGGGGAGCGTCCGCAGTGGGACTACTATTCCAAGTGTATTCATTGCGGTCTCTGCCTGAACGCTTGTCCGACTTATCGTGAACTCGGCGTGGAGATGGACTCTCCTCGCGGGCGGATCTACCAGATGATTCAGGTCGAGCGGGGCCGGCTGCCCCTCGCCGAAAGCTTCGTTCGTCATATCGATCTGTGCCTCGACTGCCGAGCCTGCGAGACCGCGTGCCCCTCGGGGGTCGAGTACGGGCGCCTGGTGGAGGCGGCGCGCGGGCAGATTGAGAAGTACTACAAGCGTCCGCTGCTGGAGGCTTTCCTGCGTCGGCTCTTCTTCCGCCACATCTTGCCAAGTCGCACACGGTTAACGGCAGTTGGCGCCATACTTCGGCTCTATCAACACTCCGGCCTCGAGAAGCTAATCCTGCATTCGGACTTCCTTAACGTGCTTCCGGAGCGGTTCGCCAACCTGGCACGGCTGGCGCCGAGGATGGAGAAGCCGTTCTTCACGGAGAGGCTGGGCACGGTTGTTCCCCCGGTTGGTCCGCGCCGTTACCGTGTGGCCTTCTTTGCCGGTTGCATACAGTTCGCGTACTGGCTCGCAATGGTTGCGAGGTGGTCATTCCGGCGGAGCAGGGGTGTTGCGGAGCCCTGCACGTTCATGCCGGCCTGCGCGACCTGGCGCGCCGGCTGGCGCGGCAGAATATTCTGACCTTCCTCAGCGAAGACTATGATGCGGTAATTACCAACGCAGCCGGGTGTGGCTCGGTTTTGAAGGAATATTCGCAGCTCTTCGAGGAGGAGCGCCGCGAGTTCCTCGATCGCGCAAAGAGATTCAGCTCGCTCCTCAAGGATGTGACGGAGTTTTTGGCTGGGATCGAGTTCAACCGCGAGTTTCGGGCCATCAAGGCGCGCGTCACCTATCAGGATCCCTGCCACCTCGGCCATGCACAGCGCATCCGAACTGCGCCTCGAAAACTCCTGGCAGCCATACCCGGCCTGGAGTTCGTCGAGCTGAAGGAGGCGGAAATCTGTTGCGGCAGCGCCGGCATCTATAATGTAGTTCACAACGACATGGCGGAGCGGCTCCTGGCCGGTAAAATGAAGCGTGTCGATCAGACAAGGGCCGAGCTGATACTCACAGCCAATCCCGGCTGCCTGCTGCAACTGAAGACGGGCGTGGCGCGATCGGGCGAGACCGGAAGCAGGCGCCGGGTGATGCACGTTGCCGAGTTGCTCGATGAGGCGTACGACTCAAATGATGAACGATGAATGCTGAATGATGAATTTTGTCGCGCAATCTCTGAAACGGTATCGCGGCTGGCGAGATGATGATAAGTGCTGCATCAGTGCTGCATCAAATGTGGCCGTTAGGGGCCAACCGTGAGTAGCCGTAGGTGCAACCTACGGAGGGCGTGACGACCCCTCAACCCAACCCTGCAAGGGGTTGAGCGCGGCTATCGTCCGGCCCCGCCAGGGCCGGAGTAGTCTTGTGAGTTTGCGCGTCCGTAGGTTACACCTACGGTTACTCGCGGTGTTGCCCTTCGGACAACGGTCACGGGTCATCGCTCACAAGGAGGCTATGGCACATGGGAGACGGAGGTCCAACACAGCAGGATAAACTGGACGCGCTACTTCAGGAACAAAGGAAGTTCCCGCCGTCGGAGGCGTTTAGCAGCCAGGCGAATGCCAGTGATCCCTCCGTTTACGAGCAGGCGAGGCAGGACCTGGAGGGCTTCTGGGCCGCTGAAGCTGGCCGGCTGGACTGGGCAAAGCTTTGGGAGAGGGTAATGGACTGGAATGTCCCGTGGGCGAAGTGGTTCTTGGGCGGGAGACTGAACGTGGCACACAACTGTGTGGACCGCCATGCCGCGTCGGCGCGCCGCAACAAGGCAGCCATCATCTGGGAGGGCGAACCTGGAGACTCGCGCGTTCTCACTTTCGGCACGCTCGAGCGCGAGGTCAACCGCTTTGCCAACGTACTGAAGTCTTTGGGCGTTAGGAAGGGTGAGCGGGTGGCGATTTACATGGGTATGGTGCCCGAACTTCCCATCGCCATGCTGGCCTGCGCCAAGATTGGGGCGCCGCACAGCGTCGTCTTCGGCGGATTCTCGGCCGAATCTCTGCGGGAGCGGATTAACGATGCCGCGGCCAAAGTGCTCGTTACCTGTGACGGCGCTTGGCGTCGTGGCAACGTCGTACCGTTGAAGGCGAATGCTGACGAGGCTCTGGGTGACACTCCCAGCATTGAGAAGGTTCTGGTGCTAAAGCGGGTCGGGGAAGTAGCGCAGGTGAATATGAAGCCAGGCCGCGATTTATGGTGGCATGAAGCGGTGGCTACTGCGTCCGACAAGTGCGAGGCGGAGCCCATGGACTCGGAAGACCTGCTCTACATCCTTTATACCAGCGGCACCACCGGAAAGCCGAAAGGTATAGTTCACACCACGGCGGGCTACTTGTTGGGGGTCTCCACGACGCATCGCCTTATCTTTGACGTCAAGGAGAATGACGTCTACTGGTGTACGGCCGACATCGGCTGGGTGACGGGGCACTCGTACATCGTCTACGGCCCCCTGGTCAACGGCTGCACCAGCCTGATGTACGAGGGCACGCCCGATTACCCTGATCGAGGGCGTTTCTGGTCCATCGTTGCGAAATATGGCGTGAATGTCCTCTACACCGCGCCCACGGCCATTCGCACCTTCATGCGTTGGGGAACGGAGTGGCCTGACAAGTACGATCTCGCCTCCTTGCGGCTGCTCGGCACAGTGGGCGAGCCGATCAACCCGGAAGCGTGGATGTGGTACCACGAGAATATTGGTCGCCGGCGCTGCCCGATTGTGGACACGTGGTGGCAGACGGAGACGGGGATGGTCTTGATTACGCCGCTTCCGGGTCTAATTGCCACCAAGCCGGGTTCCGCCACCCGGCCCTTCCCGGGTGTCGAGGCAGAAGTGCTGGACGAGAAGGGCCAGCGCGTGGGTCCCGGAGCCGGTGGCTATTTGGTTTTGAACAAGCCGTGGCCGGCGATGTTCCGCACCATCTACGGCGATCCCGATCGTTATGTCAGGCAGTATTGGTCACGCTACCCCGGCAAGTACTTTACGGGCGACGGTGCCAAAGTGGATGAGGACGGCTACTTCTGGCTGCTGGGTCGTGTGGATGATGTGATGAATGTGGCGGGTCACCGCATTTCCACATACGAGGTGGAAAGCGCGCTGGTTGACCACGATTCGGTGGCGGAAGCGGCCGTGATCGGCAAAATGCACGAGCTGAAAGGGCAGGGCATCTCCGCCTTCGTCACACTCAAGGATGGCACTGCCGCTTCCGAGGGACTCAAGGAAGAACTGAAGCGCCACGTAGTTCACAAAATCGGCGCCATCGCCCGTCCGGACGATGTCTTCTTCACACCCGAGCTGCCCAAGACGCGCAGCGCCAAGATCATGCGGCGCTTGCTGCGGGATATCGCCGAGGGCCGGGCGCTTGGAGACACTACAACGCTGGCTGACCCCGCGGTAATCGCACAGCTCAAGCACCAGTACGAAGGAAGGGAATAGTACTCACTGCTCTTGACCGGCGATGCCGGAACCCGTACCCTGCCGTTGGGCGTTGAGGCGACTGCAGGTCTGGAACTCACGCTCGGCCTCCGCCTTACGGCCCATTTGTTGATACAACCGGGCAAGGGCGTAGTGGACCTCGACGTTATCGCGGCTTGCTTCCAAGGCTGCCTTCAGTTCCGTTTCCGCTTCCGGCCATTGTCTCTTCATGGTGAAAGCGCGGCCGAGGCCGTAATGGGACTGCCAGGCTTCGGGCTTTACGCGGACGCCTTTGCCGAACAACTCCGCCGCGGCCTCCGGTTCTCCCCGTCGCAGTTCGATCTCTCCAGCAAGCCAGTATGAGTCGTAGAAGTTAGTGTTGTACTGGATCTCCTTCTTGAACTCCACGAGCGCAGCTTTCAGATTGCCCTGGCTCTGGTAGGCGTAGCCGAGGTGGTAGTGGGCGAGGGGCAGTTGCGGTTCGATCGCTACGGCCTTCTCGAATTCCTTGATCGCCGGCGCAGTCTGGTTGAGGTTGTGGTAGGCGCGGCCGAGCAGAAGCTGTGCCTGGGCATTATGCGGGTCGAGTTTCACACACGCTTCCAAAGGCGAAACGGCGAGAGCGTATTGCTTTTCGCTCAGGTTGACGAGTGCCAGGTCGTAATAGTTCTGCGCAATGCCGGGGTCGAGCTCGATGGCGCGACGAAATGCGGTGCGGGCCTCCTCGTTCGACCCCTTCTTGAACAGCACCACTCCTCGCAGTTGGTGCATCTCGGAGGAGTTGGGGTACCGGCCCACGGCGAGGTCGGCGAGCTTCAACGCGGCGTCGAGTTGGTTAGCATCAATCTTGGCTGCGATCTGGGTTTCGAGTTCCGAGGCCGAATCCTCAGCGCTCAGGAAGAGGGGATGAATCTGGACGCCCACAACCAGGGTGCAGGCCAGAAGAACGGTCCGATGCACATGTTGCAGCTTCACATGTCGATGTTACTGGGCGTAGAAACATCCCGTCAAACTGCAACTCATACCGCCTAGGCTATGGCGAGCGTCATAAATTTCTGCGTACTGCATCATATCAGGGCAAAGCTTCAGCCGGCTTCAGCCGTGCCACACCGACCCGAAGATCGCACGGCTTCAGCCCCTGCGGGCCTCTCCCACGTCCAAACTATAGACGCCTGGCCTGAAGCCGTGCCCTGATACGCTGCCTGTCGCCCATGCGCGCATTATTTATTTCTCCGAGGCGTAAAACTGGGCGGCGGAAATTTGATCGTTTTGTGAACCTTTTCGCAGCCTAGTTGGACTAGCTGCGAGTGGCTGGCTGCAGAACGCTTCACCGCCCAGACTGCCGTTCGCTGCCGTGGCCTACTGCACAGTCTGGATGAGAAGCGGGGAGGTGACCGAGTTGTAGTTGCTATTGCCCGAGTAAGTCGCGGTGATCGAGTGCTTCCTCTGGCTCAGGCTGGACGTTGCGAAGCTCGCCGAACCGTTAGCCGCGAGCGTCGCTGTTCGCAGCGTCGTAGTCCCGTCCCGGAAGGTCACGGTGCCGGTCAGCGGGCCGGCAAACCTAATGCTGCCTGTCACCGTCGGCTGCACAAAGGCCGTGAAGGTTACGGCCTCGCCCAAAGAGGACGGGTTCTTGGAGCTTGTCAGATGCGCCCTGGTCCCCCTCGTGTTGAGCAGCACCGTCACCGCCTGATTCCCATAGTCCCCTATTGCCACATCCGTAGCTCCGTCGCGGTTGAAGTCCCCCACTGTGATAGCATTCGACTGGATCGGCCCGCTGCTGTAGTTCACCGCCGTCTGGAAGGTGCCGTCGCCGTTTCCCAGCAGTACGCCGAGGCCCAGGCCGTCACTGTTATTAGCCCCGGCCGCGAGGTCCAGCTTCCCGTCGCTGTTGAAGTCCGCGACACCGACGAAATTGGGGCATGCTGGCGAGTACCCGCCAAGGCAGTGCACCGAATAGTTCACTGGCGCCTGGAAGGTGCCGTCCCCATTGGCCAAAAGCACGCTCACGTCGCCTCCGCTGCTGTTCGCGACCGCCAAGTCGAGCTTGCCATCGCGGTTGAAGTCCCCTCCGGCCAGGGAGTAAGGCCCCGATCCTACCCCGTAATTCACCGCCGCCTGGAAGGTGCCATCCCCCTTGCCCAACAGGACGCTCACGTTGTTGCCGCGATGGTTCGCCACCGCCAAGTCCAGCTTGCCGTCGCCTTTGAAGTCTCCCACAATTACCCAAGTGGGGCGCTCTCCCACGCTGTAGTTCACTGCCGGGTGGAAAGTCCCGTCCCCCTTGCCCAAAAGCACGCTCACCTCGTTGCCGAAACGGTTCGCCACCGCCAGGTCCAGCTTGCCATCGTGGTTGAAGTCCCCGACAGCGACGGAGTCAGGCCCCGATCCCACAATGTAGTTCACCGGCGCCTCGAAGGTTCCGTCGCCCTTCCCCAACAGCACGCTGACATTGCCGCCCGTAGAGTTGGCCGTGACCGCGTCCAGCTTGCCGTCGCCGTTGAAGTCCCCTACTGCTGCCAAATACTCAGGCCCCCCTGCTAACCCGGTGACCACCTTCTCCGACTGGAAGGTTCCGTTCCCATTACCCAGTAGCACGCTCACCCCGTAGCCGCCCGCCATCAGGTCCCGCTTGCCGTCGCCGTTGAAGTCGCCGCCGCGTACGAAAATCACTCCCGATGACACCACGTAATTCCGCGCCGCCTGGAAGGTACCGTTGCCGTTACCGAACAGCAGGCTGACATTGTTCTCGGTGACGCTTGCCGTGACCACGTCCAGCCTGCCGTCGCCGTCGAAATCGCCGACTCCCAACGAATAATCGCTATCAGTCCCGGCGCTGTAACTCGCCGCCGCCTGGAAGGTTCCGTCCCCGTTCCCGAGGAATACGCTGATGCCTCCGTTGCCAATGACCAGGTCGGGCTTGCCATCGCCGTTGAAGTCACCGATGGCCACACCACCATAGGAGGGTGCCGGGTACTCCACCGCCGCCTGAAAGGTTCCGTCCCCGTTGCCCAAAAGCACGGCCACTTCGCCAGAGTTCGTCACCGCTAAGTCCAGCTTGCTGTCGCCGTTGAAGTCTCCTACGGCGACGGAGACGGGCCCCTGTCCCGCCGAATAGTTCACCGCCACTTCAAAGGTGCCGTCTCCTTTGCCCAAGAGCACGCTCACGTCGTTGGCGTTCGCGTTCGCCACAGCCAGGTCCGGCTTGCCATCGCCGTTGAAGTCCCCTACG
>Ga0187846_10002226_pt1 | contig 10727 bp, 12 predicted proteins | sample TC_taG_FD_161473 | JGI IMG/M metagenome (GOLD analysis project Ga0187846, IMG submission 161473) | Biofilm microbial communities from the roof of an iron ore cave, State of Minas Gerais, Brazil - TC_06 Biofilm (v2) | ecosystem: Environmental > Terrestrial > Deep subsurface > Cave > Wall biofilm... | reverse complement strand
AGGCTTAACGCAGTTGCCGTGGCACACCTCGCAATGACCGTCCTTGCATTCCTTAGCGAGCATCTTGGCGAGCGTGGTCATCACTTCGAGATGCAGCCGATGCACTTTGTCGTCGAAGCGCGGCGCGTCCAGGGTGCGTTCTGCTCTGAGAATCGCGAGCGCATGATCGACGTGCTCCTCTTCCTCGGCTGCAATGCGGGCAAAGGTCTGGCCCATGCTTCCCGGCGCGGCCCTTGCGACGCGTGCGTAGCTGGCGACTGCGAATGATTCCAGCATGATTTCCTGCACGATCAGGCAGGCGATGAAGTCGCGCTCCGCGACGCAGCCGAGAAACGCTTCGCGGAGCCGCTTCCAATGCTTGGCCTCGACGTTGCTGGGGACGTCCACTCCGATCCTGCGGCCCTCGGCCTCGAAAGCCGCAGCGTGTCCGCGTTCCCCCTGCGCGTGCTCCAAAGCCTCGGCGACTTCTTCGGGGTCGTCGCACATCTCAGCCAGGGAGGTGTAGTTCAACGCGGCGATGAGCTCGCCGGTCATCGCCTGGGCCAGGATGTCCTGCCAGATACCGGCGGTGGGAGAAGTGCATTCAATGGATGAGCAGCTGACGTTAATAAGGGAATCCATGTGTCCTCCAGAAACTTCGAACTCAAGCTGTACTGCGGAATCAGAGCGGTCCGCGGCAGCGGCGCTGACGCGCGGCCAACAACAGGAACACCACAGCGGCCACCAGCCCGAGCCACAGCCCCGGCGTGGCCAGGAAGCGCCCGGGAGTGATGTGCATGGCTGGGTCGAGGGGAAAGCTGCCCTTCATGGTGTCGACAGCTTCCGTGCTTCCGCTGAAGCGGTATGAAATAAAGTCGGCGAAATGGGAAGTATGAAAGGCAATCTTCTCGAAGATGGCGATCGCGAGCGGGGGCAGCGTCGCCCATAGAAAAGGCGTACGGCGCGCCCAGGCGGAAATCAGCAGCAGCCAGGCATAGAGGGGCGCGTACCAGAGAATGTGAACCGTCACCACGTGGTAGAGCAGCATGAGCATGACCTGGCTCAGGGCCAACTCTCTCCATAGCTCGGCCACACTGAAACCGCTGGCGAGAAAAACCGCGCTGCTGAGCAGCAGCATGAGGAACTCCGTGAGCACGGTGATGGCGAAAGCAATCACGGGCAGGACGACGAGCGTAATACTCGCCTTGGCGAACACAGTGGTGAGATTGGAAACCGGGAGCGACTTCCAGAACAGGATGCTGCGGTCGCGGCGCTCTCCGTAGAGCGCGTCGAGAGAGTAGAAGATGCTGACGATGAACGCAGCGCCCATGACCAGCCCGACGGCAACGTCGAAAGGCTGGGCGATGGCTTCGCGCTGATGCGCCGGGTCGAGCGCCATAACACTGCCCAGAGTCCGAACGTGGCGGAACAGGACAACTAGAAAACCGAGCACAATAACGCCGCCGATAGAGAGCGGAGCCAGGTAGATCGAGCGATATTCCCAGAGTTCGCGGCGGATCGACCAATAGAAGGGCCGGGTCGCGGACACGACTGCGGGCGCTACCGGGTTCGGCCCGGGGCCGGAATCGTGAATCGCGTTCGATGGCGTGTTCATTGAGCGGCTCCTTTGGGCTCGACGTGGTTTCCCATCAGGGCGACGAACAGGTCAGCGATGCTGGACGAACGCACGTCGCCCAGCGCAGCCAGTTGCTGACGCCCCACGCGATCAGGTTTCAAATCGAACAGCAGGATGCTGCGGCCGAGCACCTGGCGCTCATGCATCGGCTTGAGCGCCCGCGCTGCGGGCAGCTGTTCGGGGCGCACCACCAGTTCCACATAGCGCGACTCGAACTCTTCCATGCTGCAATCGAAAACGATGCGGCCGTGGTTGATGAACATGAGATCGGTGAGGACGTGCTGCACCTCTTCCACCTGATGGGTTGTGACCACGATGGTGCGGGTGCGATCGAAATAGTCGTTGAGCAGCGTGTCGTAGAACTGCTTGCGGTACAGGATGTCGAGCCCGAGGGTCGGTTCGTCGAGCACCAGCAGCCTGGCGTCGATAGCCATGACCAGAGCCAGATGAAGCTGCGCCACCATGCCCTTCGACAGGTGCCGGACCCGGCTGCCGTGCTGGATGTCGGTCTTCGCCAGAAAACTCTCAGCCTTGGCGCGATCGAACCGGGGATGCACCCCGCCCACATAATCGAGCACGTCGGAAACCTTTACCCAGCGGGGCAGCACGGCCACATCGGCGATGAAGCAGACATCCTGCATCAGCCGTTCGCGCTCCCCCCAGGGATCGCGCCCCAAAACCCGCAGTTCGCCCTCATAGGTAGTGAGGCCGAGAATCGCGTTGAGTGCGGTGGTCTTGCCCGCGCCGTTGGGACCGATCAAACCGAGGATGCGCCCTTCTTCGACACGCAAGTCGACACCATCCAGAGCAATGGTCGACCCGAAGACCTTGCGAAGACCGCGTGCTTCTATGCATGCCATAGGTTCAGCCTTCCTCCTCGTCCGCCTCCGGCTTGGCTGGAATCTCGGGCGCCTGGCCGTTAGCGCGCTTCAGCAAGTCTTCCGCCTTCAGGCCGAGCCGCTGGATGGTCGCGTACAGCCGGGGCCACTCTTCGGCAAGAAACTTCTGGCGCTCGCCCTCCAGCAGCAGGCTGCGAGCGCCGGCGTTGATGAACATGCCGCGGCCGCGCCGGGTCTCAACCAGCCCCTCGTCGACCAGTTGCTGGTACCCTTTCAGAACCGTGAGGGGATTGACCCGATACTCGGCCGCGACCGTGCGCACCGAAGGCAAGGGATCACCTTCCTTGAGCACGCCGTCGAGAATCATCGCGACCACGCGATCGCGAAGCTGGCGGTAAATCGGTTGATTGTCATTCCACTCGAGATCCATTCCAGTAGTCCTGTCAGTCCTTGCTGGTACAACTCTCCGTCCGTGTAACCCCAACCACAACTAACGTCACTTGATGCGCATGAGTTCGAGCACTGTACAGATCTGCCGGGCAGCGGACGAGCCGGCAGTATTGCGATGACTTACCGCCAAGGCCTGCCGGTCACAGCCGCTGCCGGCCCAGGTTCTGAACTTCTTGAAAGCGCCCGCAGCGTCCGGTGCGAAGCTGGTGGCGATCAAAATGAAGAGAATGGAAACTGCGAGGCGCTTCATAATCTGTACTCCTTTCCTCGTTCTCCATGCGGCCGTGTGCCCAGCAATCGGGCGTCACTGGGCCCGCTGCAAGTCGAAGTGGGCATGCACCGGCTGGTCCCCGGGCATCATGTAAGTCCAGTCCTCGATGTGGTGGTTGGCGTCGACGAAGGTGAAAACGGCATGATGCATGTGCCCGTATTCGGTGCTGCCGGAGACGTCGGCAAAATCGAATTCCACCGTCTTGCCGTCCGGCGATGGCTTGGCGACCATGCGTGGCCGATTGCCCGCGTCGCAGTAGTGCGTCAGCGTCAAGCGGTCGCCGTCCAGGTAGAGCATGGTGACCGGATGATCGTTCTTGGCGGGATCGTCGGCTTTTCCCGCTTCGTGCATTTCATGCACGATGGCGTTTCCTCGGGAGGTCACGCGCAGGCTGACTTGCAGGTGTGCGTTGGCCATCTCGGGCTGTGGCGGAGTCGTCGTGACGGCGCCTTCCCAGGTGCCGGCCAGCGTTTTCAGTTTGTCGAAGGACTTTTGCGCATCAGACTGGGCAAAAGCCGCGGAAGTGAGCGAGATCAGCATTAGCGGAAGCACAAACCGAAGCGATTTCATGTTCCAAGCTCCTTTGAGTACTTCTAAGTACTGTTATACTTAACTATAACACTAGATTACTTGTCAAGCATTTTCTGAGAAATTTCTTGCTTGTTCTTCTATCCGATTGGAAATAAAGGGGATTTTCCACTCTCGTGGCAGGATACGGGGCGGGGATGAGGGCGGCGCGGCGCTGGTGAGGGGGTGGCTTAGAGGGAAAAGCTACTTCTTCGAAGCCTTGGCAGCACGCTCCTGCAGAGCCAGCGTCACGACTTGCAGCATTTCGTCGCCGGGAGCGGGTTTGCCGGTCCAGATTTCAAACTGGCGGGCGGCCTGGTGGACAAACATCTCGATGCCCGGAATGATCTGCGCGCCGCGCTCGCGGGCCAGCTTCAACAGGCGCGTCTCTGCCGGGTCGTAGACCATGTCGAACACGTAGCGTGCGTTGATCTCTTTGTCCTGCAGCGGAGTCTCGCGCGAGTTGCCCATACCGACGGGCGTCGCGTTAATGATCACGTCAAACGCGAACTTCTTGAGGTCGGGCTTCTTCATGAGCCGGGCACGCGCCTGTCGCGCCAGCTTCTGCGCCGCGGCCACGCTGCGATTCAGGATGTAGACCTCGGCTCCGCGCTCTTTCAGGCCAAACACCGCAGCCCGCGCCGCGCCGCCCGCGCCCAGCACCAGAATCTTTGCGTTCTCGAGCGTGGTCAGGCGCCGTTCCAGCGGCCGGATGATTCCCGCGGCGTCGGTGTTGAAGCCGTAAAGTTTGCCATCCTGCGCGCGCACGACGGTGTTGCAGGCGCCGATTTTGTTGGTGTGCGAGTCGGCATTGTCGAGATAGGGAATGATTGCCTGCTTGTAGGGCATGGTGATGCTGAGCCCGTGAATCGGAATCTCGCGCACGCAGTTAAGCAGGTCTTTCAGGGTCTTGGCGTGCAGCGCGAGATACACGGCGTTGACGTTCTCGCGGCGGAAGGCCGCGTTCATGATCGCGGGCGAGAGCGAGTGCGACACCGGATCGCCGGCCACGCCATAGACGCGAGTCGCGGCGTCGACCTGCTCGATGCGATACACCGAGCGCAGTTCCTGCGCGGTCACCTGGCCCGGAGCGGTTTCTTCTCCCAGGCTCGATGCCGCAAACGTGAACACGCTGCCGGCCCGCACGCCAAGCACGCGGCTGATGATCCCCTGCTCGCCCATGCAGAGTCCGATGAGCGAACTGCGGTCGCTCTGCCGCCCCAGAAACTGGATCATGGTCACGTTGTCGGAAAGCGTGGTGGCCGTGCTGACGACTTTGTAGAAGTCGGCGGGGTGCGCGCGCATCTTCTCCACCGTCTCGTCGAGCCGCTTGGTGCCTCGGAAGTCGTGAATAGAGAGGATGAGCGCGGCTCGGTTGCACAGCTTTTCCAGCTGGGCGGGCTTGGACTTGAGCACGGTCTGAAACTCGACATCGACCAACTGGCAGCCGGCGGCCGCTGCCTTACCCAGAATGTCAAGCTGGGAGGCGATAGAACCGCGAAACTTGCCTCCGCTGGCAGCCCGGCGGCAGGTCGCAATGACGACCGCTCCGGGGTGGGTTTCCACGAAGCGCTTGATCTTGGGAAGCGCCAGGGCCGGCCTTGAAAGGTAGTCTAACCTGAACTCAAGAAAGGGGTTATCCTTGGCCAGGGTGTCGGCCTTCTCGGCCAACTCCGCCGGGTCGGAGTGGGAGACCGCGACGCATACTCGCGGCATGCGCAGGGGCAGCAGCCGGGGCAGGTAACTGTTGGGGGCAGCAGTCATCTTGCAGCTAATTGAGTTCGGCGCGAATATTACAGGGGCATAATTGCAGATGCAACAACGGATTAACAATTCCCCGCGAAAACTTTTTCCGCGAAACGGCTAACACCCTCGTAACCTTGACCCCCTCTTACCCCCTTGTTACTTTCCGTTTGAAGCCTTCATTTTGTGGCATTTGACTGGGGGAGGGTCTGCGTGTTGTCCCTTCTCGGAGGTAACATGAAGAAAACAGGGCTTTTACTCGTACTGCTCGCGACCGCTGCCTGGGCCCAGACCGAGGCCAACAGCGCCGCCAGCGACCAGACGTCTCCGGACGGCACCGTGTTCACTTCGAACACCTTCCCCACCGAACGCGTGCAGACGCCCACCTACGCCGATGTTTACTGCGCCGGGTTCATCAGCAAACAGAGTTTGCCTGACGCTAACTTTGTTGCCGGCGGCTTGCAGACTCCGGGCACGACCAAGTTTGAACGCGGCGATATCGTCTACCTGCACGGTTCGGGATACACCACCGGGGCGGAGTATGAGATCGTGCGCGCGCTGCGCGACATCAACGAATACGAGATGTATCCGGGGCAGAAGAGGCTGCTCAAGCAAACCGGGCAGCCCTACGCCGAAATCGGCCGGGTCAAGGTGGTGGATACGCGCACCAAGTCAGCGGCGATCGCGCGGATCGAGTACTCCTGCGATCCCATCAATCCCGGGGACACCGCGATTCCGTTCGCCGAGAAGACGATGGTCCAGTTCCACGCGCCCGTGCGCTTTGACCGCTTCCTGCCGGCATCCAACAAGGTTTCCGGGCGGGTCGTCATGGGCAAGGACTTTGACTCCGAACTCGGCAACGGGCAGAAGGTCTACCTCAACGTGGGCTCGAACCAGGGTGTGAAGGTTGGGGACTACTTCCGCGCCGTGCGCAACTACGAAGCGGACCTGAAAGATCCCGTGGACTCGCTCTCGTTCTACGCGGCGATCAGCGAGGATACCCAGGAGAAACAGCCGTCGGTCGATCGCTCCATGTTCCAGCCGAGGACGAACGGGCCGAACATTCACGTGCGCGATCTGCCGCGGCGCGCCGTGGGCGAGATCGTCATCATCGGCGTCACGCCGACCACCGCAACCGGAATGATCGTCTTCACCATGGAAGACGTGCACGCCGGCGACGGCGTGGAGGCCGACGATCAGGCGCAGGCTCAGTAAGTCCGCCAGCAAGGTTGACGCAGTCCGAGCTGGGAACGGGTAACCGTTCCCGGCTTGGTTTTCACGCACCAAGGCGCAACGCCGTGAAGTTAGCCCGGGCTGATTTCCCCTTGAGCCGCGGCCTACTTCTTCAGGGCAGGGTCCCCGAACACTTCCGCAGTGAATGCTTCCAGCGTCGCGCCCTTGCGCCAGGCATCAATTGGCAGGCCCGCCTTGTGGCAGGTTTGTTCGAGGAAGGTGGTCCGATCCCACGCGTGCTCCACCGGGACTTGTGGCAGGAGGAGGCCGCGATGGCCGTGCTGGCTGATCAGCAGGCCGTGCCGGCCGACCCCCACTTCTTCGACGAGAATCGGAGCCGGGCGCGAGAGGATGCTGAGTTCCACCGCGAGTTGGGGAGCTTCGTCCCTGGTCACCGGGAAAAAGCGGGTGTCGTCGAAAGCTGCGGCCCGCGCGGTTTCTGCAACTGCCTGGTAGACGGGGCAGGCCGGAAGCACGTACCCGACGCACCCCCTCAGCTCTCCCCGCAGGTAAAGCGATGTGAACGCTCCGCGAGCCTCGGCGAGGTGTGGCGTCGGAGGCTCGGTCGAGATTTCCTGGTGTTCGAGCGCTGAGAGGATCGAATCGTGCGCCAGACGCAGCAGCAGGGAGCGCTCTTCCCGCGAGAACTCACCCGCCGGAGACGTGCATTCTCCCGCCTGTTCTCCGCTCGCCGGATGGGGAGTGTCTATCGGCGAATTACGTTGTAGTAGCGACATCGCCATCGGCCCGTTGTGGCGCTGCCCGCGGTTTTCGGTTGCGGCTGAGGATGAAGGCGCGGCGGCGACGCTTCACCACGCGCCGGTCAATCTTGGACCAGAAGGCCGCGAAGTAATCGATCGCCGAAACCAGCGACACACACACCATGAACCAGATCGCGGTGTAGGCGATCCAATGGATGGGGAACACGTAGTAGCCGTAGACCGGCCACTCCTTCCAGCGATGATCGAGAATCACCGCGACCACCGACACGATCTGGATCACCATCTTGAACTTTCCCAGCTCACTGGCCTCGATGGTGAATCCTTCCGACGCGGCGATCGAGCGCAAGCCGCTCACCAGGAACTCCCGTCCGATCACCACGATCGCAACCCATGCCGGCACCAGGCTGGGATTGAGCTGGACCAGCGCGACGAATGCGGCCGCAATCAGCAACTTGTCGGCCAGCGGATCGAGAAGAATGCCCATAGTCGTGATCTGTCCGCGCTTGCGGGCAAGATAGCCGTCGATGCCGTCGGTCACCGACGCCGCGATAAACAGAGCCGAGGCCAGCAGTTCCTTCTCGCCGTTCTGGCTGCTGAAGCGGCTGCTGGAAAGAATCCAGATCAGCAGAGGAATGCTAAAGATGCGGATCAGCGTGATGGAATTGGGCAGGTTCACAGCGCCGAAGACATTCCGGAGGGGCTCGCCGGAAGATCAGCTAGATTATGCGCCACGCCAGTGGGGAACGCAATGGAAGGAAGTGCTGCTTCGAGCTCTCCGGTTCTGGTTTTCTTCGCGACAGTCGCGAAGCCTTCGCGAACTCTGCCGTTCAGGCGTTTACCGCAGCCTACTTCGGCGCCGGCCCGCCCGTCTTCGGCTGCCTGGCGATAATCAGGTCCTTGATCTTGTCGTAGGTCGCCTGGGGAATGATCTTCTTCTGCACCAGTTGATTCTTGGCGCGGTACGGGCGTCCGTCGATGATCTTCTGCGAATAGGCGTCGCCGATGCCGGGCAGAGCCTTCAGTTGATCTTTCGTCGCGGTGTTGATGTCAAGCTTGTCGGCGGCCGCCGTAGCAGACTTTGGAGTCGCGGCCCCTTGTCCGCCCGCGGCATTTGTGGACTGAGCGATGGCGAAGGCACTGCAAGCGAGGAAAGCGAGCAACAGAGCGAGAATGTGGCAAGCGCGCGTGAGCCGGTGCATGGCGTTCTCCTTCTTGGGCAACATTTATGGGCCGGGGCGCGCCGATTTCTCGAACGTTCTGTACGCGAGAAAGATTTCGCCTACGCGTAAATCCCGCGCTGCCGGATCGTGTACGCCACCCGGTCGATCGCCAGCATGTAAGCTGCGATCCGGTTGTTGACGCGGTGGGTCTCGGCGTAGCGCACCACGTCTTCGAACGACGACTTCATGATCGTCTCCAGCTGCTCGTTGACCACGGATTCTTTCCAGAAATAGCCCTGGCGGTCCTGCACCCATTCAAAGTAGGAGGTCGTGACGCCTCCGGCGTTGGCCAGAATGTCAGGGATGACGAAGACGCGCTTGTCGGTGAGGACGTCGTCCGCGGCCGAGGTGGTCGGGCCGTTCGCGCCTTCGGCGAGAATCCGGCACTTCACCCGATCGACGTTGCGCGTGGTGATGACGTTCTCCGTGGCCGCAGGGATCAGGATTTCGCACTCAGTGGTCAGCAACTCGCCGGCATCGTACTTTTCGGCCCCCGGGAAGCCGTGGACCGTTCCGTTCTTCTGGCGGTGCTCGACCAGCGCTCGCAGATCGATGCCGTTCTTGTTATAAAGACCGCCGCCGACTTCCGCGATGCCGATGACCTTGTATCCCGCCTCGTGCATCAGCAGCGCGGCGTTCGAACCGACATTGCCGAAGCCCTGCACGATGACGCGTGTGCTGTCGATCGACAGCCCGAGTTTCTTGCAGGCCTCATCGCAGACGATCATCACGCCGCGTCCCGTCGCCTCACGCCGCCCGCGCGATCCGCCGATGTTGATGGGCTTGCCGGTCACCACCGCCGTCACCGTCTGCCGCATGTGCATGGAGTAGGTGTCCATCATCCACGCCATGATCTGCTCGTTGGTGTTGACGTCGGGCGCGGGCACGTCCTTTTCCGGGCCGATGAATTCGATCAGCTCGGCGGTGTAGCGCCGCGTCATGCGCTCGACTTCGCCCATCGACATTTTGTGCGGATCGCAAATCACCCCGCCTTTGGCGCCGCCGAAAGGAATGTTCACCACCGCGCACTTCCACGTCATCCAGCTGGCCAGAGCGCGCACTTCGTCGAGCGTGACGTCGGGCGCGTAGCGGATGCCGCCTTTGGCCGGACCACGGGCGATCGAGTGCTGCACGCGGAAGCCGGTGAAGACTTCGAGATGGCCGTCATCCATCTGCACCGGAATATGCACCGTGATTTCACGGTTGGGATAGCGCAACACCCGCCACAGGCCTTCGTCCAGGTTGAGTTTCTGGGCAGCCAGGTCGAAGCGCGCCCGCTGCGATTCCCAGGGATTGGTCTCTTTGTCCACATGCGGGGCGGTCATCATTGTTGTCATGAGAGTCGTCTCCAGAGGGCGGATTGAGTGCGGCCGGCGCCGGGCGGCAGGTATCCCCGAAGCGCGCGGCAAACGCTGAAAAGTATATGGGCGGGGATGGCACAGAGGCAAGACGAGCGCAGCCTTGGGATTCCGATTTGGCACGGGCCTCCCGGAATGGGTGGCCTTTGCTCTTGCGTCGGCTGGACAGTCTATGCAAACATCTCCCACATCGAGACCTTCCCCTTGAGGTACCTGGGCTCCGAACCGGAAACGCGGTCTTTTGGGCTGAACACGTAACCCGTTGGTCGTGACCTAGCCTGCGGAGGACAACCCATGGCTACGCAAGGTCTCAGTTCCCGCCAGACTCTAATCGTCGCGATCGGCGCCGTGGTCGCGGCGATCATCCTCGGTTCGCTTCTCTTCCTCAGCGACATCGACTCCTTTCTCAGAGACATTGGAAAGTAGCGGGCCTCGAACCCAGGCCTGCTCCTGTGCCGTCCATACCCCGGTTCCCACTCACTCAAGGCCCCGCAGGGTGCGCCGATAGATATCGTTGAGGGAGGATGCCATGCCTCGACGGGCGGTCGTGGGGTTGCTGCTGTGTCTCGCGGCGGTGCGCCTGCCGGCGCAGGACCTGGGGAATCTCCAGATTCATGGATTCGCCACGCAAAGCTTCCTGTTCAGTTCGAATAACAATTATCTGACCATGCAATCGAGCAAGGGCAGCCTGCAGTGGACCGAGGGCGCG
>Ga0187846_10002225_pt1 | contig 10728 bp, 9 predicted proteins | sample TC_taG_FD_161473 | JGI IMG/M metagenome (GOLD analysis project Ga0187846, IMG submission 161473) | Biofilm microbial communities from the roof of an iron ore cave, State of Minas Gerais, Brazil - TC_06 Biofilm (v2) | ecosystem: Environmental > Terrestrial > Deep subsurface > Cave > Wall biofilm ... | reverse complement strand
CGTCGCGTCGTTCGGCCTGCGCGACCGCATCCGGTTTCGCGCCGGCAACTTCTTCACCGATCCGCTACCCGCTGCCGATGTCTTGGTGATGGGCATGATCCTTCATGACTGGAATCTCGAAACGAAGCGCCAGCTCCTGACGAAAGCCTTCGATGCCCTGCCGAAGGGCGGCGCACTGATTGTGTACGAACATCTCATCGATGATGAGCGGCGCAAGAATGTTGCTGGTCTGCTGATGAGCCTGATCATGCTGCTTGAGATGCAAGGCGGCTTCGACTACACGGGCGCCGATTGCTGCGGCTGGATGCGCGACGCCGGCTTCTCCGAAACCTACGTCGAAGAGCTGACCGGCATCGAATCGATGGTTGTCGGGATCAAGTGAACGTGAGTGCGGTTTTATTGCGGAAACTCAAATGCAGATTGAAGCGCTGATTAGACGGGTGCGTGAGGACGAGCTTGCTGCAGTATTAAAGATGTGGCAGGCGGCCGGCGTTACTCCTCCGAGTGCTAGCGACTCAATCGAAGGATTGAGCCGCTTGATACACGAGCCGGCCGCTCTCCTACTGGTGGCCCTAATTGACGACCAAATCATCGGCTCCGTGATCGGTGGATGGGATGGATGGCGGGGCAACATCTATCGCCTCGCCGTGACACCAGAGCACCGACGCAAGAGAATTGCGCGGGTGCTTGTGACGGAGATAGGCCAGGAGCTCTTCGCCAAGGGTGCCACCAGGCTCTCCGCTCTTGTAGAGCACGAGCATGGATGGGCAGTGAATTTCTGGGATTCGCTTACCGACCTCGGTTATGAGCGCGATCTGAAATTCGCTAGGTACATCGCGGACTGCAGCGACGACGACGGCTAACGTCTCTGCTCCAGGGCCTCACCGAACCGAATTGAAACCGTCCCGGCCGAGGAACCGGGATTTGGGAGCAAAAGTGTCAACCTCCTATAGGAAAGCGCATGATTAATGATACCCAGTTCTATCGAGAGCCTAGCGCAGAAGGTAAAAACGGAAATTCCCATTAAAGTAATGGTTGAACAGCGGCGCGGCCGAGTTGTGACGGCGCATGGAATGCTTTGGCTGACGCTTCTCTTTCTATGGACTGTCGGAAGCGCTTATCCCAGTTCCCTCGTTCCGCAGACTGCCCTGCCTGGCAAGTGCATACCTAAATACATGGTTCAACTGGCGGTTTTTGGACCCGCGAGCTCAATCCCGCGCGTGGACACAGTGTCCCGCGACAAGATCACTGTAACGATGAAGGAGATCGATCAGGCGGTCCTGCCCGTAGGCATGGATAGTTTGCTCGGGGAGGGCTGCCCCAGCCCAGCCATTACCTTCAAAACGACACGGGCATGGGCCTACGAAATCGCAGACACGAGAACCGGGGAAGTTCTCGGCCCTGCACACTGGCCAGCGGTGACGATGGAGGCTGGTCGGGGACACCCCACCCAAATCACCTATATTAACCAGTTGCCGCACTTCAAGCAGACCTTCGGCCGTCACGAGTCCGGGCTGATGCAAGGCCTGCTCGCCGTGGACAGCACCGTTCCCGGGGTCAACCCTTACGAGTGCGCGATGCACATAAATTGCGAAAAGAACCTAAATGATTACTGCTGCCAGCAGTACGTTGGCCCGGAGCCTACTGCAGTGCACCTGCACGGCGCTGAGACGGCCGCTTGCTACGATGGAACGGCTGATCAGTGGTTTACTTCTGCCGCCTATGTCGGGCCGCAATATTGTACCGATGGCCACCCCGGTCCGGGTAAGGACATCTATACTTACGCGAACTCTCAGGAACCGGGGACGCTTTGGTTCCACGACCACTACGTTGGTGCAACACGCAACAACGTTTACTCCGGCCTGGCGGGTTTCTATTTTCTTCGCGACCCGAGCACGGAGCCCAAGAAGCTGCCGAGCGGTCCCTATGAAATCGAGCTCGTAATTCAGGATCGCGTGTTTGACACCAATAGTCAGCTCGCGCTGAGTAACATTAAGGCGACGGATCCATTCAATAGTCTGTTGCCCAGCGCACCTCAATATCACCCTTTCTGGGTTATCCAGGTGCTTGGAGATGTGGCGACAGTGAACGGGGTGGCGTGGCCTTATCTTAAAGTGGAGCCGCGGCGCTATCGCTTTCGCATTCTGGACAGCGCCAATGAGCGCCGCTTCGACTTGCACTTCGGCGGCGCTCCGGTGTGGCAATTCGGCGCGGATGACAATTACTTAGATGAGGCCGCGAAGGTCAACGACGCCGCGTGCGCGGGTAAACCCGATTCTACGGAGAGATGCAGTGACGTCTCCTTGCTCCCGGGCGAGCGCGCCGACGTAATCGTGGATTTCACTCACCTGGCGGGAAAGACCATCACGGCGACAAACAGTGGCCCTAACTTCTACCATCCTCTTCCCGAGGTAATGCAATTCCGGGTGGAGTTGCCGTTGAAAGGACGCGACGAGAGCTGCGATCCGGCCAAGCCCGACCCAGTTAACGGCATCTGTGCCCGGCGCATCCCGATGGTGCGCCTGACCGACCGAAAGGGCCATCTCGCACAGGGCGTCAAGATCGATAAGGTCAGGGAGTTCGCACTTGTTGAGCTTAATACACACGCTGGCAAACAGTCAGAAATTGGTGAATTTGTTAACAACACCAAACGGGATGGGCTGCTCTCGCCGAGCATTCGACGCCATTTCCCGACCGACGGGGTCAGTGAGCTGCCGCGGGTGGGATCGACGGAATTATGGGAGTTTATCAACTTCGCGACGCCGGATGTTGTCTGGCACGCCATGCACGTGCACCTGGCCCAATTCCAGATTCTCAACCGTCAGGCATTCGACTACAAGGGCTACCACGCGACATGGAATGCCGCCTTTCCGGCTTCCTGTCGCCACATAAATGGATTCTGCCCTGGCTATGGTCCACCACTGGACTACCTCATCCCCAATGCTGATCGCGCACTCGGCGGTAACCCTGCCGTGGGCCCTTTTCTTCATGACTCTAAAGGGAAACCCACCCCGATCATTCCACCGGATCCAGGAGAATCCGGCTGGAAAGATACCGTGAAGGCATTTCCTCACCAGGTGTTGAGAATCGTGGTCCGGTGGACTCCCTCATATGTCCCGCTTATCCGGAACAAGTCATATGCAGGACGCAATTTCTACAACTTCGACCCGATGAAGGGATACTATGCGTGGCATTGCCACCTCGCGGGTCATGAAGACAACGAGATGATGCGCCCGTATAAGGTGTCGAGGTAGCCTTTAATTTGTATCGCCGTGCGACATCGAGGGTGAGGAAGCCAGCCGGTAGCACAGACTAACAAGGAAGAGGCCATGAGCGATCACAGTTCACAGTTATTTCCGGCGGAGCGCGAAGGAACTGCGCAATCGCAAATACCGACACCGCTGACTTTCTCCGGCATCCCTGAGCGAGTCGCCAAAGAAGCGCGGAATTTGATGATGCGGAGCTGCTCCGGAAAGCTCATCTTTATCCGCAACTCAAGAGTTCTGATTGAAGGCGCCTAGGTTCCTTCTGAGACTGGTCTCAACGCTGAACTCCGGGCCCGCGGCACCGAACTCGATGCGGAATTGCGGAGCAGTCCTGACAAGTAAACTAACCTAGACCTCGGGCCGCAGTGCTCTCTTAACAAATTCGGACGTCGCGCGGCCGATGCACCCCTTCCAGAGACTCGCGAAACCTTGATTTGATTGGTGGAGCTGAACGGGATCGAACCGTCGACCTCCTGAATGCCATTCAGGCGCTCTCCCAAACTGAGCTACAGCCCCACCCTGCGGGACTTCAAAGGCTAACCTCAAGAATCGGCCACAGTCAACCCGGCCGTTGCCTTTGTCTGACCGCGGATACGTGCGCTGATTGGCGTCATAGGGGTTTGTCCCGCGTGGCGCGCTGGCACCGATGACAATGTCACCCCTTGAGCCGGATCTGCAGCATGGTCTTTACTTAGATGTATCGACGGCCTGATTAGATAAGAGAGCGAGGTGATTTCGTGCCATACTGTTGCCGCAGATTTCTAATCCGCAAGCGCGGCATAAAGAGGATGCTTCGGGTAATCGCCGCATTCGTTGCGAGCGGCATCTTGTTGTCCTTACCCCAAGCGGCGCAATTGCAGCTCACGACGGTGGACCAGAAGACCGCCTCCGTCAACATTTCACCTCAGCTCACGCAAATTAGCTTCTCTCAGCTTCCAGCCACGGCTACAAACGGGCAAATGTATTACGTCACTGACGCCGCGCCTGGCACTCCCTGCGTTGGTGGGGGCAGCGGGGCCGTAGCGACAAGAATAGGCGGAGTGTGGAGCTGTGGCCCAATTCCTGGCGGAACCGGTACGCCCAAGAACGTCTCCTGCTCGCATCAGGGGACTCTTGTAGGTACCGGCAGCCTCACTGCAGGTTCGAACAACAATGCGGGTACATTCACCACCCCAAACACAGGCACCGACGTAGATAATTGTACGGTCACTTTTTCGACGCCAGCGCCAGCCGCTCGACGTTGTATTTGGAGCGTCACCAATGCCGATGCAAGTTCGACGATTGCGCCGTTCGCCGCTACCAGTACGTCGACGACTGCAAAGGTTGATTTCGCCTCGGCCGGTAGCAGCACTGCGGGGGGACTGTTGACAATTGGTTATGTCTGCTTTTAGAGAAACGGACCCGCCCGCCGCTCGCGCTACTCGCTTTGTTAGCTCCTCGAGAACTGCAACCCTGCCTTGCAAGAGATTCAAAGGTTAAGTTTTTCTGCCACAATCAATCGTCGATTCCTAGCCGAGGATTGCGGTTGAGAATCGTCGCGCGCCGTGCCACAAGTTAAGCGCAGTGCAGCGGGACCGACGTCGAGTGCTTAAAGCACACGACAACAAAGGGTCTCCGCGACAGCGACCTTAAAAAATGACCTGGGAGTGACGAGTGATGGCAGTTCAGGTGACTTGGGATAAGAATGTTTGTATCCATTCAGGCAACTGCGTGAAGACACTGCCGCAGGTATTCAAGGTCGAAAACGGCAAATTCGTGATCGACCCCAGTGCGGCTGACGACGAGAAAGTTCGCGCCACTATCGCCGCGTGCCCGTCCGGAGCGCTCCAAATCAAGGAATGATACGCCTCGCGCTGCGAGCTCAGCGGGGGTCGCCTTTATCCTTGATTGCTGCGCTTGAGCTTCGGACGGTCCAGCTGATCGAGCGTGGCGAAGTTGGCGCGGTCGCCGGCGAGCATCTCGAGTTGAGTATGAATCCGATCGATCAGCTCCCGGCGCACCACTGGCTTCGCGATAAAATCGCTGACTCCGACTTCCATACCTTCCGCGCGGGTTTCGACATCATCGCTCGCCGTTAGCATAATTACCGGAATTTCGGCAGTAGCAGAGTCCGTCCGCAAGGCGCGGCACACGGCGAAGCCATCCATTTCGGGCATCATCAGGTCCAGCAAGATCACGTCGGTCGGATGCTGCCGGACGAGCCGCAAACATTCCGCACCTGAGGACGCTTCCACGACCTTAAATCCTGCGCGCCGAACATAGCGCGCAAGAATCGACAAAGTGTCGGGGTCGTCGTCAACCAGCATAATCTCGGGACGATGCTCATCCTGCTTCATGGGAAATCCGGCTCAAGCATCGTCACCGGTGGAAGCGATTACCCCGCAGCGGCGTAATTTGGCCGAAAAGGTCGTACGTTTGAGCCCTAACAAACGCGCCGCTGCTTGCTTGTTGCCGCCAGCTAGCTTCAGAGCTTCGTTTATCATTCGCCCTTCGAGCTCGCGAACCAGCGCATTTAGATCCACGCCGCCCTCCCCGATCTCAGCGGCCATCTCGGTTTCGGCAAGGCCACAGCGCCCATTTCTGACATTTTCCGGCAGCAGCCCGACATCGATTACTGGGCCGTCGCTCAGGATGACCAGGCGTTCAATGAGATTTTCGAGTTCGCGGACATTGCCGGGCCAATCATATGACCACAAATGAACCATCGCTTCGCGAGTGAAGCTCCATTGCCCGCCAAAGCGCTCGCGATTTCGTTCGAGAAAAAAGTCGACCAGCAACGGGATATCAGACCGGCGTTCACGCAACGGCGGAACCACCACCGGCACGACTTGTAAGCGATAGAACAAATCTTCGCGAAACTTGCCCTTCTTGACCGCCGTCATCAGGTCGGCATTAGTCGCGGCGATTACGCGCGCATCTACGCGCACGGCGCGATCGGAGCCGACCGCACGCACAACCCGGTCCTCCAACACGCGTAGCAGCTTGGCCTGAAGCTGGAGGGGCATTTCACTGATCTCGTCCAGGAAAATCGTTCCCCGGTCGGCCAGGCTGAACAGCCCATGACGGGGCAACGCGGCCCCGGTGAACGCGCCGCGTTGATGGCCAAACATCTCGGACTCCATCAATTCATTCGGAATCGCGGCGCAGTTAACCGGAACGAAGTTGCGCATCGAGCGGCGGGAGAGGGCGTGAATCTCCCTTGCGACGATCTCCTTGCCGCTGCCGCTTTCGCCGCTGATCAGGACGGTCGTATCTGTGGTGGCGACCCGTTCGATCAGCGCGCGCAGTTTAGCGATCGTCGGATGGCCACCAATTAGAGTATGCTCCGGTGCCGAACGCCAAGTCGCGTCCGCGGTGCTGAGCTGAGATGCCACTGCCATATTCCCCTCTGTTTCTGCCAGTGCCCTTGCCGCGTTAGGATTCTCTCATCTTTTTAAAATCGCGGGCAACCAACTAAACCGTACGGCTCGGCTTGCTCTGCTAAAGCTCGCTTTGTATCAACAAATCCTATTCTGTGGCAACAGAGAGGAATATAAGCCGCTATATTAGTCGGGCTAGGAAAAATACCTATCGCTGAAAGAATTGTTGCCTATAAATTGCCATTTGGCCCGGTCCTTCGGCCACCGACACTTCCATTGCGCTGACGTCTCTAAGGGCGTTGTGGAGTAGCAACTCGCGATGCAACTCGGTCCAGATGAAGCGTGCAAGTTCTTCCGCCGAGCTATGCGCAATCGGCAACAGGGCGACGTCGGAGGCGGGGAAAACGAAACAGTCGCCCTCGTAAGCAACGCTCACTTGATTGCCTTGCTCACGAATGGCAAGGCAATCACTCTCTGAAGGGATGATGGTGCGCTCGTCGAGGCGCTCAACGATCTGCCGGGTCAGCTTTTTGATTAGTCCAAAATCGAGCACATAACCTGTGGTGGCGAGCTGACCTTCTACCTTGATGCCCACTTGATAGTTGTGGCCGTGCAGCGGCTCACGAAAGCCAGGATAGGCAATAAAATGAGCGGCCGAGAACTTCAGGTTCTCCTTTGCCACATGAATCGAAAAATCCGCCACTCTATTCCCCTAACCTTCGCGCGCACGCTTTGTCTATCGCTTCCGGTGCTATCGGAACAGCGCCTGCAAGGCTTCCATTGGTGCGCCTGGAAAGTTTTTGCGGTAGCCGGTTTCGTTGAGTGAAGTAGCTTGCAAAAAGAGTTCGCGTTCGAGCGGAACGGTATCGGCCAGCCGCTGCATAAAGTCTATTCCGAATTCGCTGGCGAGCGACATTCCTGCCACCAGGTCGCCAACTCCGAGTCCGTGCAGTCCCCCCAACACGCATTCGACGAAGTAGCCGACCTGACCATCATGGTCGAGATTGACGGTGGTAAGCTTCAGCGCTTCATCTAAACCCAGTAGTCGGTCCATTCCGAACTCCTTGCGCTTGGAGGGCACTGCCGGGTCGCCACTGCCCTCAAAACCTGAACCGATTGCAGCAATTGCAACGCGTCCGTCACGAAACGGCACCGGATGGAAAATGTAGCCATGCGAAGTATAGTCGAGCATTTCGCGCAGGGCGCAGCGATAGGCAAGCAAGTTGAACCGCGTCCGTTCGGCGATCTGGAGCAAAAACTCTCCCAAGGGTTTATGCGCTCGATCAGCAAAGTCGAGTAATTCCAGGAACTTGGCCGGCTCGTATTCTTCGCGCCGCGCAATACGCTGGGCCCATTGTCGTTCGAATACGAGTCCCAACGCCCCGAGCCCATCATCGCCGCTGCAGGCGGCGTCCGCAACGATAGGCTGGTTCGGGTCGGTCGGTTCCAGGTCCATCGCCAGATAGCTGCCATGGCTGGACGGTTTGGCCAGTCCGCGGCGTGCGTTGTGCAGCATCACCGGAAAGGCATCGCGCGCTACGAGTTTGCTGCCACCGCCGCGGCGATGAGCCAGCATTCCATAGCCACTGAGCAAAGAACCGTAGCCGACTATCAGCAACGTGCGGTTCACATCAGAGGACAATCTGCCACCTCCATTATATTGGATGCTTTTCCATCATATCCCTGTTACCAAAAGTGGTTAATGGCATTTGACCTGGCAACCCGGGGGACAGCCCATGACTCATTCAGGAGTCATAACCATAGCAAGACGCCGCTTGCGGGGCTGCCGGTGCTCGCGCGGATGCCGCGAACGTAGAGGCCCAATTGCGCTCGATACTCATCTAGCCGCCCTGCGATCTCAGCATCCGTCTTAAAATCCACCACGGTCCAGCCTTCACCTTTCTTAAATGCCAGATCCGCAACGCCCTCGATCAGCGAACCGTCCTGCATGCGAATCACGACGGGAGATTCGCGGCGAATTTCCGCCGCGGTCGCTGCGTGCCGCATCAGCGGGCTCGCGAGCGCTTTCGTGACGACGTGGATTGCAGCGGCGGTTTCGGCTGACGTGGCGCCGAGAATCCGCGCATGCATCGCGGCGAACCTGGAGATCGAGTCTTGCTGCGCGTTCGGACCAATGCTCATCAGCATTGCGTGGACCAGCGTGCCAAAGCGGGGTCCGCTCGGACGCGCAGGGTCATGAGCGACCTGTTCGAGCGTGATTTCTGCAGCTTCGGGAATCACCAGATCTCCCCGCCCAGCCAACCGCGCCAGATCAGTGGCAGTCTCTATCCGGCGGAGCGGAGTTCGGCCGCGCTTGAGCATCGCTTCGCGCCGTGCGAACCAACCCTCGTAAGCGCGAACGCCTTCCTGCGAAACCTTGCCGCTCTCGTCAGCTTCGAGCAATCGGTACTGCCGCAACCCCATTGCCTCGTCAACGTCCAGATTTAGACATGCGGGGTCCCACCAAACGACCCGATGGGTACCGGTCTGCGGCTTATGCAACCCGGGCATAACTGACTTGGTCTTCGGCGGCGCCTTGGAGGGGCGCTCGGCGACGCTATCGTCGCCAAAGCTTGGACACCCCGGCACCGGTGGAATCGCAGCGCGGCGCTCATTGACCGCGGGATACAGAGCGTCGCCGAGTTTGCCGAGCCATTTGTCGCAGCGTTCATCGCCAATAACCGGCACCACCAGTAAGTCGCGCGCACGGGTGGCGGCAACGTAGAGCAGCCGCGTCGCCTCCTCACGCTCGCGGCGCAATTCCTCTTCGGAACGGTCGAGTAATTCCTGTGGAGCGCATCCGGCGATCCGTAGCGCGCAGAGCCCGCGGTCGGGATCGATGTAGCGTTGCGCTTCGTCACGAATCTCATTGCAGGTGATATCGGCGAGTATGACGACCGGGAACTCGAGGCCCTTGGCCCCATGCACGGTGATCAAACGAACGCCCTCGGTGCCCTCTTCGACAAGTGGAGCCTCAGACAGAGTCCCCGCGTCAGCATCGCGTTCGAGCTGATCAATAAAACTGCGAAATGAAGTACCACCACGGATTTCGAAGCGGCGCGCCTGATCCATCAGGCGCGAGATGTTCGCGAGCGCCTGTTCGCCAGTCGGCCAGACCGCGAAACCCGCGTGGGCGCGAGTCACCTCGAGGAGACGCGCGATGGTATCGGCGATGGGACGGCGGTTGCGTCCACGATGCAAATCGCGCAACTCGCCCAGTGCGCTCCCGATCTTTGCGATCGAATCGGAGTTGGCTTCATCAATCTGCCGGAAGGGGTGCAGCGTTCCAACGCTTTCCTTGAAGGCAAGCAGCTCGCCGTCGCTGAACGCGAACAGCGGTCCGCGCAATGTCGCATAGACCGACAGCTCATCGTCGCAGCGTTCGATTGCATTGAGCGCGTTGCGCATCGTTTCAATCTCTTCGCGCTCCTGGAAAGAGCTGCCTTTGACCAACACGTGTGGCAGGTGTCTGGCCTCCAACTCTCTAGCGTAGTCGCGGGCGACGTCGGTGCGGAATTTCGTCATCCGGCGAAACAGAACGCAAACGTGACGTGGCTCTATTGCCACTAAGTGCGCAGGGTTGTTGCTTTCTGTGACTTTCCATCCACTCTCGCGCACCAGCCATTGCACAAATGCCCCGACAGCCTTGGGCAATGATTCGTCGATCGCGTAGTTGGTGATCTTTCCGAAATGTCCATACGGCTTCGGCACTGGTAGAGCGATGATCGGGGGTTGCAGTGAATCTTCTCGCGCCGGATTGAGCGGATCATAAGCGGCTTGGATTTCTGACTCCGCCATCCATGGCGCGATCGCCGAATTGACCATTGATTGAATCTCGGGCCGGGCGCGGAAACTGACTGTCAGATGCTCCAGCCGCGCGCCGCTTAGCACTAGCTGGTGCTTAACGCGCTGATACATTGCGACATCCGCGCGGCGGAAGCGATAAATCGATTGCTTGGGGTCGCCGACGATGAACAGCTTTCCCGTGGCCGGCCGTACGCGGCGGAAGTCTTTCTCATTCGCGTCGTCGGCGGCAAGCAACAGGATGATCTCCGCCTGGAGCGGGTCGGTGTCCTGGAACTCATCTACAAATATGTGCGTGA
>Ga0187846_10002224_pt1 | contig 10729 bp, 9 predicted proteins | sample TC_taG_FD_161473 | JGI IMG/M metagenome (GOLD analysis project Ga0187846, IMG submission 161473) | Biofilm microbial communities from the roof of an iron ore cave, State of Minas Gerais, Brazil - TC_06 Biofilm (v2) | ecosystem: Environmental > Terrestrial > Deep subsurface > Cave > Wall biofilm ... | reverse complement strand
GCATGACGAGCTCGTCAAGATCCTCAACCAACCCGATGTGCACGAGCGCATCGTTGCGGACGGCTCGGAGCCAGTCGGCAGCACGCCCGAGGACTTCCGCCAATTCTTGCTCGCCGACCGCGCCAAATGGGCGAAGGTCGTCAAGGAGAGCGGGGCGAAGCTAGACTGAGGTCGCGGTGAATGATTGGGCGATGGCCGATCATCGCCGTCAGCCCATGCCCTCGCGGTGAACGCTCCAGTGTGTTGGCGGCGGGGTCGAACTCAAATGGCTGCGCCCGGGTGTGACAATATGACCATGACGACTGGTCTCCGTGGCTCACGGCCATCACATGAAGAATAGCGCCACCCGCTACGGTGTGGTCACCAAGGTCCTGCATTGGGCGGTCTTCTTGCTCTTTGTGAACCAATTCGTAGTCGCCACCGCCATGCTCAACACGCCGCAGGGGCAGACCACGGCTGGCTTCACCCAGGGGACGCTCTACAACTGGCATAAGTCCACCGGGCTGATACTGCTGGGGGTGGCGCTCGTGCGCTACCTCTGGCGCAAGCGCACCCCGGTGCCGGACTGGGCGCCCAACCTGAGCGATCGCGAGAAGCGCTGGATCGGCGTGATCGAGCGCACGCTGTACGGCTGCATGTTTCTGATGCCGCTGAGCGGCTACATCTACGTGATGACCGGCGGCTACGGCGTCAACTTCTTCGGCCACTGGCATCTGCCCAACTTCCCGGGCAAGAACGCGACCGTGGCGTCGATCACCGAATGGACGCACAAGCTCACCGCGTGCCTGATCGTCATCACGCTCCTCGCCCATTGGAGCCTCGCGATCCGCCATCAGTGGATCCATCGGGATCGCTATCTGAATCGGATGTTGCCCTTTACGCACCAGCGGTAGCGCGAGCCGATCGCTCCGCGCGAGCGGCAGATGAATCATCTTCTCCCGGGCGCCGGTCGAGGCCGCCCGAAAGAGCAACCTCGACCAGTCTCAGTGCGGAGAGTCTCCCGTCAGGAGCAACTCTTTCCGTGGTCAGCGTGAGCGCCCGCGGACTTGGCGGCGGCTTCCGTCATGTACTCACCCTGCTTGGTCTTGCCGTAGTACTTGCTGCCCGCGCAGTGATAGACCTTCGAGCTGGTGTTGACCCAGACTTGACCGGGCCCGCCGCCAGGTGCCGGCGCGGCCGCTGGCGTTGTCGCGGCCGTCTTCTTGGGCGGCGCGGCGGGCGTGGTCGCCGCGGCCGCCGGGGCCGCTGCCGGGGCGGTAGTCTTGGTCGTCGCCGACGGGGCGGGAGTCGCCGCAGCCGCGCCGTACCAATCCTTTACCCCGCCGTGGTTCGCGCAGGCGCCCTGCTTGGTCGCGCCCGAGTAGTAGGAACCGTCCTTGCAGAGTCCGGTCGATCCCGCGGGGGCCCCTGCCGGCGCCTGGGCGTAGCCGTTGATCGAGCACATCAGTCCCGCGGTCAAAGTGATCGAGGCAAGTACGAGTCTCATGCGTTTCCCCTTGTTTGATGAACACTGGATGACACGGTCAGTCGGCGTCGCGGCCGGTCCGCGAATTGGTCAACCGCGGTGGCTCTCGGCCATTTTGGTCAAGGCGATGGTGAGCGCGGCGCTGCCTAGGGTCTTGATTAGGCCCGGGTGTTGCGCGTAGAACTCACTCATCTTGTCGATGATGCCGGGGCTGTGCTGCTCGGCGTGGCTCGCAATCTGCTGGACTTGCTGAGGCGTAAGTTGAGACGCCTGCTCGGGTGTGATCGCCGCGGCCGCCCCGCCACCCTGGGTGAGTTGCCCGAGGAGGCCGCTCAAGGCACCGCCGCCCGCCCCGCCCGCGAGTGACGCGAGGGCCGCTGGTCCCAAGCTGCTCAGCAGTTGGTTGAGCATGCCCGCTTGCTGGTTGGGATTGGCTTGACCGAAGAGCTGTCCGGCCATTTGACCGAAGGCGGGCGTCTGGTCGGAATGGAACATGGCTGCAAGCCCCTGGCTGAGCAGGTCGGGCGAGGCGTTCTGCGCGACCTGGTGAAAGCGATCCTGCACGTCCGGTGCAGACACCGTGCCGCCACCGGCGAATTGCTGAAGCAAGCTGCCGAGATCGAAACCCATGACGTTCTCCTGTGCGTTGAAAACCTTGCGGTCGAAGCGCAAGAGCTGGCGATAGGAGGCCACCTGGTGCGCGTGAGTTCACGCTTCGCCCTCACCCGACGCTGCAAGCGAATCGCGCTCGCACCGGGGGAAATCGATGGCCGACCCCCGCGACCTTCTGCCGCCCGCCAGTCTGGCCCATCGCTCGGGGCATGGCAACAATTGGGCTCACGACCGCCGGCGAGCGCTGTGAGTCCGACCGGTCGAGGTTTCGCCCGACAAGTGGCGATCGGCGCCGAGTGTTCAGGAATCCTAAAGGTTCGTAGGCGTCCGGCGACCGCCTGTCGATTGCATGGTCAGGCCGCGGTGACGCCCGCCCCACCTTGTCGCGAGAACCGCCGCCTGCGCCGTTCAAGGCGTGGCCGGACCTACGAGCTGTTGCCGCGACATCAGCCGTCGCGATCGGGCCGGAACTTGGTTTCCGGCTTGACGCCTTTGCGCCGCTGGCGCGCGCTGAGGCGGCCGTTCTCGAGGTAGCGGCCTTCGACGGCGCGCCGCGCCGCCGCGTCCCATTGCGGCAGCCAGTCGCCGAGCGAATAGCCGTGCCACGGCGCCTGCGGGCGCAGCCGCGGCAGGCCGAGCTCCTCCCAGAGCTTTTTGGCGCGCTCCATGTATTCCTGCTTCGGCAGCGCGAGCGGCGGCATGTCGCCCTTCATGGTCGCATCGATGAGGAGCGTGGCGTCCTCCTCCTTGCCGTGCTCGCGCTTCGGGCCGTGCCCCTGGGCGCGGTGCGGAACGATCTGCACGTCTGCTGCGGGATCCATGCGGTAGGCCATCGCCCACAGCAGTGCGTCCGAATTGTCGGGGTCGATGTCCTCGTTGACCGCGACGGTGATCTTGCCCATGTCGCTCTTGAAATAGGCCGCGCCGCGCAGCGCGCGCCACACTTCGGTGCGCGCGAGGCCCTGTTCGACGCTGATCACGGTCACCCGCAGCAGGCCGGTGAGCGGCTCGTGCAGCGACACGCGCTTCACGCCGCGAATGCCGAGCGCCTCGCGCAGGTGCGCGAGGAACAGCGGTTCGTAGGCGACGCGCTTGATGACGCTCGACTCCGAAGGGGCGACCTGACTGATGTAGGACGGGATGATCGGGTTCCGGCGCTGCGTGATGGCGGTGACCCGCATCGGCATGTTGAACTCCTCGAGCGCGACGTGGCCGTGCGACTCGCCGAAGGGCGCCTCGGGCTCGCAGTACTCGGTGTCGATCAAGCCTTCGATGACGATCTCGGCCTCCGCCGGAACCAGCAAATCGACCGTCTTCGCCTTGACCACGTTGATCGGCCGGCCGGCGAGGCCGCCGGCGACGGTGAATTCGTCGACGCCGACCGGGAGCTTCTGCGGTCCCATGAAGGCGACGTACGGCGGGCAGCCGAGCACGATCGCGCACGGCATCGTCTTGCGGCCGAGCGCCTGGTATTTCACGTAGTGCAGGTAGCCACCGGCGCCGCCCACCCGCGTCGCCATGCGCACCACGAGGCGGTCGGGCGCCTTGAGCGCGGCGCGGTAGGTACCCATGTTCTGCACCCCGGTCTCGGGATCGCGCGTGATGACGTTGGTCGCAGTGAGCGTGGGCGCCGAGTCGAACCCCGGCGTCGAGATCGGGATCGGTAGCCGGTCCAGCCCCTGGCCTTCGCCTTGCAGGGCCTTGCCCTGGTGCACGGCTTCATGGCAGACGGCGCTCGCCACCACGCGCGGCGGGACCGGATGGGCGATCGCATGGTCCCACTTCGCTTGAATTTTTTCCAGGGGCGCGCCCATGCCGACGCAGTAGATGGCGCGGTTGGCCGCGATCGCGCCGACCACCACCGGAATGTCGAAGCGCCGGCCGCGCCCATCGATGATGTTGGTGAACAGGAACGCCTTGCGCTCGGCCTCGTCCATGCCGCCCACGAACTGCCAGCGCACCAGCGGATGCAGCTCGGCGTCCTTGTCCACCGGCCGGTCGATTTGGAGGAGCAGCCCGCGCGCGCGCAGCGCGTCGAGGTGCTGGTGGAGATCGGGGTAGCCGCGCTTCGCGCCGTCGGTCGGTTTTGCGCGCGTGCTCATTGCTTGTCGATTTTCGCGGTTTCGATCACGCTGCGCCACTTCGCGATCTCGGCGATGAGCAACGCGCGCAACGCCTCGGGGGAGCTCGCGCGCGCATCGACCCCGAGCTGCTGCAGGCGCTGCCTCAGCTCCGGGGCCGCGACCGCGGCGGCGATCTCCTTGTTGAGGCGGTCGATGATCGCCGGGGGCGTCTTCAACGGCGCGGCGACGCCGTTCCACGCCGAGGCTTCGTAGCCCGGAACGCCCGCCTCGGCGAGCGTGGGGACGTCGGGGAGCCCGGCGAAGCGGTGATCGAACGTCACCGCCAGCGCCCGGAGAGTGCCGCTCTTGATGTGCGGGATCACCGGGGCGAGGATCTCGAACATCGCCTGCAGGTCATTGCCCTTCACCGCCGCGACGATCATCGGCGTCGCCTTGAACGGCACGGTCTGGAAGTCGAGCCCCGCCATCGACTTGAAGAGCTCCGCGGCGACGTACTGGGTGCCGCCGATGCTGGTGGTGCCGACGTTGAACTTGCTTGAATTCGCCTTGGCGGCAGCGATGAGGTCCCGCAGCGACTTGATCGGCGAGGCCGAGTCGACGAGCAGGGCCATGCCGAAGAAGCCGACCGTCGAGATCGGCGCAAAATCGCGCACCGGGTCGTAAGGAAGCGACTTGAAGAGCGACACGCTCACGGCATGACCTTGGTTGAGCCACAGGAGCGTGTAGCCGTCGGGCTCGGCTTTCATGACGGCCTCCGAAGCGACGATCTGACCGGCGCTCGGGCGGTTGTCGATGATCACCTGCCGGCGCATCGACTCGGTGAGCTTTTGCGCGAGGACGCGCGCGGTGATGTCGGCGACGCCGCCCGGCGCGTAGGGCAGCAGGATCCTGATCGGCTGCGCGGGATAGCCCTGCGCGAGGGCGGTCGCGCTGACGGCTAGGAGTAGGGCTGCGCGGCCGAGGCACGCGCTCGCGGCGCGCGCGAAATCGCTGTTTGGCATTGCAATCCTTGCGGCCCTTAGCGCGGGCACCAGCAGTCCGGCCGCACGCGGAACACGCGCTGCGCCGTGCCGCCGAGAATACCGCGCTTCTGCGCGTCGTTGAGGCATGCGCCCTCGATCACCCGCTGCGGCGCCGGATCGCCGATCGGAAACGGCATGTCCGAGCCGAGCATGATGCGTTCGGGGGCGGCCTTCTTCGCCAGGAACTCGAGCGCATCGGCGTCGAACACGCACGAGTCGAAGTACATCGCCTCGAAGCCGCGGCGCGGATCGGCGTATTTGCCGGGCGCGATCGCGTGGTTCCGGGCGAGGCGCCCGAGCGCGTAGGGCAGCGCCGCGCCGCCGTGCGCGAGGACGAATTTCATGCCGGGGAACTTGAGCAGGTGCCCCGAGAAGAGCAGCCGCGACACCGCGATCGAGGAGTCGGCGAGCCGTCCGATCGCGTTCACCAGGTCGTAGTCGGCGAGCCGCGGCTCGCCGCACAGAAACATCGGGTGCACGAAGATCGCCGCGCCAAGCCGCGACGCTGCCGCCCAGAACGGGTCGAGCGACGGATCGTCGAGATTGCCGGCGCTGCCGGTGGGCAGCGTGCCGATCATCGCGCCGCCGAAGCCCTGCTCGAGCGCTTCGCCGAGCACCGTGGCGGCGAACTCGCCGTGCTGCAGCGGCACGGTCGCGAGCGGGGTGAAGCGCGGCTCCTGCCGCAGCGCCTCCCGCAGGCAACCATTGTAGAAGCGGCTCCAGGCGAGGCCCTCGGCCGCCGGGAGCTCGTAGCCGAAGCTGTCGAGCCACCCGCCGACGAGCTGGTGGTCGATGCCGTTCTGGTCCATCCAGGCGCGCCGGTCGGCGAGATCGGAGAGCTTGGGCGAGAGCGGGCGCGTCGGCGCGCCCCCGGGGAATTGCAGGCGGATCCCATGGTCGTCCCGCAGCAGCTTCACGCCGGGAAACGCCGCCGCGTGCGCGTCATAGCGCGCGCTGAGCAGCTGCGGTACGAAGTGGGCGTGGATGTCGATGACGAGGGGTTTCATGCTGGGCGCTCGAGTGGCGGCCGGCTGCCCGCCGCGCCGATGGCGGTCCAGATCGCCAGATGCGACATCGGCAGGGTGTCGATCGCCGCCCCCAGCGGATCGAGTGCGTCGTTCACGGCATTCGCGATCGCCGCGGGCGCGCCGAGATAGCCGGCTTCACCCGAGCCTTTCTGCCCGAACGTGGTGAGCGGCGAGGGCGTGCAATGATCGACGATGGCGAGGGCCGGCACTTCCATCGCGCTCGGGATGAGGTAATCCATGAAGGTGCCGGCGGCGAGCTGGCCGTCCTCGGTGTAGGCGAACTTTTCGTACAGCGCCGCGCCGATGCCGTGCGCGATGCCGCCGTAAGTCATGCCATGCACGATGTCCGGATTGATCATGACGCCGCAGTCATGGCCGCACACGTAGTTGCGGATCGCGGGCTTCCCGGTGTCCGGATCGATCTCGACCAGAACGATGTGGACCTCGAACGCGTAGCAGGGATAGATGTGGATCCGGCCGTCGGGCGTCGGCAGCGCGCCGCCGGTCGGCACCTCCCAGACGAACTTCGCCTGCAAGCCCGGCTCCATCCCGGGTGGCAGCCGGTGAAACTTGCGATGCGCGATCTCGACCAACTGGTCCCAGCCGCACCGCTTGTCCGGGGCGCCCTTCAGGCTCACGCTGCCGTCGCGATATTCGAGGTCCTGCGGCGCGCACTCGAAGTTGTGCGCGGCGATGGCGAGGAGCGTCTCTTTGATCTCCTTGGCGGCGCCGGCCGCGGCGCCGCCAAGCATGATCGCCATGCGGCTCCCGACCGGGCTGTTGGAGGGGAGGGCGGTCAGCGAATCGGCGCGCACCACGCGGATCGTGGCCGGATCGCGCTCGAGGATCTCGCCGACGACGGTCGAGACGAGCGATTCGTGGCCCTGGCCGGAGCTCGAGTTGCCGATGACTGCGGTGACCGAACCGGAGAGATCGACCCGCACTAGGCAGGAGTCCATCCACGTCGTCGTCTCGTTCTTGGGGTTCATCAAGAGCTCGAAGGCGGAGTTGCCGCCGCTTGGCTCAAGGCAGGTCGCGATGCCGATACCGGCCAGGCGCCCGGCGCGCCGGGCGTCGTCCCGCGCATGCACGAGCGCGGGATAGTCGACCGCCGCGAGCGCGCGTTCGACGACCGTGTGGTAGTCGCCCGAATCGTAGGTCGAGCCGCTCGGGATGGTGTAGGGAAACTGGTCCTTGCGGATCAGGTTCTTGCGGCGCAGCGCGATGCGATCCATGCCGAGGGCGCGCGCCACGCGATCGACGGCGCGCTCGAGCGCGAAATTGGTCGGCGCCTGGCCGAACCCGCGCACCGCCTCCTGCGGCGTCTTGTGGGTCATCACCGAGATCGGCTCGTATTCGATCGCCTGGATCTGGTACGGCCCGCAGATCGCGGTCACCGGCTTGCCGAGCTGGAACGGCGAGCGCCCGGCGTACGCGCCGACATCGTCCACCGCCCGGATCTTCAGCCCGCGGATCGTGCCGTCGCGGTCGAACGCGACCTGCATGTCGAAGAAGCGGTCGGGCCCCTGCATGTCGCCACCGCGCATGTTCTCCAGGCGATCCTCGATCAGACGCACCGGGACGCCGAGCAGGCGCGCGAGATAGCCGACCAGCACGGTGTGCTTGAGGCCGCGCTTCACGCCGTAGCTGCCGCCGACGTCGACGTCGTAGTGCACGCGCACGGCGTTCCCCGGCAGGCGCAGCGCGCGCGCCGTCTGGTCGGGAAACTTGGGCATTTGGATCGAGGCCCAGATGTCGAGTATCTGGGTGCCCGCATCCCATTGCGCGGCGACCCCGAACGTCTCGATCGGCACCGTGGCGCTGCGGCCCCAGACGGCGCGAAACGCGATCCGGTGCTCGGCCTTGGCGAACGCCTCTTCGACCGGACCCCAGACGAACTTGCGCTGGTAGAGAAGGTTCGAGCCGTGCGCCGGATGCACGAGCGGCGCCCCCGCGGCGAGCGCCGCCTCCGGATCGATCACGTGCGGCAGCGCCGCGTACTCGACCTCGACCAGCTCCGCCGCATCCTCGGCGAGCGCGCGCGAGTCCGCGACCACCGCGGCGACCCATTCGCCGGCGTAGCGCACGAGCCCGCGCGCGAGCGCCCAGCGCGTCACCTTGGGCGCATCCACGCCGATCGCGAGCGAGTCGGTGTTCGCGCAGAACTCGTCGCCGGTGAGCACGTACAGCACGCCGGGGAGTGCCAGCGCGGGCGCAGTGTTGATCGACACGATGCGCGCCGCTGCATGGGGCGAAGCGACGAGCGCCACATGCTTCATTCCGGGCAGCGCGATGTCGGCGACATAGCGCCCGCGGCCCGCGACGAAGCGGGGGTCCTCCTTGGTACGGCGCTTCGTGCCGATGTAGCGATAGCCGCGGGGGCTTGCTGCGGCGGCGCTCATGGCGCGCTCTCTTTGATGCGCGCGGCGGCGAGGCGCACCGCCTCGACGATCTGCTGGTAGCCGGTGCAGCGGCAGAGATTGCCGCCGATCGCGTCGCGGATCTCGGCCTCGGTCGGGTCGGGATTCGCATCGAGCAGCCCCTGCGCGGCGATCAGCATGCCGGGGGTGCAGTAGCCGCATTGCAGGCCGTGCGCTTCGCAGAAGCTGTCCTGCAGCACGCTCACCGCGCCGTCGGGCCGCGCGAGCCCCTCGACGGTGGTCACGCGGTGCCCGTGCGCCTGGACGGCGTACATGAGGCAGGCGCGCACCGGCTCGCCGTCGAGCATGATCGAACAGGCGCCACAGATGCCGTGCTCGCACCCGACGTGCGTGCCGGTGAGCCGCACCTCGTCCCGCAGCCAATCGACGAGCGACAGTCGCGCCGGCACCTGACCGGTTCGGCGCCGGCCGTTCACGTCGACCGAGATGGCATACAGCGTTTCGCTCATCGGGCCAGCGCGGCGGCGTGCGCGGCGCGCAGCGCACGCGCCGCAAGGATCCCGGCGAGGTGGCGCCGATAGGCCGCGCTCGCGTGCAGATCGCTACCGGGCTGGGTTTCGGCCGCGGCGGCGCGCGCCGCCTCCTGCACCACCGCTTCATCGAGCCGGGTGCCGACCAGACGCGCGGCAAGGTGCGGAAACGCGAGCGGTGTCCCGGCCGCGCCACCCAGGCCGAAGGCGGCGCGGGTGCAGCGTCCGTCGGCGTCGAGGGCGAGCTGCGCCGCGGCGGCGACGATCGCAAAATCGCCGTGGCGGATGCTAAGTTCGGTGAATGCCGACCCGGTGCGCCGCTCCGGCCACACCGGCCAGTGGCTTTCCTCCAGGCATTCGTCGGGCCGCAGGGCGGTCGTCATCGGGCCGGCGAAGAATCGATCGGCCGCGAGCGTTCGCGCGCCGGCGCTCGAGCGCAGCACCACGCGCGCGCCGAGGACCTGCGCGACCAGCGGCAGCTCGGCGGCGGGATCGGCATGCGCGAGGCTCCCGCCGATCGTGCCGCGGTTGCGCGTCTGCAGGTGCCCGACCCAGGCGAGCGCCTGGCGCAGGAGCGGCACGCGCGCGGCGAGCGCGTCGTCGCGCTCGACCGCGCGCTGCCTGGTGCAGGCGCCGATGCGCACGGCGTGGTGCTCGATCGCGACGAATTGCAGCGCCTCGATTTCGTTGATATCGACGAGCCACGCCGGGCGCAGCAGCCGCATCGCCATCATTGCCACCAGGCTCTGACCGCCGGCGACGAGCTTCGCGCCGTCGCCGTGACGCGCGAGCAGCTCGCAGGCTTCGCGCACCGACCCGGCGCGGGCGTACTCGAAAGGGGCGGCCTTCACCGTTTCATTTGGGGTGATAAGGTTCAGGCGTGATAGTACACAAGGAGCAGGCGAACCCATGGCATCGTGCTGGAAGTCGATCGCGGCCATCGCGCTGGGTGTCGTACCGGCTGCGGTGTGGGCGCAAGGGTGGCCGGCAAAGCCGATCCGGGTAGTGGTCCCGTTCACCGCCGGCAGCGCAACCGACATCATGGCGCGCGCGGTGAGCGAGAAGCTGTCGGCGCAGCTCGGACAGCCGGTCGTGGTCGAGAATCGGCCCGGCGCCGGGGGCACCATCGGCGTGAATCAGGTCGCGAAGGCGGAACCAGACGGCTACACGCTCCTCGTGCATTCATCGTCCTACACCGTCACGCCGTCCACCTATCCGAACCTGCCGTACGACACGCTGCGCGATCTCACCGGTGTGACGCCCCTTGCGCTGCTGCCGAACGTGCTCGTGATCGCGCCGTCGAAGGGCATCCATAGCGTGCAGGAGCTCGTGGCCGCGGCCAAGGCGCGGCCCGGCTCGATGAATGCCGCCTCGATCGGGGTCGGCAGCGCGACGCACTTGAACGCCGAACGGTTCCGTCTCGGCGCCGGCATCGAGGCCGTCAACGTGCCCTTCAAAGGCACGCCCGAGGCGCTCACCGAGGTGATGACCGGGCGCGTGGACTACTACTTCTGTCCGGTGAACGCGGTGCTGCCGCTGCTAAAGGACGGCAAGCTGCTCGCGCTCGCGGTGGGCAGCACCAAGCGCTCGCTCGCGCTGCCCGATGT
>Ga0187846_10002223_pt1 | contig 10738 bp, 10 predicted proteins | sample TC_taG_FD_161473 | JGI IMG/M metagenome (GOLD analysis project Ga0187846, IMG submission 161473) | Biofilm microbial communities from the roof of an iron ore cave, State of Minas Gerais, Brazil - TC_06 Biofilm (v2) | ecosystem: Environmental > Terrestrial > Deep subsurface > Cave > Wall biofilm... | reverse complement strand
TCTCCCCCCTTGGAGTACGATCTGTCCACAAAGAACAATCAGCCGTCCCGCAAATCCCCGCTGAGATCCGCGCCTCACCACCACTTGTTTTCACGCGCCTGGGCCGTGCCATCCGTCTGATCAAGCGCGTCCAACGCCGCCATGTCCTCGTCGGAGAGCGTGAAGTCGAAGATCTGGGCGTTCTCCTGAATCCGCTCGCGGTGCGTGGACTTCGCGAGCACGACCAGACCGTGTTGCAGGCACCAGCGAAGCAGCACCTGCGCCGGCGTGCGACCGACGCGTGATGCGACCCGCTGCACGGTGGTGTCCCGCAAGTGGCGTCCGGTCCCCAAGGGGCTATAGGCCTCCACGGCGATCCGGCGCCGTTTCGCCGCGTCGAGCAGGGCGCGGCGGTACTCAAACGGGCTGAACTGGACTTGGTCTGCGACCGGTGCCACGGCGGCCTCCGCCGTGACCTGTTCCAGCTCGCGCACGCCAAAGTTCGAGACGCCGATCGAGCGTGCGTAGCCAAGTTCTCGAGCCCGCTCCATTCCCGGCCACGCCCAGGTGGCACCGCCCTGGGGCCAATGGACGAGGTACAGGTCGACGTAGTCGACGCCGAGCCGCCCGAGGCTGCGCTCGGCCTCCGCGGCGGGGTCTCTATGTCCCGGATAGAACTTTGTCGTCAGGAACACCTCCCCTCGCGGCACGCCGCTGTCCTTCAGCCCTTGTCCGACGCTTTCCTCGTTGCCGTAGGCCTGAGCGGTGTCGATGTGTCGGTACCCGGCCTCCAGCGCCCAGCGTACGGCGCGCACGCACTCGGGCCCGTTGGGTACCTGCCACACGCCGAGGGCGAGCCGCGGCATGCGCGCACCATCAGCAAGGATTTGCACGCGGCCATCCCCCGCGTTCGGAACCGTTGACATGAAAGTCTCCCTTCGCCAGTTGAAAACGCCGATTCTATTCGCCAGACTAAACGTGCCGTATTACCAGCTGGTGTATCCGCCGTCGACCACCAAGACGGATCCCGTCATGTAACTCGCCGCGTCCGACGCCAGGTACACTGCGGCGGGTGCGATCTCCCGAGGCTCGGCCAGCCTGCCCATCGGGGTCATTCCCAACCAGATGTCACGCCACTCGGGGACAGACATCCCGCGTTTGGTCAACTCTGTCGCAACGTACCCGGGAGCGATGGCATTGACGCGCACCCCTGCCGCGGCCCACTCCGCGGCGAGCGAGCGCGTGAGTTGGATTACCCCGGCCTTGGAGACGTTGTACGCGGCTTGCGGCTGGGGTTTGATCACGATCAAGCCGGACATCGAAGCGATGTTGACGATACTGCCCGATCCTCGGTCAACCATATGGCGCCCGAACTCTCGGCTGCACCAGAACACCCCATTCAGATTCACGTCGAGGATATCCAGCCACTCCTGATCGGGGGTGTCGAGCGCCGCCGTGTTGCGCACGATGCCCGCGTTGTTGACGAGGACATCGACCCGACCCCGCGTCTCGACCACGTGGCGCGCCGCGTCGCGGACCTGACGAGAATCCCGCACGTCGAGCGGGACGCACACGGCCTCGTATCCGGCGCCGGTCAGTTCCTTCGCAGCGGCCGCACCCGTCTCCATGTTGATCTCGGCGATCAGCGTTGTGGCTCCGGCCGCGGCCATCGCCCGAGCGATCTCCAGGCCGATGCCTTGGCCGGCCCCCGTGACGACGGCAACGCGGCCGTCAAGACGAAACACATCGCGCGCCATCGTGCGCACCCCCGAGTGACAAATGCACAGCTCCGCTCTCGATCGGGCCCCCTCCAAGGGGCGATGGACGCGCCTTCATGCAGCGTCTCGTTCTCGCACCGTGACCACGGGGACTTTGCTGTGGCGAATGACGTGGTCGGCGACGCTGCCAAACGCCACGCGCGCCAGCCCCGACCGCCCATGCGTCCCCATGACGATGAGGTCCGTCCCGAGTTCCCCGGCAACCTGCAGGATGGCCTCTCGGGGAGACCCTTCGCGCAGCATCGTGTGGGCTGCGGGAAATGCCTCGGCGACGCGGGACAGCGCGTGCTCGGCATCGCTGCGAACCTGCTCCAGCACGCCGACCGAGACAAACTGAGAGGTGCCGCCGAGGGCGGGATCCCCCCCCACGTCCAAGTACGCGAGCGCATCGAGATCCACCACGTGGAGGATGGTGAGCTCGGCATGAAATGCGCTGCTCATGGCCACCGCCCACTGCAGCGCCTTCGTGGCACCCGCTGAGAAATCCGTGGGGGCCAAGATCCTGTTCACTCCGACGGCTGGTGCGCTCGCTGGACCCTGCGATGCATTCACGCACATCCCTCCTTCGTGATGCCGACAGCCCTTTGTCGCGCGCGTTCGTCACACGGCGATCTTATCAACGAAACACCAGCGCCAATCCTCCCCGGGCTCGAAGGATTGGATGATCGGATGGTGCGCCGAGTGAAAATGCTTGGTGGCGTGGCGGTTCTTCGAGTCGTCGCAGCACCCGACGTGTCCGCACGTCAAGCACAATCGGAGGTGCACCCAAGTATCGCCCATCTCGAGGCACTCCTTGCATCCCGTTCCCGACGGAGACACCTTCCGTATTTGATCTAGATGTTTGCAGGTCGTGGCCATGTTGCCTCCTTGAGCTTTGGGGTCTCGCACCTCTTCGCCATTCCCTATCCGTCATCCACTTGATGGGCAGCCTCCATCGATCGAGACGCGGTGCGGCCAGTGTTTGGGGACGCCGCCGCAGCACCCGCCCCGACGATCCGGTGGCAGAATCGGCGCCACAGGGGATCGGGGGAAACGACCCGTGCCGTGTGCCCGGCCACCGGCGTCCGGATCCCCGCGGCGTTGATCACGGCACCTCCCATGAGCAGCGCAGCGGCGACGAGCATCGCGAGGTGAAAGGCGCCCGTCGACGCGCTGCGCGCGGCGCGCTGGACGTCCTCCGGGGTGCCGGGGCCGGGCAGGTTCAGGGGCGTCACTTCCCCACGCACGGCCGGGGACGCCACGTCCAACCCCGGGACCTGCCCCGCCAGCGCGGCGTAGAAATGGGCGGTCAGCACGACGAACAGAACGGCGACGGCAAGTTGGGGACCCACATCCGAAATCGCGTTGTTGATGGCGGATGCCACCCCCGCGTGCTCGACGGGCACGGACGCCATCAGCGTGGCGGTGAGTGGGGCGACCATGACCATCGCCCCGAGGCCGAACAGCAGGATGCCGGGAAGGATCCCGGTGACGTAGCCGGCGGGAGGCACGAATGAATCGACCGCCGACGGGTTCAGGTCCCACGCGGGGCTTGCGGCCGGGATCCGCGCCAACCAGAGCACACCGAGGGCCATCAGCGCCGGCCCCGCCGTCATGAACCAGCGCGCCCCGTAGCGCCCGGCGAGGGCGCCAAACCGCGCCGAGAACAACGCCATGAAGAGCACCCCGGGAACGGTGGCCACGCCGGCGGCCGTGGCCGAATACCCAAAAGTCCCCTGCAGCAGCAGCGTCAGGTAGTAGAACGTCACGGCCAGCGCGGCGTAGATGACGATGGTCGAAAGGTTCGTCACGGTAAAATTTCGTGAGCGGAACAGCGAGGGCGGGACGAGAGGATTCTGGGCGCGCAGCATCCACCACGGCAGCAGGGCCGCCGCCGCGCCGCCGACGCCGAGCGCGACGAACGCCGCCGGACTGTGCCACGACCGCTCTTGTCCCGAAATCGTGCCGACGACGAACCCGCCCACGGCCAGGGCCGTCAGCAGCGTGCCGGGGATATCGAAGGCTTTCGACGCGCCCGCGGCCCGGCTTTCGCGGACGAACCGCCCGGTGATCCACAGGGTGAGCAGCACGAGCGGGACGTTGATCAAGAACACCGCCCGCCACGACACGGTGTCCACCAGCAATCCGCCCACGAAGGGCCCCAGAATCGAAAGGCCAGCCGTGGCGCCGGACCAGATCCCAAACGCCCGCCCTTGCGCTTCGCCGGAGAACGTGGCCGTAATCAGGGCCAGCGACCCGGGAACCAGCAGGGCCCCCGCCACGCCCTGCATCACGCGGAACACCACCAGCCATTCCAGGGTAGGCGCGAGCCCGCTCAGGACCGAGGTCACACCGAACCCCAGGAGTCCCAGCGCAAACATCCGGCGGCGGCCATACGCATCGGTCAACCCACCGGCCAGCACGAGGAGCGCGCTCTCCGCCAGAAGATATCCGTTATAGACGTAGGACTGGCCTTCAAGAACGCCGAGCAGACGCGCCGGCAGGTCCTGGCCGATCCGGGGAAGCGCGACCTCTACCACGCTCGAGTCCAAGAAGACGACGCACGACCCGAGGATCGCCGCCCAAAGCGTGCCGCGCGCGCTGGTCATCGCCTGACCCTCATGGCGGGGGAAACGACGCCGGGCCCGGATCTCTTCCGGCGGCCTCCAAGAACACCCTAGACTACGATTGGGTCCCGGGACGTGCCGGGCGCGGCGTCACCGTCATCGCAGCGGCGTGCGTTCGAGGTTTTCACGGTCCCATCGTCCGAGGGTAGCGGCCGCCTCGTACGTGCTCTGGAGAAACTCCAGCAGCACCGCCTTGGGATCCGCCGCCGATCGCATATCGTCATACATCAACAGGAAATTGCTGAACTCAGAACTATAAAATGCCTGCGCCGGGCGGACCACCGCGTCTTTGAAGCCGGCCGGTTCGGGCGCCGCGTACGAATAGAACGCGGGACTCGTCAGGCTGCCGCTCCCGGTCCAAAAGCCGCAGCTGCTCACTTCGTGGGAGTATCCTTCCCGGGTAATAGCATCAGCGCCTTCGCGTTTCGGGGCGCGGCGCCCGGAAAAGCGCGTCACGGCCAGGTCGAACCCTCCCCAGAAGAAGTGGACCGGGCTCACCTTGCCGATGAAGCGGGCCCGGAACTCCTTCACGATGGTGTCGGCGCGGAGAAGAATCCGCCAGAACCGATGCGCGTACGCCGCGTCGTAGGACGCGTGCTGGCGGTCCAGTTCAAACCGAATCGGATCCGGCACCTCCGAGGGCATCGTCCAGATTTTGACCTCGATGTCGAGCCGCCCGAGCGTCGCCATCACCTGCTGATAGAAATCGGCAACCGACTGCGGCCGGAGCGGGATCCGTTCGGTTTGCCGCTCGCTCGTCTGGAAGATCAGCGCATGATCGATGAAGTCGAACGTCGCGTCGAACGTGCGCTCGCCGTACGGGATGGGAGTGGTGGTGAGCCCGCGGGAGGTCAGATACAGCGGAACCTCCCACCAGTGATTGACAAGGGGCGCGAGCTTGAGCCTGATCTTCCCGACGATCTGGGTCCACATGTGGAGCGTGTCGCGGGTGCCCTTCCAGGCCTCCAGCGGGAGCGGGGGCCATACCTCTTCGCTGCGGCGCATCTCACATCACCGATTGATCAGGGCGCACCCGGGGGATCGCCTCTGAGCGTAATTGCACGAACGGGGTCGTCGCGGACACGAATTCCCTCCAGTCGAATTGTATTTGCGCTGCGGGCAAATCGCCAGCCCCCTTCGCGTCGACGGCAGCCGGAGCTTGGTCACGCATCATCGACGCCGCTAGGGGGAGCGCCGATCAGGTTGACTCGTTCCACTGGGGTTCTTTTGTATGGACATCCGCGGGGGATCCTCAAGACCGTTGACCTCCTGATAGCGCCGCACGTCCAGCCGCCGCGTGTCGGCGGCGACGCGTGGGATCGTCACGAGCGAGGGGGCTCCCTCGTGCATCCCCGCCATCACTCCGGACTCCCCGCACATCACCATCTCGGCGGCGAATGTGCCAAGCGACCTGCCCAGGAAACGGTCGCGCATCGAAGGAGGGCCCCCCCGCTGGCTGTGCCCGAGGGCGGTGGCGCGGCCCCTCACTCCAAGGAGGGTTTGAAGGGCGTCCGTGAATTGCTGCGCGTGCCCCGTCCCCTCCGAAACAACCAGGATGCCGTAGCCCCTGGCCTCGACCGCGCTGCGGATCCGCCCGGCCACCCGCTGCAGATCGAACTCAAACTCGGGGACGATGACGGCGTCGGCCCAGGCGCCGTAGGCCGTCTCCAGCGCGATGAAGCCGGTGTCGCCTCCCAAGGTCTCGACCACAAAGAACCTCCCGCCCATCGCCCGACCGGTCTCCCTGATTGCCTCGAGCAGGGAGACGGCCTTGTTGCAGGCCGAATCAAACCCAATCGAGGCCTCGGTGTGGGGGATATCGTTGTCGATCGTACACGGCAGGGCCACCACCCGGACATCGCATTCCATGAGGCGCGCCACGCCGAGCGCGATCGACCCCCGGCCGCCGCAGACGACCAGCCCGTCTACGCCCGCTTGCCGGAGGACACCGCGGGCCCTCTCGCGCCCGTCGTCCTGCCCGATGCGCGCGTCGCGCGAGGTCTTCAGGAAGGATCCGCCGTGCGCGCCGATGCCGTCAATCTGTTCGGGGCGAAGCTCGGTGATGAGACCGTCAATCAATCCGCGGAAACCCTCCCGCACCCCCAGTGCGCGCCCACCCCGCTCCCAGATCCGACGGGCCGCGCTCTCGACGGCGGCGTTGGTCCCGGGGCTGTCCCCCCCGCTCGTGAGCAGGCCGATCGTTTGCACGCTCACCGTCAGCGGCGGAGAACGGCAGCCAGCTCGGCATGGTCCAGGGCGTACTCAGCCAAGGGAATTCCTCGAAAATGGCTTTCCCCCGCTTGACGGAGGGCCGTGACCCCCGCCGCGGGGCCCATCGGATGCGCCAGGATCGCCGAACCCGCCATAGGGATGATATCCCTGCCAAAGGCCGCGTAGTTGGCCCCCACGTTGCCAGCCCAGAGCCCGCCCGAGCACGCGGGAAGCGTCGCGGCGATCGGCCCCCAGGGGCTGCGGAGGGCTTCCGCCCGCCGTTTGGCTTCATCCAGCGTGCCGCTGAACAGGTACCCGCCCTGCGCGTAAATGTCGAGGAAGTCTCCGCCCAGGAGGCGGACAAACTTGGCGAAGACCGCTACGTCGATGCCGCTGGCCCCAGGCTGGCTGAGCGCCGACCGACCGCCGGAATGGACGTAGACCGGGACCCCAAGATCGTCCGCTCCGGTGAGCATCTCGAGCGCAGCCAGCCCAGACGCGAACACATTGACCATCAGGCCGGTTGCCCCCGCCCGTACAGCGTCCCGTCCCGCCGCCAGCATCTCGTCCGGACGCGCGGTGACGTGCGCGCAGTAGATCGTGCGGTGCCCGGTCTCCGCCTCGACCCGCTGCAGGGCCGAGGCGACGGCGCGGACGCGGGGGACGAGCCCGCAGTAGGCGGGATTGTTCATTTTCTCGTCGTCTTTGATCAGATCGACGCCGGCCCGGGCAACGATTTCGCACCGCGCGGCGACCTCCTCAGGCGTCAGACCGGCGCCTGGTTTCACGATCGTGCCTAGCAGCAGTTGTTCCGGATCTACCCGCAGCAGGGACCGGGTCCCGGATATGCCGAAGCGCGGCCCCCGAAAGGCGCGGAGGATCTGGTCGGGGAAATCTACGTCCACGAGCCGAACGATCTCGGCAAACGGACGCTCGAACAGGGGCCCGGCCGTAAGGTACAGCCAGATGGCGGCAAACGGAGAGCCTCGGTCGGGGAGGTTGTGGCTCGGAAAGGCGATGGCCGCGTAGCCCTCCCCGGGCGCCAGCTCATGGAACTCGAGCACCGAGGCCAACGACCGGCGGTAGAGGTCGGTAGGGCTCGGGCCGCCCGCCCAGGGACCCGCACTCTCCTCCGAGGCAATGAACTCGGCTGTCCGCCGGAGGCTGTCCCGTGTGCGGATGTAGTACACGCCGACGAATGTGCCGGCAGGCGCCTCAACCGACCAGCGAGGGCCTTCCCCGCCCGACATCGGTTTTTCCTCGCCGGCCGCCCGTCCAGTCCGCTGGCTCATGTCACCGACTCCTTTCCCATCACGCCGCCGCGGGGCTCCTGGGTGCGCGGCCGCGCCGCGTCCCCCCACCCGCCGTCGTGAGGCGAAAGCAGATCACCGTCGTGGGCGCCGCCGCATCCCCCACGGCGAAGGAGAACACGCCTGCCTTCGAGTGAATCATCGGATCCAGGCACTGACATTCCGAGTGTATCCGATGGGGCACTGAGATACGTATCGCCGACGCGCACTCCAGTTCCAAGACACCTCACGCGCGATGCGCTCTGGGTCAATAAGCCTCCGCGCTTGCGCGGATTCGTCCTCCCTTGATGGCCTTGACGAACTCCTGGTAATCGCGCTCGTTCTGCTCGGCATACGCGACGGCAAATTCCTCGATGGCGCGGTCAAAAGCGTCGCTCTTGCCAAGATACCCCGCCAGCGCAGCGGGGTCTCCCGTTCGGGCGTGGGCGCGGGCTAGCGCCCACCCGCACACCCGGACGTACTCGATCCAGTCCGACCACGGCAACGCCGCGAAATCGACTTTCATCTTCATGTCCCGGTACTGGCGGAAGTAGCCCTGAAGGCCTTCGTCGTTGTGGGTCCACCCGAGAAACACATCGCTCGCGGCCTGGAGCATCCGTTGCCCGGTGACCACGCGCTCCCCCTGGTTGGCGAACCGGCTCTTGCCGGCGTACGGCTCGAGCACCGAGGCGCGCGCCTCCTTAAACTGCAGAAAGAGCGGGTCTGCGGTGCGCGCCAGCAGCAAAATGACGTCGCACCGGGTCCCCACGCTTCCCACTCCCACGACCTTCCGCGCCACATCGACGAGCCGGTAGCGATCGAGGATCATGCGGCGCTCGTCCGGCAGCGTCTGCCGGTAGCGGTGGAACATATCCACCGCGTACTCCTTTCCACCCCGAGAGTTTTTCGAATGGTACACGAGCGGCGGATTGTCGATGATCCGCGGCTCGCCGTCTTTCATGTCGGTGATCTTGGGGAACATCTGCTCCGGCGTCCGGGACCTCGCGGCGTCCTCGATCGCCTCCCACCGCTTCTTGTCTTTGTGGTCCGCGGCCGCCGTGACCAAGATCCCCGCATCCAGGGACGAATACCAGACCTCCAGCGTGTCCATCCGGGCGTACTCCCGCACGTGCCCCCGGTAGCTGGTGACCATGGCGCGAGCGGCGGCCCTGCCCTCGCGCTCCCGCGCGCCCAGCTCACTGCCGTCGATGACGATGCTGGCCGCCAGCCGCTTGACATCCCACTCCCACGGCGCGGGCAGGGTCTCGTCAAAGTCGTTGATGTCGAAGACCAGCCGGCGCTCCGGGGAAGCGTACGCCCCGAAATTTGCGACGTGGCAGTCCCCGCACGCCTGCACGCGCAATCCCGTGATCGGCGTCCCGGCCAAATCCGCTGTCATCAGCGCCGCGGCCCCGCGGAAAAACCCGAAGAGCGATTTTTGCATTCGGGAGTGCCTGATCGGAAGTAACTCGGGCAGGAGGCCGCGCTCCGCCTCTTTCAACACCTCCACAGGATCGCGCCGGTCTGCGGGTGGTTCCCACACAGCGTGCGCCACGCGCGGCACCTTCTCACGCAGCGCCTTCCCCGCGGCCCACCGTTCTTCGGTTGTCGCGCCGGATGGTTCCGGTTGACGCGTCCGGGTGCCGTGGGCCTTGGGCCGGGAAGCCGGCGACCGTTCGCGCTCTTTGGTCACCATGGGGGTCACCCCTGGGCGTGAATTGCATCCTAGGAGGAACGTTTCCTGCCGGGTCCGCTCGGAGGACTGGAGTTCTCACTCGATCCTCTGACGAACGCTCCCCCGCGTACGGAGAGGCGCGAGAGGGTATAAATCTAGTGCGCCGGGGGGTCGGCGCCAGAAGGCGTGATCCCGGCAGCCATCATACACGGAGGTCAGGACAATGTGGTTCGTTTTGTTCCTCGTGCTCGTCGGCGTTGTCCTCTGGGCAACCGGCCATCTGGTCGTCCACTGACACACTGCTCAAGCCCGGCGTGCCTCCCCGCCTGCCCGGCGTGCCAGCGCCCAAACTCGTCGCCAGGGCCGCGGCCCTCCTGGGGACCGCGGCGCTCCTGGCCGTCCAATGGGCCGCACTCCCGGTACTCGCAGCAGCGGCCCCGCCCGGGACCCCTGCCGGTCCGCCGGGCGGGGCCGCCCCCAACCAGCTCATGGCCATCGTCTTCGCCCGGGGCATCAAGGCGACGCCCCTCTTCGGCGCGGGCGCAGTCACCCCGGTGGAGCCCACCACCGTGTTCATCAACACCGACCTCCCTTATGCAATCGTGAAGACTAAGCGGCTGGTGCCCGGCACAGCGGTGACATTTCGGCTGGCCGATCCCACCGGCCCCGCCTTCACCATCGAGGTCACGGTCCCCCCGCACAAGGACAAACCGTGGGAGGCCTTTGACATCGCGCTTCCTCTTTTTATCCTCGGCACCGACCTGGAACGCCGAACCGGCACGTGGCATCTTGCGGTCCTGTTCAACGGCGAGCCCGAGCAGGAGGCGGCCTTCGAATGGCACGAGGCGACCCCCCTCGCGTTGTCCGGGATCAAGGACGCGGTGGACCGGACCCCGACCGACGCCGATCTCCGCTGGCGGTATGGGGCCGCGCTCGCGCTCCTGCACCACGACCGCGAGGGGATCGAGCAGCTACAGATGGCCATCAATTTGGACAGCCGTTACGCCCTTTACTACGTCACCCTGGGACGGATCTACGAGGGGGAGGGACGAACGGCCGAGGCGATCCGGGCGTTCCGGACCGCGCTGGGCCTGCACGGAAGCTTCTACGATTCGGTATACTCCGGATGGGCCCAGGCGCACCTGGCGAAACTCCACGCGCAGTAGCCGGGCGCGCCCGGCGAGGTTTGGATGACCGGGA
>Ga0187846_10002222_pt1 | contig 10741 bp, 10 predicted proteins | sample TC_taG_FD_161473 | JGI IMG/M metagenome (GOLD analysis project Ga0187846, IMG submission 161473) | Biofilm microbial communities from the roof of an iron ore cave, State of Minas Gerais, Brazil - TC_06 Biofilm (v2) | ecosystem: Environmental > Terrestrial > Deep subsurface > Cave > Wall biofilm... | reverse complement strand
GTGGAAGGCGGGCGCGCAGCGGGGTCGCTGGCATGGGATGGCATCTTCAACACGTTTTTCTGGATTGATGTTTCCGGGAAAACCTGCGGGGTGGTGCTGATGCAGACGCTGCCGTTCAGCGACGATGGGGCGCTAGCGGCGGAGGAGGAGTTCGAGCGGGCCCTCTACGCTAGCGCGGCGAGGTGATGCTCTGAGAGATCTGTTCGGTGCGCCTGCCCTCCTCGCGTCTGCAAATCGCTTTGGGCGCGCAGCAATCTCTGGTAGCATCAAGAATTGGTTCTTTCTAAGAGCCACCGCGGGGAGCAATCGCCTCATGGCACGGGCATGCGAAATTTGCGGCAAGAAGCCGAGCTACGGCAACGTCATCAGCCACGCGCACAATGTCCGCCGGCGCCGCTGGAACCCCAATCTGCGGCGCGTCAAGGCCGTCGTCCAAGGCGTGCGCAAGCACGTCCGCGTGTGCACCGCCTGCATCCGCGCCGGCCGCGTGAAGAAAGCCGCCTGACGCCGATTCCTTCCGGAAGGAGCCTCCGTTGAAGCGCCCAATCGCCGCTCTTGCGCTGCTTGCGGTGTGCGCCCTGGCGGCGTCGTGCAAGAAGGAGGCTGCGCCGGGCCCCGACGTTTGGGCCGTAGTGAACGGCAAAGAGATTCTGCGCGCCGAAGTCGAGAAATACTACCGCTCGCGCGTCAACGCCGAAGCGCCCGCGCCCTCCGAAGAGCAATCCCTTTCGCTCAAGCTGAGCATTCTCGACGAGCTCATCAACAACGAGATTCTGCTCGAGCAAGCCGCGAAAATGAGCTTGATCGCCAGCGACGCCGAGGTCGAGGACAAATTCACAGAATCGAAGAGCCCCTACACCGAAGAAGAGTTTCAGAAAAAACTCCGCGACGCCAATCTGACCGTGGACGATCTGAAGGCCGATCTGCGCCGCCAGCTTTCCGTGCAGAAACTGCTGAACCGCGAAGTCGTGGCCAAGATCTCCATCACCGACCAGGACTTGACCGACTTCTACAACAAGAATCGCGCGCAGTTCAATGTCGCCGAGCCGCAGTATCATATCGCGCAGATCGTCATCACCCCGCGCGCCGATCCCACCGTGCACAACCGCAAGAACGACAAGGCCAAGAGCGACGCCGAAGCGGCCCGCAAAGCCGCCATGCTCGAGCAAGAACTAGGCGGCGGCGCCGACTTCACGCAACTCGCCATGGACTACTCCGAGGATTCCACCGCCTCCACCGGCGGCGACATCGGCTTCGTCCCGGAATCGAACCTCAACCAGTCCGATCCTATCCTCAAGAAGACCGTGCTGGGGATGAAGCCCGGGGAAGTGACGCGGCCCATCCCGGTGAACCGAGGCGGCGGCTACCGCATCCTGAAGCTCATCGCGCGCGAGCCCGCCGGGCAGCGCGAGCTTTCCGATGCGCGGATTCAGCAACAGATCCGCGAAATGCTGAGAAACCGCAAGGAACAGCTCCTGCGCGCGGCTTATCTGGTCGAGGCGCGCGACCAGGCGCACGTCACCAACTATTTCGCACGGCAGATTATCGAGTTCTCCGGCAAGTTTCCCGCCCCTAAGTAAGGCGTGGCGTCATCCCGCCCGCCCTGAGCGTCGCGCAGGGAGCTCAGCTTAAGCGGGCGCAGTATGCTGCGCCCCTACAGGGACTTACTGGATCGGACTTGTTTCACGTATTTCCGAGACGCGACACTAGTTCGAGTGCAAAAACAGCTTCTTGATCGACCGCGCCGTCGCCGGATCCACGTGCGTGCGCACATCCGCCCCGAAGTTTCCCGGAACCAGCGGATCGTTCTTGGCCACCTCGTCGATCGAGATAGGCGGAATCGTAGTGCCGAGATCGTTGTTGAGCTTGCGAATGAAGGTGTTGGCGATGGCGGCGTAGCCGGTGTTCGTCGGATGCACCCCGTCGAGCGAGAAAATTCCGCCCAGGAACCCGTTTGTCAGCGTTTCGCCGTTCGCCTGCAGGCCTCGCGCGCGCAGCTTGAGCGTTTCGCCGTGGACGTCCACAACCGTCGCGGCTACAGCCGCGGCCTCCTCCTGGATGACGCCGTTGTACGCGTTGACGATGTCGCGCACCTGCTGGGCCTGCGCCGCCGTCAAAATGAAGCTCTTCGGAATCGGCCCGGTCGAAGGATTCGCCAGGATGCCGGGAATCAGCGCCACGCCCTCGGGCAGCACGAAATCGCCCTGCCCGATGCCCAGAATCGGCCCGAGCACCGACAGCGGCAAGCCGGTCTCCGCCTCGATCACTTTGGTTGGCGTGAAAAACGGAATCACGGTTACGTCGGGGATGTTCGACACCACCAGGGTCGCGCCCGTCTCCGCCAGCGACTCCATCAGCGTCTGGTATTCCGTTTGAAATGTTGCCACCGGCGTGGCGAGGCCCGGATCGGCCACAGCCGCAGCGCCCAGGATGTCGTTGTTCCCGATCCACACGAGAATCGTCGTGGGTTGCAGCGCCTGCGCCCAGCCGGTCTGGCTCAGCGACACGCCTCCCAGCAACCCGGGCAGGCCCAGTACCAGATCGGTCAGGTCGTCGATGGGAAACGATGGCGCGGTCGTAAGCGCGTCTTGCAGCGTGGCGCCCGGCACGGCCAGGTCGAAGGCTTGCACCGTCGGGTCGTCGCGCCCGATCGAGGTTCCCGGCGCCACGGTGATAATCGGCGGCGGACCCGGACTGACCAGCTCGAGCACGTTGGGGATTCCCGGCGGCGCGATGAGCGGAAGCGCCAGCGGCACGTTGGCCTGGCTGGCCACCACCGACGCCCAGCCGTGCGGCTGCTGGCTGTCCAGCAGCGAGTCGTTCTGGAAGCCGGCCGAGATCGAGTCGCCAACCACGACCAGCCGCGACAGGTCCGCGCGGCGATGCGCGGTGCTCTGCGCTTGTGAACTTGCTGCCGCCAGGCTCGCCACCGCCGCCACAACCAGCGCGGTTCGCGCCAGATGGATCAGTCGCGATGGAAAATTGCGACGCTGGGTCTCCTCACGTTCACACATGGCATCTCCTTTTTTCGATGGTTCGCAGCGAGACAATTCCAGAATCGGGTTTTTCTGCGGACGCCTGAAGCGCGTGGTGGGGCGGCGCGCGCGCCCTTCTCGCTGCCGACACCATACCCCCGCCGCAACCAGATTGCAACTCTCCGCCGGCGTCACTTCACCCACGCGCGCGTCCGCGGCAGCCACCGCGGGACGTTTCTGCAATACTCTTCGTAGTCGGCGCCGAACATTCTTCGCAGTGTCGGCTCTTCGTAAAGCCGCACGAACAACGCGACCGCTGCCATGGCGACCAGTGCCACTGTCAGCGCTGCGCGATCCGCACGCCCAAAGACCACCCACAGCCCCAGCCAGCCGGTGAAAAACCCCACGTACATGGGGTTGCGCACATATCGATAGAATCCCACGACGACCAGCCTCTGCGGCGGTGCAAATGGCGCGGGCGTTCCGTGTCCCGCCCACCCGAAATCCCAGATGCATCTCAGTGCCACCGCGAATCCCAGCACCGACGGCACGGCGGCAATCCATCGCCAGCGAGCGGCGCCTGCGTGAAACCCCAGCCACGAGGGAAGCAGCCAGAACCACAGCGCTAGGAATGAAGCGCCCACGACCGCCGACGCGACCGCTGTCGGCCAGCGAGGTCCCTGATCTGCATTCGTCACCGTTCCAGCGTGTCCGCTTCGCATAAACACCTCCCGTGGACAGTGAAAAAAGTGAGCCTCATTGCCGGCGCGTCAACACGCATACAAGGCTTCCGATGGCCTTACTGCCCGGAGTGGCGATCCGTTTCATTCAATTGCTGCTGCCCGTGCTCCTCAACGGGCGCAAGAGGGCCAGCGCCACCAATGCCACGCTGCAGTAGCTCCCGTGCAGGAAAAAGAGCAGCGTCGGCAAGGCGAAAAGCGCGATCACCACATACTTCGAAAACAGTTGATTCCCCGAAGTGGCTTCCACGCGGTAGTCGAACCCCATCGCCATCGGCAGAACCAATAACACGGCGTCGTAGATCGTTCCGCGATACGCCACCAGCGCGGCCGCCAGCGTGGCCAGCGCGAAATTTTGCGGCCGCGTCGTAACCCAGCCCAGCAAGCCGGCGGAACAAACCGCTGTCGCCGCCTGCGCCCAATCGGCGTGCGAACCCGCCACGGATCGGAACAGGCACCACAAATTCGGGCCGCCGGCCGCCCAGCTTGACGGCGCCACGCTCCACAAAATCGCTCCGCGCGCCCAGGCGCCAAGTGCCCCGGCTCCCGTCATCCATCGAGACACCAGCAGGCAGCCCGCCGCCGCAACCCCGCACGCTGCCGCCAGGCGCCACCGGCGCCAGAACATCATGAGCACCGCAATGGTGCCCACAAAGAGAGGATTGAAAACCGTCAGACCAAGACAGACGCCGGCGCTCACGTCGCGGTCGCGGTAGTACAGCACAGCCGCGGCAATCACGAGCGTCAGCAGCACAATCGAATCCGCGCCCGCCGCCAAGGCCAATGCGACCGGGCCAAAGCAGAGAAACACCGCCGCTGGCATCCAGCGCACCACGTTTTCGATCCGCAGCAAATATGGATCCATCAGCCGGATTCCCAGCCCCAGCAGCGCCAGATTGAAAACCAAGAAGCACGCGTACGCGGCCGGGTAACCGAGCATGGCGAAGGGAACAAACAGCAGCGCTTCATACGCGGGCCGGTCGAATCGCGGGCCGGCATGTTCGGCTGCCGCGCTCCCGGCTTCGGAATCCGACTGCGCGCTCGCGCCGTACATCTCGCGCAGGTGGCCCGAGCGAACTCTCCCGCCGGCCTCATAGAAGCGCCGAAACTCGGAGGGGCCGCGCACCGCCCGCGGAATCTCCACGGCCAGGATGGCCATTTGCGCGGCGAACAACAGCGCCGAAAGCGCGATGAGGAACCGCCGCGTGCTTCTTGTGTCGGATAGCATGTCCGGGAGCTCCTCAGGAAACAATCACGAGAATTTCGCCCGCGTTCACGGCCTGTCCTTCGGCGACGAGCAGCCGTTCGACCGTGCCGGACTTTGGCGACCGCACTTCATTCTGCATCTTCATCGCTTCGACCACGACCAGGCCCTGGCCGGCGCTGACCGGTTCGCCCGCTTGCGCCAGCACGCGCACGATTTTTCCGGGCATCGGAGCAAGCACTTGCTGACGCCCTTCGGCTTCGCGCGCCGCTCCTCGATTCCGCCGCCATTGGCGCGGGTCAGACACCGCGGCGCTGTATTCGCGCCCGCCAACAACGACCCGCACTCCCGCAGGCGCTGCCTCGACGCGCGCTTCGAAGGCGCGGCCATCGATCAAAATCGAGTACACGCCGGACGACACTTCGGCGACGTCCGCTTCGATTCGCTCGCCGTCGATGGCCCAGCAAAGATGGCCGCCGATCCGCGTGCGCTCGACTGTGCGCGCCCTGCCGCCGATTTCGATTTCGAGTTTCACGCCGTTGTTACATCTATTCGCGTCGCGGCGCGCCCTCCGTCTGTTCTTGCCGCGCGGCGAGTTTCCAGCGCGGCGGTTTTCCGCCGCTCGCTGAGCTGTTGCCGCCGGGGCTCTTCTGTGAGGTGTGCCAATGCGCCACGGCCAGCGCAGCGGCCTGCTCCTCGCGGGAGTCTTGCTCTTCGGCGCCCGCTCCTTCGCCGCTTCGCGCCGAACGCAAAAATTCGTCGAGCCAGCTGGTGTGAACTTCGCCCTTTCGAAAATCGTCGGTGGCCAGAATGCGCCGGAAAAGCGCGACATTCGTCTTGATCCCGCTCGCGTAGTATTCGCGGAGCGCGCGCTCGAGCCGCGCCAGGGCTTCCGCGCGATCGCTGCCCCACGCGATCAGCTTGCCGAGCATGGGATCGTATTCGTTGGGCACCGTCCAGCCGCTATAGACGCCGTCGTCCAGGCGGATTCCCGGACCGGTGGGCACGCGCCGCTGGCAAATGGTTCCGGGCGACGGAAAGAATTGATTGTCCGGATCCTCCGCGTAGATGCGGCACTCGATGGCGTGGCCGCGCATGGCGATTTCTTCCTGCTCGAGCGGCAGCCGTTCGCCCGCAGCGATGCGGATTTGCAGCTTGACCAGATCCAGCGAAGTGACCATTTCGGTCACCGGATGCTCCACCTGCAGCCGCGTGTTCATCTCCAGGAAGTAGAATTGGCGCTCGGCGTCCACCAAGAACTCCACGGTGCCCGCGTTGGTGTACCCGCCCGCCCTCGCGAGCTTCACGGCCGCATCGCCCATGGCGCGCCGCAGTTCCCCGGTCATGATCGGCGACGGCGCTTCCTCGATCACTTTCTGATAGCGCCGCTGCACCGAGCATTCCCGCTCGCCCAGGTGCACGATGTGGCCGTGAGCGTCCCCCAGCACCTGAATTTCGACGTGGCGGGGACGCCGCAGATATTTTTCGAGGTAGAGCCGGGCGTCGCCGAAGGCGTTCTGCGCTTCCGACGCGGCGTCGCGCCACGCGGCGGCCAGTTCCGCTTCGCGCTCCACAAGCCGCATGCCTTTGCCGCCGCCGCCCGCGACCGCCTTCAGCACCACGGGAAAGCCGATGCGGCGCGCGGTTTCGAGCGCCTCTTCGAGCTTGGCGATGGGGTCGAGCGTGCCGGGCACGGTCGCCACGCCCGCCGCTCGCGCGATCTTTCGCGCCGCCGTCTTCGATCCGAGCTGCTCCATGGCCTCGGGCGAGGGCCCAATAAACGTGACGCCCGCTTCCGCGCAAGCGCGCGCGAGCGCAGGATTCTCGGCCAGAAAGCCGTAGCCCGGATGGATGGCGTCGCACTGCGCGTAGCGCGCTGCGCCGATGATCTTCTCGATTACCAAGTAGCTCTGGCGCGAAGGCGCCGGGCCGATCCCATAGGCTTCGTTCGCCAAGCGCACGTGCAGCGACGCGCGGTCGGCATCGCTGTACACGGCCACGCCGCGCACGCCGAGTTCGCGGCACGCGCGCAATATCCGCACGGCGATTTCGCCGCGGTTGGCGATCAGGATTTTCCGGAACATGGGCACAAGCGTCCGCGAATTCTAGCACGGCGGTTGCCGCGCAGTTGGCAAGCCTCCGGCAAGCGGCTATCATGGCCGCGTTTCACGATGCAGGGGGAAGGCGATGGCCAAACCGGCGGAAGCTTTGGCGCAGGAGCAATGGAAAAAAGCGGCGGCCGTGGCGGCCGCGGCGCTCGTCGAGAGCGGCATGGTCGTGGGCCTCGGAACCGGCTCGACCGCGGCGTTCGTGGTGAGCGAACTGGGCCGGCGCGCGGCGGAGGAAGGCCTGCGCATCGCCGGCATTCCTACATCGGAGCGCACCGCGGAGCAGGCGCGCAGCCTGAACATTCCGCTCACGACCTTCGCCGAGAACCCGCAGATCGATCTCACCATCGACGGCGCCGACGAAGTCGAGCTCGGCTCGCTCTATCTGGTGAAAGGGCACGGCGGCGCGCTGCTGCGCGAAAAAATCGTGGCCTCGGCGAGCAAGCGCATGGCCGTGATCGCCGACGATACGAAACTGGTGAAGCACCTCGGGACAAAGCAATCCGTTCCGGTGGAAGTGGTGCCGTTTGGATGGGAAGCCACGGAGCGAAAGCTGAAGGAGCTCGGGGCGGTTGCGAAGCTGCGGGCCGGCGGGGACGGCAAAGCATTCGTCACCGACGGCGGCCACTACATCATCGACTGCGCGTTCGGGCCGATCCAGGACCCCGAGGAACTGGCGCGCCATCTCGATCACGCCGTCGGCGTGGTCGAGCACGGATTGTTTCTGAACCTGGCGTGGCAGGTTTTCGTCGGCGGGCCCGAGGGCGTGAAGATTCTGAAAAGCGCCAGCGCGCGGGCGGCGAAGAGGCGGCCCGCGAAGCGCGCCTCCAAAAAGTAAGAGGCAAAACGCGCGCTTAGTTTTTCGGCGCGCGGCCCTGCGGATACACGGCGTCGAGCGCGCCCCACAGCGATTTGAGCGCGCGCTCGGCGGCGCACAGCACTGCCACTTCATCGGGATTGGTTTGCGCCGCAAGCCACCGGCGCCAGGCGGCGCGGTGGCGCGCGTCGGCCTCTTCGTGCACGGCGAAGTAGGCCAGAGCGCGCGTTTCGGTGATGCCGTAGAACCGCCGCAGGCCGGAAATTTTCTGCGCGGCGATTTCCGGCACCTGCGATTCGTAGGCGTAAAACGCGGCGATGGCCTGCGCGGCGGTTCCCTGCGCGGCCAGCTCGTCGAAAGTGTCGAGCAGCGCCGCAATTCCCGGCAGCGGACGCGCGTCGGCCAGCGCCGCTTCGCTCACGCCCAGCGACTGCGCGAACTGGCGCCACAGCATAGGGTGCGGCGCCACGGGATCGAGTTCTTCCGCGAGGTTTTCCTCCACGAGCTGGCGCACCGCGCCGTTGGTGCGCGAAGCCAGCTGCCGCAGGTTTTCCGGAAACGCGCGGACATGCTGATAGTATTGCTCGGCGTAAAACGCGAGCGACTCCTGCGAAAGCTTTCCTTGCGTCCACGCTCTGTAGAACGGATGCTTCAGCAGATGATGCTTTTCGACGAGCGCGTCGAGCGCCTCGAGCAGGGCCGGTTTTGCAGCGAGCTTCGCCTTCTTCCTATTGGCCACGTTCTTCCCCCAGTTGTCCTCTATGATGGCAGAAGCAAGACCGCGATATGGTACGCGAACGCAGGTCAAAAATCCAGTTTCGGTCCGCCGGGATGCCAGGGAATGTCGTTCGCAGCGTTCTTATAGCGGGATGTTGCCGTGCTTTTTGCGCGGGTTGGAGTCGCGCTTGGTCTCGAGGGAGCGCAGCGCGGTGATGAGTTTGGCGCGGGTTTGCGAAGGCTCGATGACCGCGTCGATGTAGCCGCGCTCGGCGGCCACGTAGGGATTGGCAAAGCGGTCGCGAAAGTCTTCCACTTTTTCGCGGCGCAGGCGCTCGCGGTCGGGTTCCGAGGCGCGGTCGAGTTCGCGCTTATACACGATGTTCACGGCGCTTTCCGGCCCCATGACGGCGATCTCCGCGGTGGGCCAGGCGTAGTTGATGTCCGTGCGGATGTGCTTCGAGGACATGACGCAATAGGCGCCGCCGTACGCCTTTCGCGTGATGACCGTGATCTTCGGCACGGTGGCCTCGGCGAACGCAAAAAGCAGCTTGGCGCCGTGCTTGATGATCCCTCCGAATTCCTGCTGGGCGCCAGGCAAGAAGCCGGGAACGTCTTCGAAGGTGACCAGCGGAATGTTGAAGGCGTCGCAGAAGCGCACGAAGCGCGCGCCCTTCACCGAGGCGTTGATGTCCAGCACGCCCGCCAGGAACGCGGGCTGGTTGGCGACGATGCCCACCGGACGGCCGTCCAGGCGCGCGAGGCCCACGACGAAGTTCTTCGCGTAGTGCTCGTGCACTTCAAAGAATTCGCCGTCGTCGGCCACGGCGTGAATCGCGTCCTTGATGTCGTAGGGTTTTTGGGGGTCCTCGGGGACGAGCGCATCGAGCGGCGCGTGAGCGCGGTCCCAGGGATCGCTGGATTGGCGGCGCGGCGGGTCTTCAAGGTTGTTGGACGGAAGATAGGAGAGCAGCTCGCGAATCATGGCCAGACATTCGGCGTCGTCGCGCGCGACGAAATGCGCGACGCCGCTCGTGGAGTTGTGCGTCATGGCGCCGCCCAGCTCCTGCTTGGTGACTTCTTCGTGCGTCACCGTCTTGATGACGTCGGGGCCGGTGACGAACATGTAGGAAGTGTCGCGGGTCATGAAAATGAAGTCGGTGATGGCGGGAGAATAGACCGCGCCGCCGGCGCAGGGCCCCATGATGGCGCTGATCTGCGGGACAACGCCGCTGGCGAGCGTGTTGCGCAGAAAAATTTCCGCGTAGCCGGCGAGCGACTTCACGCCTTCCTGGATGCGCGCGCCGCCGGAATCGTTCAGACCGATCACCGGCGCGCCCTGGCGCACAGCCAGGTCCATGATCTTGGTGATTTTGGCGGCGTTCGCTTCCGAAAGCGAGCCGCCGAAGACGGTGAAGTCCTGCGCGAAGACATAGACGAGGCGGCCGTCGATGCGGCCGTAACCGGTGACGAAGCCGTCGCCCGCCGGGCGCTGCGCTTCGTCGGCCATGCCGAAGTCGGTGCAGTGGTGGCGTACGAATTTGTCGAGCTCCTCGAACGAACCTTCGTCGAGCAGCAAATCGATGCGCTCGCGCGCGCCGAGCTTGCCTTCGTTGTGCTGGCGCTGGCGGCGCTCGGCGCCGCCGCCCGCTTCGGCCTCGGCCGAGCGCTGGCGCAGCTCCTCGAGGCGGTCGTGATGCTTGGTGGGTTGCGGCATAGTGAAAGAGGATAGAGGGAAGCGAGGAATGAGGCAAGGCGCCGGGTCGGCGCGGGCGCGGCGCTGCGAGGGAGCCTGAAAACCAAAGTGAGAAAAAGTTGCGGTTAGAAATCCGCTGGGCGTTGATTTAGCGGCGCTTAACAGCAGTTCTAATTCTGAATCTCCGCGATTAGCTTGGCGGTCAGGAAGGAGGCTTTTCCGGCCCGCGCCGCCGGTGGCGCGGGCGTAAAATCGTGAGGCGTCTTGGCCCTCCGTGACTCCCAAAGCTCAATCCCCCTATTCTACGTTAGTTATTATATCACATCGGTAATCCGAAATCAAGCGTTCCGCGGCAGAAACACTCCTGTTCTCGTTCAGAATGATTGGTGACACTCGGTAGAGTGTCGCCATGCAAATTCGATGGGGTACGCGCTGAGCCGACCGGGCCAGCTTCGCTTGCAGTGGATGACCTACTATCTCCGAA
>Ga0187846_10002221_pt1 | contig 10744 bp, 11 predicted proteins | sample TC_taG_FD_161473 | JGI IMG/M metagenome (GOLD analysis project Ga0187846, IMG submission 161473) | Biofilm microbial communities from the roof of an iron ore cave, State of Minas Gerais, Brazil - TC_06 Biofilm (v2) | ecosystem: Environmental > Terrestrial > Deep subsurface > Cave > Wall biofilm... | reverse complement strand
TGCGGCATCAGGTACGGGCCAAGCGTGGGGAATAGTCCCAGGCGAAGCGGCCCATCCATTGGATCACAACCCCGCCGAGCCAAGTCCTTGATCTGATCGACCGCCGCCAGCGCGACACGGGCTCGTTCGATGATTTCCTGACAGATCGGGGTGGGAATCAGCTGGTGTTTGTTGCGCTCGAACAGCGTCACTCCGAGGTAGTCTTCCAGCTTCTTCAGCTGGGTGCTCAAGGTCGGCTGTCCGACGTTGCACGCCTCGGCCGCACGGACGAAGTGCCCCTTCTCCGAGAGCGCGACCAGATACCGCAGCTCCTGCAGCGTCATAGTCATCTCCTCGCCCCCCGACCGCACAGCAAGGATAGCGCAGGCGACGATCTTGCGGCACAGCGGCGACGCAGGCACGGCACGGCGGCGACGTAGGCACAGACCGCATCGCGCATTGGGCATTTAGACGCAGCGTCGTTCGCCCAAACGACGCCCGGTCATCGAGGGCGTCAATATCCAGTATTGATCGCAACGCGCGCGTGCACCAATGAGCAGCATCGACACATTCAATTTGTCGTGCGCTGTCGCAGCCGCCTACGATTGAGCGCAGTTCGAAGGTTGCGAGGAGAGGCTTTCGATGAAGATTGCGGCTGCGCCGCTGGCCGTCGCACTGGGCGCAGCAACGGGTTGGATCGGTGGTCCAGTCTGGGCGTACGACGTCGTGAGTGTATCTAACGGGGGCACGATTGAGGGCCGCGTCGTCTTCCAAGGCACCGTTCCGATCAAAAAGATCATTCCCACCAAGGACAGAGAGGTCTGCGGCGGCCCGCGCGACGAGGCGCAGATCCGCGTCGGCCCTGAAAAGGGCGTGCAGGATGGGGTCGTCTACCTGAAGGAGGTGGAGAAGGGCAAGGCCTGGGGCAAGGAGGACAAGACGCCGGTGCTCGACAACCACCATTGCCAGTTCGAACCGTGGGTGCAGGTGATTCGCATCGGCAAGATCGAGGTCGACAACTCCGATCCGGTATTGCACAACACGCATGGCTTCTACGGCCGGCGCACGGCATTCAACCTCGCTCTGCCGGACAAGGGAATGAAGGTCGTGCGCGAGTTGCCGCGCGCCGGGCTGGTGCGGGTCGAATGCGACGCCCACGGCTGGATGCTGGCGCACGTCTATGTGGCCGACAGCCCGTACTACACGCTGACCGGGACCGACGGCAGCTTCCGCATTACGGACATTCCGCCCGGCGACTACACCCTGGTTGCAACGCAGTTCATCACCGGCGACACCGAAATGCACGTCACGGTCAAAGGCGGAGAAGCGACGAAGCTTTCGATCGAGCTGGGCAAGAAATAGCGTCACCGCGCAATGTCGCGCGCACTGTGCGCACAGGAGGCAAGCAAGATGAGCGACCTAGAACTGCTGCGACGCGAAATGGACCGGACGCTGCGCGTTCCGGGCGAACGGCCAAGCGACTCTACAACGCTCACGCGCCGCACTTTTTTACACCGATCCCTGCTGCGCGGCGTCGCAGGCGCTGCCGCTTACGGCCTGTTTCCTACGCTGAGCACGATCGATATCGCCTTCGCGCAGACCGCGCAGGCTTTCAAGTTCGCCTGGATCTCGGATACCCACCTGTATCCGAAGGACTTCAACACCCGTTTCGTCGAAAAGTCCACGCGCGCGATCAAGGAAGCACAGGCTTTGAGCCCGCCGGCGGACTTCCTGATGTTCGGCGGCGACCTTGCCCAGCTCGGCAACCCAGTCGAGCTGCAGCTTGGCTCCGACCTGCTGCAGGAGATAAAGATCAAGAAGTTCTTCATCCCCGGCGAGCACGACTGGTACCTCGACATGGGGGCCACCTGGAACCAGATGTTCGGCAAGGCCCCCTGGACCTTCGACCACAAGGGCGTGCGCATCGTCGGACTGGACACCGTGAGTCACGCCGAGGACTTCTGGACCTCGCGCAAGCTCACGGCCAAGGAGCGCATGGGCCACATGGCGACCCTCGACGGCACGCTCGGCGGCGCGTGGGCCGCGGTGGGAAACGAACAGCTGACGTGGTTGAACAGCACGCTGAGCAACTGGCCGAAGGACAAGCCGGTAATCGTGTTCAGCCATAACCCGCTGTACGAGTACTACCCGCCGTGGAACTTCTGGGTGCGCGACTGGCGGGAAGTACACGAGACACTCAGACCGTACACGAACGTGACCAACATCCACGGCCATGTCCATCAGCCCGTCTACAACGAGATCGGCAAGCTGCGCTCCATCGGCATGCTGGCGACCTCGTGGCCGTGGCCCTACCCGCCCGAAGGCGTGCCGATCCTGACGCGGCCGATGATTCGCGTCGACCCCGGCGATCCGTTCGACGGCGTCGGCTGGGGCCACATCAGCGAGGGAGCCGATGGGCGGGTCGACGCGCAATACAAGATGTGGCGCAAGGAGGTTTTCGCAACGGAACAGGTCGATTCCGGCACCGGGGACAACGACAATCAGATCCTCAGGCCACGCGTCGCAGACCGGATTTAGGTTCATCGCGGAGTTCCTAGCCGGCAAGGAATGAAGGACCAGACATCGCGCTGCGCAACGAGAAAGGTGATGACCATGGGACGCACGAAACTGGGTTCTCCACGGATCGCGACGGGCGTGTTTGCGCTGCTGTGCCTCGGCATCGGCGCCGGACCCACCTATGCCCACAAGGAGAAGCACACCGCCGAACAGCTGAAGGCCTTCGACGACGCGTTCATGGAGCAGGTCAAGATAGGCGATCTGCTTTTCCACGGCGACGAGGAGACCCAGAAGCGCCTGGGCGTGACGCTCTCGAAGACCGGCACGGCGTGCGCGATGTGCCACCCGTACGCGTCGGATACGCACCCGTACCAATTCCCGAAATACCAGGAACAGATGAGCGCGTTCGCGACGCTCAGGGACATGATCAACTGGTGCATCGAAAAGCCGAGCGAGGGCGAGAAGATCGACGTCAGCAGCGACGCGATGAAGGCCCTCGAGACGTACATCTACTGGTCGAACAAGAACTCGAAGTTGGACCCGGGCACGCACTGAGCTCGTGCCTGGTTCGCAACGACATGGGGACCGAATGAGCAGCGCTCGCACTGCAAGCGAGGCGTTCCCGGACCTCGACTCGCTGATCGATCGGGAGCTGATCCTGAAGTGGCTGTACTGGGGTCTGTTCTGGCTGATGTTCGCGCCGACCATCGGCGTGACGATCTCGACCCTGTTCAACTATCCGGAGTATCTGGGAACCTCGAAATACTTGACCTTCGGCCGGGTGCGTCCTTTGCACGTAAACGGCGTCATCTTCGGCGCCTTCTCGACGCTTTTCATCGGCCTGTGTTACTACCTGCTGCCCCGCCTGGCCGGCGTGCGGGTCTGGAAGGGCGAATGGGGCCACTGGCTGGTGTGGGTCTGGAACCTCGGTCTGCTCGCAGGGATGGCGTCGCTGCTGCTGGGCTTCAACCAGGGACTCGAAGCCGATGAATTCCCGCTGCCGATCCAGATCATCATTTTTTCGGTGATCACGATCACGACGGTGCAATTCCTGGTCACGATCGCGCAACGCCGGGAGCCGCAGCTGTACGTGTCGGTGTGGTACCTGATCGGCGCCTTCGTGTGGACATCGTTGAACCTGATCCTGGGCGCCTTCATCCTGCCGTTCCACATCACGGGCATCAATAGCGCGGCCTTCCACGGGCTCTACATCCATTACGTGGTCGGCCTGTGGATCACGCCGGCAGGCTATGTGCTGATCTACTACTTCCTTCCGGCAAGCATCCGAAACCCGATTTACAGCCATAAGCTGTCTTTGGTGGGCTTCTGGTCGCTGGCGCTGTTCTATCCCTTCGTTGGCATCCATCACTATCTTTACAGCCCGATCGCCGACTGGGCCGAGACGCTGGCCATCATCACTTCGATGCTGCTGATCGTGCCCGTGTGGACGGTATTGCAGAATTTCTTCGGCACGATGATCGGTCGTTGGCAGGGGTTCGGCCAGAACCTGCCTGCGAAGTTTCTGATCATGGGTTCGCTGATGTACCTGGTCGGCTGCTTCCAGGGTTCGACCGAGGCGCTGCGCTCGATCCAGCAGCCGACCCACTTCAGCGACTTCGTCATCTCGCACTCGCATCTGACCGTGTTCGGCACGTTCGTCGTGTGGGCGATGGGCAGCACACTGTACGTGTTGCCGCGGCTGGTCGGTCGGCCGCTTTGGTCGTTCAAGCTCGGCAACTGGTCCTTCTGGCTGATCACCCTCGGCATCTCGCTGATGGGTCTGGATCTCTCGATGGCCGGCCTTCAGCAGGGCTTCATGCTGATGTCCGGCACCGAGTGGGTCGACACGGTAGTGGCGCTGCGCCCGTACTGGCTGGTGCGCACGATATCGGGCGTATCGATGGACGTCGGCATGTCGCTTCTGGTCTACAACCTGATGCGAACCGCAATGGCGGGGTCCACTGTGCCGGCCGCCGGGGCCGCGTTCGAGGCGGCCGCGTGATGGGCGCTCGACGTTTCGGCTTTCGCTTCTATCTGGTCTGTGCCGGATTCGGCTGCATTTCGCTGGCCGCCTTCGTACAAGGCGTGCTTCCAATGCTGGAGCCGGAATCGCGCACCACCAAGGTCACGAAGGTGGTTCGCACCGACCTCGGAGAGCTCAAATGGATCGAGCACGAAGCGAGCGACTACACGCCGCTCGAGCGGCTCGGCCGCAAGGTCTACACGCGCGAAGGCTGCTGGTATTGCCATTCGCAGTACGTCCGGCCCGTGACCGGTGAGACGCGCCGCTGGGGGCCCGTCACGCAGGCGGGTGAGTACGCGTTCGATCTGCCGCACATGTTCTCGACGCGGCGCATCGGCCCGGATTTGTCACGGATCGGGCTCAAGTACAGCGACGCTTGGCATCTGGCGCATTTCTGGAACCCGCGGATGCTCACGCGCGACTCGATCATGCCGCGCTACAACGAGCTTTTCGACGGCCCGTACCAGGCCAAGATCGCCGTCGACGCGGCTGGGGACCGCACGTTGGAGAACACGCCCGCCACGGCCAAGCTGTTCGACTTCAAGAGCGACCGCAAGATCCTCCTCACACCCAATGCCGACGGTCTGCTGTACGTGCCTGAGCGCGGCCGGTATCCGGTGATATTCACCCCGAACAAGGAATTCACGGGCGACGCGGTGACGCTGGTCACCGCCAGCGAAGACCTGAAGGGACTGGTCGCGTATATGCAGAAGCTCGGAACCAATCGCGGCAAGTGGCGCGACCGCTTCGAGCCGCAGCTGATGGACGCCTCGCAGGTATCGGTGCCGCGCTCGGAAGAGTGGATCGCCTATGGCAAGGAGGTTTACGGCCGACGGTGCGTCGGTTGCCACGGCGTCAAAGGCGACGGCAACGGTCCCGCGGCGGCGTTCATGCAGCAGGATCGACCCCGCAATTTCACACTCGGCGTGTTCAAGTTCAGGCTGACGCCGTCGGGATCGATGCCCAACGACGGCGACCTGTTCCGCACCATCACACGCGGAGTGCGCGGCACCGCGATGCCGACCTGGCATGAGCTGCCCGAAAAGGACCGATTGGCGGCCATCCAGTACATCAAGTACGAGCTGGCGGCCGATCGTAGCAAGCCCGACAAGCCGTACTTCTACTTCGTCGAGGAGCCGGCGCAGCCGCCGATCTACATCGGTGAGCCGCCCAAGCCGTCGGCCGAGCTGGTGCGCCACGGCGCCGACGTCTGGCAGCAATCCAAATGCTGGGAATGCCATGGCAAGGAGGGCAAGGGCGACGGCGAGAAAGCCGCCGGCCTGAAGGACGATTTCGGCTTCCCGATTCCGCCCGCCAACCTGACCACCGGCCAGTTCAAGTCGGGGCCGAGCGTGAAAGACATCTTCCGTACGGTAAGCACGGGCCTGAACGGTACGCCGATGCCGTCGTTCAGCGACACCGTTTCCGAGGACGACCGCTGGGCGCTCTCATACTTCGTGCTGTCCCTCTCGGCCTTCAAGGATCCGCTGACCGGCGAGCCAATGAAGATCTCGGCCGCCGACCGCGCCGCACTCGATGACCCGGCCACCCAGGCTTCCGAATCCCAATACGCGTATCGGTCGCACCCGGGGGCCGAGCCGACTCAGTACGCCGGCGACGCCTGGGCCACGGAAAACGGATTCGATTTTGCCCGCGCGTCGTCCGCGGCTAACAGCGAGCGGCGCTGAGGAGCCATCATGGCCGAGCTGACCCTGGTGCAATTTCTCGTCGCGCTGTGCATGGGGCTGGGTGCGCTGTGCGCTTTCATCTGGGGTGTGCTGGCGGGCACGAACAGCGACGTCGAGTCGGTCAAGTATCGAGCGTATCGCGCCGAGGTCGAGGATGAACCCAACTGACGAAGCGCCCTCCGGCGCGCCGGAGGAGGTACCGCACCACCAGCAAACGGAGGATTATGGCGGGGGACACATCAAGGCGCGACACGGTCGTATCAACGCCTGGCTCCTGGTCGTCTACGCGGTGTTGTTCGCCTGGGCGCTGTACTACGCCTTCAAGTTCTGGGGTGGCCTCGGGCCCGGGCTCGATCTGACGCGTTGAGGGCATCGCGATGAGACTCAGACTGTTGCTGGCGCTCGCTCTCCTGAACCTCGCGTTTCTGTTCGGCGAGGTGGCAAAGAACGTGCTCGGCGTCATGTTGCAGTAAACGGGGTGAAGCCGTGACGACCTCAGAGGCAATCGCGTTCTGGATCTTTCTGATCATGACGGTTGGCTTCTTCACCTGGGTCGTCTATCTGGCGCTGCGCAAGTAGGCGCGCGCTGGTGGCTGGCCGCCGGGCACGGCGCAGTAGCAGACGAATGAAACTGTATTTGCTCGCGTTCGTCGCCGGCGTAGCTGGCAGTCTGCACTGTCTGGGGATGTGCGGCGGGTTCGTGTGCCTGCTCGGCCGCGATGCGCGCGGCCGCACCGCCACGCTGCGACGTCATCTGATCTATAACGTCGGGCGCGTGACCAGCTACTGCTTCGTCGGCGCGCTGGTCGGCGAACTGGGCATGTTGCTGATGGGTGCGGGCACCAGCGGCAGTTCGATTGTCTTCGCGCAGCGAGCCCTGGCGGTGGGCTCGGGAGCACTGATGGTGTTCTTCGGGCTTCAATTCTTCGGCCTGTTCGGAGCTCCGCGCGGACCCGTCAGTACCACCGCAGTGCAGTTTGTCTCCGGGTTGCGTGGGCTTCTGCGCGCCCCCGGCGACGCGGCACCGCTGGCCGCCGGCGTGCTGAACGGCTTTCTGCCCTGCCCGCTGGTCTATGCGTTCGCAGCCCAAGCGGCAGGCTGCGGCAGCCCGACGCGCGGCATGTTGACGATGGTCGCATTCGGACTCGGAACGTTTCCGATGATGCTGGCGGTCGGCGCGATGGGCGCCCTGCGGCGGGAACCCGTCGGCTCGACGTCGGTCGTTCTCTCGCCTCAAGCGCGCTCGGCACGCGCTTTCCCGAGTTTCTTCAGTCCCGGCGGTGCGATTCCCTGGCGCCGCGGTGGCGTTCGCGTCGCCGGGGCTTTCATCGTGCTGCTCGGGCTCGTAACGCTCGCGCGCGGCGTCGTGCCGTTCGGCGGGCACGTGCACGGCCTATGAAGGCGGAGTCGCTTTGCAGCCACTGTCAGCTGCCGGTCGGGCGGCTGGGGCAGCGACGCGACGTGGGCGGCTCGCCGCACTGGTTCTGCTGCTACGGCTGCTGCCTGGCGTTTCAGGTCCGCCACGGCGAGCGCGACGAACCGCAAGCCGCCCTGGCACTGATCCGTCTCGGTGTCGGCGCCTTCCTGATGATGAACATCATGTTGCTGAGCCTGCTGCTGTATACGCATTCGTTCGCGCCGGGCGAGGCGTGGGTTATCGACGGCCTGAACGTCGTGCTGTGGGTCCTTGCGACTCCGCTGACGATCATTCTGGGCGGACCCTTTTACGCCGGCGCCTGGCGCGCACTGCGGGCGCGGCGGCCGAGTGCCGACGTCCTGGTGTCCATTGGCGCGCTCGCGGCGTACGGTTTTTCAGCGATGCAGGTGCTGCATGGTGCACGAACCGTCTACTTCGACACGGAAACGATGGTCCTGTTTCTGTTTACGCTCGGGCGCTATCTGGATGCGCAAGCTCGTACTCGGGCGGCACGATCCCTGACGCCGCTGCTGGTCGCTCGCCAGGCCACGGCGCGCGTATCCCGCAACGGACTCGAGTCCGCTATGCCCGTTCTCGAGGTGCAGGCGGGCGAGCTCGTGCGCGTCCTTCCTGGCGAGCGTGTCGCGGTCGACGGCACGGTCGTCGCCGGCCGCTCCGAGTGCGACGAAAGCGTCGTCACCGGTCAACCCGAGGCACAGCCTAAAGGGCCGGGCTCATTCGTGCACGGCGGCAGTCTGAATGGTACCGGCCAATTGACGCTGCGCGCGACGGTGGCCGGGGCCGACGCGCGTTGGATACGAATCAGCGATCTGGTGCGCGATACGCTGGTCACGAGGACGGTCGCTGGCGCAATGGTCGATCGCGTCGCTGCCGCCTTCGTCCCTGTGGTGCTGCTGCTGGCCGCACTCAGCGCGTGGTACTGGAGCGCACAGGACGGGCAGCGCGCACTGCTCGCAGGGCTTGCCGTGCTGGTCGTCGCCTGTCCTTGTTCGCTCGGCCTGGCCGCGCCGCTGGCCTGCGTACTGGCCATCGGCCGGGCGGCGCAACGCGGAATCCTGATTCGTGGCAACGGCGTGCTGGAGCAGCTCGCCCGACTGCGCGGCGTCTCGTTCGACAAGACCGGTACCCTGACGACGGCGCAGATGCGGGTCGCGAGGATCTTCACCGATCGAGCCTCGGAGGCCGACGTGCTGCGCAACGCCGGCGCTCTCGCGGCCGGCTCCGACCATCCCATCGCCAACGCGCTTTCGGCCTGCGTGCGCCAGACCCCCGTGGCAGTCGAGGCGCGGGAAGTCCAGCTCCGCCCGGGTGCGGGGCTGATCGGCGATGTCGATGGCACGCGCTGCGCGCTGGGCACGTCCGCGCTGATGGAGGAACTCGGCTGGGCGATTCCCGAGTCGCTGCACGCTCACGCTGCGCGCCGTGGCACGCACGTCTACGTCGGCTGGTCAATGCAGGTGCGCGGACTGATCGAACTGGTCGCCGCACCGGCACCGGATGCTGCAGGTGTCGTCAGCGCGCTGCAGCGCGACGGCTTGCAGACGCTACTGCTGAGCGGCGACGCCGAGGCGCCGGTCGCACGGCTGGCGAGCCGTCTGGGTATCGGGCAGTGGCATGCCGAAGCGCCGCCGGAAGCCAAGGTCGACCTGTTGCGCGCGTGGGCCAGGCAGGTCGGGCCCGTCGCGATGGTCGGCGACGGTTTGAACGATGGCCCGGTGCTCGCCGCGGCTACGGTCGGGATCGCGGTCGGCAACGCGACCGATTTTGCGAAGCAAAGCGCGGACGTGATCCTGCCGCCTGATGGCCTGCAAAGCCTGCCCTGGCTGCTGCAACTGGCACGGGACCTGCGCCGATCGGTGCGCGCCAATATTGTCTGGGCCCTGGGATACAACACCGTCGCGCTCGCGCTCGCCGCCACCGGGCTGTTGCAGCCCGTGATCGCGGCGGCGCTGATGGCGGGCTCGAGCCTGCTCGTCGTTGCTCGCTCGCTGCGCGCCCAAGCCGGGCCAGCCATCTGCGCGACACAACGGTCCACCACGGAAGCGACCGGTGTGTCAACGCTTCCAGCATGACGCGCAAGGGGTTGTCCCTGAAACGGGTTGCCTGCGGTCTGCCCGCATTGGCGATCGTCGCGGCGCTGATCGCCCCTGGACTGTCGCAAATTGCCGCTGCGCAGGAGGTCGTACAGCAGCGCGTCAATCGATCTCAGGCCGGATGGCCGCTCTCGGACTTCGCGTTGACCGATCATGAGGGAAATCGGTTGACACGCGCGCAACTGCGAGAGCGCTGGAGCTTCATCGTCTTCGGTGACACGCACTGTGGGGCGCCGTGCAATGACGCTCTGGCGGCGCTCGAGGGGTTGTTGCAGCGAATCGCGCCGACGGCGGCAGTGAAGACCGTGCAAGTGATCTTCGTGTCGCTGGACCCGACCCGCGATACGCCGGCGCTGTTGCGGGACTACGTGCTCGCGTTCGACAACCGCTTCATCGGCGCCACCGGCCCGACCGATACCTTGCGCTCTCTGCTCGACGACACCGGTGCGGCCGATTCGCTCCCGGCGCAGCCGCCGAATGAGTCGAAGCGGCAGCAGGACGATCGCGGCCCGAGCTATCACGGTTCGCTGGTGCTTATCGGTCCCGACGGCGTGGTTCGCGCCGAGTACTTGCCGCCCTTCGACGTCAAGCGGCTGACCGCCGAATTCCTGATCACGCGTCTGCGTCACTGACGCAGGTCTGGCTTTTCGGGGTCCTGTGGTCCGCAAAAATTGAATCAAATGCCTACCAGCGCCAGATCGTACTCATTGTGGAGGCCACCGAGCATCGATTTGACGCGCAAGCGAGCGGAACCACCGACTTGGTGCCGGCCACGCGCGGACTCCGTTGGTAGCACGCGATGTTCCGGCGGATCCGGTATGCCCGGCCCAAGACACATATGCGGGCGTCCACAGTTGTAATGCATCGCCCAGGTTCTTAGGGCAACCCGAAGATGGTTTTCCGAGATCGGGATCAGCCAATCCAGACACTCGCGCCGAATGGTACCGATCAGGCGTTCACAGACGGCGTTCGCCTTCGGGCTGCGGGGTGGCGATTTCAGGACCCG
>Ga0187846_10002220_pt1 | contig 10744 bp, 8 predicted proteins | sample TC_taG_FD_161473 | JGI IMG/M metagenome (GOLD analysis project Ga0187846, IMG submission 161473) | Biofilm microbial communities from the roof of an iron ore cave, State of Minas Gerais, Brazil - TC_06 Biofilm (v2) | ecosystem: Environmental > Terrestrial > Deep subsurface > Cave > Wall biofilm ... | reverse complement strand
AGTCAGGTGAGGGGAGCTGAGCTGAATGAACCGAGAAACGTACTGGTCAATGGTCGAAGCGGTCGAGTGGGATGATCCCACTCGGCCAAAGTAGAACAAGAGGTGTCTTATGAATCTGGTCTTTTCAGCCCTAACAGGAGTCGATCATTGTAGAGCGCCGGATCGTACATCCCGTCCAGGTCAGCAATCAAGGTGTGAAAGAGCGCGCACAGCTCCAAGAGTTGATGCCAATCCTTGTTCGAGCGTGCCAGGCGCGACATCTCCACCCCGAAGATCATGCCGACGTGATCCAGGCTCACCTCTGAGACCAGCCGTTGGAAGCCCGCTCGCCCCTGCGCGCTAGTTGCTGACTTGCCCTGATCATCATCGATCACCAGGATGCGGGAGGCTTCCCACCCCAACGCTTGGGCTCGACTGACTAGCCCATATTGGAGTCGCGTGGACTCCTGATGGTCAAGCACTTGTTGGGGTGTGGATTGGCGCACATAGATGACCGCGAGCCGTTCACGATGCCAGGCATGGAGTTTCTCTGTGTGCAGGTCATCCAGCGCAGTGAGGGAGGACTTAGTCAGCACTGTCGTCGAGTTCATCGCCGTCCTCCTTGCCTGGTGCGAGGCTTGGCTCCAGCTGACGTTCGAGCAAGTGGCTTAACAGGCAGAGGAGAAGCTTCCGATTGGCCTGCGGCAGATCCGCCCACGGACCGATGGCTGGTCTGGAAGCGGGCGGGGGGGAGCCGTGTTGGGGGAGGGACTGGACATGGGACACCGCCTTCTTCATGCTGTGAAGTTTGGGCTAGCTGCCGGTGCTCAACCCAGGTAAGCAAGTTCAGCAGCCCACTCATGCCAAGCATAGGACATGGCGTCGGTTCTGTCAACGGAAGTGTCTCAGGGGTATTGTGAGTGGGTGTTCTCAATGACCCATCTTTTGGGAAGAAGATGGAAGCCTCTGGGAATGATCTTGTCCCAGTCTACCTTCGTTCCGATAGGTGCCCAGGTGCCTTTGATGCCAGTCCACGGGTGATTGACGATCTCCAGGCGAACCCCATCGAGGTGTTCTTTCACCCATTGCTCAAACGTTCCTTGATAGGCGCTATCAGCCCACATAAGCTGGAGACGAGGGAGGTTTCCGACCAGAGTCGTGAGCAGCACCTTGCCCCCTTCCCGATCGGTGATGTTGGCGGCAAGCACTTTGACCGCCATCAGCAGACCTTGGGTGTCCACCAGCAGGTGTCGTTTCCTGCCTTGAATTTTTTTTCCCCCCGTCGTAGCCGCGCTCATCACCACGAACAGAGCTGGTTTTGACGGATTGACTGTCCAGAATCGCCGCACTCGGTTCGGCTTCTCTCCCCACAACAACGCGCAGGTGGCGCCGCAGGACTGTATTGACCTGTTCCCAAATGCCTGCCCGTTTCCACTGGCGGAAATACAGATAGACCGTACTCCAGTTGGGTAAATCATGCGGCAGCAGACGCCAAGGACACCCACTGCGCAGCACATACAAAATGCCGTTGACAATTTCCCGCCGCTCAATTTCCTCCGGTCGTCCCCCTGGCTTGACTGCGGGAATCAAGGGCTCCAGGATCGCCCATTCTGCATCCGTCACATCTGATGGATAGACACGTCTCTCATGACAGCATCTGCACATGATGCTCCTCCTCGGCTCGCTCAGACTGGCTTCCTTCTCCTCCTTCTGTTTTCTATCGGCAGTTTTCGTCTTTCTGCACACACTCTTACTGATGTCGGCAAGATAAACTAAAGGATGTATGATATTCAGTGAGGATAAAAGACCAAAGCGCTGCTCCTTCTGCTGATATGGAAATATTACTGCTAGCCTTGACTTTTTCATCGTGAACAATATAATAATTACTAATTGAATAATGAAAATATGCAAATTAATTGCTAATTTTGTTCAATTGTCTGAAGGAGTCCCGTTATGCTTGCCACACTTCGCCAGCGCAACTTTGCTCTGCTGTGGCTGGGGGGATTGATCTCGCTAATCGGCGATTGGGTGCTCATGATTGGTCTTCCAATATACGTGTACCTGCTGACCCACTCTGTCCTGGCTCTGAGCATCGCGTTACTAGCATCGAGCCTGCCTAACATTGTTCTCGGCTCGCTTGCGGGTGTATTTGTTGATCGCTGGGATCGAAAGCAAACAATGGTAATCACAAACCTGTTGATGGGGTTGGTATTGTTGCCGCTCCTGTTGGTACGCACGGCTGACCGGGTCTGGATCGTTTATCTCGTTGCTTTCGTAGGGACTAGCATCGAGCAGTTCTTCACACCTGCACAAAATGCACTGCTGCCGTCGCTGGTTAAGGAGGCACACCTGGTGCAGGCCAATTCGCTGAACTCGCTGACCAGCAATTTCGCCCGCCTCGTCGGTCCCGCGCTCGGCGGTCTCATCGCTGCGGCGTTTGGCCTGAATGGCATTGTGCTGGCGGATACGACGTCATATCTGATCGCGGCCCTGCTGATTACGTTCATTGCTGTTGCATCCAAACTGCCAGTGGCGACCGAGACGCCTCCATTGCCTGTCGAGACGGAAACAAAAGTCTCGCCTCCGGTTGCGGCGATGGGGGCAATTGCTCGTCTGTGGCGCGAATGGATTGATGGGTTGCGTGTGATTCGCGTGGAGCGCACGCTCTCCGTATTGCTAGCGATGTACTCGATTGTTATGATAGGCGAGGGTGTTTTTGGCGTGCTGTACCCTGTCTTTGTCTATCGCATATTGCATGGCGGAGCGGCGCAGATCGGCCAGTTGATGAGCGCGCAGGCGGTAGGAGGTCTGCTCGGCGGGTTCCTGGTGGGGTGGTTGGGGAGGCGCGTCATGTCGCGCTGGGCTATCGGCCTGTTCGGGATGGCATTCGGCTTCGCCGACCTCGCTATCTTTAATACCCCGGCATTCTTCCCATTCTTCTGGCTGTCCGTTGGTCTCTTCGTATCTGCCGGTCTGGTAGGCATAGGTCCAATGACAGGAGCGCAGTCGTTGCTTCAGGCGAAATCTCCTGAAGCCTATCGAGGGCGCATCTTCGGCGTGCTGGGAATGTTGATGGGGCTTTTCTCCATGATTGGGACGATTGCCGCCGGATTCCTCACCGATCACTTGGGACTCATCACAATCCTCAACATTCAGGCTGCAGGCTATGTGTGTGCTGGCTTGCTAGTGCTTGTACTGCTGCCACGAGAGAAAAAATCGTTGCCCTTGCAGGCTAAACCATCGCCAGCCGAGCCGTCTGCGGTGTTGGAAGAAGGCGAGGAGTCTGCAGTTCAAGGGATAATTATAGATGGTTCATTTGACCAGGGCATGTAAAAAAACCTTTCGAGTCATGGAGGCTCGCCTAGCCTTCAGACGCGTTTTGAGGCTGATCAAGTCGTTCTGGCGACTGATCAGCCTGAGCCTCTTGCTCCTTCAAAGCTGCCTCTCGACGCAGGTGTTCCTGGCGTTCCTTCTGCCTCTGTTGTTTCTCCAATGCTTTCTGCTGGGCTTCAGGGTCAGCATTGACCAGGTTCATGGTTGCATCGATGCCCTGGGCAATCCATATTTCAACGGCTTCGACTGCCCTGTCTTCGCCTGTTGCGAGCAGAATACGCTCATCGCCTGGAGGTGTACCCAGGACATAGTCTGCCCCATCAATGCGCTGCTTGCTGGGGCGGCCAATGCCCACGCGCAGGCGTGGGAACTGGTTGGTGTGTAGATAGCGTATAATGCTCTCTAGTCCGTTGTGTCCGGCGGCACTCCCTTGAGATCGCAGGCGAACCTTTCCTACGGGCAGATCGAGTTCGTCATAGATCACCAGTACATCTTCTGGCTGCACTTTATACCAGCGCACAAGTTCAGCCACTGACTCACCGCTGAGGTTCATAAACGTGAGGGGTTTGACCAGCACCACCTTTTCACTGCCGATGGTACCGCTGGCGAGCACTGCTCGGCTGCGCCGCTCCGCCCATTTCCAGCCAAATTTAGCTGCTATTTTATCAACAATACGAAACCCGGCATTATGCCTTGTGCGCTCGTATTGGGGACCCGGGTTGCCCAGGCCGATCACCAGTTTCATGAGGTATTGCATCAAGATTTAAGAAATCTAGCGAATGTAGCGTTTCATAACGCTTTATGCAACCTTTTCCCAGACGATTGTTTGCCCGCGTTCAAGCAAGCTGCACTCCTGTGGCCTGGCATTGGCAGGTTCTCCCTTGACACGCTTAAAGGCGAGACGACCAGATCCATAGATCGCGTTCACCTGCTTGACCCACCGCCCCTTGACCAGCACCACATCTCCTTTGCGCACCCCCTCCATTTCCTCGTATCGCTGATAGCGCACGCGCCCTTTCCCACTCTTCGGCAAACTGTGATACTGCTTGCGGGTCTGTCTGGGGCGAAACCCAATCGTATAGATGTTGGTTGCTGGCTCTGCAACGAGTTCCCCACTGTGATAGGTCGCAATGCACAGCGCATCGACGATGTGTGTCTTTGGCAACCCTCTGGCTTTCCGAAATGCGGCGGTTTGGTAGCCAAAGAGGGTTGCAAACGGAGCGCGTCCTCCCAGGGTGGTATAGAGGTAAGCTTTGCCTTGCATGGTCCGTTGCGCGACCTGGTCCAGATGCCCGCTCACACCTTGCACTTTGAGGGTGAGCTTGCCTTCATGAAGCCTCCTATGACAGGTCTCACACAGGGTCAGCAGATTCGCTAACGTGTCTTTCCCTCCGTGTTCGCGGAAAACGATGTGATGGGCTTGCAGCCGTACATTTCGTTTGCTACACTGCTGGCAGGTGTAGCCGTCGCGCATCAGACAGGCGATGCGCAGGTTCTCATCCAACCGCGTTGGGTCCTGGTAGCGTGAACCGCGCAAGGTCGAGTCATTGAGACGGGCGATATCGATTTGGACATCTTCTATCACAATAGAACTGATCGGGAGCGGGACACGCTCTACTACACGAATGACTTCCTCCACATTGGTCTTGACAGACGGAGGAAGACGCCCACGCCGTGTGCTTGATGCTCGGTTCGCCCACCGGGGCGCTCGATACCACTTGCGCGCTCGACGACGCTTGCGCCGGTCTCGGCGGTCATCCATCTTGGCCTTGACATCGCGGCGGTGGTGGATGTCCGCGTCGAGCAGGACTGTCCCCTTGCCGACGCAGCACATCCCCGTGATGTGGCTGCCTTTGTCAATGCCCACCGTGACCTCCTGAACGTTCCCCTCGCACTGCCACCCGAGCTGGATCGTAAAAGGGCAACGTTCCACTACCCTGGCCTTGCCTGCCCGTAAGAGCTTGCGGGCTTTGGCCGACGTACAGGGCATGACCGGTTGACCATCCTGATTCCGTACATAGACAGACATAGTGGCTTTATGCCCTCCTTGCGGAGTAATGTGCTCCTCGCGAGTGTTCACCAGGGTTGTCATGCTCCGATCACCTTGACCTTTCGGCTACCCTTAAACCGGAGCCACAGAGCGTAAGACTGGAACCACATCTGACGGTGTGATCACCTGGCGAACTGCTGCTTCCGCAGAAGCCCGCTGGTAGCTCCATGAACTTGGTGCACTACAACACTAGATTTTTAGGAACTATCATCTAGCGACCATAGGCCAGGCGCATTGCCAGGTATTGTGGCAGCCCGGCATTGATGATCTTCTCCTGCGTCTTTTCAAACATGTAGGGGACGCGATAGAACTCGAAGCCGCGCTCAGTATCATAAATCATGAATGCTGCGCGTGGGTCGCCATCTCGCGGCTGGCCAACGCCCCCTGGATTGATGATGAAGCGATAGCCATCAGCTGCTTGCCAATGCCCCTCTGGTGGTGAAAACATCTCATTGGTCACCTCGATCAAGCTCTGGCTCAGCCCTAACAGCGTTAGCAATTCTTCTATCTCACTGTTCGCCTGCTCCTCTGCACTCCTGATGATCGACTCAGGGCTAACCTCGTCGGCAGGAGCCAGCATGTCGATATCGGACGTTTCATCTTTAGGGCTGTCGTGTAACTCCGAAACAGGCTCGCTGTCTTCAATGCCATGCTCTTCTTCCTCGTCCACCGCTGCCTCAGTTGTGACGCTATCTTCTACATCTTGAGGTGTGTCCGCATTTAGAGAAATATCCTCTGTCACCGGCTCAGCGTTGTTTTCGCCATTTGCCGGCGCCTGGTCCGGATTACTTACCGAGGATTCTAAAATTGTATTTGCCTCTTCCTCAGTAGCAGCCTGGCCAGTTTTTGTATCTGCATGGGCGCTTTCGGCATGTTCAGCCGTTTTTACCTGGCGAATTGCTGCAAGTTCTACCGTCTCATCGTTATCTTTGTCGATATAATCTTCAGTGCCGTTGGCGTGGCCTTGTTCCGGACTCCCCAGGGGGAGCGTAGGAGCATCGGCCAGGGCTTTGTCGTCGGTAAGAGCAGAGACGGGTTGCTGGAAGATGATGGGCACGTGGGTATGCCCAACAAAGCAGAAGCGGCTGCTAAAGTGCTTGAAGCTGCGTTCTGCCAGTATTTCAGAAGTGAGATACTCCCACAGTGGCCCATACGGGCTGCCGTGTACCAGGGTGCAATCATCGATATCCAGGCGCTCTGGTAAATCAGAAAGAAAACTGCGGTGCTCCTCTGTCAATTGCCTGGCTGTCCATTCGGCAGAGATGCGAGCTGCTGCACTGAAATCTTCCAGGTCAATCTTACCGACTGCCGCCCAGTCATGATTTCCAGCGATGATGACATCCGTGCGTGCCCGTAGAGTCACGATACACTCGTTGGGGTCAGGTCCATAGCCGACAAGGTCGCCGAGAAACCAGATCTTGTCGATGGGCTCATCTTTGGCAATCTCGTCGATCTTCGCTAGAACTGCCTCCAATGCTTCCAGGTTAGCATGAATATCGCTAAAGATAGCGTAGCGCATAGCGGTTCACTTTGCTCTATATGAAAATCAGGATGAAAAGTATAGTGTAAGTGTGGCTACTCTATCACATGTAGGTGCAGATGTCTACTGGTATGAGCAAGTGGTGGAATGAGGAAATGTCGGCCCGGTCCTCGTTTATTTTCATTGCAGGCGTGAAAGCAATCATGTATGGAAAGAGGAAAAGCCCGCATGGACTTACAGCAATGGATTCGTGAACCGCTGTCCCGGCGTCACATGTTGCGCCATCTCGGCCTGTTTGCCGGAGCCACCCTGGCGCTTGACGCGGGCATAGTTACCATGAGCAAGGTCATGGCATCAGTACCTCGCAATGATGTCAATCCAATCAAGCATATTTTGATAGCTTGCCAGGAGAATCGCACGTTCGATGAGTATTATGGCTACTATCCCAGGGCGGGGGAATTCGGCGTCCCTGCTAATTACTCGCAGCCTGATGGCAATGGTGGTAGTGTCACTCCCCATCACAACTTTCTCCCTGTCTCATTTGATATCTCACATACCTGGCAGGACATTCACAGGGAATGGAACAATGGAGCTATGGATGGCTTCGTAACAACCAATGGCAGCGGGACGCTCGGCTACTATGATGGCTCCGACCTGCCCTACTATTACGCGCTTGCGAATGCTTTCACTCTGTGTGGTAACTATTTCTGCTCGCAACTTGGTCCAACCGTCCCTAATCGTATTGCGCTCGTTGCCGCTACCTCAGGTGGCAATACCACCGATAGCATCCAGGTGGGGAGCCTGGATTGGCCGGTCATTGTAGACCTGTTGGATGCCCACAAAATAAGTTGGAAGTGTTACCATCTTGGTATCGATGCCACAAGCTCATTGGAGCACTACAACCCATTCGTCTACTTCAAACGCTGGCAGAACGACCCCCGTCTTAACTTCGAGGAAGATGATTACTACACGGACCTGAATGCCGGAACACTGCCGCAGGTATCATTTTTCATCACCGAGCTCCTGGTGAGTGAGCATCCACCATCCGATATTCACGCGGGCCAGGAAAAGATGGCGAAAGTAATCAATGCCCTCATTGCTTCCCACCTGTGGACGAGTTCAGCACTTTTCTTCACCTATGACGAAGGCGGCGGCTTCTTCGAACATGTTCCCCCGCCGCGAGTGGATGCCTACGGCCTGGGATTTCGTGTACCTACCCTGGTGATCTCGCCATGGGCGCGGCGTGGCTATGTATCAGGGCAATTATACGAGCATAGCTCTATATTGAAGTTCATTGAGCGGCGTTTTGACCTTCCCACGCTTGCAAGTGTCAACCACCAGTTCGATGCATCAACCCCGGGCGCAAACAACGATGCGGCAAACGGTCATACCAGAGGGCCTGCCGCTGCTCCGCGTGATGACCTGCCGCTATTAGGCGACTTCTACGAAGCCTTTGATTTCTCGCAAAACCCGCAGTATTACCCACCGTTGCCAGAGTTATAAGAGCCATACTCCAGGTGGGGTTATGGTGTTGGCAGAAGCAATGGCAGGTTAAATCCCCAGTTGAGCAGCGTTCTCGCGTCTGCGAAACGCAGTGTCTCGCTCGTGCTGTGCAGGACAACGCCGATGAGGTGATGACCGTTGCGAGTAGCAGAGAATACCAGGCAGAAACCAGCTTCAGGAGTTGTGCCGGTCTTAATGCCGGTCGCGCCTTTGTACATGCCGAGCAGTGTGTTGGTAGTTTTCCAGGAATAACTGTGATGCTCTGCGTTGCCGGGCAGAGTGAAGCTCTGCGCCTGTACAATCTGAGCAAAGGTGGGCAAGGCCATAGCGTAGCGCGCCAGGCGCACGAGGTCATAGGCGCTGGTATGATGACCGGGCGCTTCAAGACCATCGGGGTTGACGAAATGCGTCTGGTAGAGATGGAGGCGGTAGGCAAAGATGTTCATGATACGCACAAAATTTACCTCTGTTCCTCCTACTGCATCTGCAATGGCGACTGCCGCGTCATCTCCTGACGGCAACAACAGCCCGTACAGCAAATATTTAAGCGGTATCTTGTCACCAACCAGCAGAAATGCACTGCTCCCATTGTTCTGATGTACCTCGTTGTAGGCGTCCTGTTGGATGGTTACGAGTTGGTTGGGGTCTGCCGTCTGGATAGCTATGATGGCGGTCATGATCTTCGTCGTGCTTGCCATAGGCAAAGGCTCCTCGCCATTGAGGTCAACCAGCGTGTGACCTGTATCGGCATCTAGCAAATAGGCTGCTGTAGCGCTGACGCTAGGAGGTTTACCTCTCACTGTCAAAACAGGTGTAGGCGATGGTGGCGGCGTAGGCGTCGGGAAGGGAAGAGAGGATGTCGCCGTGGGCGTAACCTGTGTCAATGTATTGAACAGGTGTTTACCCACGGGCGTGAAAGCGAGTACAGGTGCCATGATCCCCAGGCAGATCGCTATGAGTATCAGCGCAATAGCAACGGTACGACGCAGCATCGAACTAATCACCTATGGCAGTTTTTTGGGCCAGCGCGTGTGGTAATCGGTCACATGCTCAAAGGCATCGGCGATGCGCAGGATGACGTCCTCAGCGAAAACATTGCCCAGCAATTGCAGGCCAACAGGCAACCCTTCACTGAAACCGCCAGGGATAGAGACACCGCAATTGCCCGCCAGATTCGCCGGGATGGTAAAAACATCCTGGAGGTACATTTGATACGGATCAGAGATCTCGCCAATGCGGAAAGCCACGGTGGGCGATGCCGGGCTGACCAGCGCATCAAAGCGCTCGAAGGCGCGGTCGAAGTCTTGCGTGATCAGCGCCCGTACCTTCTCGGCTCGCTTATAATAAGCATCATAATAGCCGGAAGATAGAGCGTAGGTCCCGATCATAATGCGCCGTTTGACCTCCCTGCCAAAGCCGTACTGTCTTGTTTTCTCCAAGGCCTCCCAGATGTCATCGGTATCCCGGTAGGAGTAGCCATATTTAACACCGTCGTAGCGGGCGAGGTTAGCGCTGGCCTCGGCTGGAGCTATGATGTAGTAGGCTGCGACGCCGTACCTGGTGTGCGGCAGCGAAACATCGCTCACCTCCGCGCCAAGTTCGCGCAGCAGCTCGATGTCATCGCGCACAGTTTTGATCACACCAGGTTGCGTGCCTTCCACCCAGTATTCCTCCGGTACTCCTATGCGCATGCCTTTGATGCTGCCGGAAAGCGCGGCACTATAATCAGGGACCGGCTTGTAAGAAGCAGTAGAATCGCGTGGATCGGGTCCTGCGATTGCTTGCAACAGGATTGCTGCATCGCGCGCTGAACGGGCAAAGGGGCCAATTTGATCAAGCGAGGAGGCGAAAGCCACCAGGCCGAAGCGCGAGACTCGCCCATAGGTGGGCTTCAGCCCCAGCACGTTGCAAAGTGACCCCGGTTGGCGAATCGACCCGCCTGTATCGCTGCCAAGAGCTCCCATTGCCATACCTGCGGCAACCGCTGCTGCCGAGCCACCGCTGCTGCCACCGGGAGCACGCTCCAGGTCCCAGGGGTTATGCGTAGGGTAGAAGGCGGATTGCTCGGTGGAGGAGCCCATCGCGAATTCGTCCATGTTTGTTTTTCCCAGCATCACCACCCCATCGGCGTTTAGCCGTTCCATTACAGTAGCATCGTAAGGCGGCTTGAAGTTTTCGAGCATGCGGGAGCCGCACGTAGTAGTGATATCCTTCGTGCAAATCACGTCTTTGATCGCCAGCGGAATCCCTGTGAGCGGTGCGACGGTATCGCCATTCTTAAAGCGGCGGTCGGCCGCTTCCGCTTGTCTCAGCGCGAGATCGTCGGTAACCAGTGTAAATGCGCGAACCTTGTCTTCGACCGCCCGGATGCGGTCCAGGTGGGCGCGAGTTAGCTCGAC
>Ga0187846_10002219_pt1 | contig 10745 bp, 11 predicted proteins | sample TC_taG_FD_161473 | JGI IMG/M metagenome (GOLD analysis project Ga0187846, IMG submission 161473) | Biofilm microbial communities from the roof of an iron ore cave, State of Minas Gerais, Brazil - TC_06 Biofilm (v2) | ecosystem: Environmental > Terrestrial > Deep subsurface > Cave > Wall biofilm... | reverse complement strand
CGACATCACCGTGCTGGGGGAAGGCGACCGCGTCCTGAGCAGGGCCGGCGCGCGCCCGGGCGATGGGGTGTGGGTCACGGGAAGCGTGGGCAAGGCTGCGGCCGGCCTGTTCCTGCTTCAGCACCCTGGCACCAACTCGCCCGCGGGAGACGCGCTCGTCAGGGCCTACCGGCGCCCGATCCCGCGGGTGACGGCGGGTCGCGTCCTCGCCGCGACCGGCCTCGTCACCGCGATGATCGATACCAGCGACGGAACGGCCAGCGATCTCCTCCACCTCGCCGAGGCGTCGAAGACGGGCGCGAGGCTCGACCTGGATCGCCTGCCCGTCCCGGCGGGGCTCGACGCGGCGGCCAGGGCGGCGGGCCGGGATCCGGCGGCGTGGACGCTCGGGGGCGGCGAAGACTACGAACTTCTATTCACGGCCGCGCCCGCGTTTGAAGCGCGCGCCGCGCATCACGCCGAAGCGGCCGGTGTCCTGCTGACCAGGATCGGCGAGATCCTCCCAGAGGCAGACGGCCGGTGGGTCCTGGGCCCCGGCGCCATCCGCAGCCCGCTGCGGGCGGCCGGGTGGGACCACTTTCGGAATCGGGGGTGACGGGGTGACGATCCCGCGGGCGCTCACGATCGCAGGGTCGGACTCGGGCGGGGGAGCGGGGATCCAGGCGGACCTGAAGACGTTTTCCGCGCTGGGCGTGTTTGGGATGACCGCGATCACGGCGTTGACCGCCCAAAACACCACCGGCGTGACGGCCATCGTCGAGATGTCTCCTCGCTTCGTCGAGGAACAGATCGACGCGGTCGTCACGGACATCGGCGTCGACGCCGCGAAGACGGGGATGCTGAGCAGCACGCCGATCATCGAAGCGGTGGCCGACCGGATCAGGCGGCATCATCTCGCCGCCCTCGTCGTCGACCCGGTGATGATCGCGAAGAGCGGGGCCCCGTTGCTCCGCCCCGAGGCTCAGGAGGCCCTCCGACGAATGCTGCTGCCGCTCGCGCTCGTTGTAACCCCCAACCTCCACGAGGCGCAAGCGCTGACCGGGCGCGAGGTACGCACCGTCAGCGAGATGGAAGACGCGGCGCGCGCGCTGCATGCCCTCGGTCCACGCCACGTCGTCGTCAAGGGAGGCCACCTGGAGGGAGCGGCCCTGGATGTCGTGTTCGACGGGGAGCGCATGGAGCGGATGGAAGCGCCCCGCCTTCCGACGCAGCACACACACGGGACCGGGTGCGTGTTCTCGGCGGCGATCACGGCCGGGCTGGCCCGGAGGGTCCCGGTCTTCGAGGCCATCCGAGAAGCCAAGGGCTTCATCACGGGGGCCATCCGGGAGGCCCTTCCGCTCGGATCGGGGCACGGTCCCGCCAACCCCATGCACGGGCGCGGCGCGGACCACCTCTAGACTGTCCAGTGCGGACGAGGTGTTGACACTTTTGCCCTCCAACCATCGTCCTCATTTGCTCTTAGCCGGCTTTCCGGGCCAGGAAGACCGCGGCTGGCGTGCGGCCTTGCAGCCGGTAGCCTTGGTGCGACCGGTCCCGGTTGTAGAAGCGCAGGTACGCCTGCAAGTCGTGCTCCAGCTGCGCAATGCTCCGGTAGTACGTCCGGCGAAAGGCCACGCGCCACAACTCCGTGAGGATCGTGCCTTGCAAGCGCTCGACGAAGCCGTTCGTCCAAGCGTGCCGCGGGCGAGTGCGTCGGTGGCTGATGCCGAGCTCCCGACAGGCCGCCAGGAAGCGCGCTTGCCATTCGGGGCCCCCATCGGTGAGCACCGCCTGGATCCGATGCCCGGCCCGCTGGTAGGTTGGCACCACGTGGGCGCGGAGGAACTGGATCGCGGTCTGTTGGGTGACCCGCGGGACCAAGGTGGCGATCCCATAGGAACAGGCCGCATCGCACGCGGTCAGCTGCCAGACCTTGCCGACCCCCTTGAGCTTCCCGATGTAGAAGGCATCGAGGCAGACCAGGTCGCCCGGGCGCTGGGCCTCTACATGCGGCCGCACCAGGCGTCGGCGGGTGCGCTCGGTCAGCAGGCCGTCGGTCGCCGCGCGGGCCTCCAAGCGCGTGAGCCGCTCCCAGCGGGTCGGCAAGCCGTGCCGCCTGAGGACCGCGTAGACGCCGGAGGCGCTGATGCGCCAGCCACCCCACAAAGGCTGCCGCAATTGGACCGCGATCCGCGCAGGGCCATGGGTGGGCCAGAGCAGCGCATAGGCCAGCACAGCATGCTCCAGGGCGGGGATCGCTTGCCGGGGCCAGCGGGTCGGTCGTGTCGGCCGGGGGCGCAGCCCCTCGGCCCCGTAGCGCAGATACCGCCGGCGCCACCGGTAGAAGAGCGTCCGGGAGATGCCGGCCTCCCGACAGGCCTGGGTCACACTGCCGAGCAGGGCGGCGCGTTGCAAGATCGCCAGGCGGTGACGGCGAACGCTGTCCTCGAGGGTCATGCTGCTCCTCCTCCTCGTTCCGACGCTTGCGAGGCATCGGTTGGAGGATTCGGAGGCAGGGGTGTGACCCTCTTCTCATTGAGGAGGCCTCCATCAGTGTCAACACTACATCCAAACAGGACACACCTAGAATATCGAGTTCCCGCGCCGTGAGTCCTTTCGAGTGGAACCGGTGCTCCAGGCCCCGGTCCCGCATCAGTCGGCCGAGACGGTCGATGAGGTTCCGCGTGATCTCGGGATGCAGAAACGCCCGACCATTGCACACCGATCGAATGGCCGCGGCCAAGTTCCCGCCGGGAATGTCCTTCAAGACATATCCCGTCGCTCCCGCCTCGATGGCGCGGAGGGCTTTCGGCTCATCGAGCTGGTCGGTCATGATGATGACTTCGATGTTCGGAACAATCCGCTTGATCTCTCGCATAGATTCCAATTCGTCGCCGTCGATAATGCCTTGGTCCATGAGCACGACGTTGGGCTTGAGCTCACGCGCCAGTCGGATTGCCTCGCCCGCAGTTTCGGCTTCACCAACGATCTCCATACCCTCAACAGGGCGGAGCTCGGTTCGGATGCCCCGTCGAACGATCGCGAGATCTTCTGCCAGCAGTATCCGGAGCTGTTTCATTCCACGTTTCCTCTACCCTCAGGGTGATCATTACCACAACCTCGGCAGCCCCGCAGGGTATCGGAGCCGATCGAGCACGAATCACAACCCCTGGGCCGGCGGAAATCTTCGGAGAGAATCGTACCCGATACCGATCGGATCGAAACATGATGTCGAGATGATGCGCGTATGCCACGCCGCGTCACGTCACACGCGGTGAACGAGTTCGGAAGCGTGGGGATCGCATGAGCGCGCGCCCCAGGATCTGCGTGATCGGCGCGTCCAACATCGACCTGGTCTCAATGGTGCCGCGGCTCCCCCGGCTGGGCGAGACGATCGTCGGCCGCTCGTTCCACATCGGATTCGGGGGGAAGGGGGCGAACCAGGCGGTGATGGCAGCGCGGCTGGGCGCCCGCGTCGCCATGGTGACGAAGGTCGGGCGCGACGTGTTCGGGGAGCGCATGCGGCGGAATTACGGCGAGCAGGGCATCGACCTCGCCTACGTGCAAGACGACGCGCGGTTCTCCGGAGTCGCGCCGATTTTCGTGGATGATGCGGCGCAGAATTTCATCGTGATCATTCCCGGGGCGAACCTCGGGCTGTCCCCGTCCGATGCGCGCAGCGCGGCTCCGGCCATTCAGGGCGCCGACGCCCTGGTGGGCCAGCTCGAAGTCCCCGCGGAGACGACGCTCGAAGCGTTCCGACTGGCCAAGGCCAAGCACGTCCAGACGATTCTGAACCCCGCTCCCGCCGCGGCACATCCCGACGAGCTGCTGCGGCTCACCGACCTGTGCGTCCCCAACGAGACGGAAGCCGAGACGCTGACCGGTCAGCCGGTGGCGACGATCGGCGAGGCCGGGGCGGCGGCCCGGGCGTTGCTCGCGCGCGGCCCGAGCGCGGTGCTGATCACGCTGGGAGATCGAGGGTCGCTGCTCGCCGATGGCCGGACGGTCGAACATCTCCCGCCGGTGCGGGTCGAGGCGGTTGATCCGACGGGGGCCGGCGACGCGTTCATCGGGAGCCTCGCCGTGTTCCTCGCGGAGGGCCTGGCGCTCCGGGAAGCCGCGCGCCGGGCGAACGCGGTGGCGGCGCTGTCGGTCACCCGGGTCGGCTCTCAAGCATCCTTCCCCTCGCGCGCCGCGGCCGACGCGTTCCTCGCCGAGCGGGGGATGATCTAGCGGTTTCGCAGCTGCCCGCGCCTTCCGGTCAGGCGAACATGCTCGCGCCGCGCGCCGGAGGCACAAACCGGCCGTCGCCGGGCCGCGCGACGACCGCGCCGCGCTCGTAGGCGAGGCGTCCCCGCACGAACGTCTGGACCACCTGTCCGCGGAGCTCCATCCCCTCGTAGGGGCTCCACCCGGCCGCGCTGTGCAGTCGGTCGGCCCGCACGGTCCAGCGGGCGTCCGGATCGAACACGGTCAGGTCGGCGTCCGCGCCCGGGAGCACGATTCCCTTGCGCGGAAACAGCCCGAAGTTGCGGGCCGGGTGCTCCGCCAGGAGCCTCACGAGGTCCAGGATCGTGATGCGGCCGGGCACCACGCCGAAGTGGTGCAGCAGGGGCAGCATGGTTTCGACCCCCGGCACCCCCGACGCGTTGTTGAAGATGTCGGCGGCGTCGCGTTTGCGGGCGCGCGCCCAGGGGGCGTGGTCGGACGTGACCTGATCGATCCGTCCCGCCTCGAGGTCGCGCCACAGCCCGCGCACATGGTCCGGGCTCCTCAGCGGCGGGTTGATCTTGGCGAGGGCGCCCAAGCGCTCCATCGCGGTTTCATCGAGGACCAGGTACTGGATGCACGTTTCCGCCGTGACGTGCACTCCCTCCTGCCGGTACCGGTGGATCACCTCGAACGAGCGGGGTACGCTGGCGTGCACGATGTGCACGTGGACCGACGTGTGAGAAGCGAGCTCCAGCACACGGCCGACGGCTTCGGTCTCCGCGACCGGAGGACGGGAGCGGCAGTGCGCCAGCGGCTCGGTGAGGCCCGCGGCGCGGCTGAGGGCGATCGCCCGATCCACGATATCCTGGTTTTCCGCGTGCACCGCTACAGGGAGACCGGTGGCCGCGATCCGCCTGAAGGCCGCGACGAGCTCTCCGTCGGGGATGCGGGGGAATCGGACGGGATCCGCTTCGTACGTGGCGACCTTGAACGCGCAGGCCCCGGCGGCGGCGATCCGCTCGATCTCGTCGAGCCCGCCTTCCTTGCGGATGGTCCCGTAGAGGGCCACGTCCCCCACCGCTTGCGCGTTGACGTCGGCGACCTTGCGCGCGAACGTTTCGGCGTCGGGCACCCCCGCCGGCATATCGTAGGGCATGTCCGCGACCGTGGTGACGCCGCCGGCGACCGCCGATGCCGTAGCGTGCGCGATCCCCTCGGCCGGCTCGCTCCGCGTGTGCACGTGGGTGTCCACGGCGCCCGGCAGCACGTACGCCCGACCGGCCGCAACCGTCATCCTGGCGGGGGGCGGCGTGCCGGCGGACTCTCCGACCGCGGCGATCCGTCCGTCGCGCACGGCCACGTACCCGGAATCGACGACCCGTTCCGGCAGGACCACGCGGCCGCTGACGACGAGGTCAAACGCCTGGGGCGTCCTCGCCGTCGGCATCAGGCGGTCGTGCGGTCCCGCCTCCCCCGCGGGCGGCCCGCGGCGGGCGCTCGCAGAGGTTGGACCGGCCAGACTGGCAGTACATGCAGTTCCCGCAGTCGGGAGCCCACGACAGGATGACGTGGTCGCCGGGGCGGACGCGCGTCACCCGCGCGCCGACCTCCTCGACGATGCCGGCGGCCTCGTGGCCCAGGACCGTGGGTAACGGGACCGGCATGGAGCCGTCGGCGGCCATGAGATCGCTGTGTGGCACACCCCCGAGGCCTTGATCTCGACCAGGACCTCATCGGCCTTGGGAGGCTCGAGCTCGAGGTCCTCGACGCTCAGGGGACGCCCGGGCTCGCGCAGCACCGCGGCTTTCATGAACGCGCGCGGGGCGCGGGGGAACGGGCGGGCTTCTCCGCGGCGGGCGCCCCGGCATCGCACGCAACTCGCAACTGCCGCATCGCATTCCGCGTGATCATTTGACCTTGTAACATCTAGTATATATGATGTCCACGACCAACGGTCGAGAGATGCCGCCGAACCTCTTCCCACACATCCGAACCAGCCGACTCCGCGTTCCGTAGGTTCGAAGATCGACGATGGGGGGGGAACGATGCGAATCGACGACTTTTCCTTTCACCTATTCGAAGAGCTGCGGGCGAGGCGCATCACGCGCCGGGAGTTTCTGCGGGTGGCCAGCGTGATGGGAATCTCCGCGTCCGCGGCCCGCCTGCTGTCCGCGCGCGGCGAGGCCGCGGCCCAGGCGCCCGCCGGCCCGCCGAAGCAAGGCGGCACGCTCAAGGTCGCGATGCGGGTTCCGACCGCGTCCCCCGATCCGGTGACGATGTACGAGGTGATGGCCAACACGCCCCGCACCCCCAGCCCGGGCGAACTGCGGGCCATGCTCGAAGCGTCGCTCTAGTTGGGGACAACGTCCCGCGATTCGCGCCGCAGGCCCGCGCGAGCGCCTGGTAGAATCTTCACCGCCGGCGGGGACCGCCGGCGCGAGGTCCTCATTAGGTGAGGCCATGGACGAGCAGGAGCTGCGCATACGGGACGCGGGGGAGGCCGACCGGGACGCCGTGCGCCGCGTCACCCTGGCCGCCTACGAGGAGTACGCCGCGGTCATGCCCGAGCCGCTGTGGACGGAGTACCGGCGTGAGCTGCTGGCGGCACTCGACGCCGAGGGGCCGGTGGAGCGGATCGTCGCCGAGCAGGATAGCACCATCGTGGGGAGCGTGCTATTGTTCCCCCCCGCGGCCGATGCCTACGGCGGCACCGCGGCGCGCGTGGACGCGCCCGAAGTTCGGCTGCTGGCCGTATCGCCAGCGGCCCGCGGGCAGGGGGTGGGGGCGGCGCTGATGGAGGAGTGCATCCGGCGCGCGCGCCGGGCCGGGGCGGCGGCGCTCGGGCTCCACACGACGGACGTGATGCAAGTCGCCATGCGGATGTACGAGCGGATGGGCTTCGTGCGCGTCCCAGACCGCGACTTCCGTCCCGCCGAGAGCGTGCTCGTCAAAGGCTACCTCCTGGACCTGCGCGCATGACCGCGGACCCCGGCGTCTCCTACCTGGAAGACTTCGAGGTCGGACAACGGTTCGGCTCCGGCAGCTACGCCGTGACCGCGGACGAGATCATCGCGTTCGCGAGGGCCTTCGATCCGCAGCCGTTCCACCTCGACGAGGCCACGGCCAAGCACACCGTGTTCGAGGGGTTGGTCGCGAGCGGCTGGCACACCGCCGCCATCACCATGCGGCTCATCGTCACCAGCTCGTTCAAGCCCGCCGGCGGCATCCTCGGGGCGGGGGTGGACCAGATCCGCTGGCTCAAACCGGTCCGGCCCGGCGACGTCCTCCGGGTCGAGAGCGAAGTCGTTGAGATCCGCCCCTCCGCGTCGCGCAGCGACCGGGGCGTGCTCAAGACCCGCCACACCACGTACAACCAGAAAGACGAAGCGGTCCAGGTGGTCACGTCGGTCCTGCTCGTGTTGAGAAAGAGCGGCCCCGCCGCGGCGTGATCGGCCTATCGGCCGGAAGGGCCCGTGTCCGGCCGCCGGCGCTCACAGGACCACCGCGTGCTGCCACAACGCCCGCAAGAAGAAGGGGGTCCTGGCTTCACAATGTTCACACGTTCTTCGCGAGACTAGTGTAAACTGTGTATCGGTCTTATCCTTACAGCGGGTCAACGAGGGGGACGGCGATGCGACACCTGATGGTCGGACTGCTGATTGGAACCCTTGGATTGCTCGGGCTTGCGGGCGCCGGCGAAGCGCAGCCGCCGGCCGCGGTGTCGATCCAGGGAATCGTCCGGGCCGTCGACTGCCAGGCCCACCTGCTCGTGCTCGAAACGGGAGGCCGGGTGAACACGTTCACCGTGACTCCGGCCGCGGTGGTGTTTGCCAACGGCACCAGTATTGGATTCTGCACGCTTGGACAATTCTTGGGAGCCACCGCGACCGTGTGGCTCGGGGCGAGCAACAATGAGTTCGTCGTCGGGCGGGTCGACCTGCAGGCCGCTCCCGCTGTCCCGCCGGCCTACCCGGCGCCCCCCGCGGCCGCGCCGCCAGCCTACGCCCCCTATCCTCCCGCTCCCGCACCGGACACCACCGTCGCTCCGTTCCTGACCGGCGTGGTGCTGGGAACCATTCTGTGGGGCGGATTGTCCTATCTGCTCGTCCACGGCCCGTACGGCTACTTTCGGTATCCGTACTACGGCCCGTACTACCGCTACTATTATCGACCCGGGTACGCACCGTATTATGGCCCTTACCGGTACGCGCCCGCGTACGGCTGGTGCAACAACCGGTGGAGCATGGGGTGCCGGTAAGGACCTGACCCGCCGCGTCGATCGCCCCCATCCACGCGGACGCGGGGACATCGAACCGGGGGCGCGCGCACGCCGTTTTTTGCGGTTTCCGCCGCATACGTCACCGCGCGCCCCACGATCCGGAGTGGCGGCCTCCTCGCACGCTCGATTTGCGCAGTAATCTGACGCCATCCCTCCTGACAATCTCCCCAAAATTTCCGCACTGCACACGACGGCGTCCGTGCGGCGCGGGATTGTGGGAATCTGTATTGTCGGGGGGCCTAGTCGCTTCCAGTCTCAATGAGGTGATGCATCCGGACCCGCGCGGAAATGGACGCAAAGCGGTTCGCACGGCCGGATCGGGCCATCCATTCGTCCGGAGCCACGCTGCTCCGCCGATTCACGGTCGTGAGCTTGGTCACCACGGTCGCGGTCGGAGCCCTCTTCGGGGCGGCGGCCGCCCGGGTCTTGGAAGAGTACGCCCTTCGCCGGCAGGCGGCGACCGCCGCGCTCTACGTCTCTGAGTTCGTCGCTCCCAGGCTGGTGCCGCAGGATTTCCTCCTCACGCCATCGGCCAGGCGGGTCCAGTTCGAGTTCGCCCTGCACGATCTCGCCGGCAAGGCCGGCATCATCCGCGTTACGGTGTGGAACCGGCGCGGGCAGGTGCTGTACAGCAACGACCGGAAGCTTTCCGGCCGGACGTTTCCCCTCTCGCCGTCCGTCCGCGGCGCGCTCGGCGGCAAGATCCAGTGGCAGCAGGTCGACCCTCCCCAGGGCGCCGAGGCCGGGCACCAGCGCATGGAAGTGTTCGTGCCGGTCAAGGTCGCCGGGGTGGCGCGCCCCGTGGCGGTCTACGATGTCCTCACCGATCTCACCGACCTCGAGGTCGCGCTGATCCGCCTCAAGTGGTCGGTGTGGGTCAGCGTCGTGCTCGGGATCCTCGTCCTGTACGTCATGCTGTTCACGGTCGTGCACAAGGCGTCGCGGGACCTCGAACGCCAGCAGGCGACCCTCCGCCGGGCGTTCGTGGGAACCGTGGAGTCGCTTGCCAGAGCGGTCGACGCCCGCGATATGGCCACGGCAAACCACTCGTCCCTGGTCGCCGACTACGCGGAGGGGATCGCCAGGACCATGGGCCTGACCGCGGTCCAGATCAGCGATGCGCGGGTGGCGGGGTTTCTCCACGATCTGGGGAAGATCGGCATCCGTGACGGGATCCTCACCAAGCCCGGGCCGCTCACCGACGAGGAGTGGGAAATCATGCGGCGTCACCCGGTGCTCGGCTATGAGATTCTGCAGCCGGTGCCGATCGCGGAGCGGATCAAGGTGGCCGTGCGCCACAGCCACGAGCGGTGGGACGGGCACGGCTACCCGGACGGTCTCGCCGGGGAGGAGATCCCCATTGCCGCGCGCGTGATCGCGGTCGCCGATGCCTACGAGGCGCTGACCACCGATCGTCCGTATCGGACCGGGCGGAGTCCGGAAGAAGCGCTGCAGGAAATCCGTAGGTGCAGCGGGACCCAGTTCGATCCACAGGCGGTCACGGCGTTGTTCGATCTGTTGCGGCAACGGATGGATCGGTCACGGTCCCACGAGTGGCGGGTTCCCGCGCACCTGCCAGCCGTGGGGGAGTAACGACACCTCCAAGAGACCTGCTCCCACAAGTCTCTCCACGCGGCAGCGTGGAACGTGCCATGCGATGCCCTTGCCCACGACGAGTCTATTCAGATTGGACCGCCTCGAAACGCGCGTTTTCAGGCCCTAACCGCGCACGCTCCGGGAGGGAACCGCATGTCCGGACCCGGGGCGTAGTTGGGCATGAACAATAGCGTCGTGAACAGCGGGCGGCAAGAATGGTACGACGCGCTTGGCCTGCGTCGGGGGGCTTCGCCTGATGAGATCAGGGTGGCCTACCGAGACTTGGTGAAGGTGTGGCATCCCGACCGGTTCAACTCGGACCCCCGCATCCGTGAAAAGGCTGAAGCGAAGCTCAAGGAACTCAACGAAGCCTACCAGGGGCTGCTGCCTTCCGAATCCAAGTCCGGGCGCCAGTCCAAACCCCAGTCGCGACCACAGCTCAAGGGTGGACCCGCCGCGCCGCGCAGGCTGGCGGGCTTTGACCCGTTTGGACGGGAGTCCCAGCAGGCCTGGATGCAGCCAGAGGAGTCGCCCGCGGATGAGACCGAAGAACCGGTGCCCCCCGCGGGGACGCCCTGGACCAAAATCGCCCTCGTCGCCGTCCCCGCCGCCGTCGCGGTGGTTGCGGCGCTCTATTTTTGGCCGACCGCGATGTCGCTGATCCCGGGGCGTT
>Ga0187846_10002218_pt1 | contig 10746 bp, 6 predicted proteins | sample TC_taG_FD_161473 | JGI IMG/M metagenome (GOLD analysis project Ga0187846, IMG submission 161473) | Biofilm microbial communities from the roof of an iron ore cave, State of Minas Gerais, Brazil - TC_06 Biofilm (v2) | ecosystem: Environmental > Terrestrial > Deep subsurface > Cave > Wall biofilm ... | reverse complement strand
AGGATCATGAGCAGCACGAGCAGCGCGCTTGTGACGATGCCGGCCGACCAGCGGTCGGGCAGGATCATCGCGCCGCCGCCCACATACGTGCCGCTTACAAGCCGGCGCTCGATCTCGACCAGCGTGTTGGGCGACATGGTCGAATCGGCGTCGATCGTCACGAGAATGTCACCGCCCGCTTCGCGCGCGCCCGCATTACGCACGGCTGCGAGGATGCGCGCATCGGCCGAGACGGTGCGCGCGCCGAACGAACGCGCTACCTCCGCCGTGCGATCGGTGCAGCGGTTCAATGCGACGATCACCTCGACGCCGCCGCTGACCGCCGTCGCGGCGTGACGGATCGACGCCAGACACTCGCCGATGAAGCGTTGCTCGTCGCGCGCGGGGATGACGATCGAAAAAACGGGGCGTGTCAGCGTGGGCTGTAGCCGACTTCCCGCGTGCGCAGCATCGTCTCGACGTCGGCCGTCTGCGGCGTCACGGCTTCGCAGCGGTACATGCGCGTGACCAGATCGCCTGACGTCTTCACGTCATTCGGGTCGTGCCGGTTGATGGCGTAGACCACAGAGATTCCCTTCACCACGCGGCCGAAGGTGCTGAAGTTCTCGTCGAGGTGGAGTTGCGGCGACTGCGTGATGTAGAACTGGCTGCCGGCGGAGTCGTAGATCGGCGTGTTGGTCTTATCGTCGTACTCCAATCCCAATGCGAGCATGCCGGTCAATTGCTCGATCGGGTTGACCTCGTCCGGCACGGTGAAGCCAGGGCCACCGGTGCCTGTGGGTTTGCCCGCGTCCGGATTGCCGCCTTGGATCACGAAATCGGGGATCACGCGGTCGAACGTCGTGTTGTTGTAGAATCCGTTGTCGACGAGCGTGAGAAACGCGTCGACGTGGTAGGACGCGGCGTCCGGAAACAGTTCGACGACGATGACGCCGCGATTGGTGACGACCGCCACCTGCGGGTGGTCGCCTGGCGGCGCGCTCGAAGCGACGGGCGTTGGTTCGGTGAGATCCTCTTTTGGGACCGCGGGCGGCCGCGTGTCGACCTCGGTCGTATCTCTGAAGGCGTCGAGCGCGTTGCGGACTTCGATGCGCACGCGCCACGACGGATCGCCGGCGAGCAGGCGCAGCGGGATGAGCAGCGTGCGATCCTTGAGGCGGCCGATCGCCTTGACGCCGTACAGGCGGACGAGCTCCTCCCGATCCGTCAGCATCGTGCGCAAGGTCCCGGGATTGATGTCGAAGTAACTGCGGTAGATCGCCCAAGCCATACGCCAGCGCGCCTCTTCATCGCGCTCGCTTGAAAACGCGGCGATGAGCAGCTTGCCGGTGCTCGCTCTGAGCGCTTGCGTGACCTGCGGCTTCACCGCGAATCCCGATTCGCCGAGCCCGATGGCCGCTTTGCCGCGCACGAAGGGATCGCGGCTGCCGAGCAGGCCGGTCAACGTTTCGACTGCGCTAGCGCCGCCAAGGCGGCCGAGCGAGTCTGCTGCCGTGCCGGCGACGAGCGGAGCGTCGTGGAGCGCGGCGTTGCGCAGCGCCGACAACGCATCGGGCGACGCGATCACGCCGAGCGCGAATGCGGCCGCCGCTTTGACGCTGTCTGGTTGCTGGCCCGCCAGCACTGGTATCAGAATAGCGATGCCTTCGCGCTTGCGCAATCGTCCGACTGCGACGGCTGCGCGCGCGACGACTGCCGGATCGCTCGATTGAAGAAACGTTTCGAACGCGCTTGGCGCGGTCTTGCGATCGCGCTCGAGTTTGCCGATCTGGCCGAATGTCGTCGTGTCGGACAAACTCGGTGTCGGCTGCGCTAATCCGCGCGTCGGGATCGGGCGCGCTGTCGGAGAGACGGCAGCGCTGGGCAAGACAGGAGCGTAGGTGGCCGGAGTTATCGAGGCACTGACGCTTGGCGCCGGGGCCGGCGACGCGCCCATCATCGCTACGACCACGCACATGAGCACAGCCGGCGCCAACGCCGCAACGGCGGAGGAAAAGAGGCGGCCTCCCCTCATACGCGAGGAGTACGCCGTCAAGCGAATTTTGGCCTGGTCACGCGGCGGACGGCGATAAATTCTGGCGCTGCGTGACTATTCGGTCTGCCAGTAGTCCTTGAGCGCTTTGCCGCGGCTCGGGTGGCGCAACTTGCGCAGTGCCTTGGCTTCGATCTGGCGGATGCGCTCGCGCGTCACGCCGAACTCTTGGCCGACTTCCTCGAGCGTGCGCTGGTGGCCATCCTCTAAACCGAAGCGAAGCACGAGCACCTTGCGCTCGCGCTCGGTGAGGTTTTGCAACACGTCGCCCATCTTCTGCTTGAGCATCGTGACTGATGCCGCTTCCGCAGGTGCCACCGCGTCCGGGTCTTCGATGAAATCGCCAAGGTGGCTGTCTTCTTCCTCGCCGATGGGCGTCTCGAGCGAGATCGGCTCCTGCGCGATCTTCATCACCTCGCGAACTTTGTCGGGCGTGAGCTCCATCTCTTTGGCGATCTCTTCGACCGACGGATCGCGGCCCAATTCTTGCAGCAACTGGCGCGAGATCTTGACGAGGCGGTTGATCGTTTCGACCATGTGCACCGGAATGCGGATGGTGCGCGCCTGGTCGGCCAGCGCGCGGGTGATGGCCTGGCGGATCCACCACGTCGCGTACGTCGAGAACTTGTAGCCTTTCTTGTAATCGAATTTCTCGACGGCGCGGATGAGGCCGAGATTGCCCTCTTGGATCAAGTCGAGGAAGAGCATGCCGCGGCCCACATATTTCTTCGCAATGCTCACGACCAGCCGCAGATTGGCCTCCGTGAGGTCGCGTTTGGCGATGTCGCCGTCGTCGAGGATCTTCACATCCGGCGGCTGACCAATCGCCCGCGCCCGCTCGCGCTCTTCTTCAGCGCGCTCGATGCGCTTGGCCAAGTCTTGCTCTTGCGCCATCCCAAGGAGCGGAACTCGGCCGATCTCCTTGAGATACATGCGCACCGGATCGTCGAGCGCGACGCCCGGCGGCACGGGGATCTCCTCGGCTTCCGCTTGGGCCTCGGCCGCGGGCTCGTCGCGTTCTTCTTCGACCGGCGCAAGATCGGGCATCTCGGTGATCTCGATGCCCTGGCTCATGATCTCCTCGACGAGCTCGTTGCCCTTTTCTGGATCGTCCTCGTCGTAGGTCGACGAGATGACGGTGATCTCGTCAAACGTCAGAAAGCCTTGCTTCTTGCCCTTTTCGATCAGCGCTTTGACGGCGACGTCGCGCGGCACGGCCGGCGGCGCCGGCTGGCCTGCCTGCAAGGGCTGGCCGTTCGGCGACGTGCCAATCGGAGCCGGAATCACGACGCGCGCAGCGTCGTCATTCTTGGTGCGCTTCTTGCCGGGGCTCACGGTTTGATCAGGCTTTCCATTCAAGTTGGACTCGAGCCGCGCTCGAGTGCTCGTGTTTACCGCTGGTGCTCGTCGGTGGTGCCGCGCAGCGATGCTGCCAACGCATTGTACTCGTCGCGCAAGGGTTGCGGAACAGCGCGCCCGGACGTGATGAGAGCGTTGACTTCTTCGTCGATGCTTGAAAGCCTCCGCTCGAGCCGCTTGCGCGCGAAACGTTCGAGCACCAGCGCGAGGCGGCGCTCGTCCTCCTCGGCCGAGAGCGGCGGCGCCGCCAACGACAAGTGCGTCAGCTCGCCGACGAGCGGATCGTCTGCAAAAATCGTCAGCGGGTTCACGCCGCGCGCCACATCGCGCAGATGATCGCGCAACTGCTCGTACGCGCGGCGCAGCTCTTCGTCGTCGAATTCGTCCGCGGCGACGTTTTCCGTCGCCTCGGGCAAGAACTCCGGGCGCGCGAGCACGATTTGCAGCAGTTCTCGCTCCAGCGACAGCGGCTGCGCTGGTCCGGGTGCGCGCCTGCTTGCCGTTTCGCCGGGCGCCGGCTGCGCGACGCGGGTTGCGGGCGCCGTGCGCGTCTGGCGCAGCGCCGCTTCGCTGACGTCGAGCCTTCGCGCCATCGCCTTGATGTGCTGGTCGCGCTCGATCGGGTCGCGCACGCGCGCGATGACGCTCATCGCCTCGCGCGCGACATCGGTCTTGCTCGAGAACTTCGAAGCGATGCGCTTGCAGGCGAGCTCGATCTTGAAGTCCACCCAGGGCTGCGCGCCTGCCAGCATGCGTTCGATGGACTGCACGCCGCCTTCGGCGATCAATTCGTCGGGGTCTTTGCCCGCCGGCAGCGCGACGATGCGCACCGCCAAGCCCTCTTCGACCAGCATGTCGATGCTGCGCGCCGTCGCCGCTTGCCCGGCGGCATCGCCGTCGAAGCACAAGTAGAGCCGGCTCGCGACCCGGCGTAGTTCGCGCGCTTGCTCCGGAGTGAAGGCCGTGCCCAGGCTTGCGACCGCGTTGCGCAATCCGGCCTGGTGCAACGCGATCGCATCGAGGTATCCTTCGACGACGATGAGCGCGTCATCGGCCGCCGCCGCGCGGCGCGCGAGGTTCAGGCCGTAGACGTGGCTGCCCTTCGTGTAGACGGCGGTGTTCTGGGTGTTGAGGTATTTGCGTTCATCGTCGCCCAGCGCGCGGCCGCCGAACGCCATCGCCTCGCCGGTGAGGTTGTAGATCGGGAACATCAGCCGATCGCGGAACACGCCGTAGTAGCCGGCCTTCTGGCGCACGAGTCCGGCGCGCTCGGCGAGCTGCATTTCGACGCCGGCGCGCTCGAGCGCGCGCACCAGACCTTCCCATGCGTCTGGCGCATAGCCGAGGCCGAATGCGGCAGCAGTTTCGTCGCGCACCTCGCGCCCGTGGACGTAGGCAAGCGCGCGCTTGTCGCGGCGCAGTGCATCGGCGAAGAACCGCTGCGCGACCGCGTTTGCTTCGTAGATCGCCTCGCGCTCGCTGCGCCGCCGCTGAGCGCCGGCCGACTCGGGCAGCACGATCCCCGCGCGCGCGGCGAGCATGCGCAGCGCGATCGAGAAGTCGACGTTCTCGTAGCGCTCGACGAACTTGATGAGATCGCCGCCCGCGCCGCAACCGTGGCAATGCCACACTTGCTTGTCGGCGTTCAAGTAGAACGAGGGCGTTTTTTCGGAGTGGAACGGACAGAGGCCGCGATACTCGCGCCCCTGTTTCTTCAAGGTGACGTATTGGCTGACGTACGCGAGCAGATCGACTTTGGCTTGGACTTCCGCGATGGCGCCGGTGTCGAACGGCATCGCTCAACCGCCCTGCAGCACGTCGCAGACGCCGGAGATCCGGCAATCCGCAACGCTGATCGAATCGATCTTGCCTTCCTTGAGCACGTACACCCAACGGATCACGTTGGGCTGTCCATAGACATACGTCGAGTCGCCGAGGATGGCGATCGGCGCACCGCGCAGTTGGATGAGTTCTGTGAGCGTGCCACCCAGCTTGACGCCGTAGGCATCCACGACCTGCGAGCCTTCGATGTTGGTCCGCACGACGATCTGCTCGATCGTCTTGTCGAAGACGATGAGCAGCGTGGCTTTCTTGTTGTCAGTGGGGAGCTGCCGCCCCTCGTTTGCCGCACCGGGCTGCCGCGCCCAGCCGGGTGGGTGCAATTTGAGGCGCAGCAAGACGGCGGCGGCGTCATCGCCGAGCTTGATGCCGTCGATCTCCGGCTCCACCGGCGCCGGGGTCGGGGTGGGAAGCGGCGTGGGGCTGGGAGACTCGGTCGCCTGGGCGCGAGCGAACGCGGCGCACGACAGGACGGCGACGCAAATCAGAGCGGCGAGAACACGCCGCGTCATCGCCTAGACGTCCCACTCGCGTGGCGCAAGGCCGGCGGACTGCGGAAACAACTCGATGAACTGTTTGATGGCAAAACGGTCGGTGAATCCGGCGACGTAGTCGCACACGCGCCGCGCCGGCGAGTCTGCGACGAGCGGCGCTTGGCGGTACATCTCGGGCAACTCCTCTAGCCGCTCCATGTAGTAGCGGAAGAGCCTTTTTACGACGTTTTGCGCCTTTGGCTCCTCTTGCTTGGCCGTTTCATTAAAGTAAACGCGCGTGAACATGAATTCCTTGATGGCTTCGACCGCGTCCAGCACCCGCTCGGAGAGCTTTATTTGGTTGCGGCCGCGGCATTGTGCGATCATGTCCTCGACCACGGTGGCGATCCGGATCGGCCCGCGGTGCCCGAGCACCGAAATCGCGCGGGCCGGCAGATCGCGCTCGGCGATGATGCCGGCGCGCACTGCGTCGTCGATGTCGTGGTTGATGTAGGCCAAGCGGTCGGCGTAGCGCACGATCTGCCCTTCAAGCGTGGACGGTATGTCGGCATAGCCGGCAAGCGCGCCCTTGTGCTTGCTGTGCTTAGCGATACCATCGAGCACTTCGTACGTCAAGTTTAGCCCGACCTTTTCGCCGCGGCGCTCGAGCACTTCGACGACGCGCAGGCTCTGCTCGGAATGGATGAAGCGCGCGCTTGGCTCGAATTCCGACCAGATTTGCGTGAGCGCGTCCTCACCCGCGTGCCCGAACGGCGAGTGGCCGAGGTCGTGGCCGAGCGCGATCGCTTCGGCAAGGTCCTCGCTGAGGCTCAAGCCGCGCGCGATCGAGCGCGAGATCTGCATGACCTCGAGCGAGTGGGTCATGCGCGTGCGGTAGTGGTCGCCGAGCGGCGACAAGAAGACTTGCGTCTTGTGCATGAGCCGCCGGAAGGCTTTGCTGTGGATGATGCGGTCGCGATCGCGCTGGAAGCAGGTGCGGATCGGATCCTCGGGCTCCGGCGCGCGCCGGCCGCGCGAGTCTTTGGCCAGCGCGGCGTACGGCGACAGCATCACCGCTTCGCGCGCCTCGAGTTCTTCTCGTATGGAGAGCGTGGTGCTCATGCTCGCCACATCACGTCCGGCACCACCTCCGGCAAGCCGGGCCCGCTTAGTCTTGATCGACTTTCTTCTCGCCGGCTGACTCGGCGGCGCGCTCGTTGAGCACCGTCTGTGCCGCTGCGAGGCGCGCCACCGGGACCCGGAACGGGGAGCACGACACGTAATCCAGACCGAGCTTGTGGCAGAATTCCACCGAGGTCGGGTCGCCGCCGTGCTCGCCGCAGATGCCGATCTTGATGTCCGGCCGGGTCGTCCTGCCGCGATCCATCGCCATGCGCATGAACTCGCCGACGCCGTCCTGGTCGATCACCTGGAACGGGTCTTCGCGCAGGATCTTCTTCTCGAGGTAGACGGGGATGAACGAGCCCTCCGCATCGTCGCGCGAGTAGCCGAAGACGAGTTGCGTGAGATCGTTCGTGCCGTACGAGAAGAACTCGGCGTACTCGGCGATGCGGTGCGCCACCATGCAGGCGCGCGGCATCTCGATCATCGTGCCGATCTGGTAGGTGACCTTCGTGCCGGCCGCCTTGATGATTCGTTCGGCCTCTGCGGTCACGAGGTCGCGCAGCGCCTTCATCTCGGTGACCGTGCCGACGCCAGGGATCATGATGAGCGGCTTGACGTCGACGCGCTCCTTCTTCAGTTCGGTCGCAGCCTCCATGATGGCGCGCACCTGCATCTGATAGATCTCCGGGAACACGATGCCGAGACGGCAGACGCGCAGGCCGAGCATCGGATTTTCCTCGTGCAATTGACGCACGCGGCGCAGCAAGCGTTCCTTGCCCGACAATTCGGACGAGTCGGCTTTTGAGAGCCGCAGTTCGGTGACTTCGACCAGCAGGTCGTACATGTTGGGCAAGAACTCGTGCAGCGGCGGATCGAGCAGCCGGATCGTGACCGGCAAGCCCTTCATCGCCCGCAAGATGCCGCGGAAGTCCTCGCGCTGCATCGGGAGCAGTTGCTCGAGGCACTTGCGGCGCGAGTCCGGCGTCTCGGCCAGGATCATCTCTTGCACGACCGGCAGCCGGTCTTGCTGCATGAACATGTGCTCGGTTCGGCACAGGCCGATGCCTTCGGCGCCGAAGTCGCGCGCTTTCTTGGCATCTTCCGGCGTGTCGGCGTTCGCGTAAACGCCGAGGCGGCGATACTCGTCCGCCCACTTGAGGATGTGCTCGAACTGCGGCGTGAGCTTGGCGGCGGCCATCGGCAGCAATCCACGATACACGGTGCCGGTCGTGCCGTCGATCGTGATCGGGTCGCCTTCTTTGATGGTCTCGCCTTTGACGCTGAACTGGCGCGCGCGCAAGTCGATGAGCATCGCCTCGGCGCCGACGACGGCGGGTTTGCCCATGCCGCGCGCGACGACGGCGGCGTGCGATGTGGCGCCGCCTTGCGAGGTGAGGATGCCCTCGGCGGCGATCATGCCGTGCACGTCGTCGGGGGTCGTCATCGGCCGCACCAGGATCGATTTCTTGTCCTCGCGCTTCAGGTCGACGGCGCGGTCGGGGTCGAAGACGGCGATGCCGGCCGCAGCGCCGGGCGAGGCGTTGAGCCCACGGACGAGCACCGAACCCCTGTGCTTCTCGTCGATCTGCGCGTGCAGCAGCGCGCCGATCGCCGCCGGTTCGATGCGCATGAGCGCCTCTTCGCGAGTGATGTATTTCTCTTTGACCATGTCGGCCGCGATCTGGATCGCGGCTGCCGCGCTGCGCTTGCCCGAGCGGCACTGCAGAACGTACAGTTTGGCCCGCTCGATCGTGAACTCGATGTCCTGCATGTCGTGGTAGTGCTTTTCGAGCTTATCGGCGAGCTCGTGCAACTGCTTGTAGATCTTGGGCTGCTGTTTTTCGAGTTCGGCGATCTTGACAGGCGTGCGCGCGCCGGACACGACGTCCTCGCCCTGTGCGTTTTGCAGGTACTCGCCGTACAACTTGCGCTGTCCGGTGGACGGATCGCGCGTGAAGGCGACGCCGGTGCCCGAGTCGGGCCCCATGTTGCCGAACACCATCGTGACGACGTTGACGGCGGTACCCCACCAATCCGGATAATGCGCGTGCTTGCGGTACTCGATCGCGCGCCGCGAGTTCCACGAGTTGAAGACGGCCTCCACCGCCATGCGCAGTTGGATGAAGACGTCCTCGGGAAAGTCTTTCTTGGTATAGTGGCGCACGAGCGCTTTGTATTCGCTCGTCATGTTGCGAAATGCGAGCGCGGTGAGATCGGATTCGGATGCGACGCGCGCCTTGGCGACGTAGCGCTTGAGCACTTCCTCGAACGGCTCTTTCTTCATCCCGAGCACGACGGTCGCGAACATCTGGACGAAGCGGCGGTAGGCGTCCCATGCAAAGCGGTCGTTCTTGGTGAGCACGACGAGCGCGTTGCAGGTGCGGTTGTTGAGCCCGAGGTTGAGCACGGTGTCCATCATGCCGGGCATCGAAACTCTGGCGCCCGAGCGCACCGAGACGAGCAGCGGATCCACCTCGCCGCCGAACTCCTTGCCTGTTTTGCGTTCGAGCTCGACGATGCGGCGGTGTACCTCTTCTTCCAGACCGTTAGGCAACTGACGGCCGAGTTCAAAGAAGCGGCGGCAGACTTCGGCGGTGATGGTGAAGCCCGGCGGCACCGGCAGACCGATGCGCGTCATCTCGCCGAGGCCGGCGCCCTTGCCGCCGAGGAGATCACGCATTTCGGCGCCGCCCTCCTCGAACGAGTAGGTCATCTTGCCAAGGTGAAGTTTGGTGGGCGGCTCCGGCTTGCGCGAAACGGCTTTGCGCGGCAGGGGCAGCGGCAGACGGCGAACCGGGTCTTCCGGGCCTATCTCGGCAAGCACCAGACCATCGACGAGTCCGTCCGGCTTGGTTTTTTCAGCTTTGACGACTTTGACTTTGACTTTGGCGATGTGCCGTTTGCGCTTGATGGGGTCTTTGGTGCGAACAGTAAAAGGCTTTTTGATGATCTTCTTTGTCTTAGCCGAACTCAATGATGCCCCAATCCAGTCAGGAAGTGCCGACTTTGCTGTTCTTTGACGCGGGACACGAGAAGTCCCGCCGATGCCGTCGCACCACGGCGAGAAATGATATCGCGGCGTTCGCCTACGTGGCAGCTCACTCCAAACGTTTGCGCAGATGCGCTTCGAGCTTGTCGATCGCGACGCGCACCTGCTGCTTGCTGTCGCGATCGCGCACGGTCACGTCCTGTTTGTCCAGACTCTCGTAGTCGACCGTCACGCAGAATGGCGTGCCGATCTCGTCCTGCCGGTAGTAGCGCTTGCCGACGTTGCCGGAATCGTCGAACGTCGTGCGCATCGCGGGCCGCAACCCTTGCTCGATCTTCGAAGCGAGTTCGACGATATCGGGCTTGTTGCGAACGAGCGGAAAAACGGCGGCTTTGTACGGTGCAAGGCGGGGATGCAGCCGTAGGACCGTGCGGTCTTCCTCCTTTTCATATGCGTCGATGAGGAAGACGAGCAGCGCGCGGTCCACTCCCAGCGCCGGCTCTACCACCGCCGGGAGGTACTTCGCCTTGGTCTCCTCATCGTAGTACGACAGGTCCTTGCCGCTCGCGCTCACGTGCTGCGTCAGATCGAAGCAGCCTCGGTGCGCGATGCCCTCTAGTTCGCCCCATCCGAACGGGTAGTCGTACTCGATGTCGGTGGTCGCGCTGCTGTAGTGCGCCAGGTCGGCGCCGCTGTACTCGTGTCTTCGCAGACGCTCGGCTTGCACGCCGAGCGAAAGCCACCACCGAAAGCGCTGATCGACCCAGTAGCGGTACCACCGCAAGCCCTCTGCCTTGTCATCAGACGGCACGAAATATTCGAGCTCCATCAGTTCGAACTCGCGCGACCGGAAGGTGAAGTTGCCCGGCGTGATCTCGTTGCGGAAGGCTTTGCCGATCTGCGCGATGCCGAAGGGCGGCTTCATGCGG
>Ga0187846_10002217_pt1 | contig 10748 bp, 8 predicted proteins | sample TC_taG_FD_161473 | JGI IMG/M metagenome (GOLD analysis project Ga0187846, IMG submission 161473) | Biofilm microbial communities from the roof of an iron ore cave, State of Minas Gerais, Brazil - TC_06 Biofilm (v2) | ecosystem: Environmental > Terrestrial > Deep subsurface > Cave > Wall biofilm ... | reverse complement strand
CATTTGTACTGACCGAAACCAATGCGCGGGCGATTGCTGAGATCTGCGTGCGCCTGGATGGATTGCCGCTCACAATTGAACTGGCGGCGGCACGCGTTAAACTGCTGCCCCCACAGGCACTGCTGGCGCGGCTTGCCCAACCGCTGCGCGTGCTCACTGACGGGTTAAAAACAATGCCCGCGCGCCAGCAAACGCTGCGCAACACACTCGAGTGGAGCTACAACCTCTTGGATGGCCAGGAGCAACGGCTCTTTCAGCGACTCTCGGCCTTCGTCGGTGGATGTTCCCTCGAGGCGGCGGAAGCCATCTCCTCTAACGGCGAGGATATATTGAACACCCTCTCCTCCCTCGTAGACAAAAGCTTTTTGCGACAAACAGAGCAGGAGGGCGATGAACCTCGCTTCGCTCTGCTGGAGACCGTCCGCGAGTACGGGCTGGAATGCCTGCAGGCCAGCGGAGAGCTGGAGAGCGTCCAGCAGGCTCACGCGGAGTACTTTCTGCGGTTGACACAGGAGGCCGAACCGCACTTTGAGGAAGCGCAACAGCTCGTGTGGTTTCAGCGCTTGAACCGGGAGCAGGAGAACCTGCGAGCAGCGCTGCGGTACTTCATAGAGCGTAAGGAAGCCAATCACGCCTTAGAGTTAAGCGGCGCGCTATACTGGTACTGGTTAATCCGGGGATTTTGGGCCGACGAGCTTCAGTGGCTGAAAGCAGCGCTCCAGTTGCCTCAGCCGGAAGGGCAGACGGAGGCGCGAGCGAAGGTGCTCATCGTGGCGGCGGTAATGACCTTTTACATGGACAAGAACCCCGTCGCAGCGCAGCGCTTGCTGGAGGAGAGCATCACGATTTACCGCAACGCGGAGCACAAGAGCGGGCTGGCAAAAGCGCTTTTCTTTCTAGGACTGATGCATAAATTTCGCAACGATTACCCCATGGCGCAATCCCTGATGGAGCAGAGCGCCGCCTTGTGCCGCGAGGTTGGGGACAAATTGACGCTTGCTATGGTGCTCAACGATAGCGCGCGGGTCATGCGCAGTCAGGGTGATAACGAGAAAGCGCGCGCGCTGCTGGAGGAATGCACCATGCTGGTGCGGGAACTAGGGATAGAGTGGGGGCTTACCCGTCCACTAGCTCAGTTAGCGTCTCTGGCACGGGCTGAAGGTGACTATGCGCGGGCGGCAGACCTGGCTCAAGAATGCCTCGCTATAGCTCAAAAGATTGGGGATATGTTCCTTATTGTCTGGTCCCTCACCACCTTGGGGGAAATAGCCAGGTTTCAGGGTGACTATGCCTCGGCAGCGGCCAGGTGCAACCAGGGACTGGCGATCGCCCGCGATAAAGGCAATCAGCAGGCCGTTATCAGGATACTATGCATCTTAGGGGATATCGAGCAAAATCAAGGCGCCACCGCGCAAGCATCCGCGCACTACCATGAAAGCCTGTCCCTTGCGCTGAAAGCAGGAGACAGGAAAAACATCGGTTGGTGCCTCCTTGGACTGGCGCGACTGGCCAGGACAGCAGGACAATTCCGGAGGGCGGGGCTGCTCGTTGGAGCCGGGGAGGCACAGCTGAACGTTGACAGGGAAATGGAACCCGCCGCCCGAGAGGTCTATGATCGCGATACGGCAGCAATACGCGCTCAGGTAGGGGATAAGAGCTTCGCAGCGGTGCGTGCTAAAGGCCGTACCATGACGCCGGAGGAGGCGATTGCCACGTCCGAGCAAACCATCATGTCCATCCCGGCCGCCGCGGAACCTCCATCGACCCCTCCTGGAGAGCAGCCATCCTATCCCCATGACTTGACTACCCGCGAGGTTGAAGTACTCCTGCTGATGGCCCTGGGATGGACCAATGCGCAGATCGCTGAGCAATTGGTGATCAGTCCCCGCACCGTCAACTCACACCTTACCTCCATCTACAGAAAAATTCAGGTCTCCTCTAGAGCCGCCGCTACGCGTTATGTGCTGGAGCACCACCTCGCCTGAGTGAGCGCGCTGTTTTTCCGCTAGAGCCTATGAGGGATTCGAGTTGGAAGCCATTGCTAAAATAATGGTATGAACACGAGAACTCCCTCACAGGCTCTAGACGCCGCTACCCACTTGAGCTTCAGACAGCAGGAGGGTTTCAGCTTGCAGCCACTTTTCCACTGACTCATGCAAACGTGTTCGTGAGAAAGCAGTCAGGTAGACGATGAAGAGGCGCAGAAAAAGATTTATGAAATCATCCTCCATACAAGAAGCCGGCATCACTCCTGCGACTTCCCGGCAGTTATAACGCCTACACCAACGATTCCAGGCCCTCCATGCGCGCCAAGCACCGCTCCGAGCTTGTACCTGGGAATGTCTCCCTGGCAGATTGTCTTGAGCGCTTGCGCCAACTCTTGGCCAACTTCCTCATTCGACTCACCGAGCACAAGCTGCTCTATCTTGCCCATGCCACTGATGAGCTCCGCAATGCGTGTATAGGCCTTGCTACGTGTGCGCGGCCGTTCTACCGCTATAACTGCGCCATCTTTCAATGAAATAATAGGCTTGATGTTAAGCAGGGTACCGAGAAATGCAGCAGCGCTGCCAAGACGCCCACCGCGTTTTGCATATTCCAGCGTATCTAACACACAGAGAACGCGTGTGCGCGAGAGTTGGTCGAGCAAGTGGGCTTTAATCTCTTTAAGTCCCACACCCATGCGTGCCTCTCTTGCGGCCTGCAGAACAGCCTGGGACATACCTACGCTGATGCTCTGTGAGTCTACGATTTCCAGGGGAATCTTTTTCACGTCGTCTGGCAGTGTGTCTCGTGCCACGCACGCGCATTGGTAGGTCCCACTCAGCTTTGAAGAAATATGCACCGAAAGGATACAATCAACTCCACTGTCGATGAGCCGGAGGTAGGCCTCTTGAAATACAGTTGGAGAGGGCTGTGAGGTGCGTGGGAAAACCTCGCTCTCTTGAAGTTTTGTGTAGAAATCTGCGTTGTCTAGCTCTATCCCATCGAGATAAGCGTCTTCGCCAAAAAAAACGGTGAGAGGAATGACGGTAATACCCAGCATCCGCGCTTGTTGTGGCGAGATATCTGCCGTGCTATCCGTGACGATGCCAACAGTCATGACGCTCCTCCTTTTACTCGTACCTTTGCTATTTACAGTTTACTTCATTGAGAGCCGGAATACATCTGTCGAAGAACGTAATTCCCTGCGTATTTACGCGCGAGGGGTTCTGCGTAGAATGACGTAGTCATTGTTTGCCTACTGAATTAACTCGTGAATCGCGCCCTTCTCGGCCGCGCCCGAATACGTAGGGAATTACGTTCTTCTACGCTAGTGCTGAGGCTTTTTGTCGGCTACACTGTGAGTAGTGAATGGCTTATGCCTTTGAAAGGGCTTATATGAGAAAGGAACTTCACCAATGACGCGACGCAACTCCGGAGGCGACCAGGTCGCTGCCCCAGAGGGACCACCCGGCGATCTTACCTGCGATATCCAGGATTTTTCGCTGCAAACATCTTTTTTTCCTGCGCCCTCGGAACTTCCATCTGCCGCTATGAGCATCTCAGCGCTTGCGGATCGCTGTAGCAGTGAGGCAGACAACTACCGACGCGGTGAGCCGAGCGATGATCAGTGCGGCGTGGAACTCTTCCGCCGCGCCTTGCAGCAACGTGATCCCCTTGCCTGGGAAGCTGTGCAGCAGCGCTTCGGTGAGACGGTGCTTCGGTGGTTGCGCAGTCACCCCCTGCGAAAGGTTGCCTGCTGCTTTGATAGCGAGGAGAATTATGTGGCCCAGTCGTTTGCCCGCTTCTGGCAGGCGACAGCCAGTAAACAGGAGATAAGATTCGGGACACTGGCGGCGGCGCTGCAATACCTACGCGCAAGTCTGCATGGAACTATTCTCGATACCCTACGTACCTACTCACGACCACAGGAGGCGGCGCTACCGGCTCCCGGCGAACCAGGAGAGCCGTTGGCAGATGAGTCGGATGACAGCCGCGAATTGTGGGAGGTGGTCCAGGGTTTGCTTTCTAACCAGCGCGAACGCCGCCTTGCCTACCTGCTCGTTCACTGCCACCTGAAGCCTGGAGAAATTGTTCATTTCTGCCCGCGGGAGTTCAGCGACGTGCAGGAAATCTATCGCCTGCGGCGTAACATTTTCGAGCGACTGCTGCGCAACGCGGATATTATCCGCTGGCGGCTCGCTCCCCAGTTCCATGCGAACGCTTAGTAATAAATCAGCTTTTCCTACAGTCGGGCTGTGGCAAGTCCGAGCGGGCCATCACGATCTGGAACAGGTGGATGTATCGGGCGCGGAAAGCGGCGGCGCTCATGAGCAGGTAGTAGGTCCACATGCGGTAGAAGCGATCCCCGTACCTGGACCTGAGCGCCGGCCACGCCGCGGTGAAGTTCTGATACCACGCCATCAAGGTCGGATCATAGTGAGGACCGAAGGCGTGGAGGTCCTCGATCGTGAAGAGTCCCTCCATGGCGCGAGCCAGCTGGGCGACGGAGGGTAACTGCCCGTTGGGAAAGATGTACTTCCGCGTCCACGGATCGGGCGCCGAGTCGCTCACGGGGCTCCCGATCGTGTGGATCAGCGAGATGCCGCCCGGCGCGAGGCAGCGGTCGACGACCTCCATGTACGTACGGTAATTCTTATAGCCCACGTGCTCCATGATGCCGATCGAGACCACGCGGTCGTAGCGGCCCTGGGCGGCGCGGTAATCGTCGAGGCGCAGGTCCACCGGCAGACCCGCGCACATTTCGCGCCCCAGCGCGATCTGCTCCCTCGACACTGAATAGCCGGTGACTTCGACGCCGTAATGCTCGGCCGCGTACTTCGCGAAACTGCCCCACCCGCATCCGAGCTCGAGCACGCGCATGCCTGAGGCAAGCCCCAGCTTGCGACAGACAAGTTCCAGCTTGGACTCCTGCGCTTCGTCCAGGTTCTTCGCTTCCCTCCAATATCCACAGCTGTAAACCATTCGTTTGTCGAGCATGGCCCGGTACAGGTCGTTGCCGACGTCGTAATGGTGCTCGCCCACCTGGAAGGACCGCTTCCTGCTCTGCAGGTTGAACACTCTGGTCTTCAATAGGCCGGCCATATACTTCCAGTTCTTGCGGATGCGGTCGGGGAGATTGGTCCGATGGATGCGCGTGACCATCTCGTCGACCGCGGGCGAGTCCCACCACCCGTCGACGTAGGACTCGCCGAACCCCAGCGCTCCGTCGCGGGCCACCCGGGCAAAGAACCGCTGGTCATTGACCACGATGTCATGCGAAGCGTTGCCATTGATCTCGATTCCTGCTTGCTCCAGGAGCTCGCGGACGAGGCTCTCGGGGTTTGCAAGCCCTTCCAGATACGTGCGCGCCGCTCCCGTGAGGTCGCTCCACATCGAGCCGGCCATGTGGGATTGTGATCCACTCGAATTTTTGATGCCCATTGTCACCACCTTACGGGTAATGCACCAGTTTCGCCTGCATCACGTTGTACTGCCCCGACTTGAACATCGCATACCAGCCCGCGATGAAAAACTCCCACTTGCGGATGAACCCATCATCGTAGCCGAGTTTCCTGACGTTGATGCGGTTTCGCTGGAAGCGCTTCCATGCCTCATTCATGGTCCGCGCGTAGTCCTGGCCGAAAGCAAGCAACTCTTCGCATTTCAGGCCGGCTTCCTCGGCAGCGACAATGAACGTCCCTGCCGAGGGGAACTCACCGCCTGGGAAAATGTACTTGGAAAAAAAATTCAGCCTTTTTGCGTTCCTCGGGTCGAACTTGTTGCACAGCATTGTTTGGATCATCGCCACGCCGCCGCGCTTCAGGTACTGTTTCACTTTTCGGAAATGCTCGACCCAGTATTGAGAGCCGACGTGCTCGAAAAACCCTGTGGACATGACAGAGTCATACTGGCCCGGCATATTTCTGTAGTCCTCGAGCAGCACGGTGACCCGACCAGACGCAATCTCCTCTTTGTTCAGCTCTCGTGCGTATTCATACTGTCGCCTGGAAATTGTGCAGCCGGTGACCTTGTATCCTCGGGAGGCGGCAAGCTGCAGGAAATAGCCCCAGCCACAACCCATCTCCAGGATGTGCTGCGGCGGCGGTCCGAGCCTGCTCAGGATCCGGTCGTACTTGTTGATCTGCGCGTCCTCGAGCGACATCTCCTTGCCGTCCCACCAGCCGCCCGAATACGTCATCATCCGGTCCGTGTACGCCTGGTAGAGCTCGGGAGGGTAATCGTAACTGGCAGCCATGTTCTTCCTGCTGCCGGCAAAGGAGTTCCTGCTGGAGAGCGTCGTCGCCCGCGATATGAGCTTGTTCAGGAAATCGAATTTCGTCACCTGGGCGAATTCGTCTCGATTGCGTTGGCAGAACGTCAGGAATGCCTGCAGATCGGGCGTTTCCCAGAGATTCGCCATGTACGACTCTCCGAGGCCGATGTCACCACGGCTTAGGATCGCGTCGACGGCACTCCAGGACTTCAGGATCACGGTCGCGTGTTCACCTTCACAGCTGCCGGTGAAGCGACGCGTCATACCCTCCGGCAAGACGAGGCTCAATTCACCGTATCGGGTGTTTGCAAGGGTATCGAGAAGAAGTTGGCGTTTGCTCACGAGCCGGCTCCCTCTAATCGAACTGGTCGCCAATAATGAGCGATGGTCCAAGAGACGGAAAGGGGCGGAGTATTTCTCCAGCTTTATTCTACATCTCGTGTCAAGATGAGTATTGTGACTTTTCCCATAGTCTGTCCGCGGCTGGAGGCAAAGTTTGTCCGCAAATGCCCGATTTCACGCTCGATGTAATGACGCCAAATGTGCCGGATTCCGGGCACCTGGAGGCAAAGTGCGTCCATGAGAAAGACGACCAAGCCGGTAACCGCGCTGAACCGTTTTGTCGATGGAAATCCTCTTCACTTCAACGTGAGCGTGGAGTGGAGGCAATCTCCTTATTTCGTTTGGTGAGCAAGCGATCTAGCAAAAAGCAGCGTCTGACTCATTGAGGCGAAACAAAGAGCTGGAGCGTGTAGAGAAGAGGAGGGTTGTATCTATCGAAAGCGTATGCCCTTTCGACCAAACAGACATACACAAACACGAGAAGGAGGAAACGATGTTCACACTGAGTGAGGCCCCACTCATCACGGTCAACGTGGGCAACCTGCAGCTGGCTCTCTATCTGAGCCAGGTCATGTACTTGCTTGTGGCGGCATTTGTCGGTTTTGTAGCAGAGTTTATTATAGGCTGGAGACTCCCCTTTGGCATCATTGGGGCGATTATTGCCGGGCTTGTGGGGATATGGATCGTTTCCAATGTGGTGATCCTTGTCATTCCCGGCGATCCTGTTCTCTTCGGGATCCCGCTCTTCAAGGCGCTCATTGGGGCCACCTTGTTTACAGCACTGTGGTACCTGCTGACCTACCGCCTCTGGCACCACCGTCGCCCGTACTACCGCCGAGCCTCAGCGTAAGCGAGCGCCTCCAGTATATGACTTAGGCTAGAGGAAGCAGGCTCACTACGCATGCTTCAAGTCATCTCAAGTGGCTCTAGAAGCATGCGTAGAAGCGTTTCTTGAGCATAGATAGTGAGAAACATGTCGAAGATGGGGGTTGCATGTACCCCCTGGGCCGTGTTGTGTGAATTCTCTCTGGTCAGGGCAACACCGTTTGAAACCCACACAACATCTACTGATAACAGTCCTGACCTCCTACTGTCCCAGCACCGAATTCCAGCCTTTTAGTTTTTTTGGCCCTCACTAGTTGGCACCCACTCTCGCAGAGCAGCCGGCCCAATTTAGCCACCGCATCAATGACCATTGATAGCCTACCAGTACCCCTATGTAATGCCCTGGCCTGTATTACTCGTGTAAACTAAAGAACGAAAGGAGGTTTGCTATGCTCGATGAGAAAGACAAGCACGAAGTAGCAGGGACATTGACGTATAACAGCGAATGGAACTATTTTGAACTCGATGGCTATGAGCTGCATTGCGGTGAAAGCGTTGAGGTCTCTGTCTTTGGCTACTGGATCCCCGGGCAGATTGCTCTGGATAGCACGGGATGGCATCTGTTCACGCTCGATCAAGTGAGCGTTCTTCTCCATAGCGGTCTACCTGCACGATTTCGTGAGTCGTCAGGCGGTTCTCCTACTCCTCTCTTTCAGTCATCACAGATGGAACCGCCACGCATCCTCATAGTTGACGACGATCCGGCGTTGCTTCAAGCGCTCCCCCAAACGGTATCTCTTCGCTTACCTGGAGCAAAGGTTGATACATCCAACTCGGCTCAAAGGGCGCTCGAGCTGATTCGAGCGCATGATTACGATACCATCGTAAGTGATATCAAGATGCCTGGCATGGACGGCCTGGAGTTGCTGGCGAAGATCCACGAACTTCGGCCAGAGACGCTAACACTGCTCATAACCGGCCACGGCGATCATGATCTCGCGATACAGGCCCTACGGGGTGGAGCGTATGACTACATCCTGAAGCCGATCGATCGTGACTACTTTGTTGCCGCGCTGGATCATGCCATGCAAACGCGCCAACTGCGTCGTCAGGTTGTAGAGCAGCAGCTTGCCTTAGAGCTTCATACCAAGGCGCTCGAGCACCTGGTGCAGCAGCGAACACAAGAGCTTTTTGAGGCCAATGCGGCGAAAGACCAGATCATCGGAGTCGTCTCGCAGGAACTGAACGGTCCCCTTACTCATCTAAAGGAGATGACACAGCTGCTCTGTCACAAGCTCGAGGGTGAAGATGTGACAGAAATTGTCAGTCAGGGTCTCGCCGACATCGAGCACTCGATTCACCGGACTGAAATGCTTGTGCAAGAGCTGCTGGACACCTCACATATTGAGACAACGATGTTCATCCCCCACCGGCAACGCCGTGACCTGGTTGAGGTGTGTCAGGCCATCCTAGAGGAGTACACAGGACGAACTGGTTATGCTCTTGCTTGCGAATGTCTTGATGCGCCTCTGGAAGCTGAGGTGGATGTGGATCGGCTCAAGCAACTGGTCAGCAATCTGCTCTCCAACGCACGTGAGCATTCCACAAAGGGCTTGCCCATCACGGTAACGCTACGACGGACAGGAAATCAAGCGGTCATAACGGTGGGTGATTTAGGCTCAGGTTCGGCATTGGGGCTGGATTACTATATCTCGCGTAAAATGGTGGAGCAACTCGGTGGGCGCCTCGAATTCCAAAGCTTTCCAGACAACAGAGGTACCTGCTTCATCATGCTTCCACACGGCGGCGAGCCCTCAACGGAGATCACAGATACAGTTAGGCACTCATTGAGCACTAAAGCGGTATGGATGATCAACGTTTGAGAGAAGAAGCCAAAGGAAGTTCGATCAGGAAGCGTGCACCCTCGGCTGCGCGATTGTCAACCTGGATCGTTCCCTGGTGTTCCTTGATGATACCGTAGGTAATGGAAAGACCCAGGCCTGTCCCTGCACCCACATCCTTGGTGGTGAAGAATGGATCAAAGATGCGTTGCTCGAGTCCTGCCGCAATCCCAGGCCCCGTATCGCCCACCTGCAGTTCCACGAGGTTCTGCTTTACCTCGCAGGCGATGGTGATCAGTTTGCGAGGCATGTTCGCCAGGGCATCGCGCGCATTGCTGAGCAGATTGACGAAGACCTGTTCCAGTTGAATGGCGTTCCCCATAACCATTGCCTCGTCTGCCGGGAAGTGCATCTGCACTTCGATCTGCCGCAGGCGTAGTTGTTCCTGCATCAGGGAAAGGGCACGGTGAACAACCTGCTCGATCACCACCGGCTCATAGCTCACCGGCGCGGCGCGTCCAAAGGTGCGCAGGTGGGAAATAATTTCGGTTGCCTTGCGGACTTGCTGCATCGCATTGTGCAGTTCGTGCAAGATGCGCTCGGGGTCGTTGCCTGCTATCCCCAGTTCGATCAAATCAATCGCATTGCCGACGAATAGGCCAATGTTGTTGAGCGGGTTATTGAGTTCGTGCGCCACGCCCGTGGTCAGTTCTCCCAGTGTGGCTAGGTTGCCGGCTTGCACCAACTGCTCTTGCTTATCACGCAGTTCTTGTTCGCGGCGTTGGACCTCTGCCGTCGTCTCCTTCAGATCGCTCATGATTTGAATCATCGCTTTGCGGCTACTTTCCAGCCGCAGATTCGACTGGTGCGAATCTTGCAGGATATGCATCAGCGCACGGCGCGAATTATCCAGGCGCTCGGTTTGTTTAGCCAGGCGACTCCGATCCTGCTCGTAGTCAGCCAGAATATGGATCATGGCCTTGCGTTGGTCGGCCAGCTTGCGGTTGACTGTGTTCAGGTCGTTCAGGATATGGATGAAGGCACGCCGACGCTCCTCTCCCTTATGCACGCGCAACTCCAAGACCCGCTTCTCCTCAAGCAGGCGCCAGTAGTCGGCTTGGAGCTCTTCTACATTGATCGCGTGCTGGAGTCCCGGCAGATCCTGTGGCGCACTGCTCATGAGAACTGCCCTCGATACTTGTTGAGTTCCCGTTTTAAGTTCTCGATTTCTTTTTCCAAGGCGATCATCTTGAGTTCGCGTCCCACCACCACCTCTTCAAACTTCTCCAGGTCCAGGATCTTTTCCTGTAACTCAGCCTTGGATTCCTGAAGGTCGCGTACCACCTTCTCATAGGCGCGCATGTCGCGCAGGATGCCAATCGCGCCGATCACCCTGCCATCCGCATGCCGCAGGGCAGAAGCATTGAGCGTGGTGGGAATGACCTCCCCGGAGGCGCTGCGCGGGTTCAATCGAGCATTCC
>Ga0187846_10002216_pt1 | contig 10750 bp, 10 predicted proteins | sample TC_taG_FD_161473 | JGI IMG/M metagenome (GOLD analysis project Ga0187846, IMG submission 161473) | Biofilm microbial communities from the roof of an iron ore cave, State of Minas Gerais, Brazil - TC_06 Biofilm (v2) | ecosystem: Environmental > Terrestrial > Deep subsurface > Cave > Wall biofilm... | reverse complement strand
CGTGATGGAAATGGGCTTGATCCACCCGCCGGTCGGGCTGAATATCTTCGTGATCCGCAACGTGGCGCCCGACATTCCGCTGCGCGACGTCGTTCTCGGAGTGCTGCCGTTCGTCGCGCTGATGACGCTGGCCGTGGTGCTGCTGTGCGCCGCACCGCAGATCGCGATGTGGGTTCCCGATTTCCTGATGGGAGCGCGCATCCCCTAGCAGGCGGCAGACTCGCCGCCGGCGGTGCGCCGATACCCGAATCGGGTGTACCAGGCCGTTAGCTGCGCTCGCAGCGCCCGGCGATCGAGGCCGTAGCGGCCAGTTCCTCGGTCAGGGCGGCCGCGGTGCTGCCGGAAACGGCGTATGGGTCGATCGTCGCTCGCTCGGAGTACTTCAGCAGCGTGGAGGAGTTGATCTTCGCCAAATTGACCAGTCCCATTGTCCATCCACCGAAGCGCCGCTCGGCGATCTCCTCGTACGCCAGCAGCGTGACGCGCTTGTGGCGCCGGTCGCACACGATGCGGTTGTACAGCGTGTTGACGGAATCGCGTCCGCCCTCCAGTGCCTGCAGGAAGACGTCGCCACCGTGGCACAACACGCCCGTGATGCCGAGCTCCGGGTTGTTGCGGCGCGACTGTTGCAGGATCGCCTCGATCAGGCTTTCGTGGACCGCTTCGGCGGCCCTGCTCGCGTACAAGAGGCGGACTAGCATCGTTCGATATTCCCCGCGGCGAACGCACTAGCGACGGTCGCCGCCGATCAGCGACAGGAACTCCCTGCGCAAGTGGATGTCCTTCAGGAACGAGCCGCGCATCACGCTGCTCGTCATTTTCGACTCGGTGTCCTTGATTCCCCGCCAGTGCAGGCAGAAATGGTCGGCCTCCATCACCAGCGCGAGGCCGTCGGGCTGCACCCGTTCCTGCAGAAGGTCGGCCAGGCGCGCGACCGCCTCCTCCTGGATCTGCGGCCGGCTCATGATCCAGTCGGCCAGGCGCGCGTATTTCGACAGGCCGATCAGGCTGGAGTGCTCGTTCGGCATCACGCCGATCCACAGCTTGCCGAAGATCGGGCACAAGTGATGCGAGCAGGTGCTGCGGATGATCACCGGCCCGACGATCACCAGTTCGTTCAGGTGTTCGATGTTCGGGAACTGCGTGATGTGCGGTTCATGCACATAGCGACCGCGGAACACCTCGTCGACGAACATCCTGGCCACGCGCTTGGCGGTGTCCTGCGTGTTGTGGTCGCTCGCCGTATCGATGACCAGGGACTGGAGCAGCTCCTGTACGCGCTGCTCGACCTCCGTCTTCAGCAGCTCCAACTCTCCCGGTTCGAGGTGGCGCGCGATGTTGTCGTTGGCGTGAAAACGCACTCCGGCCTTCGCCAGCCGCTCGCGGATCCGTTGCGAAACCGGGGCTGAAATTTCCGTGTCGGGGGTAGTGGAAACGCTGGCGAGCTTGAAGGCACTCATCGCGAGCCTCTGTTTCTTTCACCGCTTCCAAGTCTACGCGAGTGCGCGTGGGACGGCAGCGGCCGACGCTTGGGCGTGCGATGATCGCCCTGCGCGGCGCGCCGCCTGATGGGCGCCGCAGCCCACTCGACGATGTCGTTCGATTCCCTTTTGGCACCCTTGGCACGTATCGCGCGGGAGGCGGGGCGCGAGATTCTGTGCGTGTACGCAACCGAATTCGACGTGCGACACAAGGCGGACCGATCGCTTGTAACCGACGCGGACCTGCGCGCCGAGCGCAGCATCGTTGCAGGCCTGCGTCTGCTGACGCCCGAGATCCCCATTGTCTCGGAGGAGGCGGCAACGGAGGCGGGCTCGCCTGTCGTTGGAGCGCGATTCTGGCTGGTGGACCCGCTCGACGGTACGCGCGAGTTCGTGCGTCGCAACGGCGAATTCACGGTCAACATCGCCCTGATCGAGGAACGCCGGGCGATTGTCGGCCTGATCTTTGCGCCAGCATTGGACAAGCTGTACGCGGGCGCGGCGGGGTTTGGCGCGTACGTTGAGACTGCCGCACAGCGGCGGCCGATCGCGTGCAGGCAGCCGTCGCCGGTCGGTCTGGCGGTGGTGACGAGCCGCTCGCACCAGGACCCGACGGCGTGGCGGGCGCTGCTCGGCACAAGGGCGGTGGCGTCGCGTTCGACGGCGGGCTCGTCGCTGAAGTTCGGGTTGGTTGCGGCGGGTGAAGCCGATGTCTATCCACGCACCGGGCGCACATGGGAGTGGGATACTGCGGCCGGGCACGCGATCGTGTCGGCAGCCGGCGGGCGGGTCAGCGACGCCGAAGGCGCGGAGTTGCGTTACGGCAAGCCGGGTTTCGTCAATCCGGCCTTCGTTGCCTACGGACGCGTCGACTGAGGCGCGTCGCATCGCACAATGCCGTCGCGCCCGGGGCCGCTACAATCGCGCGCAGCAAGTGTGAACGTCCATCAGAACGCGAGGCGCCGCAATCACGCGGCATAGCTCGTGCAGGGAGGACACCATGTCGGAACACCGAACCGGCCGTCCGGCGAAAAGGGGTTGGTACGCGCTGTTGTTGCTGCAGTTCGTCCTTGCCCTGTGTGTGCCCTTTTATAACAAGGTGGAACCCGCCCTTGGCGGGGTCCCGTTCTTCTACTGGTATCAAATGCTGATGATTCTGGTCGGCGCCGCGCTCACCGCGATCGTGTACTTCGCCACCGAGCGGCGGCTGTAAAGCGCCGACAAACGGATCTCGCACCCAGGGGAGGGTTCCGGCATGGAGGGGATCAACTGGACGGCGCTGGTCGTATTCGTACTTCTGTTCGGGTTCATCACTTGGCTGGGCTTCGTCGCGTCGCGCTGGCGCCGCGGAGACCTGAACCAGCTGAACGAATGGGGGCTCGGTGGCCGGCGCTTCGGGACGCTGGTGACCTGGTTCCTGATCGGCGGCGACCTGTACACCGCCTACACCTTCATCGCGGTGCCGGCGCTTGCTTTCGGCGCGGGAGCACTGGCGTTCTTCGCGGTGCCGTACACGATCGTCGTGTATCCGATCCTTTTTGTCGTGTTTCCCCGGCTGTGGAGCGTCGCGCACCGGCACGGCTACATAACATCGGCCGATTTCGTGCGCGGGCGCTTCGGCAACCGCTGGCTCGCGCTCGCCATCACGTTGACGGGAATCGTCGCGACGATGCCGTACATCGCGCTGCAACTGGTAGGGCTGCAGGTCGTGATCGGAGCGATGGGAGTGGTCGGAGAGGGATGGATCGGCGATTTGCCGCTGATCATCGCATTCGTGATCCTGGCAGCGTTCACCTACTCGAGCGGGCTGCGCGCGCCGACGGCAATCGCGATCGTCAAGGACTCGCTGATCTTCCTGACCGTTTTCGCGGTCATCATCATCGTCCCGCTGAAGTTGGGTGGATACGGGGCGATTTTCTCCGCGGTGCCGCCGCAGAAGCTGCTGCTGGCTCCTCCGCCGGCCAACTCGCTCGGCACGTACGGCGTATACGCGACGCTTGCGCTCGGCTCCGCCCTGGCGCTGTTGCTGTATCCGCATTCGATTACCGGGATCCTGAGCGCGAACAGCGCGCACACGGTGCGGCGCAACGCGGCGATGCTGCCAGCCTATTCGTTCATGCTCGGCCTGCTCGCGCTGCTCGGTTTCATGGCGATTGCCGCCGGCGTGGACAAGCTGCCGGAGTATGCGTCCGGGTTCAAGCTGTTCAAGGCGAATTTCGCCGTGCCGGCGCTGGTATTGCACATGTTCCCGTCCTGGTTCGCCGGGGTCGCTTTTGCGGCCATCGGCATCGGCGCGCTCGTGCCGGCGGCGATCATGTCGATCGCAGCGGCCAATCTGTTCACGCGCAACATCTACAAGGAATTCCTGCGCCCGGACTGCACCGACGTGCAGGAGTCGCGGATGGCCAAATGGGTCTCGCTGATCGTCAAGGCGGGCGCTCTCGTGTTCATCATCGCCGTCAATCAGCAGTACGCGATCCAGCTGCAACTGCTAGGCGGGATCTGGATCATCCAGACGCTGCCGTCGGTCGTGCTGGGTCTTTACACGCGCTGGCTGAACTCGTGGGCGCTGCTGATCGGCTGGGCGGCCGGCACCGTTGCCGGCACCGTGGTGGCCTACCAGGCCGGGTTCAAGCCGACCTGGCAGCTGGCGCTGGCCGGCTACGGACTGCCCGGATACACTGCGCTGTACACGTTGGTGATCAATATCGTGGTGGCGGTCGTGTTGACCTTGCTGTTCCGGGTTGCCAAGTTCGTAGACCGGGACGAAACGATCCCCGCTGACTACGAGCCCGCCGCCGCGCCTACCGCGTAGTCGATGGCGCTTCGGCGGGCCCGAAGTAGGCGTTACTTGGGTTGCGCCACGAGCCGCAGGTAGGACTTCAGGGCCTTCCAGCCACCCGGGAATTTCGCGCGCGCGGCTTCGTCCGATACCGACGGCGGAATGATCACGTCCTCGCCCGGACGCCAGTTCACCGGCGTCGCAACGTTGTGCCGGGCGGTCAATTGCAGCGAGTCGAGCGCGCGCAGCACCTCGTTGAAATCCCGTCCGGTGCTCATCGGATACAGGATCAAGAGTTTGAGTTTCTTGTCGGGACCGATCACGAACACCGAGCGGATCGTCGCATTGTCGGCGGCCGTGCGACTCGATGCGGCGCCGCTTGCGTTCGGGTGGATCATGTCGAACAGCTTGGCAACCTTCAGGTCGGTGTCGCCGATCAGCGGATAGTTCAGCGACGCACCCTGGGTCTCGGCGATGTCCTTGGCCCAGCGCCGATGATCGTCGACGCTGTCGATCGACAGGCCGATCACCTTGGTGTTGCGTTTATCGAACTCCGGCTTGAGCTTGGCCAGATAGCCCAGCTCGGTCGTGCAGACCGGGGTGAAGTCTTTCGGGTGGGAAAACAGGATCGCCCATTTGTCGCCGATCCACTTGTGGAAGCTGACCTCGCCGTCCGTGGTCTGCGCGGTGAAATCGGGGACCTCGTCGCCAATTCTCAGGCTCATTGCGGTGCTCCATCACGTTGGTTGCAGGGCAAGTCCGTCGTAGCGGGCTCGCCAATCGAATCGCATCGGCGCGCCCACATCCGGGCCGGCGCGTGCTGCGGTAGAGGGACATGGTAACGATATCCGGCTCGTTCGCGAAATAAGCGGCCGTTGGACAGGTATTCTTACGGCTCTTGTAGGCAGCGCATCACTAGGATTTTTCCTCTGGCGTGGCGCGAATCGAAAGGCGCAGGGATGAAGGTTCTGCGGCGGATCTGGCCGCTGCTTGCGAGCAATCTGCTGATGCTCGCGATCTCCTTCCTGTGCATGGCCGTGCTCTCGTCGATGCGCGCCTACGTAGGCGGCGAAAGCCTGTGGTCGAAGGCGCAGAAGGACGCCGTCACGCATTTGCGCCAGTTCGCACGCGACGGCGACATTGCCGGGTTCGCCCGCTTTCGCGAATCCCTCGCGATCCCGATGGGCGATCGCGCTGCACGGCTTGAGCTGTTGAAGCCGGTGCCGGACTTTGCCGTCGCCAGAGCGGGATTCTTGGCGGGGGGCAATGACCCCGAAGACGTTCCGGGAATGACCCGGCTGTTTCGCGTTGCCGAGCACGTTCCATACATGCAGCGCGTGCTGCAAATCTGGGCCGAAGGCGATGGGCTGATCGATCGTCTCGACGACGTCGCCGATCAGCTCCTGGACGAAGTGAAGTCGGCACGCCTGGACCCGTCGGGGCGCAGCGCGCTGCTGGCGCAAATCGATGCGATCGACTTCAGATTGCGGCCTCTGGAGGACGAGTTCAGCCGTACGTTGGGGGCCTCTTCGCGTCTTACGGCCGTGATACTGGTGTGGGCGGCGGCCGTGTCCTCGCTGCTGTTTCTGGCGATCGGGATCGCCCTGTCCGGTTCGATCCTCGCCAGGGCCGACTCGATGGAGCTGGCGCTGCGACACCAGGCGAGCCACGATGAGCTGACCGGGCTGGTGAACCGGCGTGAATTCGAGCGGCGCCTGGCGGGGGTACTTGCACCGCAACCCAATCAGCGCGAGCCGGCGGCGCTGCTGTACCTGGATCTGGACCAGTTCAAGATCGTCAACGACACCTGCGGGCACCACGCGGGCGACGAGCTGATCCGCCGGGTCGCCGATACCATCCGCGCCGCGGTTCGCAGTTCCGACACGATCGGCCGCCTGGGAGGCGACGAGTTCGGCCTGCTGCTGCCGGCATGCACCCCCGCAGCCGCCCTTTCGATCGCCGAGACGATCCGCTCGAACCTCACCGAGCTGCGGTTCTCGTGGGGCGGGCGCACGTTCCTGGTCGGCGCCAGCATCGGGGTTGTCATGCTCGAGCGCGGTTTCGGGACGGTCGCCGAAGCACTGAGCGCGGCGGACAGTGCCTGCTATCTGGCCAAGGACAGCGGCCGCAACCGGGTGCAGGTGTTCCGCCAGGAGGATCGGCAGATCCAGCTGCGCGCCGAGGAGATGAACTGGGTCGTTCGCATCGAGGAGGCGTTGGAGAATTCCCGTTTCGAGTTGTTCGCGCAGGAGATCCGCCCGATCGACGGATCGCGTCTGGAAACCAGTTACGAGATCCTGCTGCGGTTGCGCGACGAGGACGGCCGATTGATCGAACCGAAGGAATTTCTTCCGGCAGCCGAGCGCTACGGCTTGATGAAACGGCTGGACCGGTGGGTGATCGAACGCACGGTCCAGTGGCTCGGTGGCACGCCCGATGTCGCCGCGATTCCGCGGCTTGCGGTCAATCTATCGGCGGCGTCGCTGGCGGACGGCGACTTACTCGGCTTCATCTCGAGCCGCCTGCGCGAGCACGACGTCGAGCCGCACCGACTCGGGTTCGAAGTCACCGAAACGGCAGCGATCAGCGAGCTTGGGGCGGCCGAACTGCTGCTGGAGAGTCTGCGAAGGCTCGGCTGCTCGATCGGCCTGGATGATTTCGGCTCCGGCATGTCCTCCTTCGGGTACCTGCGCCGTCTGCCGGTCGACTACGTGAAGATCGACGGCGAGTTCGTCCACGCGATGAACAAGGACCCGGTCAAACGCGCCATCGTTGCATCGATGCACCAGATCGCGCGAGTGATGGGGCTGCGCACGGTGGCCGAACACGTGGAAGGCGACGCGGTTCTGGCACACCTGCGGGAGATCGGGGTCGACTATGCACAAGGCTTCGCGATCGGACTGCCCGCGCCACTGCGCGAACTGGTAATGTCACGCGAACAGGTGCCCCTGACAGGCGCCGGATGGGACGTGGCGGCCTGAAGTCGCGGGCCCGGGCGGCGGTGCGGCCGAGGCGGAATCATTTTTCCTTGCAAGGAAGGTAGCGATGAGACGAGTGTTGGCGATGACCGCAATCTGCTGGGCCGGGTCGATTTCCGCCGCGTCGGCGGCAGACGTGGGAGTTTCGATCCAGTTCAGCCAGCCGGGCGTATACGGACGGGTCGACATCGGACAGTTCCCGCAACCGCAAGTGATCGTGCAGCAACCCGTGCTCATCGCTCCGGTGCCGGCGGGGCCTCCGCCCGAGCCGGTATATCTGTGGGTTCCGCTGGAACACCGCAAGCACTGGGACCGCTACTGCGGCCAGTACCACGCCTGCGGCGTTCCGGTCTACTTCGTCAATCACGTGTGGTACAAGGATCACGTTCTGGCGCACCGTGGTCGCGCCGAGGAGCGGCACGAGCGCGAAGGCCGTCCCGAGGAACGCGGCCGGGAAGACCACGGACATCGGGGTCACGAAGGAGAAGAGCAGCACGACCACGGCCATCACGATTGACGACGGACGGCCCGTGGATGTCCGAACTCGGGCCCCGGCGCATCGTCTGCCTGACCGAAGAGCCGACCGAGGTCTTGTATGCGCTCGGCCAGCAGCACCGCATCGTCGGCATTTCGGGTTTCACCGTACGGCCGCCGCGGGCGCGCCGCGAGAAGCCGAAGGTATCGGCGTTCACTAGCGCCAACGTCGAGAAAATCCTGCAGCTGCAGCCGGATCTGGCGGTCGGCTTTTCCGACATCCAGGCCGACATCGCGCAGGCCCTGATCAAGCAGGGTATCGAGGTATGGATCGCCAATCACCGCACCGTTGAGGGGATCCTGTCCTACGTGCGGCGGCTGGGCGCGCTGGTTGGCGCGGCCGACCACGCTCAGCGCTATGCGGCCGAATTGCAAACGAATATCGAACGGGTGCGGGCAGCGGCCTCCGGTCTGCGCCGGCGCCCGCGCGTGTACTTCGAGGAATGGGATCAGCCTCAAATTTGCGCAATCCGATGGGTGTCCGAGCTGATCGGAATCGCCGGCGGCGATGACGTTTATGCCGACCGTTCTTCGAGCAGCCTGGCGCAGGGACGGATCGTTGGCGATCCCAAGGAGACGATCGCGGCGGCGCCCGACTTGATCATCGGCTCGTGGTGCGGCAAGAAGTTCCGCCCTGAGCAGGTGGCGGCGCGCCCCGGCTGGTCGCACATCCCGGCCGTTCGCGACGGCGAAGTGCACGAGATCAAATCGCCGCTGATCCTGCAGCCCGGTCCAGCCGCCCTGACCGACGGCCTGGACGCGCTGCACGCGATCATCGCGAGTTGGGACGCAAAGCCTCGCGGCCGATCGTAGCGAGCGCAACGCGCCGGCTCGAACCCGGCTCGGAGATGAAAAAGACCTGCTGGTGCATCGGGATGGCCGCCGCGGTACCGAAGTGTCGGAATCGCGTATGGCCCTGCCAGCGTCCCTCGCGCGTGACGATGGGAAGGATCTCGCGAGCGAAGCGGCCTTGCTCAGCGATATCGAGGTAGTCGGCGATCGTGGTGTGCCGAACGTCGGAATCGGCGGTCAACCCGACGGTTTGACGCCCCGCCCGGTTGACGAAGACGATGCTGCCGTCGAGGGTGGCCAGGCCGATGAAGTCCGAGCTGTTCTCGACCAGCCCGGCAAGCTGGAGCGGGCCGCGCGCACCTGCTCGCGCTCGATCAGCTCAGCGGCCTGGCGTGCATACAGATCCACGAGGCGCAGATTCTTTTCGGACGGCCGGTGGGGTTTGCGGAAGTGCGTGGAGATCATGCCCAGGAAATCGCCGGCGCGACTGAGCAGCGGTGTGGACTGCACGGCACGGAAACCCGCGGAGGCGGCGATCTCGATATGCGGCGCGAAAATCGGATCGGTGAGAACGTCCTCGACGATCACCCGTTGCCTGCGGTTCATCGCTTCGCCGCAAGCAGCAGAGCCACCGTGCACCCTGGCGAAGTAGTCGAGGAAGTCCTGGCGGAAGCCCCGATGTGCAACGATCTCGAGAACCCCGGATTCGGACCGATAGAGCTGGATGTTGCCGAAGTCGGCATGCAGCAAGCCGATCGTCGCGTCGAGCACCTCTTCCAGCATCGGCTGCAGCTCGCCCGCCGCAAGCAGCCGCGTGCTGAGCTCGTGCAGCGAGACCATCGCTGCGGCTTCGGCCGCAAGCTGATCCTTGAGCACAAGCGTTTGCGCCTCCGCCCGCTTGCGCTGGGTGATGTCGGTTGCGATTCCGCCGACCGCGTAGATGTCGCCCGCGGCATCCCGCAGCGGAAACTTGACGACAATGCTGGTGTGCCGGCCGTCGCTGTGAAGCGCGACCTCCTCGAAGGCCATCGGGGCGCCGCTCTGGACGACGAGACGGTCGTTGGCGCGGAACACCGCAGCCTGCTCCGCCGGAAACAGCTCATTGTCGTTCTTGCCGACGACCTGCCAGTACGGAGTGCGAGTGAGCTTCTGGAACTCGCGGTTGCACAGAAGGTATCGACCGGCCAGGTTCTTCAGGAAGATCATCGCGGGGCTGTGGTCGAGGATCGCCTGAAACCTGGATTCGCTCTTTTGTAGCGCCTCGGCCAAGCGTTGCTGCGCAGCCAGGTCCTCGATGACCTTGACGACCATCCGGGGCCGCTCTGCGGTGGCCGGAATCACGGAGACGCTGGCGTTTACCCAGAGCAAGGCGCCGTCTTTGCGCAGATAGCGCCGCTCCCGGTGGTATTCGTGGGGCCCCGCTGTAAGCAGTTCCCGGAACGCCGAGCGACTCGCTGCGCGATCCTCCTCCGGCATCACGTCGAAGAAGGACAGATGGCGGAGCTCCTGCTCGGTGTAGCGGAGCATCCGCAGTAGAAACGGATTGGTCGCGAGGAAGTATCCGTCCGTGTCAAGCAACGCGATCCCGACCGCGGAGTTCTCGTACAGCGCCCGCCAGATTTGGCCCGATTCCAGCAGCGCGTCGAGGTCGCTCCGTGGCGCCGAGTCCTCGCCGATCGGAGGCAATTTGCCGCAATGACGCTGGACCGCCACGGGCTGCCCCCCTTTGGCAAGTTGCCGGACTTGGGCAGCCGCCGCAGGAGTGGCTACCGGAATCTGGCTCCCCGACCTGGGCTCGAACCAGGGACCTGCGGATTAACAGTCCGTCGCTCTACCAACTGAGCTATCGGGGAACGGACGCGACCATTGTATTGGCCGCGTGCCGGATCATGCCCGAGAACGCGCGGCTTTGGCTATGACTTTGGCTATGACTTCAGTACCGCTGCGATCGCGTCGCATGTGACGTCGATGTTGGCCGAGTTCAGCGCCGCGACGCAGATCCTGCCGGTGCTGACGGCGTACACCGCGAAGCGCTCGCGCAGCTGATCGACCTGCGAAGCGGTCAGCCCGGAGTAGGAGAACATCCCGCGCTGTCGGCGCACGAAGGAAAAGTCGGTGGCGACGCCACGCTTCGCCAGTGCGTCGACCAGGCGCTCGCGCATCGAGCGGATGCGTTCGCGCAT
>Ga0187846_10002215_pt1 | contig 10754 bp, 11 predicted proteins | sample TC_taG_FD_161473 | JGI IMG/M metagenome (GOLD analysis project Ga0187846, IMG submission 161473) | Biofilm microbial communities from the roof of an iron ore cave, State of Minas Gerais, Brazil - TC_06 Biofilm (v2) | ecosystem: Environmental > Terrestrial > Deep subsurface > Cave > Wall biofilm... | reverse complement strand
TGAAGTCGCCGCCGGCGCCTCGATGCGCGGCTTCATCGACGCGCTGCCGGAAGTCCTGGCGGCGGCCGATCTGCGCGAACTGGCGCGGCGAATCGCGGCTGCACGACACAGCGGTCGCACGGTGTTGTTGCTAGCCGGGGCGCATCCTCTGAAGGTCGGCCTAAGTCCGCTGATTTGCGGGTTGATCCGCGACGGAGTGGTGAGCGCTATAGCGACGAACGGGGCCGCGATCATTCACGACTTCGAACTTGCATTTGCCGGACGCACCTCGGAGGACGTCGGAGCAGGTCTTGGCGACGGAAGTTTCGGAATGGCCGAGGAGACCGGAGCGTTTCTCAACCGCGCCGCGCGCCTCGCCGCGGAGGAGGAGAGGGGGCTGGGCGAGGTCGTCGGCCGCGAGATAGTCCGCGGCCGGCTGCGCCGTCGCGACGCCAGTATCTTCGCGGCCGCCTATCGCGCGGGCACGCCGGCGACGGTGCACGTCGCCCTCGGCGCGGATATCGTGCACATGCATCCCGCAGCCGACGGCGCCGCGATCGGACAGGCAACGATGGCGGACTTTCATCGCCTGACGGCGGTAGTCGCTACTCTGAGCCGCGGCGTGGTGTTGAACCTCGGCTCCGCTGTGATAATGCCGGAGGTCTTTCTGAAGGCGCTCAACCTGGCGCGCAACCTGGGCAGGCGCGTCAATGGATTCTGCGCCGCCGACATGGATTTCATCCGCCACTATCGCCCGCGCCTCAACGTGGTCGAGCGGCCCACCAAGGACGGCGGGCGAGGGATCCTGCTGACCGGGCATCACGAGATCATGTTCCCGCTGCTTGCGGCCGCGATACGTGAAGAGCTTGCGCGCAGCCGGCCGCGCCGGCGAGGCCCGCGATGAGCGCTAAGGGCGGCCGTCGCGCCGGTCCGCCTCCGATCGCAATTCTCACCGACTTCGGTAACCGCGATCACTACGTGGGCGTAATGAAGGGCGTGATCGCGTCGATCGCGCCGGAGGCTCCCGTTATCGATCTGGCGCACGGCGTACCGCCCCAATCGGTGAGCGCCGGCGCGCTGATGCTCAAGCAGAGCTGGCGCTTCTTTCCGCCGCGTACGATCTTCGTCGCCGTCGTGGATCCGGGGGTGGGCACTGCTCGCCTGCCGGTCGCGGTTGAAACGCGCGCGGGTGCGCGATTCGTCGGGCCGGACAACGGCGTGCTGTGGCTTGCGGTCGAGGAGGCGAAGCCGCGAATCGCAGTGGAGCTGCGCGAGCCGCGCTATCGGCTGGCGCACGTCAGCGCGACTTTTCATGGTCGTGACGTCTTCGCGCCCGCCGCGGCACATCTATGGCGGGGCGTCAAAGTTGCCGCTATGGGGCCGCGATTACGGGGCGGCTTGACCGCTCTGGAGCTTCCCGCGCCGCGTGCGCGGACGCGCGAGGTACGGGGAGAGGTCATATATGTCGACAGTTTTGGCAATCTCGTGACGAATATCGGGCGCGACGCGTTGCGGCGCTTCGCAGCGCGCTTTCACGGTATGCCGCTTTCCGTTAGGATGGATTCGGGCGCGCCGATGGAAATCCGCAACGCTTACGGCGACGTCCGCAAAAGTGCCTCGCTCGCAACCTTCGGAAGCTTCGAACTGCTGGAAATTGCTGTACGCGACGGCAACGCGGCGTGCCGCTTCGCGGCCGCTCCGGGTGCGGTGGTGACGGTCCGGCCGCTCAAGCGCAATAGTCATGGATGAACTCACCGCTCGCGATACCTCGCAGGTCCTGACCGAGATCCCGCGCGTCTCGGCCACCTCCGGCTACGAGCCGGAGATGGTCGAGCCGCTGCGCGCTCAGCGCGCCGGCGTTACGCCGCTGCACGTCGCGCTGTTTCTTCTGACGCTACTGACCACCACGATGGCGGGCGCCGACATGGCGGGTGCGTTTTTCTCGTTCGCCCGCCCATTCTCGACCTTTGCGAACCTTTACTCGGGACTGTCGTTTTCGGTCCCACTGATGCTCATCCTGTTCGCGCATGAGATGGGTCATTACGTGGTGGCGCGACGCAACCACGTCGATGTTACGCCGCCTTACTTTCTTCCGGCCCCCTTCCCGTCGGTCTTTTTCATCGGAACCTTTGGCGCGTTCATCCGGATGCGAGCGCCGGCACGCACGCGGCGCATGATGTTCGACATCGGCGCAGCAGGGCCGTGGGCCGGGTTGGTCCTGGCAGTCGCCGCGGTGATTGTCGGGCTGAAGTTATCCGAGGTTTCGCCGCTGGACACCGGTGGCGGCGGGCTTCAGCTCGGCAACTCGATTCTCTTCTGGGGAGTTTCGTATGGGGTGCTGGGCGTTGACCCCAACTCGGTCAACATCAACCTGCATCCGATCGCGTTCGCCGGATGGATCGGGCTCCTGGTGACGACGCTCAATCTGCTGCCGGTTGGCCAGCTCGACGGCGGACACGTGATATATGCGCTATTCGGCCGATGGCATCGCACGATCGCGCGGCTGTTCATCATCGCCTGCGTGCTGCTGGTCGTGGTACCGCTGCTTGTGGGCTCGACTTACTGGGGCGGATGGCTTTTCTGGGTGATCATCCTGTTATTCCTGGGCCTCGGACACCCTGCGACTGTCGATGCCGATACACCGCTCGGCTATGGGCGGCGCGCGATGGCATGGGCGACGGTCGCGCTGTTCGTGTTGACCTTTTGCCCGGTGCCATTCTGGTACGCGGAGCCCAATCCGAACCAGCGGCAGCCGCCCTCTGGCGAAAACGTCTACAGCGTGAGCTACCGGCGCGCTCCGGCGCGGCTTCCAGCGTCAGTGCGCCTTGAAAGGCTCTGATGGGCGTCGCAGAGCGGCCAAGCTGGGATCAGTACTTCATGACGATTACCCGGCAGGTCTCCGAACGCTCGACCTGCCTGCGCGCCAAGGTGGGCGCGGTGATCGTGCACGACCGCAGCATACTGGCCACCGGCTACAACGGCGCGCCGGCCGGGATGCCGCACTGCATCGACGTCGGCTGCCTCATCTACGAGTCACGAACGCCCGACGGCGAGATCGAGCTCAACTGCTGGCGGACGATTCACGCCGAGATTAACGCGATAACCCAGGCGGCCCGCAACGGCGCCGCGATCCGCGACGCCGATGTCTACGTAACTCACACCCCGTGCATCCATTGCCTCAAGGTGCTCATCAATACCGGCATCCGCTCCGTCTACTACGGCCAGGAATACAAGCTCCACACCGTCGCCGATCTGCTCGCGCATACGCGCCTGAAGCTCGTGCAGGTCGTGCAGGAGAGTCATGATGGATGAGACGGCCAGGCGCGGCGGCGAGCAGGAGAAGCGCCGATGCGGCATCTGCGCACTCATCGAGCGATGCCGCGCGGGCAAGTTTGCGGATTTCGTCGCCGAGCTGCCGCAGTCCTTCGTCATCCTCGGCGACGCACAATTCTACCGCGGCTATTGCGTGCTGCTTGCCAAACGGCACGTAACCGAAGTCCATCTGATGGAGCCGGACGAGGCGCGCTCCGTGTTTGACGAGGTTGTGGCAGCGGGGCGCGCGCTTGCTGCTGTGACCCGGCCACTCAAGCTCAATTACGAATGTCTCGGCAACCTCGAACCGCACGTGCATTGGCATGTGTTCCCGCGGTACGAATCGGACGAGATGCGAGCGGCGCCAGTCTGGATGCGTCCGGAAGGCGAGCGCAAGGCGGTGTTGGAGCAGGCCGACCGGCATACGTTGATTCAGGCCATCGGGATGGAGCTGCGCCGCCTCGTGCCGGCTGCCAGTCCGGCGAGCGACAACTAAGCCTCAAATAGGAGGTTTAGAGTCGATTGGAGATGGGCGAGAGCGCCCGTTTACCCAAGCCAATAAGCCAAGAAATCACATCTATGAAGCGCATATCTGCGCTATTTTTGCTGTCTGCTATGTTATGTTGGCTTAACGCGTGTCAAAATGCTAAGCTGCCAGAAGAGGATAGCTACGCAGCGCGCTTATATGTTAAAAGATGTGGGGAATGCCACGAAGCCTATAGTCCACGTTCGATGACGGTGGCGATGTGGACGATTCAGGTCGACGCGATGCGGGCGAGAATGAAGCTGGCCGGAGTGCCAGAGCTGACGTCGGCGGAACGCCAAACCATCCTCGATTACCTGGGACGCAATGCCAGCCGTCAATAGCACGACGAATCCCTGACTTGGACGAAGATAAATGAGCTCCGCCTCTGCGCCTGCCTTTCGCGAAGACAATAGGGTGTGGTCCGACTGTTCTTCGGGAAGGGTGCGCGCGCCGCAAACGACGCCTTCTTCAATGGTCTTTTAGGGGGGACAGTAGAGATGGAGGCGCAAAAGTTCGGGGTCGAACAGAAATCCAGGCGAGACCAGGCCTTCGTAATCAGTGTGAGCCTGTTCTTTCTCGCCGCCGTCCCCGTTTTGTTCTGGGCCCAACCGCAATTTCGAACAACGCCCTGCTACGCCATCGGCGCGGGCGCGTTTCTCTTTTGTATCTGGGCGCTTGTGCGCGAACTGCAGGTCGCGATGAGGGCCAAGAGCATCCCGCTTGTGATCGACCCTGACGGCATCCGCTACGCGAGTCCGGGCGAAATAGCGTGGTCCGAAATCGGAGGCCTCGAGCCTGTGCCGTCACTGCAGCGGGTAGACCTTCTCGACAAGGAAGGGCACGCGTGCGTCAGCATAAGGTACGACCTTGAAGACGCGGAGGAAGTGATCCAATTCGTTGCCGACGTGCTCGCTGACCGCTGGCCGCACAGACCCTTGCCCCACGATTTCATCGACAAATCGCTGCCGCCGATGATTGCGGTGGGAGCGCTGGGCCTGACGGTTATCGCAGGCGCGATCTTCTGGATGATCGCCGGCTCGTCCCTGGAATTGATCGGCCTCGGCGCCCTGGTCGTGATGGTACTGGCCTACCTGCATGGGAGGGCGAGGGCCGTGCAGCGGTTGATAGTCACCAACGGCGGAGTCACGGTGGCCCACGGGCTCGGATCGCAAGTCCTACGGTTCAGCGACACCGAGGCGGTCAGTATCTCGCTGGTCACAAGCCTCAGGGGGGACCGCCATCTGGACGTGCGAATCACGCTCCAGGACGAGAGCGCAGTGCGCGTCCTGCCGCTACGATGCGATCCGTTCGACGTCTACGCGACTATCAAGGCAGCCTTTGAAAAGAGCCGCGGAACCGTCCCCGCCGTCCGCCCGGCGCCGGCGCCCGCGAGCGAAGCGCCGGCTAACGTTGCGCAGATTGCTGAAGTACCGCCTGTAGGGGCGTCTGTCGCCGGCAACGGAGTTCCGGCGGCGAGACCATCGCTTGACGAGCCACTCGCCGAGCCGCGACGCCTATACGTGAAGCGTCGTTAAAACTCCAAACCGGCGCTGACGACCATACCGACGGGCTAGCCCAGTAGCTTTCGCTGGCCGCCGTCGTAGATGATGCGGCCCTCAATGACCGACGCGAAGTCGGGCAGTTGATGGGCGGCGAGCCGGCCGTTGGGCAGGATGTGCTCGACCTCCCATCCGCGCACCGTCATGTGGTCCGAGACGATTCGCCGGTGACATCGCCACCAAAGCCCTTCCGCGCACATGACGGTGGTGGGTGTGGCCGTGGCTATCTCGCTCAGTTCTGCGATCCCTGCCGCGAACTCCTCCGTGTCGGCATAGTCGGCATAGGATCGGAACGCGGCGACCGTCCAGGCGACGTGGGGCGAATCTGGGCGACGATCGCGGCGTCGTCCGCCAAGTTGTTTGAGCCAGCGGTAATCAACCCCGGCGCGGCCGAGCGCTTCGCCGAACGGCGCCTGGTTGAACTGTGGCCATCGGCGCGAGCTCGGGAAGGAGCGGATGTCGGCGAGCGTAGCGATCCGATGCTCGCCGAGGAGTTCGAGGAAACGCTCGATCGGATGAGTCGAATGGCCGACGGTGTAGAGCTTTCGACGTGGTGTTTCGGCGCTGGATTTTCGCGCGGGTGGCATCCGCGTGCGATCCTGTCGCGCGAAGAGCGCGACTGAAAATCCCCGGTCAGCTTAGCGCGGCGAGAGTCAGGCCCCAGGCGATAAACGCGAAGCCGGAGGCGGTTGCGATCGCCTCGCCCCATCGCGTCGCGCGCTCCACCAGCACGAACGCGGCAAGCGCTGCCACCCAGAGCAGGTTCATCACGCCGGCCACGAACAACAGCGCCATCAGCATCCAGCAGCATCCTACGCAGAACGTACCATGCTGCAATCCCATCGCGAACGCGCCCACGGAGCCATCGCGCCAATGCGTGATAAGAAAGCCGAGTGGCGATTGGCAGTACCGCAAACATTTGCGCTTGAGCGGCGAGAGCTGGTAGGCGCCTGCGAGCGCGAGGATGATGCCGCCGGCGAGTGGTGCGACGCGCATCGCGCCGGTTAGAATCGCGGCATGTTCCATCCCCGCCTGAATTCCAGTCGCTAGTGCGCTGAATACGATCCAGACTGCGACATAGCCGGCGGCAAATAGCCACGTCCAGGCCATCGCGAACCGGCTCCGGCCTCGTGCCGCGGCGGCGTAGGTGGTGACCATCGGCGACGCGCTCGGCAGCATCATCGCGGTCATCATCACCGCCCACATCAGGAAGGTGAGCCACAATTCCGCCGGCGCAAATCGCGCCGTCGCGGCGACCATATTCATGCCTGGCATTCCAGGCATCGCCGCCGTAGAACCCATGCCGCCGCTCATAGCCGGGGGCATCCGCACCAGGTAAATCCATGCCAGCACGGAAAGTGCCCCGAGCCCGCCCCAGATCGCGAGGCGATCCTGCAACGCCAGCTCCGGGGCCATCAAGTCATGCTCGGTATTTGGAGCCACAGAAGCCATGACTTTGCGCGCGTCAATCTATTCCGATGGCGAATCGTTACAGGGCCGCGGCGACTTGATGCTCAGCCCCTCGCTGCGGAACAGACGGTGATGCTCCATTTCGGAACCGTTTTGGGAATGAGTCAAGGAAAACCGGACGGCGAAATGCATCTGCCGCAAGTTCCTGCCTACGCTCCCATATCGCGCGCTACGAATTGGACCAGCTAATCGGCGAAAAGTGACCGTTTCGTCCGCTGTTGTCGAAGTTGAGAGAGTGATCCTTGTAATGGCTCTTAGTCCCGCGTGCTGCGGCCAGCCGCGAGGAATAGGGATGGCCGACGTTGTCGAGCCATACCACCTTGCCCGGTTGGCCCGCGACTCCTTCGACGACTACTTCACTGATGCCGGAGAGCACGAGCTTGCGCGTGTCGCCCGTGCTTTGAAATTCGATTTGCGCGGCCTTGGTGGGCAATCTGTGCGCCACCATCGGACCGAACAAGCTCGGCGGTCCGCCGGCCCGGCCGCCGAAGATGGCTTCGAGCGCAGCGCGCTGCTCGGTATCGCCTCGGCTATCGACGTACACGGCCAACGTGCCGCCGCCTTTCGCCATTGGCCCCGGCGTGGTGAGCGCCTGCGCCGCGTTTAGCCCCGAGATGTCGGTTTTGCCATAGGTGCCGTGCCGGACGTGGAAGCCGAGCACCACGTCGCAGTGGCCCTCGGTAGGCGGCGCCTGCGCATGCGACAAGAGGCAGGGGCAGAGGAGTTCACAGTTGCACGATTCGAAATACTCGCCCTCAATCCTCCAACTCTCATTAGCCATCGATGATCGCTCCAGTGTGATTCATCCGCACCAGCGGGCACGCGGGTGCGCTGGTGCAAGCCGCTTTGATGCTTGCCAGGGTTTTCTCAGCGCCCTGACTATACACAAATCGCCCACCAGCGGGGAGCGAAAATGACAGGCACCCGAGGGCGCGCGAGATCGGGCGGCCGCAACATTCGCTTGCCCAGACGCCGATCACACGCGCTTGAGCACGCCAAGCCATCGCCCATAACAGCTCTCGATCGGCTTGCTGAACGACAGGTCCGCGTACGCGGCGACCATCGTGAAATACCTCGAAGCGCGCGCAGCCAGGTCGAGCAGGCACGGCAGCGTGTAGCGTACCGGCACGACGTCGCGGGTGACCACATCGCGGTCAGGAAAATGCAGCACGCACTCCAGCTCGTATATCGAATGCATCCCCGAGTGCCACGCGATCGGGCGATGGTACTCGCGCACATTCACGCCGATACCCTCGGCGCGCACATTGCGCTGCCGCCACAGCCTGCGCGCGGCGACAAGCTCGACTCCGTCGTGGCGATCGATATCGACGCAATACAATCCGCCGCGTCGGAGTAATCTGCCGACCGATGCGAGATGAGAGAGCAGGGCACGGTTGCCGGTCATGATTGGAAACGTCTCCGACATAAAGAAGGCCGCGTCGAAGGGACGTTCGGGGATGCGAAAGCGCGCAATCGACCGGCGGTAGAAGCGTATCGGTGCGTCACCCGCCGCTTTGCGCCCTGCCGCGATCATGGTCGGCGATCGGTCGACTCCGGCGACGGCGATACCGTCGCGCGCCAGCGCGACGCCGTGCGGCGAATCCCCACAGGCGACGTCGAGCACGCGCCGCACCGGGCGCTTGAGATGGCGCCTCCAGACCCGGGTGAGAAAATCGATCTCTGCCACGAGCTCGCCAGGCTTTTCCATATGCACGCGCCGGAAGATCGCGGGATATTCGTAGATGCTCGGTTCCATCGCTGTGGGAGATTAATGATGCCGCCGCGCAATCACTAGGGATCGGCGCGTCGCGAAACGCCCTGACTTGCTGTCCGGAGATTCGCATCCGGCTCGATCCGTGCCTGAGATTCGCGAGTCGGCCAAATCATAATGCGGCATCGCAGGTGCCGTGGAGTCTCATCCGTCGAGCCATGGCCGGGACATAGGAGAGCAACAGCGCGATGAGCAAGCCGCTTGAGGGGATCAAGGTCATCGAGATTGGCCAGGAAATCCAGGGTCCGTTTGCCGGGCTGGTGCTCGCCGACATGGGCGCCGCCGTGATCAAGGTCGAGAACCGTGAGACAGGAGACTTGAGCCGCTGGCTCACCTGCGGACTGATCGGCGGTCCCGACGTGAAGAATTCGTGGATTTCTTTCTACTTCATCGCGATGAACCGGGGTAAACGCAGCATCACGATCGACTTGAAGAAGCCGCAGGGAATCGATCTCATTCATCGGCTCGCAAAAGGCTGCGACGTGCTGCTGACGAATTATCGGCCCGGCGTGCTGGACAGGCTCGGCCTGGGCTTCGAGGACGTGCTCAAGGACAACCCGAAAATCGTCTATGCGCAGGCGAGCTCGTGGGGACCAAAGGGGCCGTGGGTCAAACGGCCAAGTCGCGACACGCTGGCACAGGCGGCCAGCGGTCTGATGGCGAAGACCGGGATGCCGGAGGACCCGCCGCTGGCTGCCGGATTCGCCGTCGCCGACCATTCGGGCGCGCTCAGCCTGGCAGCAGGCGTTTTGGGTGCGCTGTTCGCACGCGAGCGCACCGGCAAGGGCCAGCGCGTTGACGCGTCGATCTTCGGCACGCTAATCGCGATGCAGGGCTTCGAACTCGATTTCGTCTCGCTCAGCGGCAAGGACACACTTCGCGCCGGCCGCGGCCATCAGTTCCTGCACGGCGTATGGGGCGCGTACCGCACCAAGGACGGATGGCTCTGTATCGCGGGAGTCGACGACAAGCGATGGCCTGCGTTTTGCCGTGTGATGGGGATCGAACATCTCCAGAACGAGCCTGAGTTTGACAATCCGACGCGAAACTTCCACGGCTGGAAAATGGTCGAAGTGCTCGACAGCATCTTTCCGAAAAGGACCACCAGGGAATGGCTCGGCGAGTTGACCGCGGCCGATATCCTGGTCACGGAAGTCGCCGATTACCGGATGTTGTTCGACAACGAGCAGGCGCGCCTCAACGGCTATCTCCAGGTGCTCGATCATCCAAGCGCCGGAAAGGTGCTGGTTTCGGGTACGCCGATTACTTACAACGGCGAGGTCCGCACCGAGTCGCCGCCGGCTCCCGAAATGGGCCAGCATACGGAAGAGGTTCTCCTCGAGTTCGGTTACACGTGGGAAGAAATAGCCGCGCTGCGCGAGGTCGAAGCGATTTGAGCGCGAGATGCGTTGCGAAGTCCGCGGCGCAGGCGACGCGCCGTCGGGTTGGACAGCGATGAGGCGCCGGGCCTAGAATCCGCGCAAGCATGTGGGCATATAGGCCTCAGCCGATCGCGAGCGATAATGGCGACCCGCTGCGGCGCACAATCTTGAACGGCGGAGGTATCGCACAATGGCGAAATACACGTTTGTCGTATTGACCAATCCGACGGCCGGCAAGGACGCCGAGTTCAACGAATGGTACAACAAGGTGCATATTCCGGACGTTTTGAACGTTCCAGGGTTCGTCGCCGCGCAGCGTTTCAAGCTCGCCGATGTACAGTTTGGCGACTCCGAACGCGACCATCGTTACCTCGCGCTCTACGAGATCGAAACCGACAATCTTCAGGGTTGTCTCGACGAACTGCAGAAGCGTGCAGGTACCGCCGAGATACCGATCAGCGACGCTATCGACATGAAGGATGTGTTCGCGGCGTTGTTCGCGCCGGTGGCCGGGCGAGTCCTCGCCAGTGAGGTGCGGCGGCCGCGGCGCGCGGCGTGACGACGCGCGAAGGGATTGACTGATGGGTCGTCCGCCGGTCGCGCTGCTGGTGATCTTCGATGGATGGGGGCTGCGGGCGGAGCGCGCGGCCAATGCGATCGCGATGGCGCGCACACCCACGATGGACCGTCTGTGGCGGACCCAGGCGCACACCGAGCTCGACGCGTCAGGTGAGGCGGTGGGCCTGCTCACGGGG
>Ga0187846_10002214_pt1 | contig 10756 bp, 23 predicted proteins | sample TC_taG_FD_161473 | JGI IMG/M metagenome (GOLD analysis project Ga0187846, IMG submission 161473) | Biofilm microbial communities from the roof of an iron ore cave, State of Minas Gerais, Brazil - TC_06 Biofilm (v2) | ecosystem: Environmental > Terrestrial > Deep subsurface > Cave > Wall biofilm... | reverse complement strand
CTGTGTGCCAGATGCATTATGACTGGTATAACCTGGCCCTCCCGGGTTGAGGTATTGAGTGTACGAACCATTAGTATACGACCCCCAATCATGGAAGTCAGTTCCTCCATTCGATAGCTGGTAAGCATATTGGAAGGAACAGAGAGGGTCTAGGGCACAATTTTTATTAGTTGTACCATTAGGCCCGAAGTGACTACCATTAATTTGCAGTACACCGAAAGAGCCTCCATTAGGATCAGTACCATTATATGCACTGGTATTACCACCACTTTCTGCCTGAGAGATAGCTACAATAGTATCTCTTGCCCCGCCTGTGAAACCTGCGGAAGTAGCATATGTATATAGTTGATCCTCACGTAAGATTGCCATGATTATCCGTTGAGCGAACAGGTGCTATTGTTATTAATGAATGTGGCGGAGTCATAGTCACAGGTGATGTATGTGTAACCTCTAGCTGCTGTATAGAAGTAGTATTGTGGTGGGTGGGTGCCATTGTTTACAACATCATCCTGTTGCCTGCTTTGGTTGTGCCAGTTCCCATCACTGGTACTGTGCCACTCATTGTTGTAGAATAGGTATCCATAGACATGGCGGCCAGTAACATAATCATTGATCTGGTGCTCCATTGTTATATCTTGCCAATTTGGGCCTATTCTGCTGTTACCACTACCTAAGTCTACAATGTGATTACCTGAGCTGTGACCCTGCACATTAACCACCAAATCACTACCATTCCACAGCATGTTCATCCCATAATCATGGTTGATATCTCCAGATGCAGCACCCCAACAGTAGGTAGCGTAGAAGTTTTGTGCACTATCGGACGCATAAATGAAAAAGTATGTGCCGGCACCAGCAGATGGGCAGAACCTTCTGCCTGAGTCACTATTGGCTACTTTTTCCACACCAGCAAACACCGCTGCGGGGTAGTAATCTTCACTATACAGTAAAAGATAGTTCACCCAATTATGGTGACCACCACTTGTAAATCCAGGGTCTTCTACTGTGCTAGTAGTACCTGCACCATTTACTACTCCAACCCAGTACCCAAAAGATGTACATGTGCCAGTACAATCGTCAGTGTAGGATGGTATATTAGACTTGGCCTGTACTGGTGCTACAAACATGGACACTACAAAGACGAATGGAATGAGATACCAAAGTAACCTTTTCATAACGAACTCCTTTACTGTCGTGTAAGGTTGACATACAACACTCAGAATTTAATTGCTACCCAGAATACATTAGCATTAGTACCAACTATTGCTGTAAACTGTGTTGCTGTTAGGGAACCACATGCTACTGCAATTGCTGTAGCAGCATTATCGACTGTCGCAAGTACCAAGTCAGGTGTAGTACCTAGTCCATGAGTTATTGCAGTTCCAGTTGTTACTACCGCAGTAGTACCATGTGACACCCTGGTTAATGAACCAGTCAATAACTTTAATAATCCAGTAGATAGTGTAGACGCACTTAGGTCCACCGCGGCTGAAACACCATCGGCATTCAGTACAGTATTGTTACCAGACACTCCTGATACAGTTAGCTTACCATGATTGGATGTATCACCTAATGTTTCAATACCTGCATTAGTAAGTATAACTGCACTAGAACTATCACCTGTCGGCCTTGCCTCAATAATCTGAGTACCTGCTACATTAACATCATTTATTATACTTTGTGCCACAGCAGTTGCTCCTGTCAACAGAGATGGTGGAACTATTGTATCCTCAGTCCACTTCATTGTAAATCTTACAATATGACCTGTAGTACCTGAGGTAAACTCAATCCACAAATTATTACCAGGATATAGAATAATTAAATCAGGGAATGCTATAATATCTAATGTAATACTTGTCTGGTTATCCAATATTTCAATATCAACAAAGTTAGGAAAAGTATCTAAAGCATCCTGAAATGTGCAATGAGCCACACTTACTGGAGGGTTTGCCTGGCAACTATGACATATCGCACTAACCGAGCCACCAGATGCATTATTATCAGAACCAACGCTCGTTGTAAGACTAAGTGTTGGGGTTGTAGTATCATTGGAAAAGCCTCTTGCTGAGTGAAATGTCATTACAACCCCACTCGTTGGTGGGTTATAAATATTGAGCAGGTTCTGTACTGTAGCTGTAGAACCAAAACCAACACTAGCCGAAAAGATAGGCTTACCTGTGGCAGTTACATTTACAGCCTGTTGGCTAATTGATACAGATTGTGGATATGGTAACTCACCTGGACTCCAAGTGGTTACAGTTATAAGGTTACTTGTACCTCTCGATGTACTGGTAAGATTGACAGATGGTATAATTGTAACTTCACCAAGATACTTTACAGGCACGAAAAAATCTTCCAGATACATCTCAGGCATTGTATAGGAACCCATACCCTGGAAATTTAAATTCAGGAGATATGGGCTATTATTGACTACCCTAACATATCCTCCCTGTGCTACTCCTGTCGGAACCTGTAAAGGAGGCTTTGGTGACAAGTAGTTCGAGGCTACAAATGAGCCATTATTAATCATGATTAGAATGGATGGGCAGGAAGTATATCCAGGCCAACAGGCATATTCGGATTATCCGATGATTGCCAAACTACTGATATTTTGGTAACATCAACATAGCTGCCGGAACCTAGTTCTAATACAACAATATGATCCGAGCTGTATGGTACAGTAACTAGAGGTAGAACCTCCCATTCAATGTTATTGCGATGCTTCACCGCAATCCTTACTACTGCTGTACCAAAGTCAGATGATAGACATAGGTAACCAGCACCACCTACAACGGTTGGTGAAGTAATACATACATCCTCATTCAGGCTTAAATTGACGTGCATGATATCTTCTTCCTCCTGTGATCCTCCAACAAACCATTGACCAAAATCAGCAGTCATACTCCTATCATGGTCATAGTTAGCTGGACTATTATCATACTGGTATATATTTGCCCGTGGGTCAAGTAGTACACCGGACCATGCATAAGTCTGCCAGGCCCAACTAATGAGCCCCATATCCAGGTAATTCTTCACAACACTATATGGACCATAGATACCAGTTCTATCAAGGCCAATAACATTAGCAACAGCATGGATATAGTCCAATTCAGCGGCAGCCAGTCCATCAGTCTGGTAATCATATGAGAAGTATATTGGCCTATCTGATGGCATACCACATGCTGTAGCTATAAAGTTAGCAGTTACCGCGTCAAAGTCACCACCAACAGAACCACTATCAATAGGACGGTTAGCATACCACTCCCAGTTAGATACTATATACACACCTAACTGAGATAGTTGGGATGCCTCTGATGGATACAGGCACTTGCCTTGCTGCCTCTGGATATTATTAATATCATATCCAGCAAAGTATCCGGTATATCTACATGCAAATGCAGCACCTAATGATGCAACATAGGACGGTGAAAGGTTAGTATAATCAATACCTTCCATTGTATCTCCTAAATTAGATGTAATATATGTAACAAAATCGCACTACAAAAACCAAATGTTGCTGATATTGTGGATGCAGCAAACAACTGCCACCTGGATGCATACATCTTATTGAACTTATCTACAAGCTTACCAATCTCACTATCCAGAGCACTAAACCTATGCTCCAATTTAGCATCAAGTGCGGCTATCCTTGCCTCAGATGTTTGTTGGACCAATATTAATTGTTGCTGTAAGTTAGAATATCTGGACTCATATTCTACTCTACTTGGACCAGGATCATCTGGGCTCAAACTGGTACACCAGGCTTTCTAAGTCTCCATATTACTATTCCAACTACAGTACCGAAGGCTGTTGCAATAACCTCAATCAGGTAGTAATTCACTGTTTGTACCTCAAAGTGTACTGCAAGACCAAGTATGAAACCAGCAACAGCACAATTCAGGATTGATAAGGCGGGATTATTCCGTATCCAATCCTGTATCCTCTTGCTGATACTCTTATCGGTTCCAAAGATTGTCGATACATCAAAGACCCCCAGTGCAAAAGTTGCAAGCAACCATAGGGACGCGGCAATAGCCAACAACCAATCCCAAAACGTCATGGCGATACTGGTGGCGTCTCATCCTTAACTGCCGACTTCTGTTGCAATTGGGATGCCGCCTGAATGGTAGTTGTCTGGCCAACATGAATACCAAGCATTGTAAGTCCCGCACTAAGAAGGGCAAGACCTACACCTGCTAAAGGTGCTGGTATACCAAGACCAAACGCTGGAAGCAATGTTACCAAGAGACCTAGTGACACAAGAATTATACCAACTAATTGGGTGCTCATGTTACCTCCTAGCCGTTCTGCTTTTTATAGACATATACGGCCACGACTATAAGGACCACTACAATTACAAGATGGCCTGGTTTTAGCTTCACTGGCTTTGACCTCCACCAAAGAATGGTACACCACCTAGCATATTCTGATTACCAATCCTATAGGCGGCCCAGAATACTACTAGCAGTATAACTAATCCAACAATACTATGGACTTTCAACTCGAAACCATCAAGTTTCATAGGAATACACCTTTCTCTGCAAAAGCCGCTCCTTCCTTGAGAGGCTTACTAATCAACATCAGGAAACCAACCATGATAATCGCCAAAGCAATCAAGAATAGAAATATATGGCTAGTGAGACCTGTCCAAAATGCTGGGGTCAATACACTACCTCCTGTACCTGTGTCAGGCCCAGAACCTCCTGTAGCCAACGCACTTAAATATGGCCTCGGGTCAGTGATCCAAGGCCCAGGCCTACTTGATGCATCCCCCCATACTCCCGACCATCCTGGGTTAAAACCGACCTCAACTTCTCCAGGGTCAGCTCTGGAGTATCCGATAATTTCTCCCTGTGTGACAATTTGATTGTTACAACTGCCATTAATGCATGGAATAAAGTTATTGGCAAGGTCCATATGCTGATAATAGAGATCAGTTGGGCCAAGACCTGGCACATTAGTTCTTTCCGTAAGTACACCATAACCAGGGGAACCATTCGGGTGTGTAAAGTTTCCATATCCCTGGAGTGTGCCCGTCCCCAAAGCATATATGGGTGTACCTGCTGGGAGTGGAACATCAATTCCACCTTCCGCCGCCGCTGGGGCACCTGACATCCATCTCCCCCATATTGTATTAGGTGCATTATTAGTGTACCAATCTGCATATGATGACACCTTAGTATGGACCTCTTATCGGCTTGGGCTGTGGGTTCCAATATCCAGATGTGCCCTGAATACCATATCCATATTGCTGCTCATTTCGTTGATAATTAGCAACATTTATCTGGTTCTGTCTTGCAATAGCCTGGACATATGCCTGAGTCATCTGATAAGGAAGTGCCTTGGCTGCTGTCTTAGTAACAACGGTTGTTTGATGGGTAACAGGTTGACTCCTTACTATTGGAACAGGAGTTGGTTTGTTGCCTACAGTACCACTACCAGGCTTACCAGGAGGTCCAGTCGGTCCGGGAGGACCAGCAGGACCCGTCGGTCCAGGAGAGCCAGCAGAACCACCTGTGTTCTCAGGAGTTGTACCTGTGCTTGTGGCAGTTCCTCGGTTAAGAGTATTAGCGGTTGACTGACCATGAAGATATAATACAACCAATACAACCACTCCAACACCACCAAGTATCATTACCTTCTCAGTAGTGCTGGCATTTTTCCATTCACCTAAAAACCCTCCTCCACCTCCTGATGATGGAGCCGGGGGTATTATATCACCCTGAGCCATGTTCCTTATCCTCCAGTTCCGCTAAGGAAGCCTGATATCCTACTGAGGACAGATTGTTGAGTAAGCTTCTGGGCAGTAGTTCCGTAAGGCCCGATGGTGGTACCTCTAGCACCTCTTGTACGCTGAAGTACCCAGTATGGATTTTTCCAAGTAACTTGTTGAGGTGCTGCAGGTCGGATGTTCCCACGACTACGACCAGCGATAGAACTCTGCTCCCTAGCTCGTTGTAAAATGTAAGCCGGATCACGGTGGAGTGGGTCATTTAGTTTCTCCTGTACTTCTCCAAACACATCCGCGCCATTAGGTCCTTTATAAGAATGAAGACCCCAGGTCTGGGCAACCACAGATTGTACCACATTCCTATTTCGCTCAACCTTATACCTCATACCGAATGCAGGATGAACATTGGTATCACTAGAATACATTGCTCCATGAAGATTTACATGACCTGTACCAGCATGTATCTGTCTTGTACCAATTACATTTCGACCATATATACCTAGATGGCCAGCTATTTCTGCCATTAGTATGACCTCCTTTTAGGTCCTCTTTTGTTAACCGGGCCAAATGGTACCGCTCTCCTGCCTAACTGACCAGGAATTGCATTCCACAATCTATTCTTACTCATCTCTGGGTTCCTACGAGGCATTACACCCTGCTTGCGATATGGCCCCTTACCTCCTCCAGGAAGTAACCTACGACCATATACACCTCTGGTATAACTCCTGTGTGTAGTATCATTAAACTGAGGCATCTATCTACCCTCAAGGGCTTTGATGCCAGATACACCACCAGAGAATGATGCATTCTCAATGGCTACCGCACCCTGCCAGTTAGTTAATATATCATATGCAAGGACTATGAACAGGACTGTACCTATCCATCCAGCAAAACTTAATCCTAGCATACCTCCACTTCTCCTTGCTGCCATATCTTCACTCCTTAACTTTGCGCCTGAGGCGCATTAAAGAAAGTGGCATACTGTGGCCAATTCTTGAGTAATACGAGGACAATTAATATTACAACCAGCATAGTTGTGGCCTGTGGAAATGGCCCCGCCAAAACTATTAGTATAACAAACGCTAAGAACCAAAGTAATGGTTGTGGGGCCTTAGTTTGCATTAATCGCCTCCGTGTGCCCACACAGGAGGATAAACAGGCATATTAGGTCCAGACGGATTGTCAATAACATGCTGTATCTCCTCATTTGCAATACCAGCAGCAGCATCATGGATACGTTTTCCAAGGTCAACAACTGTCTCCTCATCAGGCTCCGTATCATCTTTCCTGTATGACTTAAGAACCCTTCTGGCAATCTCAAAAGCATGATCCTCATATACTTCAATCATACTATGCTCCTTGTAATCCTGGAACAGGAACGCCCAGACTACCTAATGGACTCTTGGATATGTTGGTGTTCACCTGACCTGCACCAGGGGTCATAATGAACTGCTTAACTGAGGGGTTAATGATAATCTCCAGGAATAGTAACGCCAGAAGCATCACCAATACCCTCCATTGTCCGCTAGTCATCCAATGACCTCAAGTTCTTTGCAATCTCAGATGTGGCTGTAAGTATAATACATACCATGCATACCACCATGTACAACTTATACAGGTGTTCAATATCCTGGCTGAAGAATTTACCAACCAAATCAAAGAGCCTGAAATCACCTATGGCGAACCTTGGCTTCTTAATGTCAATGGTCCAATACTGGCTCTGGGCCTGCTGGTATCCCTTCCACTGATCCCTCCACGCCTCAACCTCATGCTCCAGCTGATTATTCTTTGTCCTCATATCATCCAACAACCCTTTGTAATCTATGCCCTCTTCAGTCATATATCCTCCTATAGTGGAACAGGTATTACTTTATTACATACACCATTAATATTGACATACCCATTTGGACAACTTCCGCCAGTACCAGGATTAGTTGTACTAGGTCCACTAACAGGAGCAGGGGCTTGTCCAGCGGCATACGGTAATCCTAGAAGACTACCAAGAATATTGGTCTGTCCAGGTGTACCGCTTGGATTACTGCCAAACGCCTGTAAGTCATTCAATACAAGGTATATCAGGATTATACCACCTGCAACCAGGAGTAATCCAAATGTTCCCTTAAACCCAGACTCACCCGAAGTTTCCATCAGGTACTCCTGAACTAGCTCTATTGCCCAGGTATATCTGGTATGTAAGCCAGACATCTACCATAAGCAATATAACAATTGTAATGCCTATGGCATGTTCGGTTCTCATTTGTTATCCAGGTACCAGAGATATACACCAATTGCAACGAGTACAGCGATTATCAGCCAGGCATGTCTTGGGTCATACTGCAAGACCTGTCCAAGACCGCCTGACATAGGAGATGGTTGGCCCTGAGGGCCTCCAGCAGTATATCTCCGATTGTTACCGAGGTAAGCTGTCTGAGGAAACCCAGTTGTAGGAAAACTGGAAGTACCACCAGATTGGTAAGTACCACCAGTCGGTTGCCTACCAGTCACACCAGACCAATATGTTCTCATTCCCACGACTAACTCCTTATTGCTGAATAGCCTGTATCATCTGACGGACTACCTTGCCAGAAGGTGTTGCACCCAGGGCAGCATTCAGGTTCATCTGTAGCTGGATATTGCCCGCGATAAATGTGTCAAGTACATTCTGCATAGTCAGGTCTTGTCCAAGGAAATCAATGTAGAATACTCCTTGTGGCATCTGGTGGCCAATCTCAATGCTGGACCGCGCTCTAAATTCCTGAATTGTCTCAACATACACTGGGGCATTATTACCCACAGTGAAGTTAATAAAGTTAGAACCAGGTCCTTGTGTATCAGGAATACCACCAGGGACAGCAGAGTCGAACACACTGAACAGAAGGCGGGTGATATAACCACTATTTGCCAGGGCACGCCAGTTCAATACCTTAGCACCTGCCATACCTGTTTGCCATGTTTCCTCATAGATCGAAGAGACATACCCGAAATCCGGGTCATCCCTCGGATCCACTGGAGGATCAAACATAACGCGGGTGATAAGCATAGTCGGAGTAGCAACAGTACAACCAGTGGATGCCGTCTGGGTGAATAGTCCAACACCTGTGGATGTGGCCCCCTCTTGAATACTGAATGGTGTTGATGCAGTTGGTGTGTTAGGTGTATACAATAGTGTCACCTGGATTGATGGGTCCTGCAAGTCCCATATACCAATCATACCATCGAGGGTATTGATCTTCTGTCCCAGAGGAAGCCAATAGTATAGAGTAAGCGTACCAGCACCGGCAGCAGCGGGTATAGAATACACCGATGTAACGGCGGCACTATTCACCTCAGATACAAGGTTGGTATCCAGTGTGTTACCCATATGCTCCAGACCCAATATTAGATCACGGAACCAGGCAGCGGCAATACCTGATAGGTTAATAATAGACGCTTGAACGTTACTATTAACTTGGAAGTTACCAATGACTCCCCAGGGACCACCATATACATCAGGAACGACCGCGTTGGTAGTTGTCGTAGTAGCACCATTCAGGTACACCAACAAGTCCTGAACATACCCGGCCTGGACAATCTGTACAGGCGTCTGAGTGTTTGATATCCAGTTAGTCGAGGAGTTACTTATCCTCAGCTTCCTGGTCACATTTTGGGTATTAAATTCAATGTTACCCACTAATTTTCCCTCCACATAACCTGGCTCAACCACTCACCTGGCCCAGGTAGCTCCATTAACCAGACAAGTGGCTGAACTAGATTATACGATATTCACAGCGGCCTTACCTGCTCCAATGGCGCCAGTATTCGGGGCCTTGGACATTAAGACCTTAATTACAATGATAAAAGCGACTACGGACAAACCATTGATTACCCAAGAACCGAACCAATGGTCAGCGAACTTTTTGAACCCCAACATTATCTTATGATCCTTCCATCTGGTCCAAAACTAACACTCACAGTATACGATTGCCTAGACATATAGCGGTCCACCTGACCAAAGAATGATTGTTGTGCTGGTGTCCTTCTACTGGCCCTTGGCCAGTTTTTAGGCCTCTGATCTGGTGGAAGGGCATTTAATGCCTTAATCTGTTTAATCCAATATTCCGCTCTTGCTGAGTTGAAGTCAGGCTTAACGTCCCTGGATGTTTGATCCCCCAGCTTCACGACGATATTGCTCAATGTAACTGATACCCCTTTCAGGTTTCAGACCTGGAATATCCAATGGTGGAAGTATGATAGGTCCAGGCATTCTATCATCATAGTACAAAAAGTAATAGTATGGTAACATGTTTAGCATAAACCATACCGTGTACTTATTCTTTGGCATATACCTCTTCCCAATATCCATCCTATCATCAGCATCAATTAAGGTAAATACAATCCATATCTCCGCTTGATCTTTCATATCAGTAGGAATACCAAATGGCCTCTGATTTCCTGCCCACGCACCACACATTGCAGCAGCACCTTGAGTATAAAGTACAATGAACTTCTGTGGTGCCTTATTAGATGTAGCCAATTGCCTTATTTCGTCAAAATAGAATATGACAAACTTATGGGTCATAGCTGCATCAACCATAGTATCAAGGAACTCATCCCAAGATGTAGGCTCATAAATGATAACCTTAGCTTCAGGTATGAATACATTAGATTGAATAGGATTATCAACAGAACCTCTGAATGGCCTATCACCTTTCAAGTCCAACTCTCCATATGGAATTACAGTTCTACCACCATCTCGAAGCATCCAATCCTTCTTTGGATCAACAATTATAATCCACCATCCCTCAGCAGCCTTCATCTTAAGAAGCATCCTGGCCATAGTGGATTTACCTGTCCTGGTCTTACCAAGCAAGATTATCCTTTTGTTACCCTCAATTATTGGTAGCTTTTGCTTCACTACTCAACCTCTGGAATTCCATAATCATATCGGACGATTGACTGGCAAACTCACTAAGCGTAACCTGCTCGTCTAAGGCGATGTTGCACATCTTTTGCAGTAAGCTTACGAAGCATCTGGTATTGGTACTG
>Ga0187846_10002213_pt1 | contig 10759 bp, 10 predicted proteins | sample TC_taG_FD_161473 | JGI IMG/M metagenome (GOLD analysis project Ga0187846, IMG submission 161473) | Biofilm microbial communities from the roof of an iron ore cave, State of Minas Gerais, Brazil - TC_06 Biofilm (v2) | ecosystem: Environmental > Terrestrial > Deep subsurface > Cave > Wall biofilm... | reverse complement strand
GCTTTGGGTCATCATTGTGGGCCTTGATGAAGGCGGCGATGTCGGTCTTGAGATCGTGGATGCTGTGATGGACGCCGCGCTTGATCTGCTTATCGGCGAGCATAGCGAACCAGCGTTCGACTTGGTTCAGCCAGGAGGCGCTGGTCGGGGTGAAGTGGAGGTGATAGCGCGGATGGCGGGTGAGCCACGCCTTGACGGGCGGGGCCTTGTGCGTCGCGTAATTGTCGAGCACCAGATGGATATCCAGATTGCTCGGCACCGCCTGCTCGACCTCGCTGAGGAATTTGCGGAATTCGACCGCACGGTGACGTTGGTAGCAGCGGCCGATGACATGGCCGGTGGCGATATCCAGAGCGGCGAACAGCGAGGTCGTACCGTGACGCTCGTAGTCATGGCTCCGGCGCTCGACCTGACCGGGCCGCATTGGCAGCAGCGGCTGGGTGCGGTCGAGGGCCTGGATTTGCGATTTCTCGTCAACGCAGAGAACCAGGGCTCGGTCGGGTGGATTGATGTAGAGCCCAACGATGTCGCGCACCTTGTCGACAAACAGCGGGTCGGTGGACAGCTTGAAGGTCTCGACGCGATGCGGCTGCAAGCCAAAGGCACGCCAGATGCGGCCCACGCTAGACACCGAGATGCCGGCGGCGCGCGCCATTGTGCGCGTGCTCCAGTGTGTCGCGGCGCGCGGTTGGCTCTCCAGCGTTTGGACGATGACGCTCTCCACTTTGGCATCGTCGATCGTCCGCGGCGCGCCGGGGCGCGGCTCATCCAGCAACCCGTCAACCCCACTCTCGACAAAACGACGGCGCCATTTGCCAACCGTTTGCGCGGTCACCCGCTCGCGCGCCGCCACCGCCTTATTGCTCAGACCCGAGGCGCATCCCAAGACGATCCGCGCCCGCAACGCCAAAGCCTGCGCCGTCTTGTGCCGGCGCGTATAGCCTTCCAGAACCTCGGTCACTTCGGCCGACAGCGCGATTTTCCGTACCGGGCGACCCGTTCGCATCCCTACCCCAGTCACCATTTCACCAAATTATTATACAGATTTCTGGCCCAGGACACTAGCTTCTCCTATCAACCTAGCAGCAGTCGATGCACACGCCGATCGGCTTGTGCTGCATGATCGAGCCGCGGGCGCGGCTCCATGAGGGGACGAAACAGGAATGGCCTCCGGCATCCCCACCGCCCATCGTGATTAAAATATCCTCAGGCCAAAGACCCCGATGGAACTGGCCTGGTTCAACAAGCGGATGCGAGGCGCGGTCGTGCTGCTCGTCGTATTGGCTGTCGCGGTATTTGCCGACATTCCTCATTCCCTCGACCGGCCGCTTGGCCCGCGCAAAGAGGTACGACTGAGCATTCTCGCGGCTCCAGCCCGCGTCGGCAATGATACGCATATGCTCCGGCGCGAGGATCACGACGCTCTGACCCAATGTGATGCAGCCGTAATTCGCCATCGCATCGGCGATTGAGCCGAGTATCTGTTCCGGCGTGTTGCCTCCGTGGTTTTCGACATTACAGAACCCGCCGGCTGCAAAGACAGTGACGCTGGAGATCCCCGGCGGATAACCCTGTGCCTCGCAAAGCAGCGGCCACGGGTTGCCGCGGGCACGCTCGGCAATGCAGAAGCTGTATTTGCCCGGATGCCCCTGGGTCGATTTATCGGAAATCCCTGGGATCATCTGAAACACGTTTCGCAGGATGAGCCGCACGGCACGGCCGATCGTCGCATTGGCTCGGTTGCCCGGACCGAACAGATTCACATCCGCGTTCATTCCGATATCGTCAGCGACCGGGCCGCTGACGATCAGGAGCGGCGCCGAGCCGCCGGTACTAGCCGTCGACCCGTGGAAGTTGAATCCCGGCTTGTCCATGGCCTCAAATGCAGCGATCAGGACTGGAAAATATTCCGGCAGGCACCCAGCCATGACGGCGTTGACCGCGGCGGCATGTACCGACAATTGCAGCCCAGTGGCGGGATGGGTGGCGATCACCGCCTCTGGCGGCCGCCCTCCGTAGGCAAGTGTCGCCTCGACCCGGTCGGTCACGGGCGGGACCACCGGCAAGCCATCGGTCCACCCTTGCTCGTAGCAGTAATCGAGGGCGGCCAGGACATCGTCCGGAACCTCGTGAATACGATAGGACTCAAATGGCATTTTGCCTGCGCTCCAGGACCCGTCGGCCGCCATCCGCCTCCGGACTCGGACCGCAGGCGTAACGACGCGATGGACACGGCAGCATTATGCCATAACGCAGGGGGTGAAGCGATTGCGCCGAGCGGATCCGAAGCCTCGGCTTCAGCCTCGACCAATTCCTCCTTGTCCTGCACACTTGTTACTGGCACACACCGGCCTTGGTGGATGGCGACCACCTTTGAGGCGATGGCAATCACATCACCGTCGAGCAACCGAGGCAGCGCAAGGTCGAGGGTGTCATAAAGATCGTCGCGCGGCGGAAGCAACGGCCGCGTTTTCACTCGGATTAGGCGCGTGCCGACACCGTTTTCAGATGATGTGAGATCCGCCGACATGCCGACCGCCATTGGAACGGGAGCGCTCCATCAGTTGATCGGAATCCCATCTCGCTGTCTATCTGTCTATCGGGCGGCTACCCCCTTCGGCATCGCGCATGCATAAGTTAAGACTAAAGCAACACTCGCTGGGCCCTGGCACATCAAGAGCTTGGGCGTTGCGTAAGTCCGTTGCATGAAACCCCCATGCCGAAGCCCCATCCGGCTCGCCGCCGCGCCAGCCAGCAAGGGGCAAGCTCGCGCCGTCAGGAAAGCCCATGTCAGGGTTTACGGGTATGCCCGCGTCTCAACCGGCGGCCATAGTGTTGACGCTCAGGCTCGTCAGCTTCCCGCCGTTGTCGAGGCCTCGCCGGGCCGTCGATCCGGCTGCCGTCAATTTTGCGCCGCGCAACAGGTCACGGCTCATGACAATGTGATGAAAAAGAACTCGAAACGGCCTCGAAAATGTTGTTCGTGATCAGCCGACGTGCTCGGCCCAGCCTCGGCCACGCTATGTACGATTTCGGTTTTTGGCACCCTGCGCTACAGCCAGCGCCCGCCGCGCCTTCTCGGCCGGGGTCAGTGGATCGCGGCGAGCCGGGTTTTGACCGGTTCCGCCGACCCTTGTTGTAGCTTCGGACGAGTCTCGACCCGCACGCGCTTTGAGCCACTGCCGCAGCTGCACGACGATATGGACAGCTGAGATGGGAGGGGTGACTTTTTCGGGTTCCGTTAGCTTCAGCAGCACCTCGGTCCGCTCCAGACGGCGGATTTTCGCCTCCGTGGCCGGGCTGGCCGTTTCCAGTGCAGAAATCCGCGGCTGCAGCGCAGAAAGCCGCTTCCTGGCCGCATCGCGTTCTTTTCGCAGCCGAGCGATCTCGGCGTTTTTCCGCTCTAGACGGCCCAACGCGGCTTGGTCCCGACCGGGCATCTCGTCTTCGGCCGCTTCGAGCGCCTCTTGCAGCCGGGCAATCGCCGCATCGCGTTCGGCGATCTGGGCCTTGGCCCGGTCCCACGCCGTGAGCCGCTTCATCACTGGTTTGTCCCCACCCAGGTCCTGCTGCGACGCGCGGTCATACGCTCGTAGCGCAGCTTGATCGTCTGCGGGTGGTTCCAGACGTCGCGCTCGTTCTGCCCGAGGTTGTCGTACCATGCGCGCACGGCCTCAGCGTTTTGGTAAAACCAGATGATCCTGGCCCGGTTCGAGCGGTCGAATTGGCGCAAATCGGCGATCTCGGGCGGCAGTTCCAACAACGCGTAGGTATTTTTGTAGCGGCGGCCCTTGAGCTGTTTCGAGTTCGACTGCCGCATCGCCTCGTGCCGAAGCTCGTGGAATGCCCTGCCGATGGCGATCCAGTCGTCGAGTCCTCTGCGGCGGTTCACGATCGCGTCCTGGCCGGCGCGGATAATCGGCCGGCGCTCCTCCGGGATGGCCTACTGTTATGGCCAGCCGACGCGTGGTGCGCCGGTTCAACGGTTAGCACCTGGCCCGTTCGCACCCCGTTGGCCATGTGCGTTGGACCGCGCCATTCATTCGCTACGATGAACAAGGTACTCTTGTCCGGCCCGCCGAGCATGCAAGCGAAGCATCCGCGGTCAAGATTATCGACTGCAGCACCTCGCCACCTTCGCGAACGCGGACGCAGCGCTTGTTTGGGACATCCCCGTACCAGACGGCGCCTTCGGCATCGAGGCAGATGCCGTCGGGGACGCCGTTGCCAAGGTCAGCCCACACCCTGCGGTTCGATAGGCTGCCATCTGCCGCTATGTCGAAGGCGGTGAGCTCTTGCCGTAGGACTCGGCGAGGATCAACGTAGCGTTGTCCGGAGTCACGACCATGCCGTTGGGGAAGGCGACGCCATCTGCGACCCGGCGGGCGAAACCGTCCGGGGTGACGAGAGCAATGATCCCAGGGGCGAACGTGCCGCCGGGAAAATCGAAGCCGACATTGTTTATGTAGGCGTTGCCCTTTCCGTCGACGACATCTCGTTCCACGGATACTGAGCCAAGCCGGTCAGATCGGCGTGGCTCGTAAGCCAGCCGTCGAGCTCCCTGCGCAGAAGACGCGGATCAGCTCCCGAAGTGATCAGTAGGCGTTTGTCTGGCATCCAGTCGATGCAGAATGGAAATGACGGCACGCGGAGGATTACTTCGCTTCTTCCCGCGGTATCGACGACAATCACCTCATGCGCGGCCCAGTCTGCGAGCCACAAGCGGCCGTCGTGCCACCGCGGCGATTCGCCGAGCATCAAGCCGGTCAACAGCGTCTGCACGCGAGGCACGGAAACCTTCTCTAACGGTATCAGAACCTCCCTCGGGTCCGCTCGAGGACGTGCAGAAGACCGCCGGGCATCGTGACCCCGGCACGACAAAGCTGTATGATCGACGCGGCTACAATCTCGAGCTCGGTGGCCTCGCCGAGGTCACTACGATACGCACACACCACGTCTCGATCTATGTTGAGATATTGACCCGCAACTACAGCGCACCGACCGTTAATCAGTACCTGGCGGCCACCCGCAAGACCCGGTGTTTCGACGGCCGCGAAGCCCGTAAGTTCATCGATAGCATCGATGTCTCAACCATCGCTGCGCTCTGATGCGCTCCTGATCTACAACTTCGCCCGCACATCTACAGGCGGCGTAGCAACCCGCAGTGCCCTGGGGCCAAGCGACGAGACTGCAACCGGAGTCGCGCAGGGCCGTGGTTGGGCGCTCGACAATGGGCGCGAGCCCATCTTAGTGGCTGGTCAAAAATGAATTAAGTGATTTCAGTGAGTTGTGATATCCGAGCTGTGTCACGAAGCATCGGAGGCACAACATGTGGACTGAAACCACTCGCCGTCAGTATCGGCGCGAAAAGCTTCGTTATGCAAGCGATATGACGGATGCGGAATGGGCCCTGATTGAGCCTCACATGCCGACCCAGAAAGTGTTGGGGCGACCCCGAAAAGTACAGTTGCGAGAGGTTGTGGAGGCTCTTCGGTATATTCTGCGAACAGCGTGTCCGTGGCGTCTGTTGCCGCGCGATTTTCCGAAGCGGTCTTCGGTGCAGCACTACTTTTACGCATGGCAGAAACAAGGTCTGCGGGAGCAGATCAATTTCTTTCTGGTGCAAATTGCCCGCGAACGCGAAGGTCGCGAAGCCAGTCCCTCGGCCGGAGTGATCGATAGCCAGTCGGTCAAGACCACCGAAAGCGGGGGTCCGAGCGGTTACGATGCGGGCAAAACGGTCAAGGGCCGCAAGCGCCATATCATTACTGACACCAGTGGGCATCTGGTTGGTGCCCAGGTGCACACCGCCGACATTCAAGATCGCGACGGGGCGCCGGGGCTGCTGGCGTCGATCCGCTATCTCTTCCCCTGGCTGCGTCACGTCTTTGCCGACGGCGCTTACGCCGGCGAGAAGCTGGAAACCGCTCTTGCCGGGCTCGGACAGTGGACGCTTGAGATCGTCAAGCGGTCGGACCAGGCCAAAGGTTTTGAGCTACTGCCGCGGCGCTGGGTGGTCGAGCGAACCCTCGGCTGGTTTGGTCGTATCCGGCGGCTGGCGAAGGATTTCGAAACGACCATTGCCAGCAGCGAAGCGTGGCTTTATCTGGCTTCGGTTCAGCTACTGGCACGCCGGCTCGCGCGAGCGCCTACAACTAATTGACATATCGCCAACAAAAACACAACTTTTCCGATTCTTGGCCAGACACTTAGCGTCGTTGATCAAGGTATCCCATTTTTTCGTGCGGATGGAGATCACCTAATGTAGTTTTGTTACCCGGGCCGCTGCTGTGCCAGCCCGCTTGACATAGGGGCGGTAAGCCTGGGCACCAATACACGGAATGTTTGACCATGGACGTTATAACCGGAGCGCGAGTCTCCATGTTATTCGTCATTACTCTTCTCTGGGAGTGTTTTAGCACGACCGCCTCGGGCGCCTCGGCTCCTCCATCACTTGTAATTCAGATTGGCCACGGCGTCGCTGTTCATGGCTTGGCTTTCAGTCCTGTCACAGATTGGAAGACCCTTGGATTCCCCCATCGAGATGGGTCAGGTCAGATCCTCGCGACCGGGGGCCATGACCTGCGCGTTGAACTTTGGGATCTTGTTTCGAGGCGCCAGTTCCGGACATTTTCACTGCCTGGGGCGGTATTAACACTAGCCTTTAACGCACGCGGAACTCTCTTAGCTGCCGCAGGCGGCGAAGTCGTTCGGGTTTGGAACGTTGCGGACGGACTTCCCGTCATGACATTGCAGGCGGCAGACACCGGGACGGGGCCACAAGCCGGAATTGCATTTACGGATGACGGTAGCGTGCTCGCGTTCTCCGGTAGCGATAGAACCTGCATCTGGAGCCTGTTAGACCGACGTCAACTTCGGTGTTTTGACGTCCCCGGAGGTTTTATCGCTTTCCACCAAGGCACGTTGGCCGTGGCCGGTCAGCCGCATATCCGTGACAACGAGTCCATTGACCTATCAAAGCATTACACGGTGACGCTGATCGATGTCCAATCTGAGGCTCAAATCGCACAGCTAACTGGCGACACGTACTATGTCCGCGCGATAACGTTTTCGCACGACGGCGCCATCGTAGTGTGGGGTCATGGAAGGTGCCACGGCAACGAGAACTGCGAGAGCATACGTGCTTGGTCGAATGGCGGAACGACGGTAACAAACAGGGCAGTTATCAACAATGTTATGGCAGCTAGCTTCTGCCGGGACTCCCGAGAACTCATTGCGGGCAGCAACGAAGGCGATGTAACACTCTGGAGGACGCCCTCTTCTTCGGAGGCTTTTCATTCCGATGTGCCGATCGGCGGAAAAGTGTATGCTGATGCGGTTGCGTGCGACGCCGCGGGTCTCCTCGTGGCTTCCGCCGACAATCGGGGCCGCATATTCCTTTGGGATCAGGTGCATAAGAGGCCCGTTTACACGCTCACAGGTTTGGTCACAGCGGTCGAGTCACTTGGCCTAGCTGGCAACGCTGAGCTTATCACCGGGAACCGCGGTCCGAGGTTCGAGGGCGGATATTCCGAGTCGATAACCCGGTGGGATCTCGATACGGGCCGTCCCCCACGATCTGTCGGCGGTACGCTTCCGTTGGCGACAAACTGGAGAACGCGCTCCTTCGCTGCAGGCGTGGGAAAGTCGCCAGAAAACGCAAAGATTGGGATTTTGACGCCTAATGGATCCGTTGAAACCGACCTGCCCGCGCTGGGCGCAAGAATCGCCCTTAGCCGTGACCAGCGGCTCCTTGCTGTCGCCGTAAACGACGAATTGTCACTATGGCAAACAGCCCCGCTCAAGAAGCTCTTCGACTTGCCGCGAATCAATCAATTTCACTATGAACAGTTGGCCTTTAGTCCCAACGGCGAACGACTCGCCGCTGCAAACGACGATGGCACCGTCCGCCTTTGGTCCACAACCACTCCGAGTTTGCTCTGCATTCTGGGCGTGCGCCAAGGATCTGAGCACACCGTGTGGGCAGCTGTATTCAGCCGCGACGGCAAGACGATCGCGTCGGGAGGCAATGACCAGCATGTCGACCTATGGGATGCTGAATCCTGCAAACTGCGTGAATCGCTCACAGGTAATGCGGGTGCGGTCAAATCTTTGGCTTATTCAGGCCACGGAGATCTGCTTGCCTCTGGATCGAGCGATGGAACTATCAGCCTATGGCGTACCGGCAGCCATAGTCCTCTCACAGTACTACGAGGCCACACGTGGGAGGTCGAATCCGTAGCATTCTTCGATGACAACAACTTATTGGTTTCAGGCTCGTCGGACGGCAGCGGTAAACTCTGGGACATCAGGTCTTTTGCGGAAATCGCAACGTTCGTCCACTTTCTGAACAATCACGATTGGGCGGTGGTGACACCCGATGGATTGTTTGACTCGAGCGCAGACGCTGGTGAGGCGCTCTATTGGCGCGTGGATGATACTAATGAACTAATGCCAATCGACGCCTGGTACTCGGACTTCTTTCACCCTGGCCTCATGTCGGAGCTGTTTCATGGTTTTCGCCCGAAGCCGCTCATTGACATTGCTACGCGCCTACGAATTCCATCACTCCGCATTATGGAAGCAAACGGATACGTGCATTTGGAACAAGTAGCCGGAGCCGAGTACCTTTGTGTTTCCGAGCAGGCACCTTCATCAACGCAGCAGGTAACCGTTTACACGAGCGGCGGAGATTCCGTACAGCTGCCGGATGAGGCGTTTGAGCGGCTTCCATCGAATCCAGCGTGCGCGAAGCGCCTTAGGCTCCCCAGTGAAGGAGGACCCTATTGGGTTGAGCGTCGACAACAGCGTGTGCCCCCGAAGCTCACGAGCGTGGCAGATTCCAACCTAGTGGTGTACACGGTCGCTATCACCAATTACGAGGAATGGCTGAGCTACCTAGGTTATCCGAAACTTCCGTTCGCAACTGCTGATGCTGATGCCGTGGAGTCATACTTCTCCCGTCAGAAGGCGAGTGCCGAGGGACCATTTAAAGACATCATCATTCTCAATGGTCTGCGTGACAGTGGTGCGACCAAGGATGCGATACGAAGTGGTCTTGCGTCAATCAACGGGGTCGCGCGAGAGAAGGACGTTGTATTCTTATTCCTGTCGGGTCACGGATTCTTGCAAAAAGACGCGGAGATGTTCTATCTCATTCCTTACATACCGGGAGGTCGGGATGCATTCAGTAATCAGATTGATGAACGCGAGATGGGTGTCAGTACCGCGATGCTCGCCGAGTCCATCAGAAACCTAAGGGCCCGAAGGGTGCTGCTCATCATAGATTCTTGTCATTCCGGGGGTGCGCTAGAAGCGATCGGCAATATCGCCAAGATCCAGGAAACTCTGCTTGAGACGAAGACAAAGGGTAGTGAAGCCGCGGGCGCTGAATCGAGCTCGATTGGTCTTTACATCCTCGCGGCAGCAACGCCCCTGGACTTGGCTCAATCGACTGATGCCTGGCAGCACAGCCTCCTGACCAGTACGCTTCTTGACGCGTTTGATCACGCCGACGCTGTCGCCTCGGGTTCTGCAACATCCATTTGGAATATCGAACAATATGTGGAAAGGCAGGTGCCTCTTAGGGCCGCTACAAATTACTCGCAGACGGCCCTCATCACCGGTGTTGGGTATGATTTTCCGATTGTAGCGAGACACATTGTGAAATAGCTTGAATCTATTATTCGTTGGGCGGGCCCGGATAATTAGGGAGGAGCCTTATTGCTTTGCTTCCGGTGAGATCAACATCGTGTAAGGCAGGGGCAGGTGGGTAGCCGCGATGCCGAGCAAGGATCGGAATGCAGCGTGCCGGGTTCGCCGGCGGTTGAAGCGAAAGACGAATTCATCGAGGTAAGATTGGAGGTGCTTGCGTCGCAGCCCGTGATAGACGCCCAAGGCCCAGACCTTGAGGTTGGAAAAGATCCGGTGCACCCAGGGCAGTACAATGTGAGCAGCCATTTTACCGACGACATGGGGATCATGGGTGATGCCGGTGGCGCCGGGATATCCGGACCAACCATCCGTCTTGACGGTGGCACCTGGCGCGAGATTGCTGGCGAGAAAGGGATGAAGGCTGGCAGCCGAATAATCGGCGACTTGGCTAAGGCGGATGCGCCTGGGGCCGCCATCCTCGACCTCAACGGCACCGACGACCAACATTTTACCCTGATGGCTGCGCCCGCCACCACCGGTGATGGGATCGTTTTTGCTGCGGCAGGCGATTTCGGTTTCATCCACCTCGACTAAGCCGGCGAGCGGGCTGCGGCCGGGGGCGAGCATGCTGCGGCGCAGTTTGGCGCAGAGTAACCACGCCGTCTTGTAGGAGCCCAAAGCGAGCTGGCGCTGCAATTGCAGCGCCGAGATACCGTTGGAGTGGGTGGCCATCAGATAAGCGGCCCAGAACCAGGCGGTGAGCGGCAGCTTGGAATGATGCATGATGGTTCCGGCGGTGACCGAGGTCTGGCGGCCGCAGCCGGCACACTCATAGGTCCAGGCCTTGGTTTCCAGTCGCCAGGCTTTGCGACCACCGCAGCCCGGGCAGACAAATCCGTCAGGCCAGCGTGCCGCCGCAAGGTACTGAGCGCAGGCCGCCTCGTCGCCAAAGCGCTGCTGGAACTCGATCAAGGAGCGGGGAAAGTCGGTCATCGCGGCCACCGAGAGCGGTTATGTTCGCTCTTTGTTCTAACATTGATTCGCCCTCACCGCTACAACATTTTGCGTCGCCGGACGCAGAGGGATGAGCCGTTTAGGGAGAATC
>Ga0187846_10002212_pt1 | contig 10761 bp, 9 predicted proteins | sample TC_taG_FD_161473 | JGI IMG/M metagenome (GOLD analysis project Ga0187846, IMG submission 161473) | Biofilm microbial communities from the roof of an iron ore cave, State of Minas Gerais, Brazil - TC_06 Biofilm (v2) | ecosystem: Environmental > Terrestrial > Deep subsurface > Cave > Wall biofilm ... | reverse complement strand
CGATCCGGAGAAGGGACCTTCGAGGACCTCATAGGCGATCCCGACCGGGGGATAGGCGGTCCATCGCATGGTGAATCGTTCGTTCCTTCCACCGAAATCTTGTTCCCAGGAGTATCGCCCCGACGCTCGCCGGAATCGCGTGCGACGAACGTTTCGGTGGCGATGAGCAGCGGTGTGTTTCGTTCCGGAACTGAGGAATTGCCAAACCTCGTCCAGGGTCGCGTCGAAAAGGCTCCCGCGATCTTCGAGAAATACCACGAGACGGCACCTGGAACCGATTCGATATACCTTCGCAGCTAGAGTTGGGCGGCTCAACCTTCGGGTCGAACCGTCGACCCTAGGATCCTATCCGGCGATTCGAACGAAGCGTCCGACCAGCTGGGGGTTTACGGAGCGGACTCCCATCCAGAACTCCTTACTTTCGGTGTCTCCCGCGGCAAAGAGATTGTCGAACTTGAACCGGTCGTCTTCCGGAGGAGTCCGCTCCAGCCCGCGAAGGATGAACTCGCGCATTTGACGAGGATTCGCCAATCTCGGACTCAGGGCGACGTAGCACAAGGCGAGCTTTTCGATCTCCGAGATTCCCCGCCCCTCGGCTTCCGCGGCGCGCTGAAGATTCCCCAACGCCGCCAGCATCCGATCTTCCGGCGTCATCGGTGGCAGAGTAACAAAATTCTCCGTGGGAATCCGCGAGAGGAGGTCGTTGCCCTTCGGCCGGCCTCGGATTCCGGACTGGAATTCCGCCGGTGATGCGCCCGCGCTTCCGGCGAGAATGAAAACCACAGAGTGTGAGCGAGGTTCCGCCGGTTCGAGAATCGGGAGGAGCGCTTCGTAGGGCCAGGGTTCGCTCGGCTTGCTATCGACCTCATCGACGAAGACCAGCAGAGGCCGATCCGGGGAACGGGTTTCCTCCAGCGCGTTTCGAAACGTCTTTTCATCGGTCTGTGCGAGGTTGATCTCACGAAAGTGAAGGCTCTCTCCTCGACTTGCGGCGATTTCGTGCACCAAGAACGTCTTCCCACTTCCCGGGGGCGCCCAAACGAGGAAATTGCCGTGGGCTGGCGATTCGCTCGTTGCCTCCGATACAACTCGCACGGAGAAGTCCTTGAGCGAGTTGCGAGTTGCCTCGTCGAATCGCGTGTAGGACCCGACGACCCGGTACCGGGCGGAATCGAGTTCGGACAGCGAAGAGAGGAAGTTCTGGAGCGAGCCATCGGGGTCCAGCGTCGCGATGAGTTGCGTAGAGTCGAGCTGAGCCGCCAGGGATCGTTTCTGCGAGCTCGAGAGGGACGCTTCGCCGGTCTCAGAGAGAGCCAAGTGTTGCCAGGTGGAGTCGTGCGCTTTACCGCGAAGAGCCTTGATCCGAAGCGAATGTTCGAGGCCGGATTGACCTTCCGCAGCGCGTACCTCGAGGATCACGTCACTCAAAGATTCCATCTGACGGTAGAAGATGTCGCTGGACACTCCTCGAAGGAGTCCGCCGACAAGAATGCTCCCTCGGGCCCTCATGAGGGGGATCATCCGCGTCCGCCAGAATTCTGCGATCTCGGCCTCCGAGTTGTAGCTTGCGAGAACGCTGACATTTCCCGCAAGATAGAGTCGGTCACGATCCGAGGCATCGCCGCCCGCGACGATCTGCTTCTTCACTGCCTCCCCCCAATCGAAGAGTCGCAGGGAGCGCATCATGGCCGCATCGTGTCCAGTCGATGAGCTCGATCCCCCCAGGTCGAGTTGAACGGAGTAGCTGTCGATGATACGGAGCTGGTCGCTTTTAAGAAAGGAAGCCACGTCGATCCCCTTGAGCGTGAGTGTGGTCTTCACCTCCTCCGGACTTCGTTGGAAGACGTGGGCGGTTACCTTGCGGCCTTGAGCGAGAGCCTGGGCCCCGATCGTAAAGGCGACTTCTTGCCAAAGCGAATCCGGATCGAACTCGACCGTTACCACGGAGGGATAGGCAAGTCCTGCGGGGATCAATCCCTGGAAGAAGGGTAGCTTTAGGGGTTCGATCATGCGCTCGGGTCCCCCTCGCAGGCCCGAGGGCCTGTTTGGCCGTTTCGGTCCCTTCGAGCCCTCCGCTTCACGCCGGGAGGGTTCGTGTTAAGAGATGCTGCAGGGCGGAAGGCCAACGGCCGCACGAAAGATCCTCACGACCCGATAGGAATCCACCGGGAGCCACAGGGTTTCCGGAAAGCGGACCACGGTTCTGTGGTCTCCGCCTAACCCGGTGCGTCCGTTTCCTCTACGAATTCGATTCGCTAGGTCTCGACGGGTGTGGCCGGACTCCCCGGAGAATCCTCTATTCCACCCGCACGAACTCTTCGATGAATGCCAATCGACCGGCGGGCGATCACGAGGACGATCAGGGCCTGGATCACGATCGCGAGAATCTCTGGGCCGGTGAATTTGTCGTCGGAGACCACGCGGGGGGTCAGGGGGGATGAAGCCGTGACCGTAAAGGAGTTGCGTAGTCCTAGGCGCCGGTTGTCCAATTTGGGTCAATCCGAAATCGTATAGGACGCATCCGATTCGGTCGCCGGGACCTATGAGCGGAGAGGTCGGACACTTTGAACTCCCAGCGGACGGCTTGGAACGGGCTCGTCGATTTTACGTCGCAACCTTCGGTTGGACGCATACCAATGTCCCGGGAATGGACTATGTTATGGTTAACACCGGGCCGGTCGACGGGAACGGTTGGCCGAAAGGTGTCGGATCCATCAGCGGAGGAATCGGAAATCGTGGGGGGGACGCTCGTCCATCCGATCGTGAACATCACCGTAGAGGATATCTCCGCCGCAGAACAAGCGATCGAGAGGAATGGAGGACGAGTTCTTCAACGCAAACGTCCCATTGGGGACGGTACCATGGGATGGACGGGCTACTTCATCGATAGTGAGGGAAACACCCTCGGTCGCTATCAAATGCCGAAGACCCGAATCACCGATCAGGCCGACTCGGCCTGAGGGGAATCGAACCGCGCCTTCGCTCGCTAGAACTTATGGGCGATCCTCCACCCCACTCACGCCTTCCGTAGAATCAACCTAGTTCGATGGCCGAGCTCTCGTTCCCGGACCCTCAGGACCCCCTGGAGGGTCGTCGATTCATTCTCGAACTGGATCGGCGACTCGAACACTGGGATCGCGCGATCCTTGTTGCCGACTGGGACCTCTTCACCGGAAAAAATTCTGCGGGCTCGGAGCGATTGCAACTCGAACGCTCCCGGTTTCTCTCCGACGACAAACTCCTCGGATGGATCCGGAAAGCCTCTCAGCGACGGTGGCCGCCGCTCATCCGCCGCCGGCTCCAGCTCCTGGATCGGATCGTTGTCGACGCTCAAGTGGAACAGTCCGTCGCGATCGTGAAGGCGCGTTCAAAACTGCAGCGGAGGATCGTGGCCTTCCGCCCACGGTGGAATGGCAAAAGGGTAGAGCGATTCGTCCTGCACCGCGTCCTGCGGGAGGATCCCGATGCCCAAAACCGAAAGCGAGCCTACTACGGATTGGAATCACTCTATCGCCCTCTGGAGGAGCCGCTAAGGCAGCTTATCCGACTTCGAAACGAGCGGGCTCGTGACCTCGGTTACGCGAACTTTGCCGCCCTGCGGTTGAGTTTTGAGGGCTTCGCCCCGGATAAGATCGAGGAGCTCGCAAGAGCGGGGCTTCCCCTGGCTCGCACGCGGATCGCCCTTCTGCGGGCCCGTCCAGTGGCCGGCTTGGAGGGGGGAGGATGGCATCCGTGGGACCTCGATCTAGCGCGCTTCGGATCCACACGACTTCCCGAGGCGTCGTTTCCTCAGCGATCGATGCTCGCCACGATCCTGCGCGCGGTGAAAAAGTGGGGGTTCCCGGTTGAGCGCATGCGCTTTCGCGCGGTCTTCCACGACCTCCCCTCCGGAGGCCTCACTCTGGCACCGGACCCACCGAACGACGTGCGCATCCTGGTCCATCGTCGTGGGGGATGGAATGCGTACGACGTAATGTTCCACGAAGTGGGACACGCCGTTCATTCCGCGTCGATCCGCGCACCCCGCCACCTTCTGCGGTGGCACGAAAACATTCCCGGATTCGGCGGACTTCACGAAGGGATCGCCGGGCTATTCGAGGAGATTGCACGCGACGAGGCGTGGTTATCGACCCAGCCGAGGATCGATCCATCGGCCGCCCGCTCGTTCGCTCAATCGTGGCGCGACTGGGACGCGCAGAGCATTGCCTACTTGGCGAGTTGGATTCTGGTCGAACTCGACTTGTACCGAAACCCCGAAAGAGACCCGACTTCGGCGGCGCATCGATTGGCACGGCGCGTGTTCGGCTATGACGAGTTTTCCCCGCTTTCCTTCGCGGACTCGTTCTACATCGACAGCCCAGTCTACGCGGCCAACTACCTGCTCGCCACGTACTTCCACTATCAATTGGCGCGCGACCTGCGCGAACGATTTGGGGAGCCGCTGTGGCCCAACCCTCGCGTCGGCCCTTATTTGATGCGCGAGTGGTTCGCCCCCGGTTCGATCTACGATTGGGTTCCTCGCGTCCGGAAGCTCACCGGGCGCCCGTTCGGGGCGAAGGATTTCCTCGCTTCTTTCGAGAAAGGACCGGACTGAACTCGGAAGTTGGCCGTCCCCAGGTCGTGTCGGTACAATCCTCGCGCCAAGCCCGGATGTTTCGTTCGTAAGGTTACATCGGCTCAAAGTTTTGCCAGACCATCAGAAGATTCCCTTCCGAGTCCTTGAAGAACGCCGACGCACCAAACTGTTCAAAGGCGATGGGACCGTCGATCCGAGTTTCCGGACCCGACCGTTCCGCTCGTTGGAACTTTACGCCCTTTCGTTGAAGTCCCTTGACATACGATTTGATGTTCCTGACTAACAGAGTGGAGTACGCCAGATTCCGCTTCTCTCGCTCGGAGGGAGCGACCAGCCAGATCTCCGCCCCTCCAAGGGTTGCAGAGGCCCAGAAGTCGCGCATTTCTCCTCGACCTCGGTCCCCCATTCTTCCCCCGAGAGTCTTCGTGTAGAATTTGATCGCACGGTTCATGTTCCGAACGGGCATCAAGGTCACCAGCCGAGCACCTTTCGCCATCTGTATCCTCCTCCGGAGGCTGCGGCCATTGTCAACCCAAGATACAATGCTTGCTGCTCCGTTTCTCCGAGTGCCGGAGAGCTCGAGGACCCGCGTGACCAACCTGGACGATTACGGAGCAGAACAGGGTTGGCCGGTAGGAGTTCCGCGACGGTCGTACCCACGATCGTCTCGAAGGATCTCTCGAACTGAGTTGCGAGAGGTCAGCCCAGCGATTTCGAACGGGGAGTTGTCCCTCGGGAGAGCCCGCTGAGCGTGATCTTCACATCGCGCGCATGCGGTTGTTCTTCGGCTGGTGTTCCACTTCGGCTAGGCCGAGGGCTTCCATGACCGGTGGGACGTAATTACCGAACCGGCCCCGAAGACCCTTCTTCATTCCGTACCAGCCTCCCACCGGATTGCCCGGCGACCGGGCCCAAGCCTCCACCGTGCCTGGAGCCGCGGGTTTTTGTTCGTCCGCACTGCCGAGCGCCATCCAGTCTCCGTGCTTCTTGAGCATAGCGTGGAGGTCATCGAGACACCGCAGTTGGTACTGTAGCGTCGTACTCCCGACCATGACGACCAATGCCGCAGGATTTGCGGCTTCCTCCCGATAGGCTTGGAACTCGGAGAGCCCGCTCGGTGTCTTCAGTTGCCAGGGCTTCGCTTTGGTCCCGCTCCCCTTTGCGGCCATGTTCGACTACCCTCTATCGAGGATCGCTCCTACTTCAAATCAGATGTTATAGCGTTAACCTTGAAGGTCCGGGAGCCCGCAGCACGGAGTCTACGTTACTGGGTCCTCCCACTAGAAACGACTTGGTTCCCGACACGAGTTCTCGAACGACCTCAGCGGCAGGGACTCGCGCTTTAACGAAACCGGTCGATTCCCCGGCTCACAGCGGCATCGCTTCGACGGCGCCCAAGATCGGGGCGGCCGCGACGCCTGAGTCGCCCCGATGGATCGTCGGCGGTCTTTGGAAGTTGGCCTCTGATGAGAGAGGTTTCACGGGCAAGTAGCGCCGCCGAGGGTCCGGCCAACGCCCCGTGCGGCATCAGTTGAGGGCCGTTAATCCCCATCGGAGATGTCAGACCCATTGCACTTCAGTCGGGAGAGACTTCGGTTGAATCTGAAACCTTGAAAGGGCACTTCGGAAGATGTATAACCATGAATTCGCTTGGCCGGGCGCATCGTAGCCGGTCGGAGCGCGAGGTGGTTCGGGCTTTGGATTTGCGAAAGTCTCGGGTGCCACTCCTCGATCAGGCTAGTCGGTGGGGAGAAATCGAATGATTTCAAAGAAAGGATGGAACAGAGCCACGGCGGCCGCCGTCGCCACAATAGGGGTTATGATGGTCCTGGGATTCCTGCCCGGACTCAGCGCTGGGACCTCTCCGGGCTCCTTGCCAACGACCTCCAACGCTCCGAGCTCCCCGGCGGTCGGGCACCAGTTCCCGGCAAAGGGAGGCCTGGACTGCAACGGCGACTCGGCGATTCAGGCCCCCACACGGCTAACCTTACAGTGCATTGACCCGACGGGCCCCTGGGGCTACTTCACGGACAACGGGAAGTACGTAGGTCACGACGAACCGAATATTCGGTTCATCTCATCCGCTCCGGGGAGCGGGAACAACTCGCAGTTCCTCTTCACCCTACCCCAGCCTCCGACGACTTCGAACGGCGTCCAGATCTGGGAGAACACGATCACGTTCTGGTTCGGAATGGCGCTCTGCGACAACAACTCGTTCCCCCAGCACGTTTGTATCAACGACAGTGACCTGAACACCGGTCTGGGAACTAGCCCGAACGATGCCGGTTCCGCGGTGCTGGAGGTCCAGTTCTATGCGCCGAGTCCCGACGGCTTCTTCGGCTGCACCGACGGGCCCCACACTTTGACGAGCACGCACTGGTGCGCTGCCCTGAATATTGACAGCCTCGAGTGCACGTTCGATTACTCGGTCTGCAATCCGAGCTGTACGGAACCCGTCAACTTCGCCTTCCTGACGAAGACCGGTGTCCCGGTGGCTCCTCCGAGCCCGCAGCTGTCGAATATCAACACGACGATCGGCAACCAGACCCCCATTTTCCGGATGAGCCCCGGCGACCAGATCCTTTTCTCCATGCATGATACGAAGCAAGGGCTGTTCACGGGTGTGCTCGACAAAACCACCGGAAAGTCGGGCTTTATGGTCGCGAGCGTGGCGAACGGGTTCATGAACACGAACATCAACACCTGTAAGGGTACCCTCTACGCCTTCCACCCCGAGTACAGCTCGGCGGCTGTAGCGAACATCGTCCCCTGGGCCGCCTTACAGCTCGGTGTGAGCATGGATGTGGAGACCGGACACTTCGAGTTCGCGGACCACGCGGACACGGATGACCTCGGTTGCTTCTCGTTCCTGGTTCCCGGAAAGACCTCCTGTATTTTTGAGGAGTTCGACTATGACGGCATTCCGTACCACCCGCACGGCTGGGCGACTGTCCTCGGTCCCACTAAGGGTCACGCCGGCGCGGTGAACATCCAGGAGCTCGTGAAAGGCATGCTCGGTCCTTCGACCCAATCCAACGGCCAGACCATCGGATACTCGATCTTCGAACTCGAGACCGACACCGGGTTCACGTTGAACCGGCAACCCAACTTCCCGCCGTGCAATATCCTGGACCCCACCCAGTGCTCGGTCGACCTGATCGGCACGTTTATCCCGACCTACACCGGGTTTTACCCGTTCTTCAGCACCCACGCATGCACCGTGGCGTTTGGGAACGTCGCCGGACCTCTGTGGAATACGTACGGGAAAGACGCCGGGTATGGGGCGTTGCAGCCGAGCTACATCGGGACCACTACCGTCTGGGGCACGAACGGAGCGTACTACCCCAACTCCTGTTAAGTGCGGAGCACGAACCCGGACCGGCGGATCCGGGTGCACGGCTCGCCAACCCTCCCGCGTGAACGGGAGGGTTGGATCCCCCGCCTACTGAAGGACCTGGATCCGCCCCGGAATGAGCTCTTGGGCTAGTCCCCGAAATAGCCGATCGTCACGGAATCGATCGGGCCGACGGGACAGTCGGCATAAGCCAAGCCCCATCGCGAGCCGGTACCGAGCCCGAAAAGGAGATCCCCCTGGCGAGCGGGCCGGCCGAGGATTCAGAGTCCACCGGCATTTGCGACGGCCGCAGCTACCCGACGTGAAGGGAGCGTCCCCATGCCCACCAACGGGATCGGCACCTCACATCCTGCGAGTCGCTTGAAGGCCGGTCGAATCGTAGCCTGGCCCCTCCCGCTCGGAGGCCGGCCGGCATTTGGGTTCCCCGACTCGGAGCGAGCGACCATAACCGAGAGGTGAGCTCTGTGAACCTTTGGATATAGAAAGTCGCTCGAGTGGCGCTTCCTAATCCCTCTCCATCTGGGTGGGCATTTTCCAGGGCGCAATTAGCCGCCCATCCGTATCGGTAAAATCGTACGCACGTGCTAGGTCGCCAACGTTCAGCACACTACCCGATCTACGTAGGACGTGTGGATCCGCCGCTAGACAAGCTACAGCCCGTCCGATGTATTCAGTGGATTCCGTATGGGGGATGTCGAACGGAGGAGATTCGAATGCCTCCGGGTGTTTTCGGTAAGCTTCCATAACAAGCTCGGATCGCATGAATCCGGGCGCGAGCGCGATCGAGGTGATCCCTTTCGGTCGAAGCTCGATCGAAAGATCGTACGCCAGTCGACGGATGGATTGCTTGGCGAGGTCGTAGAAGACCTGGTGAAGGTACTTCCCTCGATCCCACGCGATCGTGTTGACGATCAGACCACGATGCTGGGGAAGCATGAGAGGGATCGCATAGTACGAGGAGAGAAGATGGGCCCGCAATCCAGCTTCGAACATCGCGTCCCACTGCCAGAGCGGTTGCTCCCAAAAGTCGCCTTCCGGAAGACCGGCCTCGTTCCGTTCGTACCCTCCCCAAACATTGTTCACCAACAGGTCGAGTCGCCCCTGTTCCTTTCGAATCCGATCGAACAGTCGTTTCACTTGATGTGCGTCGGTGTGATCGCAACGCACGGCGACGGCTTCACCTCCGCGCTCGCGAACCAAGTCCGCCGTCTCATCGATGGTCCAAGGAAAGTTTCGAGTACGCTTCCCGTTGCGGGTGCTCCTTCCGGTGACGTAGACCGTGCAGTGGGACTGACCCAACACCGCCGAGATGCCCCGTCCGCCCCCGCGACTGGCACCCGTCACTACCGCCACAGTTCCCCGAAGGTCCAGCGGCCGCCAACGATCGATCATTCGGTGAACTTGAAGTGCCCCGCTCTCATGAAGGTCAATAGGAGTCGTACTGAAACGGGAGATTCGCGGAGGGGGTTTGCCGACCTCCCGGGGTACCTTCAGCGTTACCTATGGTCCAATCACCCGATTTTCGCCATCGAAGATTCCTTAGGCGCGGGCCGCAATTATCACTACTGACCTACCGGTCGAGTCCCCTAGGTAAGTTACCGTGAGCTCCTTTGCATCCCAATTTGGAAACCCGAGGGGCCTCCGGGGTCAACTCGTCGGCTTTCTGCTGACGAGGGTCAATGCGGAGTTCAATCGATGGATCGTCGGCGAGCTTCGGAAGTCGGCCTCGACGGAGTTGCAAAAAATCGTTGAGCTCGGCCCCGGCCCGGGAATCGCGTTGGAAGAGCTGCTCGGAGCTTTCCCGCAAGCGCGGGTCTGGGGCGTCGATCACTCTGCCACGATGTTAACCCGAAGTCGAAAACGGAACAGGGCTGCGGTGGACGCTGGGCGACTTACCCTTCTTGAGGGGGAGGTCTCCGCGCTCGGCGGTCTGGCGCCGCTCGATCTGGTGCTGGCGGTACATGTGATCTACTTCTGGCCACGGGCCGTCGACGAATTTCGGACCATTCATTCGGCGTTGGGATCCGGCGGCTCGCTCGCTCTTGGCTTTCAGTTGCGGGGCGACATGCGCCCTTCCGTTCAGCGAAACTTTCCGAAGGAGGGATTCGTGTTGTATGACACCGAGTCGGAGCTCGGCGATCGATTGCACGAGGCGGGTTTTCGCGAAATACGATTTCTCTTCAAAGCGGGGAAAAACTATCAGACGGGCCGACTCGCCCTCGCGGTAGCCTGAACGCGGTTCCTTCAACGCGGGGTTCGCGTAAGATTTTTCTCCCCATTCCTCATAAGAAAAGCCCTATACTTCGCGGGGGTCCGGTCGACGGGGCCGCTGCTCCGTGCACCGGGGTGGACGCAACCCATCCACCGAGCGGGACTCGGCCGATTCCGCACTATGCAACGACCCGAGACACGGTACGCGAAAAGTGGCGAAGTCCATATCGCGTATCAGCAATTCGGCGAAGGTCCCGTTCGGATCGTCCTCGTGCCGGGTTGGGCCTCGCATGTCGAGTATGCGTGGGAAGAACCGGCATTCGAGCAATTCTTGACAAGGCTTGCCTCGTTCTCCCAGGTTGTCTGGTTTGACAAGCGGGGGACGGGACTCTCGGATCGTGTTGCGGGACTGCCCATCCTCGAGCAGCGAATGGACGATGTCCGGGCGGTCATGGACGCCGTGGATTGGCCTTCGGCCTCTATCTTCGGAGTGAGTGAAGGAGGATCCATGAGCGCGCTCTTTGCCGCGACCTATCCCGAACGAGCTACGTCGCTCATCTTGTTCGGGGCGTTTGCCAAGCGGCTGTGGAGTCCCGAGTATCCTTGGGGACCGACGTTG
>Ga0187846_10002211_pt1 | contig 10761 bp, 9 predicted proteins | sample TC_taG_FD_161473 | JGI IMG/M metagenome (GOLD analysis project Ga0187846, IMG submission 161473) | Biofilm microbial communities from the roof of an iron ore cave, State of Minas Gerais, Brazil - TC_06 Biofilm (v2) | ecosystem: Environmental > Terrestrial > Deep subsurface > Cave > Wall biofilm ... | reverse complement strand
CCGGTTCGGTGTGCTTTCGTAGGCATAGCCGTAAATACTTGGATAGTGCGTTCCTCCGGGATAGGGAAACTTGATGCGAGCCCAGCCGTAGTGAACTTGCCCTTCGATTAAGAACTTCAGTCCGACGTAGGCATATTCGACTTGCTCCCACGTGCCTGAATTTCGATACACCCCGTTTTTGTAGGACTTGATCATCAGGTATCGCCCGCCGGCGCCGAACTTTTCGTTCGGTCCGATCTTTACGCCGGCAGGAACGGCAGAAGCTGTGGACGCCAGCTTTCCCTGAACCACGGCATTGCCTGCCGCGGGAACAATCTTCAGAAAATTCTTAAAGTGCGAGTTCCCGGAGTAGGAGTAAAAGTGGCTTGTGGAAGTCATGACAAAGCTGAAATCGGCCTTGCCGTTATTCGTCAGGTCAAGCAGCGTGAGCGCCGGGCCTTTGTTCATCTCCGCGACATGCATCCGAATGTTGCTTGGGGTGTAAATAATCTGGCCTTCGGCAGGCAAAGTGGTCGACAGGAGTCCCCCGGCAGCCGCCGCTGCGTAGGCGAAGAGATTTTTTTCCAAATTGCGGTTCAGGCGGGCAGCGCGTCGGCTCTGGGCTCTCTGGACGCTTCGGGCCTGCTTGGACGTCATAGGACAACCTCCGGCCTGGCGACCGCCGAATTGGGGGGGAACAGCGCGGCAAGAACCTTGCCCTTATCTCCCAAATCAGGAGGCTTGTCAAGCGGATCGTGGGGTGTGGTCTGGCAGGGAGGACGCCAGGCCAGCCTCAAGCCCGCGCAGCGGCTGGGTGTAACGTCGAGATTGGCGGCTGCCCTCTATCAGGAGCGTTCTCGCATATTGGTAATTGTCAATCTCCAATGCTTGCCTCACAATCTCAAGGTCATTTTCCACTCGCATGTCTTAGACCGAAGGCCCCCGGCCCCAAGTTATTGACAAGAAACACCAGAGAGGGTTTTCTTTTTTGAGGGTTGTGCCGACATATCGGCAGATGCGCCGACATTTCGACAGAGGGATCATCTTCTAGCGACACAAAGGAGGGGCATGCCTGACTTCTCACCAATTCCAGCGGCTCAGTACCTTCGTATGTCTACTGACCACCAGAAGCTATCGTTGCCTTGCCAAACAGCCGCGATACAGCGCTACGCCGACAGACATGGATTCCAAATCGTGACGAGCTATGAGGACCCAGGGAGGAGCGGTCTAACACTCAAGCACCGACCCGGTCTAGCTCAGTTGCTGCATGACGTGATCAACGGAGGTAAGCGATTCAAGGCGATTCTGGTTTATGACGTTAGCCGCTGGGAACGATTTCAGGACACAGATGAAGCCGCACACTATGAGTTCGTATGTAGGAGAGCCGGCACGCCAGTCTACTACTGCGCCGAAACCTTTAAGAATAACTCCTCTCCGCCCTCTGCGATCATGAAGACCCTGAAGCGCATCATGGCGGCTGAGTACAGCCGCGAGCTCTCAGAGCGGCTCAGTCGCGCCAAGAGAATAATGACTCAGCGCGGCTACAGAGCTGGAGGCCAAGCTGGATACGGGTTACGGCGGATGCTCATATCAGATGACGGTGTTCCGCAGCGCGTTTTGCTCCAAGGAGAGGAAAAGGGATTCAGGAATGGCCATGTTATCTTGGTGCCTGGTCCCGCGTGGGAAGTAGCACGCGTGAAGGAAATCTATCGTCTTACAATTTCGGAAAAGAAGAGCGCGAAAGCCATCGCACGAGATTTCAATCGCAAAGGCATCAAGTGCGCGGGAGCACGATGGAACAACCAGCGCATCCTTGAAATACTGCAAAATCAAAAATATATCGGGTGGGCTGTCTTAGGCCGAACGTCGAGTCCCTTAGGACAGCGGGTCAAAGCGCAGCCCGCAAGCAAGTGGACCGTCAATTCATCTGCCTATGAGTCCATCATTGACCAACAAACGTTTGACGAAGCACAAAGCGTTTTGAAGGACCGCACCCGATACATGTCCAAGGACGATATGCTGGACGGGTTGCGTTGGCTTCTTCAGCGTGAAGGCAGACTCTCCGAGCGTCTCATCAACCTCGCCGCAAACATCCCGTCGCATGGCACGTACCTGCGCCGATTTGGGACTATTCGACAAGCCTACGCGCTAATTGGCTACCAAATGTTTGCCAACAACGAAGGGGCACGGCGAATGAGGCATCGGCACCGGAGGTTGACAGACGCACTCTTGCGCCGTCTGTCCGAGACGTTCGGCGCAGAAGCCACTCTGGTTCGTGAACGGGCAGGGTGCCGTCGTGTGTTGTGTTTCCGCGATGGCCTCAAAATCTCGGTTCTCACTTGCCAATACTTCGATCTCGGCAATGGAACCGTTCGATGGGGTGTCACTGTAAACCGATTCGAACGAGATTATCCAACATTGATCTGTCGGTGTGCGCCGGACAATTCATCATTCAAAGACTTTTACCTAGTCCCGCGGATAGAGACGCAACGCAAGCGAAGGTTTTTCATAAAAGAAAATGACCAGTGGCTAAATGCGGGAAAGCGCATAACTGATTTGTCGAGATTACGCGGAGTTGCCGAAAGGTTAGTCTCGGTCAATGAAACCTCGGTGCCCTTGGTATAACCCTTCGATCTTGTACATGGGGCTCGCGCCGCAAGCTGTCGGAAGACCCTGATGCGAGGCATTCGAGGGGGAGGGAGCATTTTGCCATCTCCTTACACTGACCCAGTTAACCGCTTTGGGGGGATAGCTATTAGGTGGTGCATGTTTCCGTTTGAGAATATCCTCCGCCGCCTAGGTACTGGCGGATTGGCTGACAGTCGCCATAGTCGAACGCCGGGTCATCGTCGCGGCGCTTCTCGCGGGCTATCTACCGGCCCGTCGCGTGCGAACGAGGCGTGAAGGAGGGCGAACGTGCTACTTCCGCACTTCGTAGCGCAGCGCCACGATGCCACTTGCGTACGCCGTCGTCTCGACAAGGTGCAGAGCAACATCGCGGTTGAGCCCCTGGAAAAATGAGACGCCGTCCCCAATCACCATCGGCACGATCGAATAGCGTACTTCGTCGGCGAGCCCGAGGCGCAAGCATTCAGCGGCCACGTCACCGCCGCCGACAAACCAGATACTGCTGAACCGCGGCTTTAGCCCCTCGTCCACCAGCCGCCGGAGATCGCCCGCGAAAAACTCGACGGTCGTTCTGTTTTTTGGCAGCGTGCGGCGGGTGAGAACGAAGGTCGGCTTGTCGCCGTAGGACCATCCAAGACCCTTGGCTTCGAAATTAAGTGCCGTCTCATATGTCCGCGAGCCCATGACGTAGCAGCCGATCGATTCGAGGAATCGTCCGGACTAGTTCCGGGGTCAGTGTGTCCCCACCCTCAAAGTGATCTGATGTTTCGAGCCAGTCCACGCGTCCGTCTCGCCTCGCAATGAAGCCGTCGAGACTCGCCGCCATATGTATCGTGACCCGCGACTGCCCGCTCACCACAGTATCTCCCTTGCATTAAAACTAAACACATGTTTAGATATTGTCAAGCGGCAAATCCTGCCGAAGCTATATATGAGCCCACGACGACGGAAGGCGGAAGATCAGGATGTCTTTGCGGCGCTGGTGCGCGTGATGTTGCGTCGCGGCCCGGCAGAACTTACGCTGCGGGAGATTGCAAGGGAGGCAGGTGTCACGGCTGGCGCACTGGTGCAGCGGTTCGGTTCCAAGCGGGCGATGCTTCTAGCGCATGCCCGTCATGCGGCGGCCACAGGCGACGCCGGTCTGACCGTCTCTGAGCCGCGGACCTCGTCGCCCTTGGGAATGCTGCGCACTGCCGCAGGCATGCATGCCTCGCTGGCTGACTCGCCCCGCGCAGCAGTCCGGAATCTCGCCTATCTACTCAATGATCTCGGCGATCCGGCGCTGCGGCGTCACCTGTTGCGGATGTCGCGCACCGCGCGCGCGTGGTACGAGGAGCTGCTCACCGATGCGATTGTAGCGGGTGAGTTACACGGTGTGACTGACGTCCGGACGTTCTCCCGGTTGGTCGAGGCCACACTTCGCGGATCGTTTCTGAGCTGGGCGTTGTATCGGGAAGGCGAGGCGGCTGACTGGTTGCGCGAGGATCTCGAAGCGCTGCTACGGCCCTATCTGACGGGCGGCGGCAACAGCCGCGGGCGACGAACGTGACCTCCGCACCGTGCGTCATCACCGCGGCCGATCACGCAGGTTGGGCCCAGGTCGTATGCGTGGCAGCACCAGGCCATGTGCCGAGCGTTATCGAGCGACGGCGGGTTGCCACGATCGGTGCGGGGTTGCCGACGATGCCGTATCACCACGAATCGCTCGCTCTGAGCGTGGGCGACGCAAACGCGCTGATCGCGCGCGTGCGGCGGTCAGTGGCGGCGTGCACGTCGCGTGCATTCCGCGAGATGGTCGCGGATCTTGCGCCCGCATATCGCGTGGTCGCGCTGGCGATTCGCGAACCGGCATTTCCCGATCTGCCTGACACCGTGGCAATTGTGCGGCAGTCGTACCAACTCCAGTGCGCCGCCGACGGCCTGATGTATCAACTGGCGTTGTGCAACGCGGCAAGCGACCTTGGTGTTGAAGTGCATCAGTGCCGGCGGGGCGAGGAAATCGCCCGCGCGGCTGCGAGCCTCCAGGTTGCCGTTCGCGAAATGGAGTCGTTCGTTACCGTCGCCGGGCGTCCACCGGGTCCGCCCTGGACCGAAGAGCATCGCCGCGCGTACGCCGCCGGCATTGCGGTGCTCGCAGCAGGCGAACGTCTCAAGCTTCAACGATAACAGAGAGGTGCCAGGCGTGAACCCTTTTAACAGCCCTGATCTCCGGCAGCTTCGGCGGTACGCGATCACGCGCAGCCTTTTCAAGCCAACCAGCTTGATGCGCGCCATTGTGCGCCTGGGCTTTGTCCAAGCCGATCCGATGCGGGCGCCCGCTCGCGCCCAAGACCTAATCCTCATGCATCGTGTTAAGGATTATCGCGCCGGGGAGTTGGAGCGCCGCTACCCACACTTGCCGATCGAAGAGGCTTTCTTCATCAATTACGGTTTCCTGCCTCGCGAGACTCTGGCCCTGCTGCATCCGCGCGGGACGCCACGCTCCTGGGACGCTTGGGACGCAAAGATGCAGGCGCGTGCCCAGGAGGTGCTGGCTTTTGTACGTCGGCATGGTCACACCCACCCCAAGGATGTGCAGGCGCACTTCAACCATGGCCGCATCAATCGCTGGGGCGCAGATCTGAATATCAGCAATCATCTGCTGGAGGGCTTGCACTATCGCGGACTCTTGCGTGTGACGCGACGCGAGGCGGGCACCCGGGTTTATCAGGCCGTCGAGCACCCACCAGAGGACGACAGCGCCGACGCTCGACTCACACGCGCCGGCCAGTTTCTGGATGTATTGGTAACGCTCTACGCGCCTCTCCCTGCGGCAAGCCTGGGCTATCTCTGCACACTGCTGCGTTATGCAGTGTCGCATCTGGCCACTGAGGTGCGGCAACTCCAGGAGCACTCCAAGTCCCGCTATGCCCACACTCAGGTCGATGGCCGGCTGTGGCTCTGGCCACAGGGCGAGAACCCTGTTTCCATCCGCCACCACGTGGACCATAGGCTGCGCTTCCTCGCACCGTTCGACCCCGTGGTCTGGGATCGCCGGCGTTTCCAGTTGTTTTGGGGCTGGGAATACAAGCTGGAGGCCTATGTGCCGGCGCATAAGCGCCTTATGGGCCATTACGCGATGCCGATACTATGGGGCGAGGAAATGCTGGGCTGGGCCAACCTGAAAGTAGTCGATGGACGGCTGCAGCATGAACTGGGCTTCGCTGGCCCGTGGCCACGCGGCAGAGCCTTTCAGCTGGCGCTTGATGAAGCATTGCAGCAGATGCAGGTGTTTTTGGATCTCTAGCTACTTTCCGTGCAAGAATGATGGCTCTTAGTCGCCGAAACGCTGCCTACACTCCTTCTGCCGGAAGCGCGGAAGATCTGCGTGCGGCTCTTATAGGCCAACCGCGGGAGTTCCCGGGTACCGCCTTCCAGATCGAGAGATGTCGCCGCTGCCTGGGCAAGCCGCCTTCCGTCAGCGCAATCCACGACAGGAATTTAGCATGAGGGGCACCGGGGTGCTTGATCCAGAGTCCCAAAATTGAAACGGGCTGAAGGAAATGTTCCTGCTCGTCAGTCCGTGGGCAGATCACGGGCAATCCGGAAGTCATCTTCCGCGAGTCGTGGCTGTGAGAGGGCGACAACAGATTGGATCACGTAGTAATTACACGGCACCGGTCGCACCGTGACGCCCTGTAAAGAGCCGTAGGGAACACCAAGGAGCGGATGATCTGTGTATCGTCTGTGTATCGCGACTTTCGAACGACAATTCCGAAAAGCTGGAGATCCACTAGGCGCGGAATGAAGCAGAAACGTGATCTCGAACCATATTGGCAAAGCGAGAAGGATTGGTTTAGCACCGTCGAATTCTTGCCTACCAATGACCCCGAGGCTCGGCTTTTTGCCGCCGAACTCATCGGGTACCTGTTCGGCTATGCACATAGGACGAACACTCGCTCGCTGGCGCTGCTCGGTGATCCTGATGCCAGCGCGTACGAACTTCTTTTCTCCTTTTCCTCCCCGGCAAAGAAAGAGCAGTTCCTACATGGTGCGCTCAAATGAGGACATGGGGAACGAGTACATCGAGAACGATTTTATGCCCCTACGACTGAAGAGATTAGCAATGCTGGTCCCCTCGCAACTGTCCAGCCCCAAGATGTCCTGAGCCGTGCCATGCTTGTTGCTGCAACTCTGTGTGCAGCGGCAGAAGATGATCGCGCTGCGTCGTAAAGCGAGATTCCAATTAGTCTGTGCGTGGACAATCGGATCGCGCAGAGATCGCAGAGGAGAGTGCTACCAGTGAGAGGCAGCAACTGCCAACTTCCCAGATCGCCGTTTTCTGGACAGCGAGACGAAGACGTAGCTGAAGAAGAGTTGATGTAGACACTAGCAGGCTGCGGAAAAACTCGACTTTCGTTCGTGTTTTGAAAGGGCGCGGCTTCGAGCCGCGCCGTAAGTGCCACAAAATCAGTGGCGGCTTTAGCCGCCGAGGAACGTTTGCAGCGCCGAAATGAGTTTTTCCGCAACCTGCTAGGGCCGCTCTGTGTGTGCGAAAGAACCCGCGCGGCCAAATCTCAAGTTCGTGTGTTCTACGCGGCCTGCACCGCTTTTGCTTCTGCCTCCACCGTGCAGACGACAACTGCCTTACGCCCGCCCTTTGAAGCCGTCGCATGAATCGACCTTAGATTGACTCCTTTGGCGGCAAGTTTCTCCAAGCACTGTGCGAGCGCACCGGATTTGTTTGGCAGTACATACTCCTCTGCTGCGTTTTGCTGGTATGAGATCTTGGCTTCATCCAGCGCTTTCTTTGCTCGTCTGGCATCTTCGGCAACGAGTTCGATTGTGCCGCTCGTTCCCTCTGCGGTTCCGCGCAAAGAGAGAACGTTCACTTTCGCGTTCCCTAGTATTCTGGCGATTTCGGCCACAGTGCCCGGTCGGTTCTCAACAGCGATTGTGAACTGCTTGATCTTGGCCATGTTGGCACCTCCTCCGTTATTGGCGAGTGATTATACGCTTCACTGGGCAACTTCAGCTGGTGGCTTCAGAGCGGCGCTGATCTATAGATCAGTACCTTCAGAGCAGGTGGCTTGAACTTCCTCGAACGCCGTTTATGGCCAGTCTCCGGATTGCCGACAATTCGCTCACTGGCGCATTCGTTTGGTGAATGTAACAGATTGCGCAGTTGATGGGGATGTCGGGTCGGCGCCGTTCCAGCGGGGAGTATGTGCGCACATGTGTCCAGCGGGAGTGTCTTCCTTGAGTTCGGACGCCAGCTTCTTCACCGCTGCCGCATGGTCTGGCTCCGCCAGAGCGAGCATCGCAGAACTGCGCGCACTACCTGCGGTAACGCTGGGTCAACTGCTGGAAACGCGGGTCCGTGCGCAGCGAAGAGAAGTACGGGCTGGTATCGAGGGCGGCAAAATCACGAAATCCCGTGTCGAAGGCTTTTTGCAGCGTGGCGAGCGCTTTGTCTCGGTCGCCGCGAGCCGCATATGCCGCGCTGAGCCAGAAACAGTTGATACCCAGGGGCCGATCGTCCTTGGATAAGGCGGCAACGGCTTTTTCGTAGGCACCTTGTGCTAGATAGACTTGCCCCAGTCCCAGGTCCGGTAAGGAGGAGGTTGGATTTAATTCCCGCGCGTGCTCGAAGGCGGCAATCGCCTCCGCGTAGCGCTGCTGGAGAAAAAGGGCACGGCCAAGGTGATAGTGGGCAGCGTACTGCGAGGGCCGCAGATGAATGGCTTGTCGTGCTGCCTTCTCGGCGGCGTCGGCCTCAGGCGGCTGTTCGTACCCCAGTGCCCAGGAAAGCATATCCCAAGCAAAGGCGTTGTCCGGATCCAAATCGGTAGCCGTGTGGTACTCTCGCGCCGCCCCCGCATAGTCATACTTATCCACTCTGATTGTTCCCAGCGCCATGTGGGTCTCGGACAATCGCGGGTCCAGGGCCAGGGCGTGCTGGGCGAATTGCTCGGCACGCTGCACATGAGACGGATTTGCTTCGACATTGCGATAGATCTGCGCTTCGACCCATGACAGCCCGGCCAGTGCAAGAGGATACTCAGGGTCCGACTGGAGTGCGTCCTCAAAGTGTCGACGTGCCGCTTCCAACTTTTCACGCTGGTCGCCATACTCGGCTAATGCTTCACCCCGCAAGTAGGCGTCGTAAGCTTGAGCATTCTGCGTGTAACGATGCTGGATGGCCTGCTGTTCTTGAGGACTTAGCTTGAGGTTGAGCGAACTCGCAAATTTGAGCGCAGTTTGCTCTTGCAGCGAAAAAACGTCCTTCATTTCTCCGACGAAGTCATCAGCCCACACTTGGAAGCCGGTGGTTGCGTCGATCAAATGCACGTTGATTCGCACCTGATTGCGCGCCCTCTGTACACTCCCCTCCAGAAGATAACGGACTCCGAGCACTCTTCCGATCGCTGCAGCACTCTGGTCCGATCCTTTCAACGCTGCCACTGAAGAATGCGAAGCGACGTCGATTCCCTGAATCTTCGAGAGCTTCGTCGTGATTTCGTCGGTCATTCCGTCGCTGAAGTAAGCACTGTCTGGCTCCGCGCTCAGGTTTTGCAACGGAAGAACGGCAACTGACAGCCTGATGGCTGGCGTACCGGATTGTGCCCGAGAAGGTTGGTCAGTCAGGCGCTGGCTTTGCTGATGCCAACGATAATAAAGCCCGCCCCCAATCAGACCGGCGAGGAGCAAGGCGCCGAGCAGCGCGTGACGCGCAATCTCGCCGAGTCTGGTCCGCGTCATTCCTGGCCTGGCAGCAGGAACTTCTCCCACCGCCACTGGGCCCACGATTGCCGCCGAAATGTGCCCGCTCTCAGAGTCGCGTTTCAGCCGTTGCAGATCGGTGCGCATCTCCGAAGCATGCTGGTACCGCAGTTCTCGATTTTTCTCCAGTGCTTTACCGATGATTCCGTCCAGTTGGGGAGGCAGACTCGGGTTCCAGTGGCTGGGCAATTCCGCGCTTTCGTGGAGAATGGCCCCGAAGGTCGCTCCCGTAGTTTCCCGATCGAAGGGAAGCCGGCCCGTGGCCATCTCGTAAAGCGTCACGCCAAAGGAAAACAGGTCCGTGCGCTCGTCCAGGGGCTTATCTACGATCTGTTCCGGCGACATGTAGCTCACGGTGCCCACCGTGCTATTCCGTGCAGTGAGGTCTTTATCCGCGACTGTAGTGACGTTGGAGCCGCTCCCGCTTTCGCCGTAGCGGTGCGCGGGGTTAATCTTCGCCAAACCGAAGTCCAGAATCTTGGCACGACCGCGCTCGATGACAAAAATATTGGAAGGCTTGATGTCGCGGTGGACGATCCCTTTGGCATGGGCGGCGTCAAGACCATCGGCGATCTCGATTCCCAGCGACAACAGAGCTTCAATCTCCAGCGGACGGCCGGCAATGCGGTGCTTGAGAGTCACGCCCTCGAGGAACTCCATGGCGATGAATGCCAGCCCGTCTTGTTCGCCAATGTCGTAAATCGTACAAAGGTTGGGATGGTTGAGCACGGATGCCGCCTGCGCTTCGCGCCGGAAGCGCGCGAGTGCCAGCGGGTCCCGCGCCACTTTCTCGGGCAGAAACTTGAGGGCGACGAAGCGGTGCAGCCGGGTGTCGGCCGCCTTATAGATTACACCCATCCCACCACCACCCAGTTTCTCGATGATGCGGTAATGCGAGATGGTCCGGCCGATCACTGAGCCGAAATGTTAGGACTGGAGGTAGGACAAGTCAATGAGAGCGAATGAGTTGAGGAGGCTGTAGACCAGTACAGTTGTTGAAGATCGAGTTATCACAAGCCTGCGCTGTTTCTTCGCCCAATTTGAGCCCCGTTGTGCTCGGCAGCTGATCCATGCATTCCCGGCTAGCCGGCTACCGACTCCGAGCGGATCACGGGCAATCCGGAAGTTGAACCACAGAGAGACAGCGGGCCAGAAGTGGCTTAGGGGACTCGAAGCCCGCCTCGGCCTCGCCCGCGCCTATGCGATGCAGAGCGAGACCGCCAAAGCGAAAGCTGCATATCAGGATTTCCTCACGCTCTGGAAGGACGATGACCCCGACATCCCCATCTTGAAAGAAGCCAGGGCCGAATTCGCAAAATTGCAGTAGCCATGCCTGATCACCCCGTTCGGGGCGCTTGCTCCGATTGTGGTCGGATAAACGCAAGGGCTAGC
>Ga0187846_10002210_pt1 | contig 10763 bp, 8 predicted proteins | sample TC_taG_FD_161473 | JGI IMG/M metagenome (GOLD analysis project Ga0187846, IMG submission 161473) | Biofilm microbial communities from the roof of an iron ore cave, State of Minas Gerais, Brazil - TC_06 Biofilm (v2) | ecosystem: Environmental > Terrestrial > Deep subsurface > Cave > Wall biofilm ... | reverse complement strand
TGGCCTGCGGCGATCCGAAGGCCGCATTTAGCGTGGCCATTCTCGACCCTCTCCTAACGAGGTCGCAGCCGCGCCAAGTGACTGCGGCGGCCGGCTACGACGCGATTTCGCACGCCGTGGAGAGCTACGTAACCACCCGCCGTACCGCCTTGTCCCAGTGTTTCGCGCGTGAGGCGTGGCGGCTCCTGGCGGCCAATTACGAGCGGGTGTTGCAATATCCGGATGATCGCGAGGCGCGCAGCGCGATGCAAGTCGGAGCGCATCTGGCTGGTGTCGCAATCGAGCACTCGATGCTCGGAGCGACGCACGCATGCGCCAATCCGCTCACAGCGCGCTACGGCATCACTCATGGCCTGGCCATTGCCACATTGCTTCCGCACGTGGTGCGATGGAACCACCCAGGGGCAGCGGACCTGTACGGCGAACTCGACGGGGCCGACCTCGGAAATCGGCTGGCGCGGTTAGGGGAAATGGCGGAGCTGTCCGTCAGGCTGCGGGACCAGGGGGTGTCGAGGGAGGACCTGCCCGCTCTGGCCGAGGAAGCTGCCGCTCAGGGGACCGGACGGTTCAATCCGAGACCCTTCGACGCCGCTGGCGCCTTCGAGATTTACGAATGGGCGTATTAAATTCCGGGGTAACCAATTCCTTGCATTCAGCGTCTTGTGTTAGCGTGGTAAGGCTGTTTGTTTGGTTTAGCAGGCTGCGGAGGAAGCGCTCCGGATGTCATCCTGAGCGCAGCGAAGGATCTGATTTTGTTTTCAACAAGAAACAGCAGATGCTCCGCTGTGCTCCCTCGAAAGTCGCGCGTGACTCGTGTGTTTCCAGTACGGGCGCGCTGTAACCGACCTTGTCATTCCGAGGAGCGCAGCGACGAGGAATCTGCTTTTTGTAGATAAAGAAGAAGCAGATTCCTCGCTTCGCTCGGAATGACGGGTGGGGAACTTTCATCTGTATTGGTGGTCCGAAGGCCCAGGTAACACTCAGGATGACAGATGCCCTTTTTTCAGCAAACTGCTAGGCTACTTCTAGACTGGTGGTTAGCTCTCAGGAACCCTCTATGGCACTCACGCTCCTAGGGTCTGCGGAACCAACGCCGAAGGGCGTGCGTTTGGACGAAGAGACCACGGTCGGCAACTACTTCATTTCGAACTATCCTCCGTACTCCTTCTGGACTCAGGATCATGTGAGCGAGGCCCATGCAGCCTTGGAGCGGCCGCCGGCTCCCGGAACAATCCTGGGAGTTTACCTTCACATTCCCTTTTGCCGGAAGCGCTGCCATTTTTGCTACTTCAAGGTCTATACGGACAAGGATGCGAAGGAGATCGAGCGTTACCTGGAAGCGACCATCCAGGAGTTGACGCTTTACGCTCAAAAGCCTTTCATTGGCAGCAGGACGCCAAATTTCGTTTATTTTGGAGGCGGGACTCCTTCATATATTTCCTCCCGCCAGCTCAGCCGGCTCGTCGATGCGATGAAGAAGCTGTTGCCTTGGGATGAGGCTGAGGAGGTCACTTTTGAATGCGAGCCCGGAACTCTGACAGAAGGCAAGCTCAAAGTAATCCAAGAGCTGGGCGTCACCCGCCTCAGTTTGGGTATCGAGAACTTTGATGACTCTATCCTGGAGATCAACGGGCGCGCTCACGGTGCAAAGGACATCTTCCGTTCGTATGATTACGCTCGCTCGATCGGGTTCGCGCAGATCAACATCGACCTGATCGCCGGGATGATGGGAGAGACTACCGGTAACTGGCAGGAGTGTGTTCGCAACACTGTGGCGCTAGCTCCCGACAGCGTCACCATTTATCAGATGGAGATTCCGTACAATACGACCATCTTCAAGGACATGCAGGCGAGCGGAAAGAGGGTCGCGCCCGTGGCCGATTGGAAAACGAAACGCGAGTGGGTTAGTTATGCGTTCTCCGAGTTGGAGAAAGCCGGCTATAGCATTGCCAGTGCGTACACAGCCGTGAAGGATCCTGGACGGACCCGGTTCCTTTACCGGGACCTCCTGTGGACAGGCGCGGACATGATCGGCCTTGGTGTGGCCTCATTTTCGCATGTCGGCGGCACCCATTTTCAGAATGAGAGCGAGTTCAGATCCTATATCGCCAGACTGCACCAAGGGGCACTTCCCATCCATCGCGCTTTGACGCCGACCCCGGAAGAGCGCATGATTCGCGAATTCATCCTTCAGATGAAGTTGGGGCACGTTCACACAGGCTATTTCCAAGGCAAGTTCGGGGTTGACATTCAACAGCGATTTGCCGGCCCCCTGAGCCAGTTGCAGGATCAAGGTTTCTTGGCGCTCGATGAAGACAGCCTGCGGTTGAACCGCGACGGCCTGTTGCAAGTAGACAGGCTGCTCCATGAATTCTTCCTTCCGCAACATCGCAACGCGCGGTATACGTAGCGGCTTTTAGCGCCAGCCCGAATAGGTAGGGGTACGGCTTGCCGTACCCTTTCGCTGCCAGAGCCGACAGCCCAAACAGGGTAGGGCAAGCCCTACCCCTACACCCGGGCCAAATCGGTTTCAGGCCGCAAACGAGAACAAAATTCTCGCTTCCGGACCTACCCTCCCTCTAGGGATGGGGGAGGGGGTGTCCGTCGGCTGACGGAAGAGTGAGGGGGTTCAGCAGGCCATTTTCGAAACAGGGAGAGGTTCGTGCTCGAGAATCATGTTTATGATGCCATCGTGATTGGAGGTGGACCTGCCGGCTCGACGGCGGCGGCGCTCCTTGCTAGCAAAGGCCGCCGCGTCCTGCTGCTGGAAAAAGAGCAGTTTCCCCGCTATCACATTGGCGAGTCGCTGCTGCCCTATACCTACTTTCCGCTCCAGCGTATTGGGCTCATCGAGCGGATGAAGACTTCCCACTTCCCCAAGAAATACAGCGTCCAGTTCGTCACGAGCGACGGGCGCGCATCGCAGCCTTTTTACTTTTTCACGCACCTGAAACACGAAGCTGCCTGCACCTGGCAGGTCCTGCGTAGCGAGTTCGACCAGATGCTCCTCGACAACGCCCGCGCCAAAGGCGCTGAAGTGCGGGAACAGACCATGGTCCGGGAGATGCTGCGGGAGAACGGCGCCGTCGCCGGAGTGAGAGCAGTTGACAAGAAGGGTGAGACCTTTCGATTTCACGCGCCGATAACCATCGACGGCAGCGGACGCGATGCCTTTGCTGTGACGCGCAGCGGATGGAAAGTGCGCGATCCGTATTTGAACAAGATCGCCGTCTGGACCTACTACCGAGGAGCACAGCGCGATCCAGGAGTCGATGAAGGCGCTACTACCATCGCTTACCTCCCCGAGAAGGGATGGTTCTGGTACATTCCGCTGCCCGAAGATATCGTCAGCGTGGGTGCTGTTGCCGAAAAGACCTACCTTTACAACGGCACGCGAGACCTCTCGACCATCTTTCATCACGAAGTGGCAAACAACGCGTGGGTTCAGCGGCACTTGGCGCCTGGCCGGCAGACCGGGCCGTATCGGGTAACAGGAGAGTATTCCTATCGATCCCGCTACTGCGCCGCTGACGGATTGGTGCTGGTTGGGGATGCCTTTGCCTTTCTCGACCCTGTTTTTTCTTCCGGGGTCTTCCTAGCGCTGCGCAGCGGCGAGCTCGCCGCGGACGCCGTCGAAGCTGCCCTTACGGCAGGCAACTTTTCCGCATCGCAGTTTAGCGAGTACGGAACACAGATGTGCAAGGGCATCGAGGCCATGCGGAGATTGGTCTATGCTTTCTACAACCACGCGTTCAGTTTCCGACGCTTTATGGATCATTACCCCCACCTTCATGGTGATCTGACCGACTGCCTGATGGGCAACCCATTTCGCAACTTTGACCCCCTGTTCGAGGCGGTGGCGAAATTCGCCGCGGTCCCGGAACCTCTGAAGCATGGCAGTCCGTTGATCGAAGGTCGATGACAAGCCCTGTTGAGGCGAAATGAAAGTCAACGGCTACGAAACTTGATTGACGGGGCTCATCCTGAAGCTTACACTGGAACGGAAAATGGACGAGATCACTTTCGAGGTGAGCCGCGACGAAGAATCGGGCTGGCTGATAGCCTGCTGGGAGGCGCCGGACGGCGCGGGCGGAATCACCACACAGGGCGAAGACTTGCGCGATCTGCAGGCGCAAATCGTCGATGCTGTGGCCACTCATTTCGAGCAGCACGAGACTCCTCGGCGGATTCGTCTCCATTTCATCAGCGATCCAATCCTGGTTCCCGTGTGAAGCTCCCTCGTGATCTCTCCGGGTCCACAGTTGTCAAGGCTCTCGAGCGGGGCGGCTTCACCGTTGCTCGGCAGAGCGGTTCTCACGTGCGGTTGACGAAGGCCGGTAAGCGCGTGACCGTGCCTCTTCATCGTTCCCTTGCAGTTGGCACCTTGCAGAGCATCTTACATCAAGCAGCCCTTACCATTGAAGCCCTTCGGGAGTTGCTGTGAGCGTAGGTGAACAGCAAGACGGCAGTGAAGGAACCCTGACACACAAACGGGATTAGCGTGCATGTTGAGAACCTGTTGCGCCTCCGCCGAAATTTGCCGGCGTTCCAGAGCCGCTCGAGCACGGCACGCCCTTGATACAAGGCTCCTGAAGCCATGCCCTACGAATTCAAGCTGACGCGGCAGGTGGAGTTCTCTGATACCGATTTGGCCGGCATCATGCATTTTTCAAACTTCTTTCGATTCATGGAAGCGGCCGAGCATGCGTTTTTTCGATCCCTGGGTTTCTCAATTCATCGGGCTCGGACCAGTCATTCGGTGGGCTGGCCGCGGGTGCACGCGGATTGCAATTTCAAGCACCCTCTCCACTTTGAAGACACGGTCGAAATCCGCCTTCTGGTGCGCGAGAAGAGGCCGAAGAGTATTGTTTATGACTTCAGATTCCGCAAGTTGAACGGGCAGCCGGTTACGGAAGTGGCGCGAGGGACTCTGGCGGTCGCTTGTGTGAAGCGCGACAAGAGCAGCGGAAAGATGAGGGGTATTCGCATACCCAGGGCGATTGCGGACAAGATCGAGGTCGCGCCGCGAGAACTCTTGCACTGATGCGAAAGTCGGCCGGCCGTGCTCTGGGAGGCATGGGCAGGAAGTTAGTTCTCCTCGCCCAGCGACTATGTCTCTGGTTACCGTGACGCTGGGCGGCTGAACGGGCGGTGCCCGGTCAGCGGCTCCTGGAAGAAACCGGACATCTGGAAGAAGGGCTCCAATTCCGTTTTCCGAATCAGCCGGCGTAACAACGGGGCGGTGCTATAGGTTGTTAACACTGCCATGAGGACCAGCATAAAAAATATGCTCTTGGGAATCACTCCCAGGTCGTGCCCCAGGTTGACCGCAATCAATTCCATCAGGCCGCGGGTATTCATGAGCACACCGATCGCCAAAGACTCCTTCCACGGCAAACCATTGAGCAGTGCCGCCGTCGCGCATCCCCCGACCTTCCCTGCAATCGCGACGAATAGCACGAGGCCGCACAGAGCCCACATCAACGTGCCGTGCATGGTGCCGATATCGGTGCGCAGTCCCGTGTAGGTGAAGAAAATCGGCAGGAAGAACACGGTGACGAAATCTCGCAACCGGCGCATTACTGCTTCGCGGAACTCGTGCTGATCGTACAGAATCGCGCCCACAATGAAGGCTCCAAAAATCGAGAACAGGCCGATGATGTTTGTCACCGCCGCTGCAGTGAAGACGAGAATCAGCAACACCGCAAGCGTTGAAAGTGATATCTCTCCGCCGGCCGCCCGCATTGCCTCCGTCGTCCAGCGTCGCAGCAAAGGGCGGGCAACAAAGATCATGAAAAGCGCGAACGCCAGCGTCTCGCCAACCATGATCACGGTGGTTAATGGATTGAACTTCGCGCGGACAATCGCGCTCACCAGCGCCAGGGTGATCCAGCCAGTTGCGTCGTCTACCGCGGCTGCGGTAATCGTTAGAGAGCCGAGGCGAGTGCGGCCTATGTTGAATTCAATCAGCATCCGGCCCAAAACAGGAAGCGCTGTAATGGACAGGGCGGTCGAGACAAACAAGGCGAAGCCGACCTGGTTGATATTCTGGCCGACAAAGGGATAGAGCACTCGAGCGATAGCCAAGCCAAGACCAAACGGAAGAATGATACCGCCCAGCGAAATCGAAAGGGCAACGTGGCCATGCGTGCGCAGATGGCTGAAGTCGAATTGCAGTCCGATCAGGAACATCAACAGGATCAGCCCGATCTGACTCAGAATGCTGAAGACCAGTCCCACAGAAGGCTGAAAGACATGCAGAAAGAGGCGCGGAAAGAAGCGACCAAACAGCGACGGCCCAAGAATGAGGCCCGCGGCGATCTCCCCGCATACCTGAGGCTGGCCGAGATAGCGGAAGATCACACCGAAGAGACGAGCTGAGGCTATGATAAGGACCAACTGGATGATGACAATAAGAAGAGCGTGCTCGATCTGCGCGTTGACGGGTGAATTCATTGCAGGTCGTGTTCAGCATACCCTAATTCGCGCGCCAGGAGAGCCCAGAAGCGTAATAAACTAGTGGGCTTGTGGTTTGAAATCTTGAGTCGAATTCTTTGGCAACATTGCAAGCTAGAGACCCCCTCACCCGTCCCGACAAGTCGGGACACCCCCTCCCCTTGGGAGAGCGGTGGAGTTCCGAGATCTTTTTTGCCCTCTCCCGTGGGGAGAGGGTGGCGATCCGTCAGCTGACGGAGAGCCGGGTGAGGGGTGACGGCTCGGCATTTTCATGGGTGGCGCATACGTCGCGCATTTTGCGATGCATGCGACCTTAAGGACCACACGGCAAGAAGCGGTCATGTGTGCGCGACCCAGACGGCTTGTAGATCGCAACACCGAAAGCGGTGACAACGCTGTCTAATGGGAGGTGACGTGAAGCACTACAGCTATCTCCTCGCGACGCTACTGGTTTCTGCGACTGCTCAAGCCGCCTCGCTCGAATGGCCCCAGTTCGGCGGTCCCCACCGCGACTTCACCTCCGACGCCAAAGGCCTGGCCAACGCGTGGCCAGACTCCGGGCCCAAGAAGCTGTGGGTCCGCGAACTCGGTGACGGCTATTCCGGCATCGTCATCGATGGTCACTTCCTCTATACGATGTACCGCCGCGGCGAGCAGGAGATCACGCTCGCCGCCGACACGGCTACCGGCAAGACCCTCTGGGAGCACACGGAAGACGCTGGGTTCCGCAGTTACATGAGCATGGAACACGGTCCGGGGCCGCACTCGACTCCGCTCGTCACGGCGAACGCCATCTACGCCGTGGGCGTTCTGGCAAACCTTCTCTGCCTGGACAAAAAGACCGGCAAAGTGCTGTGGTCCCATGATCTCTACGGTGAATTCAAGGGCACTCCCATGAACCGCGGGTATTCGGTGAGTCCGATCGCCTGGAAGGACACGGTCATTATGAATGTTGGGGGCGCGGGGCATGCCTTCATCGCGTTCAACCAGAAGGACGGCAAAGTGGTGTGGCAGAAACAGGACTTCGAGAACTCGCCTTCTTCGCCCCTTCTCATCAAAGTAGACGACCAGGACCAGCTCGTTACCGTGATGAGCAACGATGTAGTTGGCCTCAATCCGGACACCGGCGACCTGCTCTGGACGCATCCCCACCCGAACCCGCCGAGTGGGCGCAACATCAGCCTGCCGCTGTGGACCGAAGGCAATATACTATTCGTTTCATCTGCCTACAGTGGCGGCTGCCGGGCGCTCGAACTGCATGTGACGAACGGCAAGACGGTGGTGAGGGAACTCTGGCACACAAACCGGATGCGCGTGCATATCGGCAACCTGTTGCGCATCGGCGATACACTCTATGGATCGAGCGGCGATTTTGGGCCCGCGCCGTTCACCGCGCTCGAAGTGAAGACCGGAAACGTGCTGTGGCAGGACCGCACCTTTCCCAAAGCGACCTTTCTTTACGCGGACGGAAAGCTGATCGTAGTGGATGAGGACGGTAACCTCTCGCTGGCTACGGTTTCGCCCATCGGCCTTAAAGTGCTGTCGCGCGCGGCTTTGCTGCGAAGCAACGCCTGGACCGCGCCCGCCCTCGTTGGGACCATATTGTACGTCCGTGATCGCCGCAGCCTGATGGCGCTTGATCTGCGGTGAGGCATTTTCCAAGCGGTGCAAGCCGGTGAAGGGCAAAGGATCGGTGGTTGCGTGAATCAACCTTTGGGCGCTCGCGCTGTTCGAGTCATTAACGTAATACGAGATGAGCAGACTGGTGTCCCCGTAAGAGCGCATGCGGCGTTAGTAGCGCCCCTGCTCCCGCGCCAGCAAAACCAAGTTGGGCAAGACCCTGTCACCAAAAACTCGACGCCGCCGAGCAGCAGCGTCGGGCCAGCGAATCCTGCGTTTGCGCTTGGCAGCGGGCTCGAGTTCAAGCGCCGTTTCCAGTTCGTGGACGCCCTCAAAGAATTTCTGACGCTCCCGAGGCGGCAGCGCCTTCACCTGCTCCAACACTTCGTTCGCGCTCATCGTCGAAACCATATCACGGGCTCGGCATTCGGCGCAACTTCGGGTTGGTCAGAGGAAGTCATAATATAATACACGACTGAAGTCCATGACCCTCGCGATCGGAACCAGACAAATATCGCTACGGTTCGGCTCCCACGACGAAGTTGCCGTATGAAAATCCTTGCCTTCACCGCTGGCGCAGGGCCGATGTATTGCGGCAGTTGTATCCGCGACAACACGCTGGCGGCCGAGATCAAGAGCCAGGGCCACAATCTTACCCTGGTACCCATCTATACTCCGACACTGACCGACGAGCCGAACGTTAGCGAGCACAAAGTATTTTGCGGCGGCGTCAGCGTTTATCTCGAACAGCACTCGGCTCTGTTCCGCAAAACACCCTGGCTGCTGGACCGGCTATGGGATTCGCCGTGGGCGATCCGACTTGCTTCGCGACGATCGATTGCAGTGAACCCGCGTCTTTTGGGTGAGATGACTGTTTCGATGCTGCGCGGCGAGGAGGGCTTTCAGCACAAGGAAATCGGGAAGCTGACGAGCTGGCTGCGCAGCCAGGCACGGCCCGATATCGTGACGCTTCCGAACTCGTTGCTCATTGGGCTGGCACGGCCCATCCGGGAGGCCGTGGGACGACCGCTTTGCTGCACGCTGCAGGGCGAAGATCTGTTTCTCAGCCAACTTCAGGAACCGTATCGAACGAGGTCCCTGGAGCTGATTCGCTCGAGCGTTGGGCACGTGGACGGCTTTGCGGCGGTCAGCGAATACCACGCGGAGTTCATGGGCCATTACCTCGGCATCCCCGGCGACAAGATGCACGTGGTGCCGCTCGGCGTCAACCTCGAGGGATACAGCCCCGATCTCCGGCTTCATAGCAACTGTTTCACGGTGGGATACTTCGCTCGGGTCACGCCGGAGAAGGGCCTCCACACCCTGGCCGAGGCGTACACCCTGCTGCGACGCGAGACCGAGTTTTCCGGCGCTACCCTGGAGGCGGCCGGGTATCTCGCGCCCGAGCATCGCGAGTACCTACGAGGCATTGAACGCAAAATGAAGGACGCGGGCATGGAACACGAGTTCTGCTATCGAGGCGTACTCGACCGGACGCGCAAGATCGATTTCCTGAGAAACCTCGACGTCCTGTGCGTCCCCTGCACCTACGATGAGCCGAAGGGGATCTTTCTGCTGGAGGCGATGGCCAACGGCGTTCCTGTCGTCCAGCCGCGGCGCGGAGCGTTTCCCGAGATACTCCAGAAGACAGGCGGCGGAATCCTGGTGGAACCGGACGACACGGCAAGCCTTGCCCGGGGAATCCTCTCCCTGTGGAAGGATCCTGCCCTCGTGCGGGAGCTCGGCCATCGGGGCGCGCAAGGAGTCCGCGAGCACTACAGCGCTTCGCGTATGGCCGCGCGGGCGATCGAAGTGTACTCCAGCATCGCCGCCACGTGTGTCCATGCTTGAAGTCTCCAACCTCGCCAAGCAGTACCCGACCCCGGGCGGAGTGCTCACCATTCTTTCCGGCATCTCTTTTTCTTTAAGGCGTGGTAATGCCGTAGCCATCATGGGCCCTTCGGGATCCGGCAAGAGCACGCTGCTTTACATCCTGGGTGCGCTGGAACAACCCACGGCCGGCACGGTAACTCTGGACGGACTCAACCCCTTCCAGTTGGGTGAGAAGCGCCTGGCGGCGTTTCGAAACCACTCCATCGGTTTCATATTCCAAGACCATTGCCTCTTACCGCAGTGTTCGGTGCTCGAAAACGTGCTGATTCCGACGCTGGTCGCGAACCATCAGGCAGAGTACCCCCCGCGCGCGCGCCGGCTGCTCCAGCAGGTGGGACTGAGCGACCGCCTGGATCATCGTCCCGCCGAGCTTTCGGGCGGCGAGAAGCAGCGCGTGGCGCTGGCACGCGCCCTGATCCGTGAGCCGCTTCTGCTGTTGTGCGACGAGCCGACGGGCAACCTCGATCCGGCGTCGGCCAATGTGGTGGCTTCTCTGCTTCTCGAGTTGCACCAGCAACAGGAGACCATCCTGGTGGTAGTGACACACAGCACAGAGTTGGCCTTCAGGTTTCCTGTCCGGTACGAATTGCGTCATGCGAACCTCCACCCTGCTGGTGCGTAATCTCACGTGGTACTGGCGGACGAACCTGGCTGTGCTGCTGGGCGTTTCGACCGCAGTGGGCGTGCTGGGCGGCGCGCTCATGGTGGGCGATTCTGTGCGCTTGAGCCTCCGCGACCTTGTGCTGGCGCGGCTCGGCCACGCTGATTTCATCGTCTCCCGCAACGGCTTCTTA
>Ga0187846_10002209_pt1 | contig 10767 bp, 9 predicted proteins | sample TC_taG_FD_161473 | JGI IMG/M metagenome (GOLD analysis project Ga0187846, IMG submission 161473) | Biofilm microbial communities from the roof of an iron ore cave, State of Minas Gerais, Brazil - TC_06 Biofilm (v2) | ecosystem: Environmental > Terrestrial > Deep subsurface > Cave > Wall biofilm ... | reverse complement strand
CGTCGTAGCGTCGACCGGGGTCAGCCGGATCGCCCCATTGGCGGCCTTTGCGACCACCGCGCCGCTCAATTGCAGCACGACGTCCGGCCGCGCGAGAGCGGCCGCCGTAGTCACGGCCAGGCTGGCCGCACACGCGAGAACAGTAAGACAGACTAAGCGCATCGTGCCCATCCCCGAGGTAAGCGGCCCTCCTCAGGGCCGCTTGTGCTGTGACCTGAACCGCCACACAAGTGTTAGACAGGTCTCCTGTAGTATATCGTTGCGATAGGCGCGGAGTGTGAGCCATGTCAAGAGGGCGCGAACAAAAGATGGGCGACGTTTTGGAAAAACGTGACCTCGGTCACATGCGCCACACGGCCGCGCATGTGCTCGCTCACGCCGTCGTGGACTTGTTCGGCGACGACGTCAAGCTCGCGATCGGCCCGGCGATCGAGCACGGCTTCTACTACGACTTTTTGAAGAGCACGCCGTTCGTCCCAGAAGACCTGCCGCGCATCGAACAGCGAATGCGCGAGCTGATCGAGCGCGATCTCGTCATGACGGGCAAGCCGATCTCGCGCAGCGAGGCGCAGCAGTACTACCGCAAACGCGACCAGCCGTTCAAACTCGACATCATCGCCGGCATCCCCAACGGCGAGCCGCTCTCGATGTACACGATCGGCGAGTTCACCGATCTATGCCGCGGTGGGCACGTCGAGCGCAGCTCGCAGATCGGTGCCGTCAAATTGCTGTCGATCGCCGGCGCCTACTGGCGCGGCGACGAGAAGAACCCGATGCTCCAGCGCATCTACGGCACCGCGTTCCCGTCACAGGCGGAACTCGACGCGTACCTCCACCAGCTTGAAGAAGCGGAGCGCCGCGACCACCGGCGCCTCGGCAAAGAGCTCGACCTCTTCTCGATCCAAGAAGAGGCGGGCGGGGGGCTGATCTTTTGGCAGCCGGCCGGCGGGCGCGTGCGCGACGTCATCGAGCAGTTCATCCGCGGCGAACTGCGCCAGCGCGGCTACGAGCCTGTGCACACGCCGCACGTCGTGCGCGAGAAGCTCTACGCAACATCCGGACATCTGGTGTCGTTCGCGGAGAGCATGTACGGCCCGCTGGAGCTCGACGAGGAGCATTACCGCGTCAAACCCATGAACTGCCCGGGCCACATCCTCATCTACAAGTCGCGGCAGCGCTCGTACCGCGAACTCCCGCTGCGCCTCGCAGAGTTCGGCACGGTGTATCGCGCCGAGCGCTCCGGCACCCTGCACGGCCTGCTGCGCGTGCGCATGATCACGATGGACGACGCCCACCTCTTCTGCACGCCTGATCAACTGCAAGAAGAGTTCGAGAATACCGTTGACGCGGCGCTCACCGTGCTCAAAGCCTTCAAGTTCGACGAGTACGAAATGTTCGTCTCGACAAAGCCCACGAACGCGCTCGGCGACGACGCGCTGTGGGAACGCGCGACCAACGCGATCAAGGCCGCGTGCGATCACGCCGGCTTGAAGTACCAGATCGATGAAGGCGGCGGCGCCTTCTACGGCCCGAAGCTCGACATCAAAGTGCGCGATGCCATCGGGCGCGAATGGCAGCTCTCCACGGTGCAAGTCGACTTCAATCTGCCCGAGCGTTTCGGTCTGACGTATGTCGGCCCCGACGGCGCCGAGCACCGGCCAGTGATGATCCACCGCGCGCTCTGCGGCTCGTTGGAGCGCTTCATGGGCGTGCTCATCGAACACTATGCCGGCGCGTTTCCGGCGTGGCTGGCTCCCGTACAGGCGGTCGTGCTACCGATCGGCGAGGATCAGGTCGAGTATGCCCGCACGGTCGCGCGGTCGCTTGCGGCCGCCGGTTTCCGGGTTGACGTCGATGACTCAAACGAGCGACTGCAAAAGAAAATCCGCACGCATCAGTTGCGCAAGGTTCCGTACATGCTCGTCGTCGGCAAGGCCGAGGTCGCCTCAGGGCAGGTCAACGTGCGCTCGCGCTCGGGCGAGCAGGCGTCGATGACGCCCGACGTGTTCGCCCAAAAGCTCGCCGCTGAGGTGAGTGCCAGAGCGTGAAGCCGAGCATCGCCCAATTCCCGGACGAGCAATCCGCCGACGGCGCGTTCGTCCGTCAAGCGGACAGGTTTCGGGATTGGGTGACCGCCGACGGCCGCTCAGGCCATCCTGCGGAAGCGGGTCGCTATCATCTGTACGTTTCGTGGGCATGTCCGTGGGCGCACCGCACGATCATCGTGCGCAAGCTCAAAGCGCTCGAGAACGCCGTCGGCATGACAGTCGTGGACCCGATCCGCGACGACCGCGGCTGGGCGTTCCGCGATGTGCCTGGGGCTTCGGCCGATCCGGTCAACGGCTTCCTCTACTTGAGCGAGGCGTACGTGGCGACTGACCCGTCGTATCGGGGCCGTGTGACCGTGCCGGTGCTGTGGGATATCGACACGAGGCGCATCGTCAGCAACTCGGATGACGACATCATGCGCATGTTTGAAACCGAATTCACCGCGCTCGGCAACGACCTGGACTTGTACCCGGCGGCATATCGAGCCGAGATCGATGCGCTCAATACCCTGATCTACGAAACGGTCAACGACGGCGTCTATCGCGCCGGTTTTGCGACGGCGCAGCGCGCGTACGAACAGGCAGCGAATCGACTCTTCGAGGTGCTCGACGCGCTCGACGACCGGCTGTCCGAGCGCCGTTATCTCTTCGGCAGCAGGCCGCTCGAGACGGATTGGCGGCTTTTCGTCACGCTGGTGCGGTTTGATCCCGTGTACTACGGGCATTTCAAGTGCAATCTGCGGCGCATCGCCGACTATCCCAACCTCTCGGGGTATCTACGCGATCTTTACCAAAATGACAGCGTAGCGCAGACCGTGAATTTCGACCACATCAAACGCCACTATTACGTGACGCACGACGATATCAACCCGACGCGCATCGTGCCGATCGGCCCGGTGCAGGACCTCTCCGCTCCCCACGGCAGAGAGAGCTTATAAGGGAGCGGCATCGGCCTGGAGGGCTACACGGTTGACGTTAAGCGATCAGGAGAAAACCAGATGAGCCGAACCAAGAGGCGAGCGCCGATGCATCCGGGCGAAATCCTCCGAATGAATTCATGGCGGAGTACGGCTTGAGCGCGAACAAGCTCGCCTTGGGACTGCGCGTGCCGACGACGCGCATCTCGGAGATCATTAACGGACGCCGAGGCATCAGCCCGGATACGGCGGTGCGGCTGGCACGTTATTTCGGCACGTCACCCGACTTCTGGCTCAACCTGCAGCTGCGCTACGATCTGCAAATGGCGCAGGCCGAACAGCCACAAATCGACCGGGAAGTTGAACCGCTGGCGGTGTAAGTCGCTCCCTTTTGGGAGATGCGCTCGCTGCCGCAGGCCTCTCGCGCCCACCGAGGAATCTTTATGCCGCAAGCGTTTTGACAGACGCTTGATTCGGCTTTGCGCCGATCGGCAAGACCGTCTATGCCGCGGCTGGGACTGGGGGAGCTCCACTGCCTGCGCCTGGCGTCTACACGGATGTGAAGATGCGCTACACTAAATAATGGCGCAGCTTTGTCTCAAGAGAGTCCAATCGCGGACCCGGAAAACGCACGCCTGAGCAGAACGCCTCGGCTCGCGCTATGCCGATTGTAGTATCTGCGATTTCGAAGTTGAGCTCGGTAAGCAGTGTTCCGTTCTCTAATGCGTGCATGCGTCGCGTCATTGCATGATTCGCCCCGAGTAAGACGTCGCATAACCCCACGTTCCCGAAAGCCGCCGAGGCGCGCCGCATCGTACGCAGCTAGATCGCTCAGTAAATACTCTGCGCAAAAATCCAACCCGGCATAAATGATATATCGGACGAGTGATGTCGCCGCCTTGCATCATCGTCGCTTGATCGTGCGTTAACCGCGCATGACGTAGGGACAAGGAACTGCCCTCGTTCCTCGCAAAGGCTGCTCTAGGATACTTGGGGGACCTGTGACTTTTTGACGGTCGCCCGATTCGGCTTTGCGCCGATCGGCAAGACCGGCGCAAGAAAAGGGGTCAAACGTGAAGAGATGGTTTATGATTCTTGGCGTGCTCGCTGCGCTCGCCACTCCGGCGATCGCGCAGGCCGGTACGTCGACGGGCACGTTGGGCGTCCAATTGACGCTCGCCGGGACCTGCGGCGTGCAGAACACGACGTTGGACTTCGGGTTGCAGGTGTTTACACCAGCTCCTGTCAACTCGGCCGGCAGCGTAGACGTCATATGCACGCCCGGCTCGAGTTACTCGGTCGATCTCGATGGCGGCCTGCACCTGCAATCCGCGGTTCGACGAATGTACTTCAATAGCGGTGGTGCCGGCCCGCTCGCTATCGACAACTTCCTCTCCTACGCACTTTACAAGGACGCCGCCCGCACGGTTTTCTGGGGCACGTGCTGCAGCGGAACGGCCATTACGGGATTCACGGGCAACGGCATGGTGCAGCACCAACCCGTCTATGCCACGGCTTTTATCTCGGGAACAGCGCCGGGCGTCTACACGGATACCGTAATGGTCATAGTCTCATTCTAACCAGCTAGCGCCCGGGAAGGCGCCGTGAAGCGCCCTCCCGGGTCGCTCACATCGTGAAGATGCGCCACGCTAATCGGCTCGTGCGAAAAGCGATCTGGTTTGTCGTTGCGATTTTGGCCGCCTGGCCGGCACGCTCGCCGGCGGACGGACTGCAAATCTCGCCGCTCGGAGCAACGCTCTCGACCTCCAACGCGACATCAGCCTTTTCGCTCGCAAACGGAACGGGGTTGCCGGTCCTCGTGCAGTTGCACGTCAAACGATGGATCCAAGGTGACGGTAACGATCGACTAGACGACACCGATGAGATTCTGGCAGCCCCCCCAATCTTCAATCTGGCGCAGGGCGCGACGCAAGTCATCAGAGTCGGATTGCGCCGCCAAACGGCCGATCTTCATGAGCGAGCATACCGGCTCATCATCGCGCAAGTGCCGGCCAAAACGCCTGGGGTCAAGGGAGTCAGCCTCGTGGTCGCGCTGAGCGTGCCTATCTTCGTACAATCAGAAAACGCGGTTCACGGGCCGAGCCTCCAGTGGAGCGCGGAGGCCATCAAACACGACGAGATCCGTCTCCGCGTCGACAACTCGGGCGACGTGCACGCACATATCGTCCGCTTGATTGTCTACGGCGACATCGCACGCACGCAGGCGCTATACCAAGGAACTCCCGCTGTGTATGTTCTCTCCGGCCAGTGGCGCAGTTGGCAAATCAAGCTGGCACGGCCGCCGGCTGCAAATGCGGTCGCTATCGATGCAGTTCTCGATACGGGGGCCACGTTGACCGCCGTCGCGCAGGTGAAGTAGGCATGGGCCGCGGCGCGGCATGGGGCTGCGCGCTCGCTGCGGCGCTGCTCGTGCCGGCGCCGATCGCCGGCCGCGCTGACGACGGCACGGCGCCGGCACTCATCTACTCGGTGCGCGTCAACGGCGCTGTGGTAAGCCAGGGCACTATCGTACTCGTCGACCCGGACGGCACCATGCTCGTCCGTCTCGACGACCTGCGCTCGTGGCGAGTGATCCCGCCGCGCGGTCGCACAGCGATCCGCGATGACATCGAATACCTGCCGATCACCGCGATCCCTACCTGGCATATCGTCGTCGACCAAGCAAAGCTCATCCTCGATATGACAGTGCCGGTGGCGGACCTGGTCACCACGAACATCACCTTGCAACGCGCAGCGGCGGCGCCTCCCCAGGCGCACGCCGGAGCCTTTCTCGACTACGACCTGCACGAACATGTGCAAGCGAGGACCGCTTCGACTCTTGGCGCCCTCTGGCAACTCGGGGTCTCCGGCGCCGGCAGCGTGGCGCTGGGAAGTTTCGTAAGCACCGCCGCCGCCGGCCGGCTGTCCACCATCCGGCTCGACACGAGCTGGCAGCACGACTTCGTCGATCGCCGGGCGTCGCTGCGCATCGGTGACGCGATCACCGGCGTCGGCGCGTTTGGAGGCGGCGTTCATTTTTCAGGCGTGCAGTTCGCGACGAACTTCAGCACCGACCCTTATTTTGTGACATTCCCGACGCCGAGCATCAGCGGCTCGGCGAGTTTGCCATCTGTGGTGGACATCTACGTGAACAACGCGTTGACGGCGAGCCAAAACGTCAACGCCGGCCCGATCCAACTCACGCAGTTGCCGGTCGTCAACGGCGCAGGCCAGGTCCAACTGGTCGTCACGGACGTGCTCGGGCGGCGCCAAGTCGTCACCGAGCCATACTATGCGAGCCCGATCCTGCTTAAGCGTGGTCTCTCGGACGACTCGTATGACGCTGGCTTCGAACGCCTTAGCTATGGCGTAGCGTCAAACGATTATGGTTCGCACTTCTTCGCGGGGACCGAGCGGCTGGGCATCAGCGATAGCTTCACAGGTGAAGCACACGGCGAGTTCACGGAGGGGATGAGCATGTATTCGCTGGGCACCGACCTTGCGCTCGGCAACGCGGGCGTGCTGAACGCCGCGGGGGCAGTGAGCAGGTCCCCTGTCGGCGACGGTTCAGCAATGCTTCTGGGCTACGAGTACTCTGGCGGGCGGTTTGGGTTCGGCGGTCGGGTGCAGCGCAATAGCGATGGTTTTCGCCAGATCAGCTTCGTTAACCAGGTTCTGCAGGTAAGACTGCAGGAGCAAGCCCTGCTGTCGTTCCCCATCGGCCGGCGGGCCAGTGTCGCTTCCTCCTACACCGCAAGAATCGGAACGGACGCGTCGTCGACGAGGTTCGGCACGATAAGCTTTTCACAGCCGATCGGACGCTCCAGCTTTTTCATGCAAGCTCTCAAGCAGCTCGGCGCCCGTGTGCCGCTCCTCGCTTCGATCTTCCTGGTGATGCCGCTCGACACGAGGCATTCAGTGACGGAGAGCGTGCAGGTCCAGGGCGGCGAGCGAGAAGAGCGCCTCGCGATCCAGCAAAGTTTGCCGGCGTCGACGATCGGTACTGCCTACCGTCTGCAAGCCCAGCAAGGTTCACTACGCCAGTACGAAGGGAGTGTCACGGTTCAGGGTCAGCCTGGTACGCTCACCGTCAGCGCGACCGACCTGGGCGCTGGTCTGTCCTATGACGTGGACGGGTCGGGCGCAGTCGCCCTAATCGACCGGCACGCGTTCCTCACGCGGCAGATCGACGCCAGCTACGGCCTCGCGGAGCTACCCGGCTATTCTGACGTCCGTGTGTACGTGAACAACCAAGAGGCCGGACGGACGAACAGGTACGGCATCGTGGGACTCCCGACATTGCTACCGTACCAGGCCAATACTGTCGCGGTCGAGCCCCGCGATCTGCCGGTCGCGGCCAATGTGCAAAACGCGAAAGTGATCGCTGTGCCGTACTTCAGGAGCCCCAGCATCGTTCGATTCGCGGCGCAACCGCCCGGCGGCGCGTTGCTCACGGTTGTGGACGTAGACGGCAAGCCGTTACCCGCCGGGGCTATTCTAAGGTTAGAAAGTGGTGCGGGAGAATGGCCGATCGCCGACAATGGCATGGCGTACGTGACCGGCGCGCCCGGCACCGAACTCCATTTCGTCGTCACAATAGGCGTCGCGACCTGTCGGCTGGTCGTCAAACTACCGCAAGATTTGAGCCAGATACCAGATCTCGGCACCACGATCTGCCGCTAATTCCTGTGACCTTCGACTGCCTGGAATCTGCAGCGGCAGCTAATTGTGACTTGACGTGCGGGTCGGCACCGCCTATCATCTAAATAGCTAGATAACTAGTTCTTTGGTGATGGGAGCGTTTCCACAGTGATCGCAGACCGATGAGCGCGCTGGTGCGCCTGGCGCCCCGCTCGGGGGCGGTCTATCAACAGATCGTCGAGCAGATCAAGCGCATGGTGGCGCTGGGCGCGCTCACTCCGGGGCAGCAGCTGCCCACGGCCAAAGAGCTCGCCGGCCAGCTCACCGTCAACTTGAACACCGTGGCGCATGCCTACAAGGAGCTAGAGCGCGACGGCGTTGTCGAGTTGATCGCCGGTAAGGGAACCTTCGTGCGCGCGGCGGGCCGTGGCGCGGCGCGGAAGGCAGGCGCCAAAGCGATCGGCACTTCGTTGAGCGCAATCGTCAACGAAGCGCGTGCGATCGACCTGTCCGCCGTCGAGTTGCGCGACCTGTTCGAGCGTGCGCTCTCGGCCGGATACCGATCGGCACGCCAAAGCGCAGCAGGCGCGCGATGAGCATCGCGGTTTCAATCCAAAAGCTTGCTAAGCGATACGGTAAGACGCAAGCACTCGCCAATGTCAGCCTCGAGATTCCTGCCGGCGCCGCGTATGCGCTGCTCGGCAAGAACGGGGCGGGCAAGACGACGCTGCTCAATTGCACGCTCGGACTTACGTCCCCCAATGCCGGCACCGTGCTCTTCAATGGCGAGACGCTCCAGTGGCACATGTTCGAACACATCGCCTACGTCCCCGACGGCTGCGCGCTGTACGACGCCCTCACCATCGCCCAACATGTCGCGATGTTCGCCGGCCAGGTGCGCTCATTCGATTGTGACTATGCCGACAGAATTCTCAAACGCTTCGAACTCCCGGTCGCCCGGCGCATGGGTGCGCTCTCGCGCGGACAAAAGGCTGCGGCTGCGGTCACGGTCGCGTTTGCCAGCCGCCCGCAGCTGGTGTTGTTGGACGAACCGACCGCAGGCCTGGATCCAGGTGCGCAGCGCATCGCGTTGGACCTGGTCGTCGAAGCCGCCGCCTGTGGCGCGACGGTGCTGCTGTCGTCGCACAACGTCGCGCACATTGAACGGGTGGCTGACCACGTGGCGATTCTGCGCTCAGGCGTGATCGCACTGGACGGACCGCTCGACGAGCTGCTTTCACGTCATCGCGTGATTGAAGCGATCGCTCCTAATGGCGTCGCGCTGCCGACCCTCGATGCCGTTGCGCCCGAGGCGATCGAACGGATCGGGACTATGGTCAGGGTGTTCTCAAGCGATGCGGACCGAACGCGCGCGCAACTGGTCGGCGCCGGTTTCGACATAGCTAAGATGACCGATTCTAGCCTCGAAGACGTGTACTTCGCCCATGCCGGCGCCTCGCCGGCAGAAAGGCACTAACCCCATGTTCTACAAGCCATTACGCTTTGCGTTGCGCGACGTGATCACGTTTGCCGCAATCGTGGTTGCATTCGCATTGGTAACGCTGACCGCCGGCCGACTCTCCACCGCGTCCACCATGCTGCTCGTCGTGGACTACCGCAAAGTGCCGACCGGTCCGCTCCTGCACCAGCTTGTTGAGTTTGAGCCCACCGATCTCAGCGGCCGCCCGATCAGCATCATGTCGAGCGGCCCGATTCCCGTGCTCGGTTCTTGGAAGGTGGATCCCGGGTACCCGAAGGTTTCGCGCTGGGTGAACCTCCACCGACTCCCGCTACAATCGACGCAGCACATGAACGACGTCGTTGTAGTGCAAAAAGTAGTCGCGCATCGTGTATGGATCCAGGCCGGGAGGCCCTGGCCGCCGATCGTGACCAGCACATACTACGGCCCGCACGGCGAGCTGCTCAAGCCGTATCGCATGCGGAATCTCCAAACATCGGTCTATGCGGATGGGTACGAAGTCACGCAGCCAATCCTGCTCGTGCTCCTGGCTCTCACCCTAAGCGCCTTCGCGCTCTTTCGCGGCACAAGCCTCGGCGACGACGTCGCCGGTCATCTCCCTGTTGTTTTCACGCGGGCTATTCTGCGTCTGCGCTACGGCTTGGGCGTTGTCTGCATCGACATCCTCGCCATCATTCTCGCGGGCGTGGCCGCGACGCTTGTGTGGCTGGTGCCGGCGGCAGCCTTGTCCGCCCAGCTGCGAGCGGTGCTGTTCTCGGACGTTGGCTCAATCGCGCTCTTCGCAGTTTTGGTCTTCGCGATTGCCTGGTATGCGATCGCACAAGTGCTCACAACTACGCGCCGACGCGTGTTCGCCACCCTGGTGCTCGCTGCGCTGTGCGTCGGGGCCACTGGTGATCGGCACGACCGCGTTCGGGCTGGGCGTGTTGCCGGGCGGTTTCGGCGTCCTGCGTCCGCTGCTAAACGCGCTCAATCCAGTCACACATCTCGCGGTGGTGCTCGGCTGGGCCGAGACGCTGGCTGCCTATCTGGAACGCCTTTCGCACCCGCTGCCGATCTTCGGACCGCCTGGGTACACCCCGACGCCGCCGACGCTGCCGGCGGTCTGGCCCCACATCTGGGCGCTGGCCGCGCTTGCACTCGTCAGCCTCGCTGGCACGCTGGCGCGGTTCCGCTACGCACAGGTATGAGCCCGCTTTGGAGTGCGCTCTGGCTCGGCCGAAGCTCCTTTTCGAGGGATGAACCGTCCTTGGATACCACTACGGCGACAAGCTCGATTCGTTCGTAAAGCGCGGAGGGATGATCCCCTCCGGAAGACAGGGCAAAGCGCGGGGCGCGCAAGAGCGCGCAGGCGCGATGAAGCGTCACGTTCGGCCGCGCGAATGTAGCGCCACGCCTGTCGAGTAAACTCGACCGCTACAAGAGAATATCGCAGACGTGCTGGTGTTGGGAATCGAGACGTCGTGCGACGACACGGCGGCTGCGGTCGTGGCCGACGGGCGGCGCGTCGAGAGCAACGTGCTCGCGTCGCAGGACGAGTTCCACCGCGAGTACGGCGGGGTCGTTCCCGAGATCGCAAGCCGGCGTCACGCCGAAACGATCGGTGCAGTCATCGAGCAGGCGCTCGCGCGAGCCGGCCGCACGTTCGACGATCTCGATGCGGTCGCGGTCACGTGCGGGC